>Ga0210015_1000069_pt1 | contig 103302 bp, 111 predicted proteins | sample CryGeymeta201522_FD_185471 | JGI IMG/M metagenome (GOLD analysis project Ga0210015, IMG submission 185471) | Groundwater microbial communities from Crystal Geyser aquifers in Utah, USA - Crystal Geyser metaG 2015-22 (SPAdes) (version 2) | ecosystem: Environmental > Aquatic > Deep subsurface >...
CTTGCAGGAACCGGGGTGCCTGTTTCACATCGCACCCATCATTTCGCGCCCGATCAGCATGCGGCGGATTTCGGATGTGCCCGCGCCAATCTCCATCAGCTTGGCATCGCGGAACAGCCGCGACACGGGGGCATCGTTCATGAATCCGGCCCCGCCCATGGCCTGCACCGCCTGGTGCGCGACGGTCATCGCCTCTTCCGACGCATACAGCACACAGGCCGCCGCGTCGGCGCGCGTCACCTGCCCCCGGTCACAGGCCTGGGCCACGGCATAGACATAGGCGCGTGCGCTGCCCAGTTTCGTATACATATCGGCGATTTTCCCCTGCATCAGCTGGAAATCCCCGATCCGCTGGCCGAACTGTTTGCGTTGCGCGAGGTAAGGCATGATCTCATCCAGGCAGGCGGCCATGATGCCGGTGCCGATGCCCGACAGCACCACGCGTTCGTAATCCAGCCCCGACATCAGCACCCGAACGCCGCGCCCCTCGTCGCCCAGCACGTTCTCGAACGGCACCTCAACCTCTTCGAACACCAGCTCGGCGGTGTTGCTGCCGCGCATTCCCAGCTTGTCGAAATGAGTGCTGGTGCTGAACCCTTTCATGGTCCGCTCGACGATGAAGGCGGTGATGCCCTTGCTGCCTGCCTGCGGGTCGGTCTTGGCATAGACGATCAGGGTGTCGGCGTCGGGGCCGTTGGTGATCCAGTATTTGGTGCCGCTCAGGCAATAGTATCCGTTGCGCTTTTCCGCGCGCAGGGCCATCGACACAACATCGCTGCCCGCCGCCGCCTCGGACATCGCAAGGGCACCCACATGTTCGCCGCTGACCAGTTTCGGCAGATACCGCGCCTTTTGCGCCTCGGTTCCGTTCAGGGCCAACTGATTTACGCAGAGGTTGGAATGGGCGCCATAGGACAACGACACCGACGCACTGGCGCGCGCCACCTCTTCAACTGCAATGGTATGCGCCAGGTATCCCATGGCGGCGCCGCCGTATTCCTCGGGCACGGTGATGCCCAGCAGGCCCAGATGGCCCATTTCACGCCACAACGCGCGCGGAAACGCGTTACTGCGGTCGATTTCGGCCGCCAGCGGTTTCAGCCTGTCCTGCGCCCAGCGGTGTACGCTGTCACGCAATGCCTCGATCTCGGCGCTGTGGCCGAATCCCATGGTAGACGTGAACATCCGCGTCCCTCTCCTGTTGACGCAAGAGTGGCACGCGGACGCGTCCCGTCAACCCTTGGGGTCGGGCCTGGGCTTGTCATCCTCGTCAAAAAGAATGCGATTGGCGTCGCCCTCAAGATCCTCGAACTGATCGTGCTTCAGCGCCCAGATGAACCAGGCCAACCACATCGCCCCAAGGGCGAGGGACACCGGCACCAGAATCAGCAGAATGTTCATGCCCGCACCCGCAAGGCGTTGAGCAGCACCGAAATGGACGATGCGGACATCGCGATCGCCGCCATCAGCGGCGTGCAGAACCCCAACAGCGCCAAGGGCACCGCCACCACGTTGTAAACCGCCGACATGGCGAAATTTTCGACGATCCGCTTGCGCGCCCGCCGGGCCAGCAAAATGGCATCGGGCAGAACCGCAACATCGGGGTTCAACAGCACCATGTCGGACACGACCCGCGCCACATCCATCGCGCTGGCCGGGGCCATCGAGACAAAGGCGCTGGCCAGCGCCGGCGTGTCATTCAGGCCATCGCCCACCATCAGCACCCGCCGCCCGTCGTTGCGCAGCCGATCCAGCACCGCCACCTTGTCCTCGGGGCGCATGTCGGCCTGCACTGCGGATATGCCCGAGCGCGCGGCGATCCGCTGGGCTGCGGCCGCTGTATCGCCGGTCAGCAGCATCGTTTCGATGCCTGCCGCCTTCAGCCCGCGCACCGCCTCGGCGACACCCAGGCGCATCTGTTCGCCGGTGGCCAACGGGAAGGTCGCTGCGCCGATCTTCAGCACCGGATTGCCGATCGCGCCCAGCCAGGCCCCCCGACCCAAAGCAACGGGCACACCGTTCCAGGTGGCCTGCACGCCATTGCCGCTTATCTCTTCCACCGCCACCAGAGGCGCCGGAACCACCTCGGGGGGCAAGCCCGCCAAAAGGCCACGCGCCACCGGGTGGTGGCTGGCCAAGGCCAGCGCCTTGAGCACCGACAGTTCGCTGTCTGACAGCCCCGGCTGGCCCGCTGCACGGCCATCGGTCAAGGTGCCGGTCTTGTCGAATACCACCATGTCAACTTCGGCCAGCCGTTCCAGCGCGGTGGCGTTCTTCAACAGGATACCCTGCCGGAACAGCCGCCCGGACGCCGCCGTGCTGACTGCGGGCACGGCCAGACCCAGGGCACAGGGGCAGGTGATGATGAGAACCGCGATGGCGATGTTCATCGCCAGCCGGAAATCGCCACTATAGCCCCACCAGCCCAACAGCGCCGCGAGCGCCAGCAAATGGACCGCCGGGGCATAGATAGCCGCCGCCCGGTCGGCCAGCCCCGAATATTTGTTGCGCGCGGTTTCCGCCACCTCGACCAGCGCCGCCATGCGGCGCAGCGTCGTATCCTCGCCCACCGCCGTGACGCGCATTTCCAGGGCGCCGGTCAGGTTCACCTCGCCCGACACCAGATCATCGCCGACACCCGCCGCAACCGGCGCGCTTTCACCTGTGACTAAACCACGGTCCAACGTCGTGATGCCCCGCGTGACGATGCCGTCCACCGGCACCCGCATCCCCGCCGGAATGTGCAGGATATCACCCACGGCCACCTGTGCCAGAGGCACGGTTTCAATTCCGCCGGCGGTGATGCGGTCGGCGCGCGACGGTTCAAGCGCGGCCAGTTCCCGCGCCGCAGACCGCGCCGCGATACGGGTTCGGTGATCAAGGTAACGCCCGATCAACAGGAAAAACGTCAGCGACAGAGCCGCATCGAAATAGGCGTGACGCCCACCCTGGAATGTCTCATACAGCGACATGCCCGCCGCCAAGACCAACGCCAGCGAAATCGGCACGTCCATGTTCAGCCGCCTGACCCGCAGCGCCGACAGCGCCGAGGCATAGAACGGCCGTCCGGCATAGGCGACGGCCGGCAGGGCGATCATCGCTGAAATCAGGTGGAACATGTCACGCGTCGCATCGGTGGCCCCCGACCAGACCGACACCGACAGCAACATGACGTTCATCATCGCAAAGCCGGACACGCCCAGCGCAATCAGCAAGCTGCGCCCGGTGGTGTCAGACTCGCCCTCCAGCATTCCGGTGTTCAATTCCAGCGCGTCAAATCCGGCGGCGCGGATCGCGGCAAGGCACGGTTCGGCGCCCACGCCGGGGGCGGTTTCTATACGCACCCGTTTCAGCCCAAGGTTGACCCGGGCGGAAATCACCCCGTCCACCTGGCTCAGCGCGTTTTCCACTGTCGCCATACAGCCCGCACAATGGATCGTCGGCAGCGAGATTTGCAGCCCGCCCGCGGCGGCCGGCCCATCGTCCATGGGGGCACAGGCCGGGCAGGCGGCGGTCATTTCAGCACCTTGACGATCACCCGCTGCTGAAACTGCGTGCCATCGGCGGCCTGCGCCACCAACCGCAGGTTCCAGTTGCCCGCCGCCAGATTGACGTGCGACACGAAGCTGTCGCCGTCATAGTGAAACACCGGCGTCTGATCCTGGGCCACATTTGTCGCCCGCCCCAGAACCGCCGACAGGATTTCAGGCTGCACCGGGCCATCCGGCCCGGCAAAGCTCAGCCGCAGACTGCCCTGTTGGTCAAGCACCGCCGATACATCCCAACCCAGCGCCAGCTGCGCCTTGCGATCCGCATCAAAACTCTGCGAGGCGACATAGGAATTTTTCACCTCAAGCCCCGGAAAGGTGGCCACGGCCTGATAGGCGAGGGTCAGGTTGACACCGACGATCACGGTAAAGGCGCTGCATATGATCAACAGAACATGGCGACCGGTCAGTTCTCTTTGCATCATGATCCCTTTCCGTTGAACGTCGTCGCACGGTCGGCCCGGTCGCCGGTTTCCACATCTTCGACCCATAACCGCAGATCGGTGTGATCGCGCGCCGCCGCCGCATCCTCTGGCCGAGCTGTAACATATATACGCTGGATCAGCGATTCCTGCGCCGGCACGATAACGGTGTTGCCCGCCCCCTCGCCCTCAAGGTCGAGGTCCAGAATGTCGTCGGATGTCAACGACAAACGGAACTCACGATCATCCCCCGACATGTTGCGCAACCGTACCGTATAGGTGTTGCGCACCGCCCCGTCAGACAGGGTGACAAAGGTGGGATTGCGCACAGGTTCCACCGTCAGCCCGATGTCGGACCGCACGAACAGCGCCCAGACCAGACCGACGCCGATACTCGACCACAACACGGTGTAAAGAATCGTGCGCGGCCGGAAGATATGTTTCCAGATCGGCTTGGGCTTCCAGGTGGTGTCATAGCGGCGGGTCAGGATCGGCACCTCACCGCCGGATACGGCGGCGGCACCCGACGCTGTGTCGATGGGCAACAAGGGCGGCTCGTCTTCCAGGGCAAGATAATCGATCAACCCGCGTGGCTTGCCGATCTTGGCCATCACATCGTCGCAGGCGTCGATGCACAGCGCACAGGTAATACATTCCAGCTGTTGACCATCGCGGATGTCGATACCCATGGGGCAGACATTGACACAGGCCATGCAATCGATGCAGTCGCCCATCTGTTCGGGGTCATCGTGGGGTAAGTCGTCTTCAGGTATGGCATAGGCCGTGGCCTGCCGGGTTTCGGCGGCGGCGCGCGCGCCTTTCCGGTGTTTGCCCCTCGGTTCGCCGCGCCAGTGGCGATAGCCCACGGTCATCGTGCCTTCGTCCATCATCGCGCCCTGAATGCGTGGCCAGGGGCACATGTAAATACACACCTGCTCGCGCATGAAACCGCCAAACACAAAGGTTGTGGCGGTCAGGACGGCAATCGTTGCATAGGCGCCGACGGCAGCATTCAGCGTGAAAATGTCACGCGCCAGAGTGGGCGCATCCGAAAAATAAAACACCCAAGCCCCGCCGGTGGCCACCGCAATCAGCAACCACACAGCCCATTTCGACAAACGCAACGCCCATTTCTTTCCGTCCCACGCCGCGCGGTGCAGACGGATCCGCGCATTGCGATCTCCCTCGATCCAGCGTTCGACCAGAATGAACAAATCGGTCCACACGGTTTGCGGGCAGGCATAACCGCACCAGACCCGGCCCAGCGCCGAGGTGAACAGAAACAGTCCCAGCCCCGCCATGATCAAAAGACCGGCGACGAAGTAAAACTCGTGCGGCCATATCTCGATCCAGAAGAAATAGAATCGCCGCCCGGCCAGATCGATCAGCACCGCCTGATCGGGCAGGTTCGGCCCGCGATCCCAGCGGATCCAGGGTGTGAGATAATAGATGCCCAGCGTGAAAATCATGATCCACCACTTGAAGCGGCGGAAAAATCCGTTGACCCGGCGAGGAAAAATAGGTTCCCGCGGCGCGTAAAGCGGCGGGGGGGTGTCAGTGGGCATGGGGAGGCTCCGGTCCTGTTCGCAATTCTCAGCTAGGCAGAAATCGCATCTGCAACCATGATACAGATCAATGGGCCGGCCAAGCACCCGTTTTGTCGCACTCGGCTTGCACTGCCATTGACGCTTCCTGCTATTCGGCCGCGGCGGAGCGCTGTTCAGGGGCGATGCGCCCATCCTCCAGCCGGATCGTACGATCACACCGCGCCGCCAGGTCGGGCGCGTGAGTCACCAGAATCAGCGTTGCGCCATAGCGGTCGCGCAGCCCGAACAGCAAATCCATGATCGCCTGCCCGGTGGACCCGTCCAGGTTGCCCGTCGGTTCGTCGGCCAGCAGGATCGCCGGGCGCGGCGCGGCGGCACGGGCCAGCGCGACGCGCTGTTGCTCGCCGCCCGACATCTGCGACGGGTAATGCCCAGCCCGCGTGCCCAACCCGACGGCGACCAGCTCGGCCTCGGCCCGTTCAAACGCATCCGCGACGCCGGCCAATTCCAAAGGGGTTGCGACATTCTCAAGCGCGGTCATCGTCGGGATGAGGTGGAAGGATTGGAACACCACCCCCATATGTGCACGGCGGAAGCGCGCCAGTTCGTCCTCGTTCATATCGGTGATGTCCTGGCCCAGCACCCGCACCCGGCCCCCGGTGGCGCGGTCAAGCCCGCCCATCAGCATGAGGAGAGACGACTTGCCCGATCCAGACGGCCCCACCAGACCCACGGTTTCACCCTTGGCCACATCCAGGCTGATCCCATTCAGAATATCCACCCGCCCGGCATTGCCGTCCAGCGAAAGGGTGATGTCGCTCAGCGACAGGATCGGATCGGTCATCGGGTCATTCCTTGTTCACGCGCGCGGTGCCGTTGCCAAGGGATATGGGGTGGCGCGGCAGATGCGCAAGTTTACCGGCAGCACCGCCCTGATGCCGGGCCTCGTTGTGCTTGGCCTCGTTGTGCTTGGCCTCGGGGCGGCGCCTGTACTGGCCCAGCCGGTAACCATCGCCGCATTGGGCGACAGCCTGACCCAGGGCTATGGCCTGCCGGTGGCAGACGGGTTCGTGCCACAGTTGCAGGCATGGCTGGCCGAACAGGGCGCGACAACGCAGGTGCTGAACGCCGGTGTTTCGGGCGACACGACGGCGGGCGGGCGGGCGCGCATCGACTGGACGCTGACACCGGATGTCGACGCCCTGATCGTGGCACTGGGCGGCAACGATCTGTTGCGCGGCATAGATCCGGCCAGCAGCCGCACCAATCTGGACGCGATCCTGGCCAAAGCCGGCGAACGTGACATTCCCGTGCTGCTGATCGGCATGGTCGCGCCGGGCAACTTCGGCCCCGAGTTCAAGCGTGACTTCGACGCCATGTATCCCGAATTGGCTGAAAAATACGGCGCGCTTCTGGCGCCCAGTTTTCTGAACGCGCTGGAAGCCATGGACGACCGGCAAGCGACGATGCAGCGCTATGTGCAGGCCGATGGAATCCATCCCAACGCTGAAGGCGTCGCGCTGATCGTGCAGGATCTGGGACCAGCGGTTTTGGCCCTGATCGAACGGGTGCGCGCGGAATAGCACTGGAACATCGCCGCAAGCTGGGAAACAGTGCCGCCAGAACAGGGGGCTTGTCATGGACATCATCGAACGGCTGCGCGGTCTGATCGGACCCGACCATGTGCTGACCGGCGCCGATTGCGCGCCTTGGGCCAGCGATTGGACCGGCACCTACAAAGGGCAACCCCTGGCGGTGCTGCGCCCCGGATCGACCGCCGAAGTGGCGGCTATCATGACGCTGGCCCATGACACCGGCACGGCGGTGGTGCCGGTCTCGGGCAATACCGGCCTTACGGGGGCCACCCACGCCCCCGGTCGCCTCGTGTTGTCGGTCGACCGATTGCGCAAGCTGCGCGAGATTCGCCCCGAGGCGCGCACCGCCATCGTCGAGGCGGGGGTGATCCTGTCGCAGGTGCACAACGCGGTGGCCGAACATGGGCTGGTGTTTCCGGTGACGTTTGGCGCGCGCGGGTCGGCGATGGTGGGCGGTATCCTGTCAACCAATGCGGGCGGGTCAAATGTGGTGCGTTTTGGCAACACCCGCGAACAGATCCTCGGCATCGAGGTGGTTCTGCCCACTGGTGAGATCCTGAATCTGATGAGCGAGCTGCGCAAAGACAACTCGGGCTTCGATCTGCGCGATCTGTTCATCGGTGCCGAAGGAACCTTGGGCATCATCACCGCCGCCGTGCTGAAGCTGCAACCCATGCCCGCCGCCTATGCCACGGCAATGGTCGCCGTGCCGTCACTGGGTGACGCTCTGGCCCTGCTGAACCGTCTGCAATCGGCCACGGGCGGCGCTGTCGAGGCGTTCGAATACATGCCCGCCAATTATATCGAGAGGCACTTGCAGGTGCGTGCCGGTGCGCGCGCGCCATTTGCTCAGATGTATGATGTGAACATCATGGTCGAAGTCGCCGCCACCGCCCCGCGTGACGCCACCCCCAACGCCGACGGCAGCCTGCCGATCGTCGATCTTCTGGAACAGACCCTGGCAGAGATGATGGAAACCGGCGCGGTTCTGGATGCCGTAGTCGCCCGGAACGAGGCCCAGCGCACCGAAATGTGGGCCCGGCGTGAAGATGCCGGCGAGTTGTCGGTGTCGCGTCACCCGGTCATGCTGATGGATGTCGCCGTGCCGCTGGACCGGGTGGAACCCTTTCTAACCCGGTCGAACGCCGCTTTTCACAGCATCGACCCGGACGGGGGCATGATGGTCGTGGCGCACCTCGGTGATGGCAACGTGCACCTCACGATGTGGCCCAGCCCCGAAGGAATGGGCCGGGCCGACAGCATCGTCGAGCAGGTGGAAGACGTGATCGCCGAGCTTGGCGGCAGCTTCTCCGCCGAACACGGGATCGGTCTGAGCAAACGCAAAACGATGGCGCGGCGCAAGGATGCCGTGGCGCTGGATGTCATGCGCCGGATCAAGGGCGCGCTTGACCCGGCGGGCATCATGAACCCCGGCAAGGTTCTGCCCTGACGCCGTTACCGGGCGCCAGCCCTGACCCTAGTCCTGACGCCAGTCGAAAAACCCCGGCCCCGCCCGCTTCAACAGCCCCGTCGCCATGACGCGGCCCATTTCGGGGCCGTCCTCGATTGCGCCACTGGCGGCATCGGCCAGACATTCGCTGCCGTCAGTGCGCAGGATTTCACCGCGCAGGTGCAGTATGCCCCCGTCCAGTTCTGCCAGACCGGCGATAGGCGTTTCGCACGACCCGTCCAGCGCGGCCAGGAACGCCCGCTCGGCGCCCAGCCGCTGGCCGGTCGGCCCATCGTGGATCGCCTCAAGCAGACCGGCGACGCGGGTATCACCGGCGCGCCGTTCGATTCCGATGGCGCCCTGCGCAACAGCGGGCAGCATGGCATCGGGCGCAATCGGCGTATGCGGCACATCGTCCATCTTCAGACGGCGCAGGCCCGCCATGGCGAGGAATGTCGCGCCGGCCACACCTTCAGCCAGCTTGCGCAGGCGGGTTTGTACGTTGCCGCGAAATTCGACCACATGCAAATCCGGCCGCCGGTTCAGCAATTGTGCCTTGCGCCGCAACGACGACGTGCCCACCACAGCACCCTGCGCCAATCCCGACCAGTCGCCACCGCCCAACGACACGAAGGCATCGCGCACATCCTCGCGCGGCAGGTAACAATCCAGCAGCAGGCCTGCGGGCTGTTCCACGGGCATGTCCTTCATGGAATGCACCGCGACGTCGATCTTGCCGTCCAGCATGTCCTGTTCGATCTCGCGGGTGAACAGGCCCTTGCCGCCGATCTCCTTCAGCGCACGGTCCTGCACCCGGTCGCCCAGCACCGAAATCACCACGATTTCAAACGCCTCGGGCGGCAGATCAAAGGCGGCGCCAAGACGGGCGCGGGTTTCGTGCGCCTGGGCCAGGGCCAGGGGCGAACCACGGGTGCCGATCTTCAGCGGTTGGGCGGGGCTGGGCAGGGATCTGTTCATGAAAAATCCATATCTCTGTCAATCTGCGCTGACAACCAAAACCGCGCATCGGCGGTGTTGCGGCAAAACTGTCTTGACAAACTGACACTGCGGCGGGACCACGAAGGCAGAGAGAAACGGGGACAGGTATGGCCGAAAAGAAACTGATGCGCGCACTGGCGGGCGAAACAATGGCGACGCCACCCGCATGGATGATGCGCCAGGCGGGGCGGTTCCTGCCCGAATACAGGGCGACGCGTGCGCAGGCGGGGGATTTCCTGTCGCTGTGCTATACACCGGATCTGGCCGCCGAGGTAACGCTGCAACCGATCCGGCGGTTCGGCTTCGACGCGGCGATCGTGTTTGCCGATATTCTGTTGGTTCCTGATGCCCTCGGTGCCGATCTGTGGTTCGTCACCGGCGAAGGCCCACGGCTGAGCACAATCACGGATCAGGCGGGGTTTGATGTCCTGAAACCCGCCGATGCGATCCACGACCATCTTGCGCCGGTGTACGAGACGATAAAGATCTTGACGCGGGAATTGCCCGCCGAAACCGCGCTGATCGGGTTCGCCGGGGCCCCCTGGACCGTCGCCACCTATATGATCGCCGGGCGCGGCACCCCTGATCAGGCCCCGGCCCACGCGCTGAAACAGGGCAACCGCCCGCTGTTCGAGGCGCTGCTGGATCGGATCACCGAGGCAACCATCGAATACCTGTCGGCCCAGATCGACGCGGGCGCCGAGGTGGTGAAACTGTTCGACAGTTGGGCGGGGTCGCTGAAGGGCGACGATTTCGACAAATACGCCCTTGAACCGACAAAGCGGATCATCGCCGCGCTCAAGGCGCGTCACCCCGGCGTTCCGGTCATCGCCTTTCCGCGCGAGGCCGGCGAAAAATACATCGGCTTTGCCAAGGCCACCGGCGCCGACTGTGTGGCAATCGACAACTCGGTCGATGCGGACTGGGCGGCGCAGCATGTGCAGGTGGATGGCTGCGTTCAGGGCAACATGGCCCCCAGCCACATGGTGACCGGCGGTCAGGCGTTGGTTGATGAGGTGTTGCGGATCAAGGCGGCGTTTTCCGGCGGGCCGCACATCTTCAACCTTGGTCACGGGATCACACCTGACGCCGACCCCGAGAATGTCACCTTGATGCTTGAAACCCTGCGGGGGTGACGGGCCGGGGCGCAGGCAGAAGCCAGACCAGCACCGCCAGCGCCCCGAACGACAGCACCGGATACACCAGCGCCGTGGTGAAGGCGCTGGCATAGGCAGCCTGGGCTGCGACACTGCCGTTGACGGCCCCCCCGTCAAGCCGGGAAAAGAACACCTGTCCGACGATGGCGATGCCCAGCGCGCCGCCCACCTGCTGAAACGCCTGCAACGCGCCCGAGGCACCGCCCGAATCGGCCCCCGAGACCGAGGCGAGGACAGTGTTGAACAATGGCGAAATCGCCGTGCCCAGACCAATCCCCGCCAATGTCAACGCCGGCAGATAGGTGATGCCCTGAACCGTATCGCCAACACCCAAAACCTGTACCATCAGCCAGATCATGCCCAGTGAAAGCATGGAAGCGCCCGCCGTGATTCGTTGCCGCAGAAAACGGTTGCCCAGCCGCCCCGCGATGACTGACGCCAGCAGCACGCCGCCCGAAAACGGCACTGTCGTCACCCCCGATTGCAACGGCGTCAGGCCAAAGCCGTTTTGCAGAAACAGCGCGAGAATCAGGAAAAACCCCGGAATGCCCGAAAACAGCACAGCCGTCAGGCCAACACCCACCAGATAACTGCGGTTGGCCAAGAGGGCGGCGGGCAACAGTTCGGGACGCCCCAACCGGCCTTGCCGCCTTTGCCAGGCGACAAAGGCCCCGGCCACCGGCACCGACAGCACCATCAGGCCAAAACACCACAAGGGCCAGCCCAGCGAGCGCCCCTCGATCAGCGGAAACACAACCATCAACAGCGCCGCGCCAGCCAGAAGAATGCCCACGGTGTCGATTCCCACATCGGCCCGCCGCGCCACCCGAGGCAGGAAACGCAGCGCCAACAGCACGGCCAGAACACCCACCGGGATATTCACCAGAAAGATCGGTCGCCAGCCAAGGCCCCACAGATCGGCCCCGATCAGCACACCGCCCAACAACGGCCCAGATACCGAGGCAAGCCCCGCCGACAGCCCGAACAAAGCAAAGGCCGCGCCACGCTCCGCCGGGGGAAACAACGCCGGCACCAGAGCCAATGTCTGGGGAATCATGATCGCCCCGCCTACCCCCTGAACCACCCGCGCCCCGACAAGCCACGCTATGTCAGGCGCCAGACCACACAGGGCCGACCCGAAGGTGAACAGCATCACCCCGGCGATGAACATCGTGCGCCGGCCCAGCATGTCACCGAACCGCCCGCCGGGAATCAGGCACAGGGCGAACACCAGAATATACACCGCCACCACCCATTCGATCTGGCTGGCGGTGGCGTTGAAATCTGCCTCGATGCTGGGCAAGGCAACGTTGACAATGGTCACGTCCACCAAATTCATGAAGCCCGCCACCAGCAGCACAGCCATGGCCAACCAGCGGTGGCGCGCCCCGGCTGGCGCAGCATCGGACGAAGGGGCGCGCACGGTTTCGGCCATCGGAGAACTTTCACAACGGGAAGCGAGGAAGGACAGATAGCGCGAAGCCTCAGGCACTCAATGCGCCCGAATCCGCCACCGTAACTTATCCGGCCGACTTGCCGGTTTTATCCGACCATGTGCAGGGTCGTCAGACCCACTTGGCCATTGGCGGCAGGCTCATCAATACGGCATTGGCATCGTGCCCGGTTTCAAGGCCGAATTTCGTGCCCCGGTCATAGACCAGGTTGTATTCGGCATAGAGGCCACGATGCACAAGTTGGGTATCCTTGTCGGTCTCGGACCATTCGGTATCGCGGCGGTGATCCACCAAGGGCACATAGGCGGGCAGGAAGGCGCGACCGATGTCGCGGATCAGGGCAAGATCGGCCTGCCAGTCGCCGGTGCAGTGGTCATCCATGAAAATACCACCCACACCCCGGGCACGTTTGCGGTGAGGGATATAGAAATATTCATCCGCCCATGCCTTGAGCCGGGGGTAAAGATCGGCCCCGTGCGGGTCGAGATGGGCCTGCTGGGTGGCGTGGAAATGCGCCGTGTCTTCGGCATATTCAATACAGGGGTTCAGATCGGACCCGCCGCCGAACCACCAGGCCTGCGGCGTCCAGAACATCCGCGTGTTCATATGCACCGCAGGCGCATGGGGGTTTTGCATATGCGCCACAAGGGAAATGCCGCTGGCCCAGAAGCGCGGATCGTCTGCCATTCCCGGAATGCCCTTGCGCGCCGCCATGGCGTTCTGTGCACGGTCCCCCAAAGTGCCGAACACCGTGGACACGTTCACGCCGACCTTCTCAAAAACGCGGCCGCCGCGCAGCACGCTCATCAGTCCGCCCCCCGCTTCGCTGCCATCATCGGACTGGCGCTGCGTTTCGCTGACCTCGAACCGGCCTGCGGGGCGGTCGGCGGTGGGGCCGACGGTCTGACGATCCTCAAGCGCCTCGAACGCCGCAACGATGCTGTCGCGCAATTCGCGGAACCACGCCGCCGCACTGGTTTTTTCGGTGTCCATCGCGCTGTCCATCGGCGCCCCCTGCTGTAACATGTTTCGGGCAGTTGTCATGCAAAGTTGACAGCTTGGCAAGCTGTCGCACGGCCCCTAATGCGCCGCCCGGTCGACCACATCCAACAGAGTGCGCCCGCCGTCGATGGTCAGGATCTGTCCGGTCATGAAACCTGCGCCATCCGAGGCAAGAAATTGAACGGTATCGGCCACTTCGGACGGGCTGGCGATGCGGGACAAAGGTGTGTGACCGATGATGTCGGCGCGCATGTCGGTATCGTCTTTCATGGCGCCTTTCAACGAATTGCTCATCACACTGCCGAAGGCCACGGCGTTTACCCTGATGCGGTACGGCGCAAAGGCCACGGCGAGGGATCGAGTGGCCTGATCGACCGCTGCCGATGCCACGGAATAGGCCAACAGATTTGCCGTCGTGCGCCGCGCGGCGATCGAGCTGAGGTTGATGATCGAGCCCGCCTGCCGATCATCATGGCCATCTTCGACCGACTGCTTGATCATCCGTTTTGCGAACAACTGACTGAGGCGCAGGGTGGTAACAAGATTCTGCTGCAACAACAGCGCAACCGAATCGTCGTCCGGGTCCAACGGATCGGATGTCATGATCTGGCGCGATGCGTTGACCAGAATATCCACCCGGTCGAAAGCATCGATCGTGGCCGACAGCAAATTGGCAATGGTCAGCTTTTCCCGCAGATCGCCACAAAAATAGCGGATTGTTTCGGAGTTCTCTTTCGCCCCGCCACATTCGTCAGCCAAGCGGTTTTCGTCCATGTCGGCAAACATGACATTGGCACCATTATCGACAAAGTGCCGCGCGATGGCCAAGCCGATGCCATTGGCGGCCCCGGTGACGACGGCGGTTTTGCCTGCGATGGAAAATGACATGGGGCAGCTCCGGTGGAGGTTCAGAGTGACTTGCGACGGGGGCGCTCGGCGTGGATCACCTTGAACGCGGCATCGGCGGACAGATCGGTGGTTTTGACAAAACGCTCGGCCAACGCCGCCTCATAGGGCAGATGGCGGTTGGCCACCATCCACATCTGTCCCGCCGGTTTCAACAGGCGCGCAGCCGCGACGATGAACGCCCGCCCCAAGGCCGGGTCGGCGGCGCGGCCAGTGTGGAACGGCGGGTTCATCACCACATGATCGACGCCGCCTTGCAGGGCAAAGGTGGTGGCATCGGCCCAGTGGAACTGCGCCCGCGGATCGGTGACATTCTGGCGGGCACAGTTCAGCGCGTCATGGTCGGCCTCGACCAGATGCAGGGCGGTGATTTCAGGGTTGCGCGACAGTTCGGCGGCGAGATACCCCCAGCCTGCGCCAAGATCGACGACGACCCCCTTGATTGCCCCAAGATGCGCCGCCAAAAGGGACGATCCACGATCAACCTCGTCGGCCGAAAACACGCCGGGAACGGTGACCATGCCATTGTCCAAACGGATCGGTGCGGCCCGCCAATCGGACAGATCGGCGCCCTGAATGCCAAACAGCTTGCCATGGGCCTTGGCGATCACCGGATCCACCACCGTGCGTTTGCGCAGATCGCGGATGATACTGTCGGCACCGTCGGTCTTTTGCCCGTCGATCCAGACCTGGCCAGCACCGACCAGAGCGGCGGCCTGCGCGATCAGATCGCGGGCCTGCACCTTGGAACGGGGCAGAACCACCAGCGCGGCAGAAAAGTCACCGGTGGGCGCCGTTACGACATCGACGTCACGCGCAAGCAATGCATCAACTTCTGGCCGCATTCCCTGCACCACCTGCACCGCGCCCAGACCAGACAAATCATCAGATCCGCAGGCACCGAACACGCAGGTGCGCCCATCCTCGGGGACCGACAAAATACCCTTATCAAGGGCGAAGGACAATCTTGTAGACAGCATGGGCCGGGCGCGCGCGCCCTATTCCTTTTCCATGGTGCATTGCAGCGGGTGCTGGTGACGGCGGGCAAAATCCATTACCTGCGCCACCTTAGTTTCGGCCACCTCGAATGAAAACACGCCGACCACCGCCAAGCCTTTTTTATGCACTGTCAGCATCAGTTCGAAAGACTGGGCGTGGTTCATGCCAAAAAACCGTTCCAGCACATGGACCACGAATTCCATTGGGGTATAGTCATCGTTCAGCAGCAGCACCTTGTAAAGCGGCGGGCGCTGGGTTTTCTTCCGGGTCTCAAGGATGACGCCGTTGTCGTCGTCAGGGCTTTCCTTGTCCGACATCGTAATGGGGTTCGCGATCACTTCGTAACTCCGGTTCCGTCGGGAAAGCGTTGCTGTATGACGCCTCTATATAATGCCTGCGTCCCCTGTGAAAAGGGGGTGCAGCGTATAACGCTACCGAAACGAACCAAAGGCCCCCAGATGCCTGACCACCATTGCCTTTGATGCCGACGACACCCTGTGGCACAACGAAACCTTTTTTCGACTGGCCCAGGACAGGTTTGCCGCGCTGCTGGCCGATTTCGCAGGGTAGGATCATCTGCAAGATCGGGTGTCGGCCGCCGAGCGGCGCAATCTCGGCAACTATGGCTGTCCAATCAAGTGGTTCGTCCTTTCAATGATCGAAACAGCCATTGCAGGAACCGCCGAATTCGCCTCAGCCAGAACTCCGAGTATATAAGCCTGTACTTTGACATAAAACCAACAATGGTTTACGATTTCAGTCCCGAAGGGGGGGGCGCCCCCCCCCGCGTTGAAATTTCAAACGGTACGCTCGACCATCAACTTTTTGATTTCACCGATCGCCTTGGCCGGGTTCAACCCCTTCGGGCAGGCCTTGGCACAGTTCATGATGGTGTGGCAGCGATACAACTTGAACGGATCTTCCAGATCATCCAACCGTTCGCCCGTCGCCTCGTCACGGCTGTCGATGATCCAGCGATAGGCATGCAACAACGCGGCTGGCCCCAGATACCGGTCGCCGTTCCACCAATACGAGGGGCAGGACGTCGAACAGCAGGCGCACATTACACATTCATACAACCCATCCAACTTCTTGCGATCATCAATGCTTTGCCGCCACTCCTTGGCAGGGCGCGTCGTGGTGGTTTCCAGCCAGGGCATGACGCTTTCATGCTGGGCATAGAAATGGGTCAGGTCGGGGATGAGATCCTTGACCACCGGCATGTGTGGCAGAGGATAAATCTTAACATCACCCTTGATCTCGTCCATGCCATAGATGCAGGCCAAGGTGTTGATCCCGTCGATGTTCATCGCACAACTGCCGCAAATCCCCTCGCGACAGGACCGACGGAAGGTCAGCGTCGGGTCGATCTCATTCTTGATCTTGATCAGCGCGTCCAGAACCATCGGCCCACAGGCGTCCATATCCACGAAATATGTATCAACCCGAGGGTTCTCACCATCGTCCGGGTTCCAGCGGTAGATGCTGAACTTGCGGGTGTTTTTGGCACCTTCCGGACGCGGCCAGGTTTTGCCGGTGCGGATGCGGCTGTTTTTCGGCAGGGTCAATTGAACCATGACTGGGCTCCTATCGCAAAAGATTTGGCAGACCATCGGTCGCCAGACATCGGATTGTCCCGGGACGGGACAGGATTGTGGTTACGATCTGTACGGTGCTGGCAGTGGCCCCCGTGACAGAATCAGAGGCCAGCGCCAAGAGTTCGCTGGATTGGGCGTTGTCGATCACGCAGTCGGCGGCCGCTTCGACGGGCACGCCTGGAAGGCGTTGGGCCAGAACCGGGCGGATCGCGGATTTTGCAGCGGTGCGGGTCAGGTCATCACGCGTGGCCGGCGTGCAAGCCAACAGTGCGAACAACAACGATCCCATAACGGCGATCTGCGTTGTCGGTGCCCCTCGGTGCGGTTTTCGTATGATCACAGCAAGACCAGCGGCCTTATCGGCCCCTGCCCTGTCTTTTGCCGTACGCATGAGTCATACACCTCATAGGGGTCGCGTCCGGCCAGATAATCGCTGGTCACGCCCAGTTCGATCTGGCTGCGTGCGCCACCCGTTCCAACCCCGACGGCCACCTGACCGAACGGCCCATCGGCCTGACGCGCCCTTTCTTCACACTGACGCGCGGCCAGTTGTGGCGACACCGGGCCACAGGCCGTCACAAATGCGCAAAGGGTCAGAACCTGTTTCACAGACACCCCTGCGCCCGGCGGACGTCGTCCTTGATCAAATACCCCGAACCGCCGGAAAACACCGCATCCGAGGGTCGATACGGATAGGGGCACAACAGGCGCCGAGCCTGACCTCGTTCCGCCACAACGGACGAACGCAGGGCGAGGCCGCTGATAGCCTCGCACCGTCCCTGGCCCCGCACGTCAAAACGGATTGCCGACCCTGCCGGACAGGCCGACACAGCCCGCCCCCCGGCCGCAACTGGCATCGCACCGGCCAAAACCAGAACCAGAGCCAGCAGTAAATTCATCAATACACCCGCTTTTTCGGCGCGATCTTCTTCAGGTCGATCCCGCCATCGTTATGGCTGGTCAACGGTTGCAGATGCACCCCGCGATACCCGAGGCTGGCCTCGGTCCCCTTGAACCAGACAAGAGAGTGCTTGCGCCAGTTCACGTCATCCCGATCAGGATAATCCTCATGGGCATGGGCACCCCGGCTTTCCTTGCGGGCGGCAGCGGCGGTGATCGTCGCCACGGCGTTGGGCATGAGGTTTTCCAACTCCAGCGTTTCCATCAAATCGCTGTTCCAGATCATCGACGTGTCGGTGACCTTGAGGTCGCGCATCTTGCCGGCGATGCCTTCCATCTTTGCCTTGCCTTCGGCCAGCGTCTTGTCCGTGCGGAACACGGCGGCGTCCTGTTGCATGGTCTTTTGCATTTCCAAGCGCAGTTCGGCCGTGGGGACATGCCCCTTGGCATAACGCAGACCATCGAACCGGCTGAGCGCACCGTCGATCGAGCGTTTGTTCGGCGCCGGCACTGCGGAGGACGGGTCCAATATCTGCCCTGCCCGGATCGCCGACGCCCGGCCAAACACCACGAGATCGATCAAACTGTTCGATCCAAGCCGGTTTGCACCATGGACCGAGGCACAGGCCGCTTCGCCCACAGCCATCAGACCGGGCGACACGTTGTCGGGGTTGTCGGCGGTTGGGGCCAAAACCTCGCCCCAATAGTTGGTCGGGATGCCCCCCATGTTGTAGTGGACCGTGGGAAGAACCGGGATCGGCTCTTTGGTCACGTCGACACCGGCAAAGATGCGGGCCGACTCGGAAATCCCCGGCAACCGTTCCATCAGCGCCTCTTTCGGCAGATGGTTCAGGTTCAAATAGATGTGATCGCTGTCCTTGCCCACGCCGCGGCCTTCACGGATTTCAATGGTCATACAGCGCGAAACCACATCGCGGCTGGCCAGATCCTTGTATGTGGGGGCATAGCGTTCCATGAACCGCTCGCCTTCCGAATTGGTCAGATAGCCGCCTTCGCCCCGCGCCCCTTCGGTGATCAGACAGCCCGCGCCGTAGATCCCTGTTGGGTGAAATTGCACGAATTCCATGTCCTGAAGTGGCAGCCCGGCGCGCGCAGTCATACCGTTGCCGTCGCCGGTGCAGGTGTGCGCCGATGTCGCGCTGAAAAAGGCCCGGCCATAACCGCCCGTGGCCAAAACCACCATCTTGGCCGAAAACAGATGCAGCGTGCCATCGTCGAGCTTCCAGCACATCACGCCCTGACACACGCCATCGTCCGACATGATCAAGTCGATTGCGAAATATTCAATATAGAATTTCGCCTTCTGCTTCAGGCTTTGGCCATACAATGTGTGCAACATGGCGTGGCCGGTCCGGTCTGCGGCGGCGCAGGTGCGCTGCACCGGCGGGCCTTCTCCGAATTCGGTGGTGTGGCCCCCGAACGGGCGTTGATAAATCTTGCCATCCTCGGTGCGGGAAAACGGCACGCCGTAATGTTCCAACTCGTACACCGCCTTGGGCGCTTCGCGGGCCAGATACTCCATCGCGTCGGTATCGCCCAGCCAGTCAGACCCCTTTACGGTGTCGTACATATGCCACTGCCAGTTGTCCGGCCCCATGTTCGACAGCGAGGCGGCGATGCCGCCCTGCGCTGCTACAGTATGGCTGCGCGTTGGGAAAACCTTGGTGACACAGGCTGTACGCAGCCCTTGCTCGGCCATGCCCAGCGTAGCGCGCAATCCGGCGCCGCCCGCGCCCACAACCACGACATCATATTCGTGGGTCTCGTAATCATAAGCCGCCATAAATCAGCCCCCAGTTTTCACAGCGCGAGACGAACGATGGCGTACAGCCCCGTCGCCGCAGCCGCATAAGACAAACAGGTCACCCCGACGATCAGCGCCTTGCGCGTAAACCCGTCAGAGTAATCCTCGATCAGCACCTGCGCGCCATTCTTGAAATGCAGGAATCCGACAACAAAGGTCAGCGCCGCAACTATAGCCGGAAAAGGCCGCCCGAAATAGGCGACGACATCGGCATGGGGCTGCCCCAGCATGGGGCCGAATGTGAACACGAACAGCGGCACCAGTACCAGCAGCCCAACCGACGAAACGGTCATGCCCCAGTGATGTTGCGTGCCCTGCTTGGCAGAACCCAGACCAACGGCCAGTTTGCGGTCTGTCAGATATGACATGTCAGCCTCCTTACACCACAAGAACGGTCAGAATGGTCAGCACGACGGAACCGCCAATGCAGCCCCATCCCAGCTTTTCAGCCGTCTCGATATCCATGCCCCGCCCGGTGTCCCAGTACAGATGCCGCAACCCGGCCAGCGAATGATACCACAACGCCCAGACTGACAGGAGCATGACCAGATCGCCGAACCAACTTGTCAGCACTCCGTCGACGAAGGCGAAATAGTCCGGCGACGTGGCCGCCGCCAGAAACCACCAAACGGCCAACAACGCGCCGACCAACAGCGCGTTTCCGGTGATCCGTGTCAGGATCGAGGTGATCGAGGTCAACTGAGGGCGATAAATGCTCAGATGCGGCGACAGGGGCCGATTGCCCCGATTGACGTCAGCCATTGGATGTTCCTTGTCCTGCGCATCCACTCTTCGGATGCTGATCGTTCGGATTTCCAAACTGTACGCCTGAATGCTCAGGCAAGTCACGCCCCTTCACTCAAATTTTCGGCGCAATTGGTCGCAGTTGCGTCACTTTTTCGGGAAAGTGTGATCACAGCGCGAAATTTTGTGATCACATGGCGCCAACGTCAACTTCTTTTTGCTGAAAATACGTCCGCCGGAGGCGTCAACATTCGGCCCAGGTACATCGCTCAAACGGGAATCAGCGCCCAGTAATCCAGATCCAGCAAGACATGCGGCCGATAGCGCCCGGCGCTGTCCTTTAGCCCCTCACCCGCCCCCTTAACCGCCACAGTGCGCAGCCGGATCGCCCCGACTCCGGGCGCGGCGGTCACCGCGGTGTCCAACACCTGCGACCAGGCGCGCACCGTGTCGCCCGCGACACAGGGGTTGGCATGGGCGCCGCCGTTCAGCGCAACGATCATCTGCGCATTGGCCAGACCGTTGAAGCTGAGCGCGCGGGCCAGCGAAATCACATGGCCGCCATAGATCAGCCGCCCGCCGTCCCGCGCGGTGACATCGAAATGCACCTTGGCGGTGTTCTGCCACAACCGTGTGGCCAGCATATGCTCGGCCTCTTCAACGGTCACGCCATCGACATGGTCGATCACCTCGCCCACCGCATAATCGCCCAGGCGATACGGTTCGCCGGCCAATGCAAAATCATAGGTGGTGAAATCAAGGCCATTGGGCACGGCCAGATCGTCTGCCGCGACGGCGCCCGCCAGATCCGGCACCACGGTTTCGGGCGCGGCACCTTCGGCGCGGCGCCGCACCATGACCCAGCGCACATAAGACAGCACAGCCGTGCCATGCTGGTTCAGCCCCGTGGTGCGCACCCAGACGACACCGGTCTTGCCGTTTGAATTCTGCTTCAACCCGATCACCTGCGACGTGGCGCGCAGGGTGTCGCCGGGCCAAACCGGGGCAAGCCAACGCCCTTCGGCATAGCCCAGATTGGCCACCGCATTCAGCGATATGTCGGGAACCGTCTTGCCGAACACGACGTGAAACGCGATCAGATCGTCCAGCGGCGCGGCAGACAGCCCACAGGCCCGCGCGAATTCATCCGATGAATACAGCGCACCGCGCGCCGGATACAGCGCATGGTACAGCGCCCGTTCGCCCGCGCCAACGGTGCGCGGCACGGCGTGCCCGATCACCTGTCCGACGCGGTAATCCTCAAAAAACCGGCCCGGATTTGTCTTGGTCATTGCGCGCCCAGTTTCATGTCGGGGTGATAGGGTTGGTCGATCACCTTGGTCACTGCCTGGGCACAGCGCATTACGCCATTCGCCTGATCGAACGCATAGGCAGGCGATCCGTGCAGCATCCACCCCTTGCTCAATGCTTCTGACACCTTGTGGCAGAACGCGCTGGTGTCGTCGCCGGTCAGCAGGCGGTAAACAACTTGTTCAGCCAAAGGGGTTCACTCCCAGCCAGATGTGAATACCCGATACAACACCATAGACGACGACCGTTGCAACCACCGCCGTTACCTCTTTCTTCACCGGTACGGCTGCGGGCCGGGTCCAGTTTGGCTGGGCACGGTTCAGCACGATCACCTCGGCCACGGCCCAGGCCAACAGACCACCAAACAACACGAAGCTGGCCAGATCACCATTCACCAGAAGGTGCGCAATCGCCCAGATCGTGACCGCCGTCAGTTGCGGGTGGCGGATGATGCGGGTGATCCGGGTCTTCGCGCCACTTGCCGCATACAGATAAAAGGCAAACACCATCAAAAGGTTGTTGATGCCGGTCATGGCCGCCGTGCGGCCCCAATACACCGGCCCGTCATACCCGCGATACCCGATCACCATCAGCACGATCGCAAGCACCGCGCCGACGGCAACGATGATCTTGCCGGTGTTGCCCAGGCTGACCCGGCTGTCAGGCGCCGCCCGTTTCCAGAAATGCACAGCGGCCCACAGGGCGAGGCCAAGGATTATGAGGATCATGCGCTCTCCAATGCTGCGATGGCTTCTGCCTTGGCCAGCGTGGCCCGCGCCGTGACGATATGCAAGTTCTCGACGATGCGACCATCCAGCACGGCCACCCCCTGTCCGGTGGCCAGCGCCGCCTTGTGGGCGGCGATCTGTCGCTGGGCCAGGTCGATCGCCTCGGGCGAGGGGGCGAACACGGTGTTGGCAATGGTCACCTGACCGGGGTGGATCAGCGTCTTGCCATCCATGCCCAGCGCGCGGCCCTGTTCACATTCGGCGCGCAATCCGTCGTCATCCTTGAACGCGTTATACACCCCGTCGATACAGGCGATGCCTGCCGCGCGGGCCGCCAGCAGACAGGTTTGCAGCGACAGCATCATCGCCATCCGGTCGCCGCCCGTTGCGCAGCCGATTTCCTTGGCCAGGTCGTTGGTGCCCAGTATGAACCCCGCCATGCGCGGCGCCCGGGCAATGGCGGCGGCGTTCTGGATGCCCGAGCAGGTTTCCATCATCGCCCATATCCGGGTGTTGGCGGTTTCGGGCCGAAGCGCCAGACGCTGTGCAAGGTCTTTGATGTCCGCTGCGCGGTTCACCTTTGGCAACAGCACCGCCTCAGGAGATGCGGTGGCGATGGCCGCCAGATCGTCCGCGCCCCATTCACTGTCAAAACCGTTGATCCGCACCATGGTTACGCGGGCGCCGTATCCATGGCCAAGCGCCTTTGCAAGTGTGGCGCGCGCGGCAACCTTGGCATCGGGGGCCACCGCGTCTTCCAGATCGAAAATGATTGCATCCACAGGCAGGCCGCGCGCCTTGTCCAGGGCCCGGTTGTTGGACCCGGGTATGTAAAGGACAGACCGCAGCGGGCGCATGTTGTCAGGCATTGTTCACTCCTTGCAACTTTGTTGCGCAGCTTGGACCAAAAGCGCAGCATTTCGCAACCCGGAATTGCCGCAACGCAGCGCCGTCTTGGGGCGAACGGTCCGTTAACCCGTTTTTGGCAGGGTAAGGCCAGTCTTGGCGCCATGTTCCATGATCGGGCCGGAATAGCCGCCGCAAAACCGCACGATCATGGCAACGACACATCAAGGAGAACCAGATGAACCGTCAACTGATCGCTTCTGTCTTTGCTCTTGGCGCTTTTCTTTTGGCCACCGACCACGCCAGTGCGCAACAAAACCGCAACTGCGCGCCCCGCGCCGTGGTGATCGAAAGGCTGGCGGCACAGTTCGGGGAAACCCGACAGTCCGTCGGCCTGGGCGGCAACAACCAGGTGGTTGAGATGTTCGCCTCGACCGATTCGGGCAGTTGGACGATCATCGTGTCGTCACCTGCCGGTCTGTCCTGTGTCGTTGCTGCGGGCCTCGGGTTTGAAAACCTGGCCGAACACCTGCCCCCCATCGGCAAACCCGCATGAGGGGCGGTGGCGAACCGGCGCGCCCTGTCAGCTCAGCGCATCCCAGATCAGCTTGCTGCCGGTAACTGTCAGCAACACATAGGTGATTCCGAAAAACAGCCGCTCGGACATCACCCGGTGCAGCCAGACGCCAAGATAAACCCCGCCGAAGGCAACCGGCACCAGAAACAACCCGGCCCACAGCGTTTCACGGGTAAAAATTCCAAGGCCGGCGTAAAATACCGCCTTATACAGGTTGATCGCTGTGAACACGATCACAGTGGTCGCCTGATAGGTCGTCTTGTCCAGCCCGCGCGACAGTAGGTAAACCGCCGCTGGCGGGTCGCCCGCATGGCTGATGAAACTGGTGAACCCGGCGGCACCACCCCAGAAATACCCCGCCCCCGGAAAGCCCCGCCGCCCCTCCAGCCGCAGCAAACCCCGCGCGCGGGCCAGTTGATACAGCACGAACCCCACCGCAACCGATCCAATCAGAAACCGCAGAACATCGGCGTTGGCCACGGTATAAAGAGCCGCGCCAAGGCAAACGCCCGGCACAGCGCCCAGCATCATCTGCCGCGCAAGGCCCCAGTTCCAGCGTTTCCAGAACGGCCGCAGGGCCGTCACATCCATCACCATAAGAAGCGGCAGCATCAGCCCGATCGCCGCCGCAGGTTCCAGAATCAGCGCCAGGAATGGCGACGCCGCAAACGCCGCGCCCGAGCCGAATCCGCCCTTCGAAACCCCGGCGAACAGAACCGCCGGGATCGCAAAAGCAAAAAATGTAAGGTCCAGAACCATCGCGCAAATCCCCGATCCAATGCAGCCTTAGCGCCAACGCCGGGCCTGTGCCAGTCACCACCACAGCGCACCACCCTTGCGCGGGGGGCGCCAAATCGCTACCCAACGCGGCATCCGACCACCACACAAGGGATCAACAAGATGGCCAGACCCAAGATTGCCCTCATCGGCGCCGGGCAGATCGGCGGAACGCTCGCCCATCTCGCCGCGCTCAAGGAACTGGGCGATGTCGTCCTGTTCGATATTGCCGAGGGCACGCCCCAAGGCAAGGCGCTGGACATTGCATCGTCCGGCCCGTCCGAAAAGTTCGATGCCGCGGTCACCGGCGCAAACGATTATTCGGCCATCGCCGGGGCGGATGTGTGCATCGTCACCGCCGGTGTCCCGCGCAAGCCGGGAATGAGCCGCGATGACCTGCTGGGCATCAACCTGAAGGTCATGAAATCCGTTGGCGAAGGCATTGCCGCGAATGCGCCCGGTGCCTTTGTGATCTGTATCACCAACCCGCTGGACGCCATGGTCTGGGCGCTGCGCGAATTTTCCGGGATGCCGCACCACATGGTCTGCGGTATGGCCGGCGTGCTCGACTCGGCTCGCTTCCGGCATTTCCTGTCGCTGGAATTCAATGTCTCGATGAAAGACGTTACCGCGTTCGTACTGGGCGGCCATGGCGACACGATGGTGCCGCTGGTGCGCTATTCCACCGTCGGCGGCATTCCCCTGCCTGATCTGGTGAACATGGGCTGGACCACGCAGGACAAGCTGGATGCGATCGTGCAGCGCACCCGTGATGGCGGCGCCGAAATCGTCGGCCTGCTGAAGACCGGCAGCGCCTTTTATGCCCCCGCCACGTCAGCCATCGAAATGGCCGAAGCCTTTCTGAAGGATCAGAAGCGCGTTCTGCCTTGCGCCGCATGGGTCGAGGGCGCGCTCGGGCTGAAGGGCATGTATGTCGGTGTTCCAACGGTGATCGGCGCCGGTGGCATCGAGCGGGTGATTGACATCAAGATGACGCGCGACGAACAGGCGATGTTCGACAAATCGGTTGACGCGGTAAAGGGCCTTGTCACAGCCTGCAAGGCGATCGACGCATCGCTCGGCTGAACGGTCGGGGCAAGACTTTACCGACGAGGGGCGCCCACGGGCGCCCTTTTGGCTTTTATCCTGTCGGCCTGGCACGGTTGCCCTGTCAGCAGGCCACAGCGCTGACCGACTCGGATCGCGGCTGTGTAGAGCATTTTTGTGATCACACAATTTCCGGCTGTGATCACAAATGTTCGAATTTCCGGCAAAACCCACGTTTTCCTAGAAATAAGGCTTAAACCCTTTCGCAACACATGGCATGCACAACCCAACCACAGACAATGACAGGGGACAGCACGCCATGAACATCCACGAATACCAGGCCAAGGCCCTGCTGCGCAGCTACGGCGCGCCGGTGTCGGATGGCAGACCTGTCATGCGGGCAGAAGATGCAAAGACAGCCGCGGGCGAGTTGGACGGCCCATTATGGGTGGTCAAGGCACAGATCCACGCCGGCGGGCGCGGCAAAGGCAAGTTCAAAGAGGCTGACGCCGGCGAAAAAGGCGGCGTACGCTTGACGAAATCCGTCGCCGAAGCCGCCGAAGAAGCCAAAAAGATGCTGGGCCGCACCCTTGTGACGCATCAGACCGGCCCGGCGGGCAAACAGGTGAACCGCATCTATATCGAAGATGGGTCGGGCATCGAAACCGAGCTGTACCTCGCCCTGCTGGTCGATCGTCAGACCAGCCGCATTTCCTTTGTCTGTTCCACCGAGGGTGGCATGGACATCGAAGAGGTGGCGCACAACACCCCCGAGAAAATCCTGTCCTTCGCCGTCGATCCCGCCACCGGGTATCAGCCGTTCCACGGGCGGCGCATTGCGTTTTCCCTTGGCCTGACCGGCGGGCAGATCAAACAATGCGTGACGTTGATGGGGCAGCTGTACAAAGCCTTTGTCGAAAAAGACATGGAAATGCTTGAGATCAATCCGCTGATCGTCACCGACAAGGGCGATCTGAAGGTGCTGGATGCCAAGGTCAGCTTTGACGGCAACGCCATGTACCGCCACCCCGACATCGCATCGCTGCGCGACGAGACCGAAGAAGACCCGAAAGAACTGGCCGCGTCGAAATTCGATCTGAATTATATCGCGCTGGACGGCGAAATCGGCTGTATGGTCAACGGCGCGGGTCTGGCCATGGCGACCATGGACATCATCAAGCTGTATGGCGCGGAGCCCGCCAACTTTCTTGACGTGGGCGGCGGCGCGACCAAGGAAAAGGTCACCGAGGCGTTCAAGATCATCACCTCTGACCCGCAGGTCAAAGGCATCTTGGTGAACATTTTCGGCGGCATCATGCGTTGTGATGTGATCGCCGAAGGCGTGATCGCCGCCGTGAAAGAGGTGGGCCTCAAGGTGCCGCTGGTGGTGCGCCTTGAGGGCACCAACGTCGAGCTGGGCAAGGACATCATCCGCAATTCCGGCCTTGACGTGATCGCCGCCGACGACCTGCGCGATGGCGCGGAAAAAATCGTGAAGGCGGTCAAGGGGTAAACGCAGGGCGGGGTGCGCCCCGCCGCGCTGTCTGATCGGTGGGGTGGGCCCCACACCACAACAAGCTTTCCAAGGAGGCCCCATGGCCATTCTCGTAGACGAAAACACCAAAGTCATCTGTCAGGGTTTCACCGGCAGCCAGGGCACGTTCCACAGTGAACAGGCCATCGCCTATGGCACCAAGATGGTGGGCGGCGTCACCCCCGGCAAAGGCGGGATGACGCACCTTGACCTGCCGGTCTTCAACTCGTGCCACGAAGCGGTGGCGAAAACCGGGGCCAATGCCACGGTCATCTATGTGCCGCCCCCCTTTGCCGCCGATTCGATCCTTGAGGCACTGGATGCCGAGATCGAATTGATCATCTGCATCACCGAGGGCATTCCGGTGCTGGACATGATGAAGGTGAAACGCGCGCTGGATGGGTCGAAATCGCGGCTGATCGGGCCGAACTGCCCCGGCGTCATCACACCGGGTGCCTGCAAGATCGGCATCATGCCCGGCCACATCCACACGCGCGGCAGTGTCGGCGTCGTGTCCCGCAGCGGCACCCTGACCTATGAGGCGGTGAAGCAGACTTCTGACAGCGGCCTTGGCCAGTCCACTGCGGTGGGCATCGGTGGTGATCCGATCAAGGGCAGTGAACATATCGACATCCTTGAAATGTTCCTGGCCGACCCGGAAACCGAAAGCATCATCATGATCGGTGAAATCGGCGGCAATGCCGAAGAAGACGCCGCGCAATTCCTCGCCGACGAACGCCGCGCAGGGCGCTGGAAACCCACCGCAGGCTTCATCGCCGGGCGCACCGCACCCGCAGGCCGTCGCATGGGCCATGCCGGGGCGATCGTGGCTGGTGGCAAAGGCGGCGCCGAGGACAAGATCGAGGCGATGAAAGCCGCCGGGATCGTCGTCGCCGACAGCCCAGCCGGCCTGGGCGAAGCGGTGCTGAAGGCGATCAAGGGCTGATTTTTCGACACCGGCGGGAGGGTTGATACCTTCCCGCATCCCCCCACGTGCGTATCGCCAAAAGGATACACATCACGCCAATGACCTTCGCCAACGCCATCCGCACATGCCTGCGAAAATACGTCACCTTTTCGGGCCGGGCCAGCCGATCTGAATATTGGTGGTTCGTATTGTTCATCGTGCTTGGGTCGATCGTTCTGGCGCTTGTCGATGGTGCGTTGTTCGGTACGACCATCGTCGACACCGCGCCCGGTGCGGTTTCGGTGCAAACCGACGGCCCGCTTGCGACGCTGTTCAGCCTTGCCACCCTTGTGCCTGCTCTTTCCGCGGGTTGGCGGCGGATGCACGATACCGGGCGTTCCGGCTTGTATCTGTTGTATCCGCTGATCGTGATGGTCGGGCTTGCCGGTGTACTGTCGTTCTTTGGCGGCATCGGCGCGTTGGACGATGGCACAGACGTGGGGCTGGCTGCGTTCATTCTTGTTCCAGCGATGATCATTCTGGCGATTTCGCCGCTTCTCGTGCTGTGGTGGCTGGCCCGACCCAGCCAGCGCGGCGCCAATTCCTTCGGCCCCAACCCCCATGAGGTGCACCAATGACCGACCAATCCGCAAATGACGTGTTCCACGCCTCAAGCTTCATGCAGGGGCACAATGCTGAATACCTGGAACAACTGTACGCCCGCTATGCCACCGACCCTTCGGCGGTGGACGAGTCATGGCGCGCCTTCTTCAAATCTCTGGGCGATACCCCCGCAGATGCCCGGGCCGAGGCGGCGGGCCCGTCATGGGCGCGCCCCGACTGGCCGCCCCAGCCCACCGATGATCTGACCGCCGCGCTGGACGGTCAGTGGCCGGTGCCCGCAGCCGAGCCCAAGGCCGCCGCCGCCAAGATTGCCGCCAAGGCCGAATCGCAAGGCGTCACCCTGTCGGACGAACAGATCAAGCGCGCCGTGCTGGACAGCATCCGCGCCCTGATGATCATCCGCGCCTATCGCATCCGCGGTCATCTGGCCGCCGATCTCGATCCGCTGGGTCTGAAGGAACAGGCCGCCCACCCCGAACTTGACCCGGCGTCCTATGGATTTTCCGCCAAGGACATGGATCGCCCGATCTTCATCGACAATGTGCTGGGCCTGGAAATCGCCACCATGGGGCAGATCCTCGATCTGGTTCGGCGCACCTATTGCGGCACCTTCGCGTTGCAGTACATGCATATTTCCGACCCGGAACAGGCCGCGTGGCTGAAAGAGCGGATCGAAGGATATGGCAAGGAAATCGCCTTTACCCAGAATGGCCGCAAGGCGATCCTGAACAAGCTGGTCGAGGCCGAAGGGTTCGAGAAATTCCTGCATGTCAAATACATGGGCACGAAGCGGTTTGGCCTCGACGGGGGTGAATCCCTGATCCCGGCAATGGAACAGATCATCAAGCGCGGCGGGGCTCTCGGGGTTAGAGACATCATCATCGGGATGCCCCACCGCGGGCGCCTGTCGGTTCTGGCCAATGTGATGGGCAAACCCTATCGCGCGATCTTCAACGAATTTCAGGGTGGCAGCTTCAAACCCGAAGACGTGGATGGCTCGGGCGATGTAAAATATCACCTCGGCGCTTCATCGGATCGTGCGTTCGATGGCAATTCGGTGCACCTGTCGCTGACTGCGAACCCCTCGCACCTCGAGGCGGTGAACCCCGTCGTTCTGGGCAAGGCCCGCGCCAAGCAGGACCAGTTGAACGACACCGACCGCACCCAGGTGTTGCCGCTGCTGCTGCATGGTGACGCGGCATTCGCCGGTCAGGGCGTCGTGGCCGAGTGTTTCGCCCTGTCGGGTCTGCGCGGGCACCGCACCGGCGGCACGATCCACATCGTGGTGAACAACCAGATCGGATTCACCACCGCACCGCACTTCAGCCGTTCGTCGCCCTATCCCACCGACAACGCGCTGGTGGTCGAGGCGCCGATCTTTCACGTCAACGGCGACGACCCCGAGGCGGTGGTCCATGCCGCCAAGGTGGCCATCGAATTCCGTCAAAGGTTCCACAAGGACGTGGTGATCGACATTTTCTGCTATCGCCGGTTCGGCCACAACGAGGGGGATGAACCGATGTTCACCAACCCCCAGATGTACAACCGCATCAAGAAACAGAAGACGACACTGACCCTGTACACCGACCGGCTGATCAAGGACGGTCTGATCCCAGAGGGCGAGATTGAGGATGCCAAGGCGGCTTTTCAGGCGCACCTGAACCAAGAATTCGAGGCCGGCAAAGAATTTCGCCCCAACAAGGCCGACTGGCTGGACGGGCGCTGGTCACATCTGGACAAACAGGGCACGAAATACCAGCGCGGCAAGACGGCGATCAAGAAGGCGATGTTTGACGACATCGGCGCCGCCCTCACCTCGGTGCCCGAAGGGTTTGCCATCCACAAGACCGTCGAGCGCCTGTTCGACGCAAAACGTCAGATGTTTGAAACCGGCGCCGGTTTCGACTGGGCCACGGCCGAGGCTCTGGCCTTTGGTTCGCTGCTGCTTGAAGGGTATCCTGTGCGCCTGTCTGGTCAGGATTCGACCCGCGGCACGTTTTCCCAGCGTCATTCCGGCATCATCCACCAGCAGACCGAAGAACGGTATTACCCTCTGAACCAAATCCAAGCCGGACAGGCCAAATACGAGGCGATCGATTCGATGCTGTCGGAATATGCGGTTCTGGGCTTTGAATACGGCTATTCCCTTGCCGAACCCAACGCCCTGACCGTCTGGGAAGCGCAGTTTGGCGATTTTGCCAACGGTGCGCAGATCATGTTCGACCAGTTCATTTCGTCGGGCGAAGCCAAATGGTTGCGCATGTCGGGTTTGGTTTGCCTGCTGCCTCATGGATATGAGGGGCAAGGGCCCGAACACTCCTCCGCGCGGCTGGAGCGGTTTTTGACGATGTGTGGCCAAGACAACTGGATCGTTGCCAACTGCACCACGCCGGCGAACTATTTCCACATCCTGCGCCGCCAGTTGCATCGCAGCTATCGCAAACCGCTGATCCTGATGACGCCGAAGTCCCTGCTGCGCCACAAGATGGCCGTCAGCAATGCGGACGAATTCCAGACCGGCAGCAGCTTTCACCGGGTGCTGTGGGATGATGCGCAGCACGGCCATTCAACCCTGGCCCTGAAACCCGATGACCAGATCAAGCGCGTCGTCATGTGTTCCGGCAAAGTGTATTATGATTTGCTGGAAAAACGCGACGCCGAGGGGTTGGATGATACATATCTGCTGCGCATCGAACAATTCTATCCTTTCCCGGCGCTCAGCCTTGTAAAGGAACTGGAACGCTTCAAGGGCGCAGGCATGGTCTGGTGCCAGGAAGAACCCAAGAACCAGGGCGCGTGGAATTTCATCGAACCCAACATCGAATGGGTGCTCACCCGCATCAAGGCCGGGATGACGCGGCCAGAATATGCCGGGCGCGCCGCCTCGGCTTCGCCGGCCACCGGCCTTGCCTCGCAACACAAAGCTCAACAGGCCGCGCTGGTGAACGCCGCGTTGGGTCTGGAAGGATAAGTCATGTCTATCGAAGTCCGTGTGCCCACCCTGGGCGAATCCGTCACCGAAGCCACGATCGCCACCTGGTTCAAGAAGCCCGGCGATCGTGTCGAGGTGGATGAAATGCTGTGCGAACTGGAAACCGACAAGGTGACAGTCGAGGTGCCTTCGCCGGTGGCCGGTGTGTTGGCCGAACTGGTGGCCGCCGAGGGCGACACGGTGGGCGTCGATGCCCTGTTGGCCACCATCGCAGAGGAAGGCAACGCCGGGCCCGAGGACGTGAAACCCAAGGCCGAGCCCAAATCCGAACCCGCAACAAAACCCGCCGAGGCTGCACAGATGATCGACATCATGGTTCCCACGCTTGGTGAATCCGTCACCGAAGCAACGGTTTCGACCTGGTTCAAAAAACCCGGCGATGCCGTGCAGGCCGACGAAATGCTGTGCGAACTGGAAACCGATAAAGTGTCGGTCGAGGTGCCCGCCCCTGCCGCCGGCATTCTGGGCGAAATCCTTGCCAAGGAAGGCGAAACCGTTCAGGCCAACGGCAAGCTGGCCACGATGACCGCCGGTGGCGATGCAGGCGCACAGCCCGCCCAGCAAACCGTGCCGGACACCGCCGCCACCTCGGGCGGTCAGGCCCCTGCTGACACCAGCGACGTTGAAGATGCACCTTCGGCGAAGAAACTGATGGCTGAAAAGGGCGTTTCGCGCGATGCCGTCGCCGGCTCGGGCCGCGATGGGCGGATCATGAAGGAAGACGTGCTCAAGTCGCTGACCGCCCCCGCGCCCTCGGCCACGGTGGCCCCCGCCGCAGCCCCCCGCGCGCCCGTGGCGGCCTCGGACGAAGCGCGCGAAGAACGGGTCAAGATGACCCGTCTGCGTCAGACCATCGCCCGCCGCCTGAAGGACAGCCAGAACACCGCCGCCATGCTGACCACCTATAACGAGGTGGACATGACTGCGGTGATGGACCTGCGCAACGAATACAAAGACCTGTTCGCCAAGAAACACGGGGTGAAGCTGGGCTTCATGTCGTTCTTCACCAAGGCCTGCGTCCATGCCCTGCGCGAAGTGCCCGAGGTGAACGCCGAAATTGACGGCACCGATGTGGTGTACAAGAAATTCGTCCACATGGGCATTGCCGCCGGCACCCCCAGCGGTCTTGTCGTGCCGGTGATCCGTGACGCCGACGCCATGTCCTTTTCCGGCATCGAAAAGGCAATCGCCGAAATGGGCGCCAAGGCGCGCGACGGCAAACTGTCGATGGCCGAAATGCAGGGCGGCACCTTCACCATCTCGAACGGCGGCGTCTATGGCTCGCTCATGTCCTCGCCAATCCTGAACCCGCCGCAATCGGGCATTCTGGGGATGCACAAGATTCAGGACCGCCCGATGGCGATCAACGGCCAGGTGGTGATCCGGCCGATGATGTATCTGGCGCTGTCCTATGACCACCGGATCGTTGACGGCAAGGGGGCGGTGACGTTCCTTGTCCGGGTGAAAGAGGCGCTGGAAGATCCGCGTCGGCTGTTGATGGATTTGTGAGGGTCAGACATGACAAGCCATGAACTTGGAAGGATTTTCGGCGAGCGGTATAATTCCGCAGCCGACAAGATGAAGGTCACGTCCATCCATCTCTTCGGCATTGAGTTTGCAAACCAACTCAAAGGTCAACCGATGAAAGAAATTTGTGCGCTTGCCGGTGTGCCAGTGTCCTGTACCACAGAAATTTTTAAGGGAATGCGGCTGGCAGAGCACGTTACAATGAGGTCCAAAGTCTGATGACCACCGAACTCACCGTCCTCACCCTCGCCGCCCTGCTTCAGGTGGTGCAACTGGGCCTTTACGCTGTCGCGGCCAATATTCAGGCCGGGCCGAAGGCCGCCATGGGACCGCGCGACCAGAAGGTGGAACTGAGCGGCATCGCCGGGCGGTTGCAACGTGCGCTGAACAACCATTTTGAGGGTCTTTTGCTGTTTGCCATCGCCGCCCTCGTGGTAAGCCTTGGTGAACAATCCTCGCCCGTCACCCGGACCTGTGCCCATGTCTACCTGATTGCGCGCATCCTTTATGTGCCCGCCTATGTTCAGGGCACGGGGCCGTGGCGCAGCCTGATCTGGGCGGTGGGGTTTGGCGCAACGGTGGTCATGCTGATCGCTGCGCTGCTCTGAAACACAAAAGCCGCGCCGCTCAGGCGCGGCGCACGCACCCCGTGCACACCAAAAGGAGACTTCCATGGCCTACGACGTCATCATCATCGGCTCCGGTCCCGGCGGCTATGTCTGCGCGATCCGCTGTGCGCAACTGGGCCTGAAAACCGCCTGCGTCGAAGGCCGCGATACGCTGGGCGGCACATGCCTGAATGTCGGCTGCATCCCGTCCAAGGCCCTGCTGCACGCCACCCATATGCTGCACGAGGCCGAGCATAATTTCGCGGCCATGGGCCTGAAGGGCAAGTCGCCCACGGTAGACTGGCCACAGATGCAGAAATACAAGGACGACGTGGTCGCCCAGAACACCAAGGGCATCGAATTTCTGTTCAAGAAGAACAAGATCGACTGGATCAAAGGTTGGGCCACCATTCCCGGACCCGGCAAGGTAAAGGTGGGCGATACGCTGCACGAGGCGAAGACCATCGTCATCGCCACAGGCTCGCAAGTGGCCAGCCTGCCGGGCGTCGAGGTGGATGAAAAGACCGTCGTCTCGTCCACCGGCGCCTTGAAACTGGGCAAGATCCCGAAAACCCTTACGGTGATCGGCGCCGGCGTCATCGGTCTGGAAATGGGCAGCGTCTATGCCCGCCTCGGGGTCGAGGTGACAGTGATCGAATACCTTGACGCGATCACCCCCGGCATGGACGGCGAGGTGCAGAAATCTTTCAAGCGGCTGCTGGAAAAGCAGGGAATGAAATTCATCATGGGCGCCGCAGTGCAAGGCGTGACCACCGCAAAGTCCAGGGCAAAAACCACCTATAAACTGCGCAAGGATGACAGCACCCACGAGATCGACTCTGACATCGTGCTGCTGGCCACCGGGCGCGTGCCCTATACCGATGGTCTGGGCCTTGAGTCGCTGAACATCGCCACCAGCAAACGCGGCCAGATCGAAACCGACAGCCATTGGGCCACCAACATACCCAGCATCTATGCCATCGGCGATGCGATCGCCGGCCCCATGCTGGCCCACAAGGCCGAAGACGAAGGCATGGCGGTGGCCGAGGTTATCGCAGGCAAACACGGCCATGTGAACTACGGTGTGATCCCCGGCGTGATCTATACCCACCCCGAGGTTGCCAATGTCGGCGTCACCGAGGAACAGCTGAAAGAAGCAGGGCACGCCTACAAGGTCGGGAAATTCAGCTTCATGGGCAACGGTCGGGCCAAGGCCAACTTTGCAGGCGACGGTTTCGTCAAACTGCTGGCCGACAAGACCACCGACCGTATACTCGGCGCCCATATCATCGGCCCCATGGCGGGCGACCTGATCCATGAAATCTGCGTCGCCATGGAATTTGGTGCCTCGGCCCAGGATCTGGCGCTGACCTGTCATGCCCACCCCACCTATTCCGAAGCCGTGCGCGAAGCGGCCCTGGCCTGTGGCGATGGTGCCATCCACAGCTGAGCGATAACACGGCCAAGCCGATCTTGGTTTGAAAAGCATTCTCGGCGCAGGCGCGCAGCGGCTGGGGGGGGGCAGACAGCCCCCCCGACTAGGCCAGCAACAGGCGCAAACCTTGGGTCACATCGGTGCGTACCGCCAGACGCAGCCCCGGTTCGTCGCCGGCACGCAAGGCCGCAACAATCATCCGGTGCCCGGAGGGCACTTCGGTGCGCCGCAATCGGCCATACAGCTTGCGCATGGTCGGGCCCAGTTGCAACCACACCGTTTCACACATCGCCAACATCGCGGGCGCCTGGGCGCGCAGGTACAGAGTGCGATGAAACTCCAGATTGGTGCGGATATATCCCACGGCATCGTGGCGTGCGATCACGTCGGCGATCGACCCATTGATTACCTGCAACCGGTCGATCAGCGCGATATGCGCCCGGGGCAGCGCCCGCGAGGCCAGCTCAACCTCAAGCAGGGCACGCAATGCGCCCAGTTCCTCAATCCGCTCGTTGCTCAATTCCGGGGTCGAAACACGCCCCGAAGACGACAGCGTCAGCGCGCCCTCCGCCACCAGGCGGCGCACGGCCTCGCGCGCCGGGGTCATGGACACATCGAATTGCTTGCCGATGCCCCGCAGGGTCAGCGCGACACCGGGGGCCATTTCGCCATGCATGATCTGACCGCGCAGGCTGCGATACACTCTGTCATGCGCCGAAAGGGTTGGATCGACCGCCCGCATGGTCACCATCACGACCGGAACACCCAGCGGTGCAGACTGGCCCCTTCGCGGCGCAGCCAGGCCCGATGTTGCGCGTGATCGGGCATCAGGCGGGCCACCACGGCCCAGAAGGCCGGGCTGTGGTCCATCCGGGCCAGATGCGCCACCTCATGCGCGGCGACATAGTTCAGCACCGCGGGCGGTGCCAGAATCAGCCGCCAGGAATACATCAGATCGCCGGCGGCCGAGCACGACCCCCAGCGCGACCGGGTGTCGCGCAAGGTGATCCGCCCATAGGACAGGCCCAGCGCCGCAGCATAGCGATCCGACGCCGCGACAAGGGCATCGCGCGCCATGGTGCGGGCGAATACCTCGACCAGGGCGGCGGTGGCGGCGCCCTGAGGCACCAACAGATGCCCGCCCTCAACCCGCGGCGCGCGCACCGCAGCCGGGGCCAGCATCAGCGCCAGACCGCCGAGCGGCAAAACCACACCGGGCAACACCGGCACCGCCCCCGGCCGCCCGACCAACTGTTTGCGAATCCAGTCTTCTTTCTGGCGGGCGAACCCCAGCGCCTCGGCCTCGGTGCCACGGCGCGGCATGGTCAGCGTGACCCGACCATCCAGCCCCGACACCCGCAGCGAAATCCGCCTGGCCCGGGGCGAGCGGCGCAAGGTGATGTCGATCGGGGGATCCCCCGGCAGAACCGCCTGCGTCATGCGTTTATCCTTCATGCCAGAGCCGCGTGTCACTGTATCGCGTGCATTGTAGTTGCCGCCAGCACAAAAGCGGGCTTTGACACTGCGGGGTGGCTGTGGCATGGCACAACAAATTTGGATCATCGACCTCACAGGAAAGGGGATCACATGCCCAAGGAAGAATGGGGCACCAAGCGGGTGTGCCCGACCACCGGCAAGCGGTTTTACGACTTGGGCAAATCGCCCATCGTCAGCCCCTACACCGGCGAAGTCGTCGTGCTGGACACCGGCAAGGGGTCGCGCACCATGCTGGCTGACAAGGCTGACAAGGCCAGCGTCAAGAATGACGCGAACGATGAAGACGAGGTCATTCTCGACGACGAAGACGAGGCCGAGGTCGATCTGGGCGACGACGTGCTGGAAGATGACGACGAAGACGAGAACGTGTCGCTCGACGACATTGCCGATGTCGCCGTCGACGACGACTGACATGTGTCGGGGATGGGCCGTGGTTTTTTCGCTTGAACTGCCCTGCATCATCCCCTAAACGCAGCATGGTAGCCATTATTTCCGGTTACAAAAGGGCCCTTAGCTCAGCTGGGAGAGCGCCTGCATGGCATGCAGGAGGTCAGCGGTTCGATCCCGCTAGGGTCCACCAAACCGCACTTGTTGGTTGAAATATCCGCTAACACCTTGTACGGAAAGGTGATTTCAGCGGTTCGATAACCCTCATTACGGCTATACCGCAAAGGGTCTGCAAGGGCCAGTTTAAGCACTGCTCTCTTGAACGCAAACTCGCCTTTTTCATATAGATTCCAAGGGTTTGCCAGAAACGTGAGGGCGTGTTCGATAAATTCTTCCAGGCATCCCTTTGGCGGCACGATTCCTTCGGCTTGCTTGCGGGGCATCGCGCTAACCATCACCTTCACGTCAGACTGGCTGAGCGTGGCCGATCATCTGGAGATTGCAACGCAAGACCGCTCCCCGTCACCGAGACGGGCTATCGTTCAATATTCTTGCATCAGGGTGCTGTCGCACAAAAAGGCGGCGCTGTCGTATACACCGTGGCGCGGCTTGACGAAGAGACTCATCGCATCGGCTGGAGCGAGGCGCAACTCAGCTTGTTCTGAAGGGCAGGAAAAATTTCGCGCCCGCACTTGCGGGCGCGGAGAGATTTGCGCATCAAATGATACGCAAATTACAGGGAAATGAATATCAGACGATATTCTCATTAAAGTGGTTTTGCCTTTCCAAGGCGCTTATTTCAAGCCTCGAACAGCTCTTGATAAATCGCTTCAACTTGCCCTACCTCATCTTGCGAGAGCGGCGCGAACTCTTTGTCCCGTTCCCTCTTGGACAGCAAGCCACCATTTTGCTTGAGAAAGCTGAATAATAAATCCACGGTTGACGCGGGCATCTCGATCATCGCCTCTACGCGCAATTTGAATCGGTCATATCTTTCAAGATATGCAGCCTCTTCCGGCAAATCGTTCTCGATGGTCTTTTGCACGCATTCAAACAGGAATTCCGCATGAGGGGTCGCTTCAAAATATCGATAGAAATCATCGGTGTCATTAAGGATGCGCACATTCATTTTCTCGGTTGGTTCCCAATCGATCACGGGCAAAAGCCGCTGCGAGTAGCTTTCAAGGACGCGGCGGTAATCGTCTATCCGCTCAAGAATGACGGATGAAACCGGAAACACGATACCTGTCGGATTGAAGCCGCGCGCGGTCAGAACATGGTGGATCAGATAGCGATGAATCCGCCCGTTGCCGTCCTCGAACGGGTGGATATAGACAAACCCGAATGCCAGTACCGCCGCAGCAATCACCGGATCAATACCGTCAGCAAAGCTGCGATCAAAATCAATCATCCCCTGAATCAGGGCGGGCAACCCTTCGTGACGCGCGCTGATATGATCGGGCAGCGGCATGCGCGAGTCCTGCTCATGCTCGCCGACAAAACCGCCTTCATCGCGAAAGCCAAGGCGGATAAACCGCTCTTCACCGATCACGATCCGCTGCAAGCGCAGAAATTCGTCGCGGTCGAGGGGCTGCTTGCCCGCTTCACCGATGGCCTTGCCCCAACGCTGGATGCGATTGTGCGGCGGTGCTTCGCCTTCAATGGCGTAGCTGGATTTGGAATCCTTCAGCAGCAAAAACGCGGCAGTGCGCGCCAGAATGCCCGCTGAAATCTTGCCGACAACGGCGCGTGCCTGTTCATCAAGCTTGGCGTTTACCAAGCGATCAAGTTTGTCGGTGCGCCGTACGAGCGGACAGAACTCTGGTGTTCCTGGCAAGTTGTTGCGGACGCGGTGGCGGGTCGATGTTTCGCCTTTGACAGCCCATTGAAGCTTTGTGTCCACGATGTCGGCATATGTGCCTGTTTTGGCATCGGGAAGGTCAAGCGCGCGATCCAGCAGCCATTCGTACAAGAACCAAACGCGGCGCGTATAGGCGCTGGTCGGCTTGGCGGCAACAATGCCCGCAAGCTCGGCAGCATCCAACGCAAGGAACAGGCGTTTCAAGATGGCTAGATCGAGACCTTCATATTTTAGAGCAAAAACAAGATGCCCTTCGAGCGTTGATTGCGGCTCATGCCGTGGCGTATAGATGCGCCAGCCGCCTTCCTCGTAAACCTTGTGGCGCTCACCAATCGCGCTGAGCATGAGCGGCAGCGGCACCTTCAGATCGTAAGCGTCAATGAGGGCAGCGTACCCCACGGGCAAAGCACGCTCGAAAGTGGCCATCATCGACGCTGTAGCACCTGATATTATTGATCAGGGAACAGACCTGGCATCCAGCGCCCTGCAAGTGTTGCCGGAAATGCCAGAACCAAGGGAGCGCGTGAGCTTTCAGATGTCAGCGCGCCCGCATCGATCTGTGCCGATGTCACGCGCCGCGCCGTCTGGTCTGGCCGAAGGCGATCAGGGCCCAGAGCAGCGTCGGCACGGTTTTGGCGCAGGGCAGCACGGTCTGGGTCGTGATGCGGTGGCGGAATTCTTAATTCAACCGCTCGATCGCGTTCGTTGTCCTCGCCGATCTCCATTGTGGCGGGTCGAGCCGGGCAAAGATGAACGGCCTGGTCCCTGCCTCCTTGAGGCTGTCGGCGACGGCCTTGCATTTCTGCCGCCATTTGCGAAGGAATGCCTTGCGACGTTTCTCGACCTTTACAGCGGTGTCGGCGCAGATCATGTCGCGGAAGTCGTCGTGCATCGGCTTCGGCGCATGGCCGGGCAGATTGCGATGGTTCTGGACCATGCAGCGCTGGACGACCAGATCCTCGCCCAGAGCGCGACAAATGTGGCATCAAGACCATGGGCGCCGTCGATGATGATGAACTCTGGCCGCTTCAGCCCGCGCGCACCGAGGTTGGCGAGGTGACGGTGGACCGTGGCCTTGCGGTCAAGCCGCGTCTTGATGACGGTGCCGTGCGGACTGAGACGGACGATATATTCGTGGGGGAACCGTCCACCGGACGGTTTCCTGATCCGCCTCACTCTTCGTCAGCCGGTGATAACGCAGCAGCGCCCTGGAGCGCCATTCAGTGATCTTGCCCTCTTCGTTCTCGCCATAGCGACAGCGACCGATGAAGGCCACGCGTTCCTCCTCGAACAGCATCTCGATGGTCGCCCGAATGTTCTGTCGCAACCGATCCTCGATCGGATCATAGCTTGCTTCATTGGCCAGCAGCGCAACCAAGCTGGTGTCTGTATTCAACGTCATGGCGTTCGGGCCGCGCCTCGAACCGGTGACGGTTTGCGGCCCGCACTCTCCTTGGCGGTTGCGGCTGCCGGTTGGGTGGTTTCGGGTCACCCGGAGATCCCGCCTTCAAATCTCCACCAACTTCGCAACACCACCTGTGCCCGCATTCTTATTGTGTCGGCATCAGAAATATCTCGTTCACGGCGCAACGTGGCTCGGCTTCGAGGGCAAAAAGTGCCGCCTTGGCGACATCCTCAGGCTGCAACTTGTCGGGCTTCGGCTCGTCAAAGAACGGCGTGTCGACCATGCCGGGTGCTATGACCGTGCACCGGCCCCCGAAAGACTTCATTTCTTCGGACAGATTGCCGCCATATCCGTGTACGAACCATTTTGTCGCGCCGTAGACCGATCCGGGGATATGGCGTCGTCCGGCCGCCGATCCGGTCAGCAGCAGATGCCCTGCCCTTTGCTTGAGATGAGGCATCGCGGCCATCACCGTCCAGAGGACACCGAGAATGTTCACACCGATCATCTGCTGCCACTCTACCGGGTCGCCCGCATCTGTACCCGCCGCCGACAGACCCATACCGGCATTGGCAAAAGCTGCGTCAAGCCCACCTGTCTGATCCACGAACGTCGCCATCGCCGCCTTGAGATTTGCGAGGTCGGTCACATCACCCGGCAAGGCGACCGCCTTTCCACCGAGTTCATCGACAAGTGCGTCCAGCTTGCCCGCAGATCGCGCAAACAGCCCCACACGCCAACCTTGTGAAACCGCCAGACGCGCCGTCGCTGCGCCGATTCCGCTTGATGCACCAGTAATGAAAAGTGATTTCGGTTTCATGTCGCAGCCTTTTTATCAATGCCAGAGATGTCGACAACGCGTTCGTTGCGGTTTGGTTGCGTCTGATCCGAATTGCACCGTTTAAGGGATATGATCGCCTTCAGGCGCCGCTCTTTTCGCCTTTGCCGATTTGGCAAAGGAACATATCGCCCCGCCCCGCGTTGCGTCGTCAGGTCTGATAAGGACAACCATGCCAACACTTACAACCGTCAATTCCGCAACCGGGCAAAACATCCAGACTTATGCGGTGGTGACAGTAACCGACGTGACCGCCCGGATCGAGGCCTGCCATACGGCATTTCAGGAGTGGCGCGGACTGACGCATCAGGACCGGGCACCGTTCCTGGCGAAGATCGCGCAGAAACTGCGCGACACTGCCGATGAGTTTGCCGCCTTGATGACGCGCGAGACAGGCAAGCTGCCGAAAGACGGATATCTTGAGGTCGAGATCTGTGACTATACAGCCCGGCACGGACCTGATGCTCTGGCCAAGGAAGAGCGCACGCATGGCCCTGACGTCCGGTGCGGTATCGTCAAATGTCAACCGATCGGCACTATATATTCGATCCAGCCATGAAATTTTCCATTTTACCAGCCAATCCGTGTGTTGGCCGCCAATCTGATGGCAGGCAACGCCTGTGTTCTGAAACCCACCAGCATCTGCACCGGCTCGGGCCTGCACCTGCGCGAATAAAGTGAAATCGATTTTTCTGCCAAAATCAGTCACCCCGCCAAGAATGCCTTTCACGCCCCGAGGCGCAGAGTGCAAGGCGTGGTTAAGCCCCCCACGAAACCCGTATTCTGATCACAAAAGGACCCGCCAGATGGCACAATCGACCTCACAAAACCGCAAGTTCGTGCTGGCCAAACGTCCCAAGGGCGCGCCGGACGACACCACGCTGCGGCTTGAAACCGAAGATGTGGCGACCCCCGGCAAGGGTCAGATGCTGCTGCGCAACGAATATCTGTCGCTGGACCCCTACATGCGTGGCCGGATGAGCGATGCGCCGTCCTATGCCGCGCCAGTCGAGATCGGCGCCGTCATGATTGGTGGCACAGTGGCGCAGGTCGTGTCGTCTGACGTAAAGGGCTTTGCGGCGGGCGACTGGGTGCAGGCGTTCGGCGGCTGGCAGGATTACGCCCTGTCTGACGGCACGGGCGTGATCAATATGGGAAAATCGCCTGAAAATCCGTCCTGGGCGCTGGGTGTGTTGGGGATGCCGGGGCTGACCGCCTGGGCGGGCCTGACCCGGATCGGCCAGCCGAAAGAAGGCGAAACGCTGGTTGTCGCCGGGGCCAGCGGCCCGGTGGGCGCCACCGTGGGCCAGATTGCCAAGATTCTCGGGCTGCATGTCGTCGGTATCGCGGGGGGGGCCAGGAAATGCGCCCATGTGGTCGATACCCTCGGGTTCGACGCCTGTATTGATTACAAGGCAGAGGGATTTCCCGGCGCGCTGAAAACGGCAGTGCCTGACGGTATCGACGTCTATTTCGAAAATGTCGGGGGCGCGGTGTTCGACGCCGTGATGCCCCTGCTCAACCCCTCGGCCCGCATCCCGGTTTGCGGCCTGATCTCGCAATACAACGCAACCGCGCTGCCGGACGGCCCGGACCGGTTGAACCTGCTGCTTGGCATGATCCTGCGCAAACGGATGACCGTGCGCGGCTTCATCGTTTTCGATGACTTCGGTCATCTTTACCCCGAATTCGCAAGCCAGATGGGGGCCTGGGTGAAAGAAGGCAAGGTCCAATACCGCGAGGAAATGATTGACGGCCTGGAACAAGCCCCGGCCGCCTTCGTTGGATTGCTCAACGGCGAGGCTTTCGGCAAACGCGTCGTCAAGCTGACCGCCTGAAACACTGACAGACCGAAAGGCACGACCTTATGAAAATACTCATGGTTCTCACATCGCACGACAAACTGGGCGACACTGGCAAAAAGACCGGCTTCTGGCTCGAAGAATTTGCCGCGCCCTATTACGTCTTCAAGGATGCAGGGGCCGAGGTCACGCTGGCCTCGCCCAAGGGCGGACAGCCGCCGCTGGATCCCAGCAGCGACGCTGACGATGCCCAGACCGATGCAACAAAGCGATTCAAGGGCGACAAGGCGGCGCAAGACCAACTGGCGCACACGGTCGTTCTTTCCACAGTATCGGAAGAGGGGTTCGATGCGGTTTTCTATCCCGGTGGTCACGGCCCACTTTGGGATCTGGCCGAGGATGCTGACAGCATCAAGCTGATCGAGACCTTCGCCGCCGATGACCGCCCGATCGCTGCGGTCTGCCACGCCCCGGCAGTGTTCAGGCACCCCAAGGGCGCAGATGGCAAACCGCTGGTCGCAGGCAAGACCGTGACCGGGTTCACCAACACCGAAGAAGACGCTGCCGGCCTGACAGATCTGGTCCCCTTCCTGGTCGAAGACATGCTGAAAGCCAACGGCGGCACCTATGAGAAAGGTGCCGACTGGGCGTCTTTCGTGGTGACAGATGGCACGCTGGTCACCGGCCAGAACCCGGCATCCTCGGAAGCGGCTGCACGAAAATTGCTGGGCCTGCTCTGAGCCGGGGGGCCTTGGAATTTCTTCTGTTGAGTTGCGACTTTCCCAGGTTCCACTGAAAAAACCGGCCCGCATCCCGACGCTTGATCACGTCGGGATGCGAAAAATCTTGGAAGAGCGCTTGGCGGGCCGCCCCTGTAAACTTGGCGGGCCGCCCCTGTAAACCAAGTGCGGCCAACTTGGGGCTTCAGTTCATGCCAAGCCGGGCGCGCAGGGTTTCGGCGAGATCGCGCACGCGCGTCTCGGGGTCGGCGCCTTCCGACACCTCGACCATGGCCGCCGCGATCAGGTCGGTCACCGCAACACCGTCAGAGCCCGGAAAGGCATACCAGGGGCCGGCATATTGCGCGACTTGCGCGTGGGCGACGCGGGCGTTCTCGTTTTCGGCATAATAGGCGCCCAGATACGCTTTGTCCTCAAGCACCAGCGCATTGGCGGGCGCATAGCCGGTATTTTCGACGATGATGCGCTGGCCTTCGGGGCCAGTGACAAAGGCCATGTATTCCCATGCGGCCTGCTGCACTTCGGGATCGTCGGCCAGCATCAGGATGGCGGACCCGCCGGTTGGAAAATAGACAGTCGACGGGTCTTCGGCGGCAACCGGAAGTGCGCGCACGGTCACGTCAAACCCGTCGCCCGCCCCCTGTTCGAAGCGGGTCAGCAGCGACGAGCTGTCAAACATGATGCCCAGTGTGCCGGCGGGAAAGGCCTGCCGGGCATCGTTTTCCGACATGGACGACATGCCGCCTTCTGCTGCCAGACGCGCATAGAGTTTTGCCGCCGCAATGCCTGCCGCGTCGTCAAAGGCGATGTCGCTTTCATCCGCCGTCATCGGGCGCCCGCCATATGACCCCAGCAGCGACTGGAACCGCCAGTCGTGCCGCGCGATCCAAACGCCTTCGGTGGTGTCGCCCAGCGCGTCAATGGCGGCAGCCAGTTCGATCACGCCGTCAAAGGTTGTCGGGAAATCGGCCATTGATCCGCCGGCCCGTTCCACCAGCGTCGGGTTGACATACATGACCAGTGTCGAACCGGATGTACCAAGCGCCCACTGGGTATCCTCGAACTGACCCAGCGACAGCAGCGCGGGGGTATAGCCCGCCGCCTTGGGGTCTTCGGGCAGGAACGGATCAAGCGGGGTCAGAACGCCGCGATCCTCCAGCACACGCCACAGGTTCAATCCGACATAAGCCACGTCGGGTTCGGTGCCGGCGATACCTTCGCGCAGCAAACGCTGCACGCCTTCCTCATACCCTTCGGCGGGGCCGTCGATCACGACCTTGATGTCAGGATTGGCTGCCATGAAATCATCGGCAAGGCGCTGCTGGGTTTCGGCCCAGATAGTGGGAATGGCATAATGCACGCGGATTTCGGTTTGTGCGCCCGCCCCGGTTGCGGCGATGCCCAGTGCTGCGGACAAGAGAAGATGCTTCATGGTTTCCTCGGCTTTCATGTTGTGGGGGTTTCTGTATGCTGGAATGCGGGCCTTTGGCCCTCTGGTTGATGCTCTGTCGTCATTTCTTCAGTCCCGCCCCGGCCAGCCCTTCGGTAAACCGGCGCTGGGCCAACAGGAACGCGATGACCAGCGGCGCAGTCACAAGCGTTGCCCCGGCCATCAGCGGGCCGATGTCATCGCCGCTTTCCTGATCGCGGAAATACAAGATGCCCCGGGGCGGGGTGGCCAGCCCCGGATCGGTGGTGGCGATCAGCGGCCAGAACAGATCGTTCCAGTGGGCCGTGACCGAAAAGATTGCGAAGGCAATGACGGTGGGCAGGCCCAGCGGAAATGCCACGCGCCAGGCGATGCCCATTTCCGACATGCCATCGACCCGCGCCGCATCAATCAGTTCGGCCGGAATCTGCGCAAATGCCTGCCGCAACAGAAACAACCCAAAGGCGGTGGCGATGAACGGCAGGACCAACCCGGTATAGGTGTTGAGCAGGCCCATCCGGCTGAACCCCAGAAAGATCGGGATGGCGGTGACATGGAACGGCACCAACAGCGCCGCCACCACCGCCCCGAACAACAGCGCGCGCCCCGGAAAGCGCCGGTGCGCCAGCGCATAGGCGCAGGGCACGCTGACCAGAAGTTGCAGCACCAGAATGCCGATGGTCACGATCACACCGTTCATAAGGTAGACGGGAATGTCGGTCTGGGTCAGCGTCGTCCAATAGTTTTGTAAGGTCGGATGACGCGGCAACAAGGTGACATCGGGCGTGAAAATCTCGCTATGCGTCTTCAACGACACCGAGATCATCCAGACGAATGGCAGCATCACGATGACCGCGCCCAGACAGATCAGACCCAGGGATATGACAGTTGACGGTTTCATCGGTAATGCACCCGTCGCTCGACAACGACGATCTGAATCGCGGTGAGGATCACCAGCGCGCCAAAGAACACCACGGTAATCGCACTGGCATAGCCCGCCTTGAAGTACACGAAACCCTCACGATACAGTGCATAGACGATCGTGTCAGACGCAAAGGCAGGCCCGCCGCCTGTCATCGTTGCCACCGTTTCGAACACCCGGAATGCATTCGCGCAGGTGACGATCATCACGAACAGGGTGGTCGGCCCCAGCATCGGCCAGGTCACGATCCAGAACCTGTCCCATCCTGTTTCGGCACCATCCACCGCCGCCGCGTCATACAGCGACCTCGGGATTGCGGCGAGACCGGCCAGAAACAGCACCATGTTATAGCCAACACTTTGCCACACGCCAATCGCCGCGAGGGTGTACAGCACAATCCCCCGGTCGCTCAGCCATTGGCGCCCCGGTAACCCCAGCGCTGACAGCCACTGATTGATCAGCCCCAATGACGGGTGCAGCAGCATCTGCCAGGCCACCGCCATGGCCACCAGTGTCGCCGCCACCGGCAGGAAATACACCGCGCGCAGCACCGCCGACACCCGCGGCATCGTCCGCGCAATCGCGTGCAATCCCAGCGCCACCAGAAGGCCCAGCCCGACCGACGCCGGGATCACGATGGCGGCATATATCAGCGTGTTGATCAGGGCATTGCGACCGTGGCGGGATCCCAACAGATCGGCGTAATTGTCCAACGCCACCCAGTCGAAACTGCGCGCGCCGAACTGGTAATCGGTGAAGGACAGCACGACCACCACCACCACCGGCAGGAAAATGAACAACATCATTGCAAGGGCGGCAGGTCCGGCCAGCGCCAGATCGGTCACGAGGCGGCGCAGCCCGATCACAGCGTCACCCTCAGGCCGGCGGTGTCAAAGGCGTGCAGCGCCGACAGCGGCGCCGACAGACGAACCGTTCCGCCCTGCGGCGGCACTGCCGCATCGCCGCGAAGCACAGCGCGCAATGGGGTGGCGTCCGCAGCGCGCAGGCGCAATATGGTTTCCTCGCCGTGATAGGCGAAACTTTCCACCTGCACCTCAAGCGGGCCGCTCCGGTCAATGGACAGGTCCTCGGGACGCACTCCCAGATCGTGCATTGCCCCGGCAGGATGAAGCGCCGCCGCCATACCGCGTGGCAGAATGTTCATCCGGTTGTGGCCGATGAATTCGGCAACGGCACGCAGCCGGGGCCGGTTGAAAATCGTTTCAGGCGATCCCACCTGCACAATTCTGCCTGCAATCATCACCGCGATCCGGTCGGCCATCGAAAGCGCGTCGGACTGGTCGTGGGTGACCAGCAGAAAAGGACAGCCGGTCCTTTTGTGCAGGGCACGGATTTCGTCGCGGGTATCGGCGCGCAACTGGGTGTCGAGGTTCGACAGCGGTTCGTCCAGCAGAAACGCCGACGGGTCGCGCACCAGCGCGCGGGCCAGCGCAACGCGCTGTTGCTGCCCGCCAGACAATTGACCGGGCTTGCGCGCCAGCAAGGGGCCAATGCGCAACATGTCGGCCACCCGCCGCACCTTGACATCAATGTCGGCGATGGTGTTGCGCACCGGTGCGCGCAACAGCCGAATCCCCGGCAACCGGTTGACGACCGAAAGGCGGCGCAAGCGCAGCGGCATGGCGATATTCTGATATACCGTCACGTGGGGATATAGAGCATAGGACTGAAACATCAGCGCGACGTTGCGCGCCGATGCCGTGTCACCGGTGACATCGGCGCCGCGCAGAAAAACCTGCCCCGACCCAACCTGTTCCAAACCCGCCAGCAGGCGCAGCGTCGTCGATTTGCCACAGCCCGACGCGCCAAGCAGGGCGACAAATTCGCCCGCGTGCAGATCAAGCGAGACGTCGTCGACAGCCACCGCATCGCCGAACTGCTTTGTTACATTGCGCAAGCTGAGCACCGACGCGCCATTCATCCGAAAGACGTCCTGCGCTCTGTGGTCAGCGCCGCGCGGGCCAGGGCATTCAGCATCATGTCGATTGCACCATCCACGCTGTCTGCATGGCGCACACCTTCGACATCCGGCGCGCCGTTCAGGCCAATCACCGCCTTGCCGAAATGCAGGCCATAGGCAACCTCGCTGAGAGTGCCATAGGATCCACCGATGGCAATCAGGACGCGGGCTGATTTCGCGATGATCATATTCCGCGCTTCGCCAAGCCCGGTTGGCAGAGGGATGCCGACAAAGGCGTTCGCCTCGTCCGGGGTGGCGCCGGGTAAAATGCCAATCGCCAGACCACCCGCCGCCGAAACGCCTTTGCACACAGCCTCCATGACACCAGACCGCCCACCGCAAATCGTGGTGACGCCAAGACCGGCAAGCGCCTTGCCGATGGATTCAGCGGTTGAAATCTGTTCGGCAGTGGCATCGCGCGGGCCGATCACACCCACCACAAGATGCGTCATCGGCCCAGTGCGCAACAGCGCCCCCATGGCCGCGCGCGCGCCGATCTTTTGGCCCGGTGCCTGCGATACGGTGGTATCGGCGCGCCATTTGCGCGGATCAAGGCGAAAGCCGTCGATGAAAACAGTTCCATCGGGGCCGAGCGTGAAGATGGGCGTCATTGCAAAAGCATCCGGAGAATGTAAGTTATCTTACAAAATGACAGATGATTGACTCAAAAATATGACAGCCTTTCCTTCGGCCCTCCCCTTGTCCCGACGCCAGTCGGCGATCCTGGAACGTGTCACCCTGCAAGGATTCGTCACGATCGAGGCGCTGGCGGTCGAATTCGGCGTTTCAACCCAGACGGTGCGGCGCGACATAATCGCGCTGTCCGAAAGTGGCCGGATCCAGCGGTTCCATGGTGGCGCAGGCCCGACCTTCGGCATCGAAGCGGCGCGGCTTGATCATGGCGCCAAGCGCGAGATCGGCAAGCCGGCAAAGATCGCAGTTGCGCGCAAAGCCGCCGCGATGATCCCGGATAAGGCCGCTGTATTTCTTGACGTTGGCACGACTGTCGAGGCTTGCGCGCGCGAACTTTCCCGACGCGAAGGGTTCACCGTTTTCACCACCTCGATGCGGGCGGCCATGGCTTTTGATCCGGGCCGCCACACTGTTTACGTGCTGGGGGGGCGTCTGGCAGGCAAAGACGGATCGCTCGTCGGTGAGGATACAGTGCAGAAACTCTCGGCCATTCATCTGGACGTGGCCCTGATCGCCTGTTCTGCAATCGACCCGATGAACCGTGTCATGGATTTCGATTTGTCCAAAATCGCGGTGAAACGTGCCGCCATGGTCGCTTCTGTACGCGCGCTGCTTTTGTCCACACGCAGCAAGTTCGGCCGGACGGCATTGGGCAAGATCGCCGATCTGGATGATTTTGCCGCGGTCATAACCGAGGACGAAGAAAAAATTACCGCTCCATGACAGCGCAACCGGATGCGAATCGAGCAGCATTGAAAGGAACAGAAGCCGTTCACGTTGCGTTTTGATGCGGGTTCTTGGCAAACCGCGTCCTGTGAATCCCGTCATTGGATATGCGACCGCCACAGCGCGCGTCTGTTGTTGGGGGGCGTCACTGACCGGTGATTCGCGCCTCGGACAGCCGCGGTCGATGAAAATTTGTGCGGCATGATCTATATCAGTGCCGCACCGGGCCGGCGTGCTAACGTCGAGTATCGATGAACAGGAGAAATCAATGGCTGCGCTTCCCTTCGACGATAATGAGATCGAGGAATTGGTTTTGCGTTTCAACGCCGTAATGGCAAAAGAGGCGATGGATATTCCCGATCTTGGTGGAAATGCCTCGGACGACGAAGTCGCCGAGACGATGCAGGAAACCGAAGGGGATCTGAGCCGTGACGAGATCACGCAAGAAATCGAAAGCATGAACGACGAACAGAAAGACGCGCTTGTCGCTTTGTTCTGGATCGGGCGCGGCGATGCCGAGCCCGAGGAATGGGAGCAGACCAAAGCGCTCGCCCGCCAACAGCATGAGGGACTCGTGAGCCGCTACTTGCTCGGTCAGCCAGAAGTCGGTGAGTTCTTGACCGAAGGTCTGGAAAAGATGCTGGAGTATGGGGTGGACTGATGCCGCCACGCTTCGTCGCCGGGCGCTGACGCGATCATGGCCTCCTGGCGAAGAAGGCTGACCGCCAAGAACGCGGTACAGAAATTACCCTCGGACGGCACGGAACGGGCCAAACGTCCAACAGGATGGTCCATCCAGCCGCCTTGATCCCGCGCCCTGCCTCCGGTCTGATCGGGCCGGGATACCCTTGTTGCGCAGGACCTGCACTGGGTTCATCCCCGCGCCAGCCAACTGTGATTGACCTGCCACAGGGAATGCACCGGTGCCCAACCGTGGCTTTTTCAAGTGTGCGAGGATGGCTTTTCAGCCGACGAACGCTTTTTCCACGACATATTCCGCCGGATCGCTGTTCGCACCCTCGCGCAGGCCGAACCCTTCCAAAATCTCTTTCAGATCGGTGTTCAGCCCCATTGACCCACAGACCATCGCCCGGTCTGTCTGTGGCGAAATCGGCATGATGCCCAAGTCTGTGAATATCTCGCCCGAGCGCAGCAAATCAGTGATCCGCCCCATCCTTGGGCTGGATTCACGCGTCGTGGTCGGATAATAGCGCAGCTTGTTCAGCGCGTCACCCAACAGCTCCTGCATCATTTCATCCGAGCGGACATGCTCGACCAGTTGCCGACCATATTCCAGCTCGGCCACATCACGGCAGGTGTGGGTCAGGATGATCTCGTCGTAATCCTCATAGGTCTGGGGCTCGCGAATCAGGCTTGCAAAGGGGGCGATGCCCGTGCCGGTGGCAAAAAACCACAGCCGCCTGCCCGGCAACAGCGCGTCATGCACAAGGGTGCCCACCGGCTTGGGGCGCAGAATGATCTGTTCGCCCACCTTGATGTGCTGCAACCGGCTGGTCAGTGGCCCATCGGGCACCTTGATCGAGTAGAACTCCAATTCATCGTCCCAGGCCGGGCTGGCGATGGAATAGGCTCGCAACAAAGGTTTTTGTTTGCCGGTCTTTGGGTCAGGGTCGCCCATCAGACCGATCATCACGAATTCGCCCGAGCGGAACCGCAAACTGGCCGGCCGCGTCACCCGGAAGGAAAACAAACGATCGGTCCAGTGGCGCACCTCGGTGACGGTCTGGGCATCGGGCAACGTGGGAAGGGCGGTATTTTTGTTCACGGATACAAGCTCGTTCATCAGTATCAGACGGGCTTTATGGCCCGCTCCTGTATTAGCAATCAAATGAAAGTCGGAAAAGCCCTCGTGCACATCAACCGCGCAAGCGCGCCTGATAATCATGCGCCGCCCAATCGGCGCGCGACAGCCATTGGTCAGCGGGCTGACGCCGGGCCAGTTCGGGCGAAATTTCAACCTCGTCAAACCCGCTGCGCCGCGCCATGGCGTATTGATCGGCAATCAGATGGCCCCGCGCCCTCAGCCGACCGGTGAACCCCATCCGCCGCAACCGCGCCGCCAAAGTAAATCCACGGCCATCGGCAAAACCGGAAAAATTCACCCGGATCAAAGCAATCCCATTCAGCCACCCGTCCAGAACCGCCGGATCGTCGTTTGCGCTCAGATCGACAGCCCCGCCAATGGCTTGTGTGCGGTCGGGGGCGCAGAACCGCCCCGTCCAATCCTCAGATGCAAACCCCTTGTCCGTGACAATTACCTTGTCCATGTTTACCCCGTCCCTGGCTTCTTCTTGCCAAAAATACTCAAATCCCACATCCTCAACTGGCAGTCCGCCTGATCAGATGCGCACAACCTTGCCATCGACAAAGTGAATTCCACATTCCGTCTTTCGCAATCCACGCCAGCGCCCGGCGCGGGCATCTTCCCCGGTTTGCACCTTGCTGGTGCAGGGCGCACACCCGATCGACGCAAACCCCCGTTTCAGCAGCGGATGACGCGGCAGGCGATTGTTGGCGATGTATTCTGCCACATCCCCCCGATCCCAATGGGCCAGCGGGTTCACCTTGATCCGCGCGCCATCGGTCTCGAAAAACGTCAGCGCGGCGCGGCTGCCGCCCTGATACCGCTTGCGCCCAGTGATCCAGCCGTCGAACGGCATCAGGGCGCGGCCAAGGGGGCGCACCTTGCGCAGGGCGCAGCAGGCATCAGGATCGACCCGGTGCAACAACGCCTCGCCATCGCGCAGGAAGGTTTCGTCGCGGTCCGGCCGGATGATGCGCAGATTGCTCAGGCCCAGATGGCCTGCCACCTCGGCCTGATAGGTCAGCGTTTCATCGAACAGCATCTCGGTGTCGAGAAAGATCACCGGCACGCTGCGATCGATCACGGACAGCATGTGCAACAGCGCCACCGACTCGGCCCCGAAAGACGACACCATGGCGATGCGCCCGACCATCGGATCAGACAGCGCATGCGCCAGAACGGCGGTGGCACCATGGTGGGCAAAGCGGCGATTCAGATCGGCCACCCGATCTGCAACGGGGGCTATGGGGGATTCAAGCGGCATTGGCGCGGGCCTCCGGATACAGCGCCGCCTTGAAGGGCGACAGGCCAAGGCGGCGATAGGCGGCGATGAATGTCTCATGCGGGCCGGTGCGCAAGTCGAGATAGGCCATAACCAGACGCTCGACGGCAGGCACGATCTGCGCGGCCGAAAATCCGGGGCCGGCGCGTTCGCCGATCACGGTGGTTTCGGTGCCGTCGCCGCCCAGGGTGATCTGATAATTCTCGATCCCGGCGCGGTCCAACCCCAGAATGCCGATATGGCCCACATGGTGATGGCCGCAGGCGTTGATGCAGCCGGAAATCTTGATCTTCAGCGGCCCCACCTCGTGCTCCAGTTTCAGTTCCTCGAACCGCAGGGCGATCTCCTGGGCCACCGGAATGCTGCGCGCCGTGGCCAGGGCACAGTAATCCATGCCGGGGCAGGCGATGATGTCGGAAATCAGACCGATGTTCGCCGTGGCCAGATCCGCCGCCTTCAGCGCGGCATGAACGGCGGGCAGGTCTGCCTTGTGCACATGCGGCAGGATCACGTTCTGCTCATGGGAAATGCGCAATTCGTCATGGCCGAACCGCTGGGCAATATCGGCCAGGGCGCGCATCTGGTCGGACGTGGCATCGCCCGGTGTGGCGCCGTGTTTTTTCAGCGATACGGACACGATGGCATAATTCGGGTTGCGGTGGGCGCTCAGGTTGGTGTCCGCCCAGGCGCGGAACACGGGGTTGGCGCGCGCCGCCTCGAACGCGGCGGTGTCGCCGTCGCGAAAGACCGGCGGCGCGAACTGTGCCTCGATCCCGCGCAGCATGGCCTGATCGACACCGCTGAAGCGCGGCCGCAGCTCCGCAAACCGCGCCTCCACCAGTGCGCGGATCGTGTCGATGCCGTTTTCGTGCAGCGTGACCTTGATCCGTGCCTTGTATTTGTTGTCGCGTCGGCCCAACAGGTTGTAGGTGCTGACAATCGCCTCGCAATAGGGCAAAAGATCGACCTCGGGCAGGAAATCGGTCAGAACCATGCCCACCATGGGCGTTCGGCCCAGACCGCCGCCGATGATGATGCGGTATCCGGTTTCGCGGTTCCGCGCTACGATCTGGATGCCGATGTCATGGGCGCGGATCACCGCGCGGTCGGCTGCGGCCCCGGTGACCGCAATCTTGAACTTGCGCGGCAGAAACTGGAATTCGGGGTGGTCGGTGGACCACTGGCGCAGCAATTCGGCCACCGGGCGGGGGTCGGCCAGCTCATCCGCTGCGGCCCCCGCGAAATGGTCGGCGGTTACATTGCGGATGGTGTTGCCGCTGGTCTGGATGGCGTGCATTTCCACCTCGGCCAAAGCATCCAGCATGTCAGGCACGTCGCGCAGGTGCGGCCAGTTGTACTGGATGTTCTGCCGGGTGGTGAAATGACCATAGCCCTTGTCCCAGCGGTCGGCGATCATCGCCAGCTGCCGCATCTTCGCCCCGTTCAGCGTGCCATAGGGGATGGCAACGCGCAGCATGTAGGCGTGCAGTTGCAGATACAATCCGTTCATCAGGCGCAGCGGCTTGAATTCGTCCTCTGTCAGCGACCCGTCGATGCGGCGTTCCACCTGGGCGCGGAACTGGCGGTTGCGGGTCGCCAGGAAGGCGCGGTCAAACTCGTTATATTGATACATCACGCGGTCTCCTGCTTGCCATGGGCATAGTTTGACGGTCCGCGGGTGCGGAACGCTTCGCGGAAATGCAGCGGCTCGGGGCCGTGCGCACCCGGTTTCACATCGGCCAGATAGGCGCCAACCACGGTGCCGGCTTGCGCCATGGCATCCAGCAGACGGATCTGCCCGTGGGCTTCGTCCTCGATCAGCTCGGCCTCGGATATGTCGCGGGTCCAGCGGTCATCGGCGGTCAGCCAGACCGCGTCGCCCTCCAACAGGGCGTTGGCGGTGACGACCTTGGGTGTGAACCTATGGCTCATTGGGCGGCCTCCTTCGGCAAATCTGCAACGGTGGCAAGGGCGGCGCGGGGTGCCAGACCAAGCAGTGTCAGGGCGGGGCCGCTCAGCGCCGCGTCAGTCAGGGTGGGTTCCAGCAGGCCCAGCGTGGTGGACAACACACGGCTGTCGGGGCGCGAGGCGTTCTCGATCACCGTGACCGGGGTGTCGGCCCGCGCGCCATGCATCAACAGCCGGCCCTGAATGAACCGCGCCGCCCGCTTGCCCATATAGATCGCGGCCACCTCGCCGGGCCGCGCAAGGGCGGCCCAATCGTGATCGGCAAAGCCTTTCATGTCGTGGCCGGTGAGAAACCGCACCGATCCGTTGCGCTGTCGTTTGGTCAGGCTTTGGCCGATGCTGGCCACGGCGGCGCTGGCCGCTGTGATGCCCGGCACGATCGACCAGGCCAGACCGGCCGCCTCGACCGCCTCGATCTCTTCGTCCAGACGCCCGAATACCGTGGGATCGCCGGATTTCAACCGCACCACATGGGCGCCTTTTGCCCCATGTTCGACAATCAGCGCGTTTATGTCATCCTGCGCCATGGCGGCACCGAACCCTTCCTTGCCCGCGTCCAGCAGCACCGCCTCGCGGCGGGCCAGTTCCAGGATCTCGGGGCTGACCAGACGGTCGTAAATCACCACATCCGCCGTGTGCAGGGCGCGCCGGGCCTTCAGCGTCAGCAACTCAGGGTCTCCTGGCCCGGCACCGACGAATTCGACAAGGCCCATGTTCGGCGCCTTGTTCAGATGGTCGGCCAGCAGGCAATGCAGTGCCGGTTCCACGGCATGTGCACCGCCCTCGGCGATTGCTCGGGGGCCGGCGTCGAAATAGAACGCCGACCAGAAGTCGCGCCGTCTTGCCCCGAACGGCAACGCCTCGACCCGCGCACGAAACGCCTTGCCGATGCGCGCCAGGGTGCCCAGCACGGGCGGAAGGCGGTCTTCGATGTCTTTCTTGATCGCGCGGGCCAGCACTGGCGCCGCCCCCTCGGTGCCAATCGCCACGACCACCGGGTCACGATCAACGATGGCGGGGGTGATGAACTGACTGTTGTGCAAATCATCAACGATATTCACCAGAGCACCGTCGCGCTGCGCCAGGGCGGCAACGCGGCGATCCTGCGCTGCGTCCTCGTTGGCGGCATAAAACAGCGCGGCGCACAGGGCATCGCCGGGTTCCATCGCGCGGCGGATCAGGGTCAGCCGGCCCGCCTCGGCCCAAGCGGCGATCTCGGGCGCGGGGTCGGTGGCCAGAACGGTGATGTGCGCCTCGGTCTTCAGCAGCAGCCGCAGCTTGGCCAGCGCCGCCGCACCACCCCCCGAAACGACGATGCGCCGCCCGGCGACGGCCAGAAAGATGGGAAAGTGTTGCATGGGGCAAGCTCCGCTGTTGCCCGGCCAACATAGAACAATATTCGCGTGAACCGCTATATGCTGTTGTAGATAAGGACATATGTTCTATTTAATCAACAAACCTGAACACCTGTCCAGCAGCGGGGAGAAAACCGGAATGTCAGTCCGCATCGACGATATGGATCGGAAAATCCTTGCCGTGCTGCAACAGGACTCCGGCCAGTCGCTCGACGATATCGCCCGCGCGGTGGGGTCGTCGAAGACGCCGGTGTGGAACCGGATTCGCAAGCTGCGCGCGGCGGGGGTGATCGGCCAGTACACCGTGCATCTTGATGCCGAGGCGCTGGGGTTTGAGGCGTGTTTCTTTGTGCTGATCCGCACTTCGGAACACGAGGCCGAATGGCAGAGCAAGTTTCTTGCCGCCCTGCGCGCCCGCCCCGAGGTGCAGGAGGCGCACCGCCTGGCGGGCGACATCGACTATATCCTGAAGGTGCGGGTAAAGAACGCGCGGGCCTATGACGTGTTCTATCAGGCGCTGATTTCCGAGGTACGCATCTACAACGTCACCGCCCTGCTTTCGATGGAAGAGCTGAAGTCGACAACCATGCTGCCATTGTAGGTGGATCGCCCTCCACGACATGACAGGGCAACGCCGACTTTCGGAAAGCTCTTGATCTGATCAGAATGCCACAACGGGCAAGCTGGCGGGTGAATTGTTGCTCACTGGGGCAAGGGTTTCAATGCTCATCTATCGGCGCGCGACGGTCGACTCGTCATTGGGCCCCTGCATGATCGCATTGACGAGGCTCTGTTGCGTCACTCATGCCCGAGGCATGATGGCCGCTTTCTCAGTTTCGCTCTGCTTATGCGCCCGATCCTGGCCGTTCCGAAGGCTGCGCAGCGTATTTGAATTTCGGCGGTCTGCCGGTTGAGGTCCTTTGCGGCGATGCGCCCGCCAACGGCCTCGCATCGGGCCTTTTCCATTGACCCGTACGGATCACGCGCCATTCGCCCATGTGGGGTTCAACGGTTGAAGTTAGCGGCGTTGTCATGTTTGCGCCGCATCCGAGAACACCACAGGACGACCGGGGTGGCGGCGTGCAATCGCTACTTCGGCTTCTTGGCCGAGGCGGCCATCGTGGCGCGCAGGCTGCCAGCCTCGCCGGAAAACGCGCTTTTCGCCTTCTCCTTCTTCGGCTTTTTCACTTCCTTGTTCGATTTTTGCTTGTCGCCCTTGCCCATGGCAGGCTCCTTTTGAACGGGCGCGCGATGTGCGTTGGCCCCAACCTTATTGGTAGACCTGTCGCCGCAGCCCCACAAGCCACGCTTTGCACCTTGCCTTTTCGCACGGGGAAATGATCTATCAGGGCATGGCTCAGAAAAACGACAACCCCGCCGATCCGTTCAAGAAGGCCCTCGCAGAGGCCACCAAAACCATGGCCAACGACCCCGAGATGTCGGTGACCTATTCGGCCGATCCACCCGGCATGACCAACGACAGTATACGCCTGCCGCAAGTCACCCGCCGGATGACCCGCGACGAGGTTCTTCTGGCGCGCGGCACTGCCGATGCCTATGCCCTGCGGCGCAAACATCACAACGCCGCCACCTTCAACCGCTACAACCCGCAGGGGCAAATGGCGCGCGATCTGTACGAAGCGATGGAAGAGGCCCGTTGCGAGGCCGTTGGCGCCCGCACCATGCCCGGCACCGCTGGCAACATCGACGCCAAGATCGCGCACGAATCGCTGCGCAAGGGCTATGCCCAGATCACCAAAGCCGCCGATGCGCCGCTGTCGGTGGCGGCGGGGCATCTGATCCGGCATCTGGCCACCGGGCGCCCGCTGCCTGCGGGGGCCGACAATGTGATGAACCTGTGGCGCGGATTCCTTGAGGAAAAGGCCGGTGGCACGTTGGAGGGTTTGCAGGAAACCTTGGCCGATCAGGCCAAATTCGCCCGCTTTGCCCGCCAGATCATCGAAGATCTGGGATATGGTGACCAGTTGGGTGACGATCCCGACGCCGAGGACGACACCGAGGATCAGGCCGAAAACCTGGACGACGACAGCGAAAACCCCGACAGCCAGGGCGACGATCAGGACGACAGCGAAGACAGCGACGCCAGCCCCGATCAAAGCCAGGATCAGACCCAGGACCCGTCGCAGGCCCAGGTGACCATGGACGACATGGCCGATACCGAAATGGGCGAAGAGGCCGAGATGCCCGAAGGCGACGCCCCGTTCGAACCCCCCGCGCCACCGCCGCCCAGCGCGGCCGACCCGAATTATCTGGTATATCTCAACACCCATGACGAAGAGATCCGCGCCGAGGATCTGGCCGAACCCGCCGAATTGGAACGCCTGCGCGCCTATCTGGATCAACAGTTGGACCCGCTGAAAGGCGCTGTGTCGCGCCTGGCCAACAAGTTGCAGCGCCGCCTTCAGGCGCAACAATCGCGGTCGTGGGAGTTTGATCTGGAAGAGGGCACACTGGACGCCGGACGCCTGGCGCGGGTGGTGGCCAATCCCACCACGCCGCTGTCGTTCAAGCGCGAGAAGGATACCGAGTTCCGCGATACCTGTGTGACACTGCTGCTGGACAACTCCGGCTCGATGCGGGGGCGGCCGATCAGCATCGCGGCGATCTGCGCCGATGTGTTGGCGCGCACGCTGGAACGCTGCCAGGTGAAGGTGGAAATCCTGGGCTTCACCACCCGCGCCTGGAAGGGTGGGCAGGCGCGCGAGGCGTGGTTGGCCGCAGGGCGGCCACAGGCGCCGGGGCGGCTGAACGATCTGCGCCACATCATCTACAAATCCGCCGATGCGCCGTGGCGCCGGACCCGTACCAATCTGGGGCTGATGATGAAGGAAGGGCTGTTGAAGGAAAACATCGACGGCGAGGCACTGGAATGGGCGCACCGCCGGTTGTCGGGCCGCCACGAGGCGCGCAAGATCCTGATGGTCATTTCCGACGGTGCGCCGGTGGATGACAGCACCTTGTCGGTGAACCCCGCCAACTATCTGGAAAAGCACCTGCGCGATGTGATCGCCATGGTCGAGCGCAAGAAACAGGTCGAACTTCTGGCCATCGGCATCGGCCATGACGTGACCCGGTACTATCACCGGGCGGTGACGATCACCGATGTCGAACAACTGGCCGGTGCGATGACAGAACAGTTGGCGGCGCTGTTCGACAGCGACCCCCGCGCGCGGGCCCGCGTCATGGGGATGCGGCGCGCCAGCTGAGGCGTTGCTTGAGTATTTATGCAAAGAAGAAACCCGGGCGTCTGGCCGCGGGGCGGCCTTTGGGGCATTTTCTGCAAACGACAGGGGTGGCACGGCATGTTTCAGACGTTCGAGGTGACATCGGCCCCACAACACGGTGCGGCGCGGCTGGCCGCCCTGCGTGGTGCCATGGCGGCGGCGGGGCTGGATGGATTTCTGGTGCCCCGCGCCGATGCCCATCAGGGCGAATATGTGGCGCCTTGCGACGCACGGCTGGCCTGGCTGACCGGGTTCACCGGATCGGCCGGGTTTTGCGCCGCGCTGGCCGATGTGGCGGGTGTGTTTGTCGACGGGCGTTACAGGTTGCAGGTGCGTGAACAGGTGGCCGCTGTGTTCACGCCGGTGGACTGGCCCGAGGAAAAGCTGCTGACATGGCTGGAACAACGGCTGCCTGCGGGGGCGGTTGTCGGGTTCGATTCGTGGCTGCACACGGTGGGCGAGGTCGAGGCGTGGTGCGGGTCGGCATTGGTGTTCCGGCCCTGTGACAACCTGGTGGATACGGTGTGGCCAGACCGCCCCGCCCCGCCCTGCGGCGCGGTCGAGCTGTATCCTGAGGCGCTGGCCGGGCGTTCAGCGGCCGACAAGCGGGCGGATATGGCGCAGGCGCTGCGCATGGCGGGGCAGCGGGCCTGTGTCATCACCCTGCCGGATTCACTGTGCTGGCTGCTGAACCTGCGTGGCCGCGACATCAAGCGCAATCCGGTGGTGCAGGGGTTTGGCCTGCTGCACGATGATGGGCGTGTCGATCTGTTTGCCGATCCGATCAAGATGCGGGCCGTGGCGGGGCAATTGGGCGACGGGGTGCATCTGTTCGAGGTGGCCGAATTTGCACCGGCGCTTGCGGCGCTGACCGGGCCGGTACGGCTGGACAGGGGCAGCGCGCCCTTTGCGGTGGATCAGGCTTTGCGCGCGGCGGGCGTTGCAGTGGCCTATGACGCCGATCCCTGCATCCTGGCCAAGGCCTGCAAGACCGAGACCGAGATTGCCGGCAGCCGCGCCGCGCATCTGCGCGATGGGGCGGCGATGTGCGGCTTTCTGCACTGGCTGGATGGGGCCTGTGCGCGGGCTGGCGCGGGCGATCGGGTGAGCGAGATTGACGTGGTGCGCGCGCTGGAAGGCTTCCGCCGCGACACGAACCAGCTGCGCGACATCAGTTTTGAAACCATCGCAGGCGCCGGACCGAACGGCGCCATCGTGCATTACCGGGTCACCGAGGCGACGAACCGCGATCTGGCGGCGGGTGAACTGCTGTTGGTGGACAGTGGCGGGCAATATCTGGATGGCACCACTGACATCACCCGCACCGTGCCGGTGGGCGATGTAGGGGCAGAAGTGCAGAGCTGTTTCACCCGTGTGTTGCAAGGCATGATCGCGGTGTCGCGGGCGCGGTGGCCGCGTGGCTGTTCGGGGCGCGATCTGGACGCGCTGGCGCGGTTTCCGCTGTGGGTGGCGGGGTTGGATTATGACCACGGCACCGGTCACGGAGTGGGCGTTTACCTGAGCGTGCATGAAGGCCCCCAGCGGATTTCCCGGACCAGCGACGTGCCTCTGCACCCCGGCATGATCCTGAGCAACGAACCCGGATATTACCGCGCCGGGGCATTTGGCATCCGGATCGAGAATTTGCTGGTGGTGCGCGAGGCCGACAGGATCGGCGACGGGCGCGACCAGTTGGCATTTGAAACGCTGACCTTCGTTCCGATCGACCGGCGACTGATCGACACCGCCCTGCTGTCGCCGGACGAGCGGGCGTGGATCGATGGCTATCACGCCGAGGTGGCGGCGCGGATCGGGCCGCTGGTTTCGGGCGATGTTGCGCGATGGCTGGCGCGGGCGACAGCGCCGCTTTGATTGCGGCGCATGGGGTGCTGGATTATTGTCACGAAAGTGTTACCCATGCGGGAGCACAAACATCAAAACGTCAAGGGAGGGCGCGATATGGCAGACCAAATCAGGACAAGGCCCGCAGGTGGCACGTTCAGCATTCGGGCCGGGGGTGCCGTGATTGGCGAAACCTCGAACGCGGTCGAGCTGATCGAAGGCGACCGTCATCCGGTATTGTATATTCCGCGCGCCGATCTGGCCATGGCGTTTCTCGAACGCTCGGACAGCAGCACCCATGACCCGCACAAGGGCGATGCCACCTATTATTCGGTCCAGACCAAAAGCGAACTGATCCGCGATGCGGCTTGGAGTTTCGAGTCGCCCAAGGCAGGAGCTGTGGCAATCGCCGGGTATCTGTCGTTCAATTCTCCAAAGGTTGCGGTCGAGGAAATCTAGCCGCAGAGACCCGGCAGGTTTGCAGCGGCCTTGGGTCATCACCCTGACCGGCCATGGCGCGGCATCGGCATTGCGGCGGTGACTAGCGCAGGGTTCGGGGCCAAGTTCCGCAGGAGTTGGGCGGCCACCGGACAGTTTATTGATATTTCTGCACTGCAACAGGGAACCTTTGCACCTGCGGCAGCGTTATAGGGGTTCAGCGCCCCAATCAGGAGTTCCCGTGAACAGTCAACCGATCAATCCGCCCCGCCCCGCCCTGAAACCCCGCCCATATGACAGCATCGCCGTGATCGGTGCCGGTGCCTGGGGCAGCGCCCTGGCCACCGTGGCGCGACGCGCCGGGCGCAGTGTGCGGTTGTGGGGGCGTGACGTCTCAGTGATCGACGACATCAACCGGAACAGCCGCAACGATCGTTTCCTGCCCGGCATTGACCTGGCACCGGGCATCCTCGCGACCACCGATCTGGCCACCGCGCTGGACGGCGCCGAGGCCGTTCTGATCGTGATCCCGTCCGTCGCCATCCGGCAGATCTGCGCCGAAATCGCGCCGCTGATCCCCAAGGGCATCCCCGTGGCGATCTGCGCCAAGGGCATTGAGGAGGGCACCGGATACCTGATGGGACATATCGCCGCCGAGGTGTTGGGCGACCACCCCGTCGGTGTGATTTCCGGGCCGACTTTTGCCGATGAAACCGCATTGGGCCATTTCACCGCCGCCACTGTCGCCTTCAACTTCAGCTATAACGACCGCCTGTCGCCAATGGACAGCCCCGCCGCCCGCGTCGCCGTATCAATGAGCACGCCGTCGTTCCGCACCTATATAAGTGATGACCTGGTGGGCGTTGAAATCGGTGGCGCGGTGAAGAATGTGATCGCCATCGCCTGTGGCATGATGACCGGCGCCGGGTTTGCCAAGAACACCCGCGCCGCCCTGATCACCCGCGGCATGGACGAGATGAAACAGCTGGCCGAGGCATTGGGCGGCAAGCGCGAAACCGTGACCGGCCTGTCGGGCGCCGGCGATCTGACGCTGACCTGTTCGTCGGACAGTTCGCGCAACATGTCACTGGGCACGCAACTGGGCGCCGGGGTGGTGCGCGACCAGTGTTTTGATGGCAAACCCGTGGTGGTCGAGGGCGAGCACAATGCCATCACCGTCACCGATCTGGCCCGCCGCCTGGGGGTGCAAATGCCGATCTGCGAGGCGGTGCGCCGGGTGCTGCACGATGGTGCAGATCTGCGCGACACCTTCGCGCACATGTGGTCATCTCCCATCGTATCCGAACCCCGCGCGATGATGGCGCTGTCGTTCGATCACCCCTCGGGGCTGTCGCCGGTGGTGCGCGGCGATGAGGTGGTCTCATGAACAGCCATGTCCCGATCTCTGACAAACACTTTGTCCTGGCCACCGATCTGGACGGCACCTTCCTGGGCGGCAGCGACGCCGATCGCCGGGCGCTGTACGACTGGATCGAGGCCAACCGCGACACCGTTGGCCTGATCTTTGTCACCGGGCGCGACCCGCATTTCATCGAGGGCATGTGTGGCGACGGTCTGCCCTGGCCCGAATATGTGATCGGCGACGTGGGCACGACCATTGCCCAGGTGCTCGACGGCAAGGTGACGCCGCTGCACCCGCTGGAAACCGAGATCGCCGCGCGCTGGGGCGATGCGGGGGGCAAGGTGCGCGCCGCGCTGGCCGAGGCACCGGGGCTGCGCCTGCAACCGACCGATTTCCGGTATCGCGTCAGTTACGACCTTGACCCCGACGCCTTTGACGACACCGCCCATGGCATAGTCGATGACATGGGTCTGGACACGCTGATTTCCGACAACCGCTATTTCGATGTGCTGCCCAAGGGCATCAGCAAGGGGCCGTCTCTGCGCCTTCTGGCCGATCATCTGGGCGTCGAACATTGCCGGTTGCTGGCAGCGGGCGATACGATGAACGATTATTCCATGCTGGCGCTGGGCCTGCCCGCCGTGGCTGTGGGCGGATCGGAACAGGCGCTGCTGGATCGTCTTGCGGGGCAGGATCACGTCTATCGCGCCCGCGCCATCGGGGCCGCCGGTATCCACGAGGCAATCGGCGCCCTGAACCTGCATCCCAACGTCTGAGGAACTGTCATGTTATCCGATCTGGTCATCGTCTATCACCGTCAACCCTATGAAGAGGTTGAGGAAGACGGCAAAACTGTGTTCAAGGAAAACGCCAGCCCCAATGGCATCGTGCCAACGCTGAAAAGCTTCTTCGGAAGTGTCGACCGTGGCGCCTGGGTGGCATGGAAGCTGGCCGAAGACACGTCGAACCCCGGCTTCGAACGGGTGGTCGAAATCTCGGACAGCTATGGTGATTATTCCGTGTCAAGGCTGCCGCTGACCGCCGAACAGGTGCGCGATTTCTATCACGTCACCAGCAAAGAGGCGTTCTGGCCGATCCTGCACAATTTCCGCGAACGCTATAACTATGACCCGGTGAACTGGCCCAACTTCCGCGAGGTGAACTGGGCCTTTGCCGAGGCGGCCGCCGCCGAGGCGGCACCGGGGGCCGTCGTGTGGGTGCACGACTACAACCTGTGGCTGGTGCCCGGTTACCTGCGGCAGATGCGCCCCGACGTGCGGATCAGCTTTTTCCACCACACCCCCTTTCCGGCGGCCGACATGTTCAACGTCCTGCCCTGGCGCAAGGAAATCGTGGAAAGCCTTCTGGCCTGTGATGTCATTGGGTTTCACATTCCGCGCTACGCGTCGAATTTCGTCTCGGTGGCCTGTTCCTTGATGGATGTCGATGAAATCGTGCGGGTGCGGGTGGATGAAGATTTCATTGCCGAAGGCACCGCCCTGACCGAACGCACCGTGCCCACCCAGCTTGTGCACAACGGGCGCAAGGTGCATATCAGCACGGCAGGCGTGGGCGTGGATGTGGATTATATCCTGAAACAGGCCGGGCGCCCGGAAACCGCCGAACAGATCGCCGCGATCCGCGAGGAAATGGGCGATCGCCAGTTGATCCTGTCGGTCGGCCGAACCGATTACACCAAGGGCGGCGCCGAACAGCTGGAAAGTTTCGGCCGCGTACTGGCCGCCCACCCGGAATTGCGCGGCAAGGTGCGGCTGATGCATGTATCGGTCAGCGCCAACCGGGGTATGGCCGCCTATGCCGAGGTGCAGGATGCCATCGAACAGACGGCGGGGCGGATCAACGGCCAGTACGGCACCTTCGACTGGACACCGATCACCCTGATTTCCCGCGCCGTGCCGTTCAACGAACTGGTCGCCTATTACCGCGCCGCCGACGTGGCCTGGATCACCCCCCTGGCCGACGGGATGAACCTGGTGTGCAAGGAATACGTCGCCGCGCGCACGGATGGCGATGGGGTGCTTGTGCTGTCGGAGTTCGCCGGGGCCGCAGTGGAATTGGGCAGCGCCGTGATCACCAACCCCTATTCCTACCGCTCGATGGACAGGGCAATCCTGACCGCGCTGCACATGCCCGAGGACGAACGTCGCGAACGCATGGTTCTGCTGCACGCCGTGGTGCAGAAATACGACATCCGCGCCTGGGGTGCGGCGCAACAGGCGGCCTTTGCCCTGGCAGACGAGGAACGTCGCGCCGCCAGCCCAGCCGCCTGACTGGCCCAGCCGGCGGGCCAGGCCACCGCACGCCGCCGGATCACGAGCTTTGTCGAGCTGTTGTATAATTTGCGGGCGATTGAAATTCCCGGCACCTAAGGCAAAACCGTACTGGGCAAACAGCGGCATCCCGCCTAGTATATCCGCGTCTTTAGTTTTTGCGGGGTAAGTTCATGTTTGCGATGGTTTCTCGATCGGTTTTTCTGGCCGGGGCGCTGGCCTTGGGTACGGGCGCGGCCTTGGCGGCGCCTTGCGGCAACACGGCAGGCGGGTTCGAGGCATGGAAGGCCGGCTTCGTGGCCGAGGCGCAAGCAGCCGGTGTGGGACAGCGCGGATTGCAGGCGCTGGCCGGAACCACCTATGCGACAAAGACCATTGCCGCTGACCGCAACCAGAAATCCTTCAAGTACAGCCTTGAGAAGTTCATGGAGGTGCGCGGCGCCGCCACCATCGTGGCCCAAGGGCGCAAGCACAAGGCGCGCAATGCAACCCTGTTCACCGCGATCGAGCGGCAATATGGCGTGCCCGCAGGGGTTCTTCTGGCGATACACGGCATGGAAACCGGGTTTGGTGGGTTCATGGGCGACAGCAATATTGTGTCGGCCATCACCACGCTGGCCTATGATTGCCGCCGGTCGGATTTTTTCAAGCCCCACGCCATCGCCGCGTTGAAGCTGGTGGACAATGGCAGCATGTCGCCCAATGCCGTCGGCGCACGTCACGGTGAACTTGGCCATACCCAGTTTCTGCCGGGCAACGCGCTGCGCTATGGGGTCGATGGCGATGGCAATGGCCGGGTCGATCTGACGAATTATGTCGATGCCATGGCCAGCACCGCCAATTTCCTGCGCCAGAAAGGCTGGAAACCCGGAGCGGGCTATCAAGAGGGCCAGCCGAATTTCGCCGCGATCCAGGGTTGGAATGCGGCGGGCGTCTATCAAAAGGCGATTGCGATCATGGCCGCCCGGATCGACGGCTGACTGTCACGCTAACCGCGCCGGTCCAGCCACGCAGGCAAGGCGGCAATGTCGGGCAGCATCACATCGGCCAGGGCGGCAAGATCACTGTCGTCGCCCAGCCCCACGGCCACCATCCCCGCCGCCCGCGCCGCCACAAGATCATGGGCACTGTCGCCCACCATCGCCACCGATCCGGGCGTCAGGCCGGTCTGTGCAGCAAAGGCCAGCAGGGGGCCGGGTGCCGGTTTGCCGCCAAAACCGCTGTCACAGCCGATCACCCGGTCAAACAGGCCCAGTACCCCGGCCGCCGCCAGATGGGCGCGGGCCGGCGCCACGGCATCATTGGTGGCCACCCCCAGAACCAGCCCGCGCGCCCGCAACGCCCGCAGCACCGGCGCAAGTGGCACGATCGGCACCGGGACCGCCACAGCGGCCCGCGCGTTCAGATGATCGACCAAAGCCGACAAGGCCCAGCGCGGCAGATGTGGCAGCAGCCGGGCGGCGATGATCGGCGGCGTTTCGGCCAGAACCGGACTGTCAGGCCGAAAGGTGCCGGGGCCCGGCAGGAAGCAGACAGCATCGGCCAGCGTCGCCGCCAACGCCGTGTCAGCCCCGGCCAGATCGGCAAGAACCGCACGGCACCAAGGGGCCCAGGTGGCCTCGAAATCGAACAGCGTGCCGTCCTTGTCGAACAGGATCGCTTTCAGGTCCAATGCACTTGCCCCCCGCCGGGCAGCGCCTGAAGCGCACGCAGCGGCACATCATAGGCCAGGCCGGCCGCATCGCAGAACTGCATGACCCAGGCATCGTCCATGGTCAGGAATTCCAGCACCGAGGCGAGGAAGGCGGGCGAACCCGCCCCGGCGCGCAGATCATCGGCACTGGCCCCGGTTGACCCCATGAATGTGCCCAGCAGATCGGCATCCCCCGCCAACCAGCCCAACGCCTGCACCGCAATCGTTTCGGCCATATCCCGCTGCATTGCGCAATCCTTAATCAATTTGAAAGAGTTTCTTAATCATTGTCGACCATGGTTACGATAACCTGAAGAAACCGACTCGAATTGTGGGAACTCATGGCTGGCCGGATTTTGATAGCCGATGATGTGGCGACAAACCGCATCGTACTCAAGGTCAAACTGTCCGCGGCCCAGTACGCGGTGGTTCAGTGTCGCACCGCCGCGCAGGCGCGCCAGATCGCGCGCGCAGACGAGGCCGACCTGATCATCCTGCCCCCGTGCCTGCCCGACATGGAAGGCGCGGCGTTGTGTCGGCTGCTCAAGGCCGATCCGGCCACCGCGGCCCTGCCGCTGCTGATGCTGCTGGATCGCAACGAAGGCGCGCGCCGCCTGGCCGCCCTGTCGGCCGGCGCGGATGAGGTGATGTCGATCCCGTTCAGCGAGATCTGCCTGCTGGCGCGGGTGCGCAGCCTGCTGCGCGCCCATGACACCGACCGCGAATTGCAGCGCCGCGATCTGACCACGCGCGAGCTTGGGTTTTCCGAACCGGCACCGCAGATGATCCGGCCGGGCCGCGTGGCGCTGATCGGGGCGAACGGTGAACAGGCCATCAGCTGGAAATCTGGGCTGCGCGGGCGCACACCCCACCGCCTGACCGTGATGAACCGCAGCGAGGCCATGCAACTGTCCGGCGACGATACCTGCCCAGATCTGTTCGTGCTGGCCGCCGATCTGGGGGCCGCCAATGACGGTGTGCGCCTTTTGTCGGAACTGCGCAGCCGGTCGGCAACGCGCCATGCCGCCATCGTCATGGTGCACCCCACCGGCGCGGATGAGGCACAGGCAAACGCCCTTGACATCGGTGCCAACGCCCTGCTTGAACAGGGGTTCGATCCGGCAGAACTGGCCCTGCGGATCGACCGGCAGATCCAGCGCAAGCGCAACACCGACCGGTTGCGCCACGCGCTGGACACCGGGCTGCGGCTGGCCACGGTCGATCCTCTGACCGGACTGTTCAACCGCCGCTATGGCGATCATCACCTGGCCGGGCTGGCGCAACGGGCACAGCGGGACAAGCGCAATTTCGCAGTGATGATGATCGACATCGACAATTTCAAGGCAGTCAACGATGCCCACGGCCATGGGGCGGGCGACGCCGTTCTTGTGGCCATTGCCAGCATCCTTCAGGACAATCTGCGCGCCGTCGATCTGGTGGCCCGCTATGGCGGTGAGGAATTCGTCGTCGCCCTGCCCGACGCCACCCTGCCCGACGCCCAACACGCCGCCGAACGCCTGCGCCAAAGGGTGGCGGCGGCGCAGGTGCCGCTTGCGCGGGGGGGCACTTTATCGGTGACGATCAGCATCGGCCTGGCCATCGGCGGCCCCGAAAGCGGGCCGATCGAAACGGTGTTGGCTCAGGCCGACCATGCGCTGTACCAGGCGAAAACCATGGGGCGGGATCGTGTCCGTGTGGCCCCGGTGCCAGACCATCCACCGCGGGCGCACTGTCAGTCGCGGGCAAAAGCCGAAGCCCCGCCGCAAGACGAATCTCAGGGCCGGGGCATGTTGCGCGGCCCCCTGCGCAGCGATTTATCCAGCCGGTTGGCATAGGCCTTACGCTCGGCCATCGACATCTGGGCGAGGCGGGAAATGAGCAGATCCTCGCCCAGCTTTTGCCGCTCAACCAGGGTGGCGCGCTGATCGGCAAGCACGGCGCGCAATCTCTCGGGGTGAAACGGATCGGCGCGCAACAGGGTCAGCACCGCCTCGAACCTTTGGCGCAGTTGCTCGCGGTTGTCACGCAAGGCATCACGCCGCCCGTCCAGCGCCTCAGCCAGGGCTGCGCGGTCGTTCCGACCCAGTGCCATGACGAAAGGCAGATTGCCGATGTCGCGCAGGCTGTGTTCGGTACCGTGGGTGCGCCGGTCATCATCGCGCATCCTTGACATAGCACCGCCGACCAGCAGACCGGCCACCAGAAGGTTCAGCCCCAGCGACACCACCAGCACCAGCCGCACCACCCAACCCGTCTTGTCCGTTGCCGCCATCGTCTAGTCCCCGCTGGCCAGAACATCGACGCCGGGCATCAGGGTGTCCAGCTCAAAACCCGCCGCCGTGGCCCCCGTAACCAAGCCGAACCCGTCCAGCGCCAAAGGCTGGGCGACCCCGATCCACAGCCCAGCGACCGCCGCCGTGGCCAGCCCGGCCATCGACGGCCAGCCGCCCAGCAGCACCCCGAAATCCACCAGCCAACTGCGGTGCGCTGCCCGAGGCGCCGGTGTGGCGCGGGCCGCCCGCACCTCTGCCGCGTCGGCCAGGATACGCGCGAACAAGGGGTCGGGCAACGACTCGGCTTGCCCCTGCGCCGCCTGAAACAGGGCGCCCAGCGTCATGTCATCCCGGTTTTGCTCAGTCATATCCCAGCTCCTCACGCCGCGGGGCCAATCCCGCCGCCAACGCCCGTTTACCCCGGGCGGTCAGACTTTCGACCGCCTCGCTGCTGATGTCCATCACTTCGGCAATTTCCGGGTTCGACAGCCCTTCGATGTGCCTCAGCACCACCGCCTGACGCTGGCGGTCGGGCAAAGCGGCCAGCGCCGCATCCAGCGCCGAAAGCCGTTGCCGCGTTTCCAGCCCGGCAAGCGCACCCGGCGCATCATCCGCCGGCTCGTCCGTGTCATCCAGCGCAACCGAGCGGCCGGATTTGCGCAACCGGTCGAGGCACAGGTTGGCCGTCACGCGGAACAGCCATGTCGAAACCCGCGCCTGCCCCTCTTGCCAATCGGGGGCGATTTTCCAAAGGCGCAGCATCGCCTCCTGGGTCACGTCCTCGGCCTCGGCCCGGTCGCCGTGCAACATCCGCGTGGCAAAGCCCAGAATCCGCGGCCCCAACCGCGCCGTCAGCAGCCGCGCCGCCGAAAGATCGCCCTGGCCATAGGCCAGTAGCAAGGCGGCATCGCCCGGCGCTTGGGTGTCGGACAGGGGCATCTGCATCTTGAGCGGCAACTATCCTGTTTGCGCCAGACTGACAATCGGGGGGGCCGCAATCCTGGCCTGCGGCCGCCCCATTGTCAGATCAGGCGTCGTCGCGCTTTCCATGGCGCATCATGCCGTGGCCATTGCCTTCACTGCGGCCCATGCCTTCGCCGTGGCCATTGCCTTCACCGCGGCCCATGCCTTCGCCGTGGCCATTGCCTTCACCGCGGCCCATGCCTTCGCCGTGGCCATTGCCTTCACCGCGGCCCATGCCTTCGCCGTGGCCCATGCCGCGACGTTCGCCGATGTTTTCCAGTGCGGCTGTATATTCCGCCTCGGACACAGCGCCATCGTTATCGGTGTCGGCCCGGTCCAGCATCCGCCCGGCCATGTCTTCACCGTCCCCAAAACGGCCCGCGCCACGGGCCTGCATTTCGTCGAGGCTCAGTTCGCCATCGCCGTCGCTGTCCATTTGGTTGATCATGCGGGTGCCCATCTGCGCCGCCCGGTCAGACGCGTGCGTCTCGGCCCGGGCGATCAGTTCGGCGGCGGACAATGTGCCGTTGCCATCGCTGTCGGCATCGGCAAAACGGGCGGCGGCATGGGCTGTCAGATCGGCGCGGGTGATCTGGCCATCTGCGTTGGCGTCCAGCTCGGAAAAGCTGGGCGGCGTCATCATCGCATGGCCCTGGGCGGCAACGCCAATGGCCGTCGCGCCGGTTGCGGCAACGGCCAATGCGGCGATGGTCGTCAGGAATTTTGCTCTCGGGGTCATCAGTCTCTCCTTGGTGGGTGTGTCGGGCAAACATCCGTTGTCTGCCCTTCCTGTCCCTCTAACGCTGCCCGCGCCCGGTTCCGTCGCCAGGCCCGAAAGTTTTTTGCGACATCCCGACGCGATGACAATCAATTCCATTTGCCCTATGGAATAAAAGACATCAGCGGTTTACATACCCAATATAAAGATCGAAAGGCCAAGAAATGTACGATCAGGCCACCGCAACACCCCCGGCGACCGAAACACTTTTGCCCGAGCGGCCTTTGCGCCCCGCGCTTTTGCGGGGTTGGCGACGGCGCTGCCCGCAGTGCGGCGCCGGGCCAATGCTGAAAGGCTATCTCAAGGTGCGTGATCGTTGCCCGGTCTGCTCCGAGCCGTTTCATTTCCATCGCGCCGACGATGGCCCGGCCTATCTGACGATCCTGTTGGTTGGGCACATCATGGCGCCGGTGCTGCTCTTCGTCTTCACCACCTTCCGACCCGAGCCGATGATCCTGGCTACCGGCTTTTCCGTGGGCTGTGTTGCCCTGTCGCTGTATCTGCTGCCCCGGCTCAAGGGCGCGATGATCGCCTATCAGTGGGCGCGGCGGATGTACGGCTTCTGACCGAGGCCAACACCGGGTGATTCGATGACCCATGACAAGACAGCACTGCGCGATGCAGCCACCGTCATTCTGGTGCGCGATGCATCTGGCCCCGACCCGGCGGTGCTGATGGGCCAGCGCGGCGCACAGGCTGTGTTCATGCCGGGCAAGGTGGTGTTTCCGGGCGGTGCCGTCGATGCCGGGGATGTCGGAGTGCCGATGGCGCGGCCGATCAACGGGTTGTGTCACGCGCGTCTGACCGAAGGTGCGGGCCGCACCGTTCCGGCGGCCCTGGTCGCCGCAGCGATCCGCGAGCTTTGGGAAGAAACCGGCCTGGTTCTGGGCCAGCCACACCGCTGGCCCGGCACGCCACCCCCTGCCTGGGCCAGTTTTGCCGAAACCGGCCACCTGCCCGCGCCCGCCAGCCTGCGCTTTGTGTTTCGCGCGATCACCCCGCCGGGCCGTCCGCGCCGGTTTGATGCGCGGTTCTTTCTGGCGGATGCTGCCCATGTGGCAGGCGATCCCGACGATTTTTCGCGCGCGACGGACGAGTTGTCGCACCTGCAATGGATCCCGCTGTCAGCGGTGCGGCAGTTCGATCTGCCCTTCATCACCGAGGTCGTTCTGGCCGAAGTTGCGGCGCGTTTGCCCGCGCTGGATGCGCCCCCTTCGGTGCCGTTTTTCCGCAACGATGACGAGGAAAGCCTGTTCCTGCGTCTTGGTCGGGCGGCGTCATAGCGCCAGAATCAGCACCAGAATCGAAACCGTCAGCAATGCCATTCCCGCCGCCTCACGACGGGTGATCTGTTCGCGGAACACCAGAACCGAGGCCAGCAGTGAAAACAACAGTTCAACCTGACCCAAGGCGTTGACATATGCGGCGTTCTGCAAGGTAAACGCCACGAACCAGCAGAACGACCCCACCATCGAGGCCAGACCGACCAACCCCGCCAAACGCCAGGCCGCCACGACACGGGCCATCTGGCCCGGTTCGCGCCCGCCCAGCCACAGCGCCATGGCCGCTGTCTGACAGGCGGTTACGATGGCCAGGGTGAAGCCTGCCCGCAAAACCACATCGCCACTGTCCAGCGCCAGGGACGCCCCGCGATAGCCCACCGCCGAAAACGCGAAAAACACCCCCGAGGCCAGACCCAGCCCCGCCGCCCGGTTCACCAACCGTCGCCGCCAAGGCCCCGACGCCTCCGGCCCCTGCGACAACAGCAGCACCCCGAGAAACCCGATCCCGATGGCCAGTGCCCCCTGACGCGAAACACCTTCGTCCAGCACAAGCGCGGAAACGATGGCGGTCTGGACCACCTCGGTTTTCTTGAAAGTTATTCCAACGGCAAAATTGCGGTGCGAAAACAGCGCGACGACACACATCGTGGCCAGAATTTGCGCCGTCCCGCCCACCATGGCAAAGACCCAGAAACGTCCGTTGGTGCCGGGCAGCCCCTGTGCGCTGACCCCGGCATAGCCGAGGATCAGCACCGCGACCAAAGGCGCCGAGAACAGGAACCGCGCAAAGGTGGCACCGCCGGTGGACAGACCAACGGTTTTCAACTGCTTCTGCGCCATGAACCGCAGGGTCTGGGCAAAGGCAGCGGTCAGGGTGACAGGTATCCACGGGTCCATGGGCCGGGTTGTGGCACGCCCGCCACCCAACCGCCAGAGCCCGCAAAGCCCGCGTGAAATGCTGCGGTTTTTCTTGCGGTACAGCCCGGTTCAGCGTCGGCAGCGCCGCCTCCGGCGGCCCGGCCCCGGCGTCTTGCACCCGCAACACCGCGCCGCCCTGTGTCACCTGCTGTCCTGCGGCACCATCAACAGCCGACTCAGATCATAGCCGTTGAAATCGAGAATCTCGCGCGCGGCGGCAAGACGATCAGACGGGATCTGTGGATCACGGTTCAGGATCCAGCCTGCCCGCCCCGAAGGCACCCCGACCACCGCCGTGCGATACCCCTCATCGACCCACAGCACCCAATAGGGTGCCGACAGGAACGGCACCGATTCAAACCGCACCTCCAGCCGACCGGGGCCGACCAAGCGCGCGCTGCCCTCGATCTGCTTGACCGGGCCGTCCAGCGCCCCGTCGCGGCAGGTGTTGAGCACACCCAGCGTGCCGTCAGGGCGCAGGGTGTATTGCGCCATGGTGCCCACGCAGCCGCGCTGGAACGGCACGGGATAGCGGGCGATCTCATACCAGGTGCCGGCATAGCGGGCCGGGTCGAACAGCGCGATTGATGAAAACGGCGCAGCGGCATTGCGATAGCTGGGAAACAGGCCATTTGGCGCCGGCAGTTCGGTGGTGCAGGCGGCCAACAGCGCGCAGGCCAGGATCAATCGACGCATATCGTTGCCGCCTGTCCACCACCTGTCAGAACATCGTTGCACCCGAACAGGGGCGTCACCGGCGCACAGCTTTGCGACCGGGCCAGGCACAGCCCTTCACAATCCTGGCCCGAGGTACAGGCCCGGCCTGCGTCGCGCGTGTCGGTAAAGCAGGCGAACAGCCCCGCCTTTCCGCCCTGCCCCCAGCGCCCGCCGCGCGCCACGCAGGCGGCCTGTTCGCGCTGGATCAGGTGCGGATCATACCCCGCCAGCCCGCTGTCCAGCGTTTCAGGCTCGGGCTGACAGGCGGTCAGGCCCAGGGCGAACACAATGGCGAGTCGGATCACTTCGCGTCCGCCCGACCCGGCTGTTTCATCCGGTCGCGCACCGCCTCGGCTATCACCTGGCCCAACACCGCGTGGGCGGCGGCGTTGAGGTGCACGCCGTCCAGCGGATCAACCGAAACATGCGCCCCCGCATCGACAAATCCCACCCCGAGGCGCGCCGCCTCTCGCATGACATGCACGCACAGGCCGGCACCGCGTGCCTCGGCCCCCTCGAACATGCCAGCCAGACAGCCGGTTTCGCGCACCGACGCAGGACAGACGATCAGAACGTCGCGCGTGACACCGCTGGCCAGGGCCAGCGCCGCAAGGCGCCCGATGGACAGGGCGATGTCGATCGCCGGCACGTTGAAGCGCATCTTCAGATCGTTGGTGCCCAGCATGATCACCACCATGTCCAGCGGTGCATGGCTGTAGAGGACAGCGGGCAGCACCGTCAGACCGTTGCGGTGCGCGCCTTCCACCATGTCGTCATGCACCGTGGTGCGCCCCGGCAACCCCTCGACAATCACTTGCCAATCCTTGCCCAGCGCCGCCGCCATCACGCTGGTCCAACGCTGCGGCGCGGGCATACGCGCGCCAAGGCCGCGTTCGGCCATGGGCGGGGTGCCGAAACTGTTACTGTCGCCGTAAACCAGAATATGCTGCATCAGACGCCCCCCACCGGCACGCATTTCACATGGCTCCGCCGGTCGCGCGCCGCCTGTGTCCCGACCACGGCCCGGACGAGCAACACCTCGTGGTTCAACTGTAATCGCATGGAAGTCTCCCGTTGGTTTCGCGCAGGGAAAGCGATTTCAGGGCGCGGCGCAAGGCAAAGAACAAACCGGCGCCCGCCCCGGTGCAATTTGCAAAGCCGAACGGCTCAGCTGCGGGCGATGATCCGCTTTAGCCAACCGGCCAGAAACCGCAGGGGCCAGCGCAGGATCGACACTCCGCCGGCCATGATCAGCAGGGCAATCCAGGGGCCGTGTTGCAGGCAGACAAAGCCAAGTATCGGAATACCGGTGGCGATCAGACCCCAGGCCAGCGGCCAGTGGCCACGCCGCGACGGCAGGATCGCACCGATGTTGGCGGCAACAAACCACAGGCAGGTCAGGATCAGCGAGGCAGTCATTCCATTCCGCCGCCGCCCTTGCCCCGCAACAGCCGGCCAAAGGCCAACGCCACCAGAAAGGCGACAAGGCTGGGAATCACGGACCAGGCCAGGGTGCCCTGATTGCGCAGCAGCAGCGCAGAATCATCGGGCATTCCCGCGATCACATTCAGCGCCAGCGCGATGACAACCCCCAGAAGCGCCGCCAGTTTCACCGCAGGGCCCGGCCACCTGAGGCCCAGCCAGAGGCCGATTCCCAGGGCTGCGCCGGGCATATAATCGAAAAGGCTCACCCGGCAGGAGCGGAAAGGCGCGCGGGCAGGTTGTTGGCCCAGGCGCTGATCGTGCCAGCGCCGAGGCACACCACCATGTCGCCGGGGCGGGTCTGTTCGCGCACCAGACGTTCCAGATCGTCCTCGGATACGATGGCGCGGGCGTGGCGGTGGCCGTGGCGGATCAGCCCGGTCACCAGATCATCGCGCGATGCCCCCTCGATCGGGTCTTCCCCGGCGGCGTAAACCTCGGCGATGGCCACCACGTCGGCCTCGTTGAAGCAGCCGCAGAAATCCTCGAACAGCGAATGCAGTCGGGTATAACGGTGCGGCTGATGCACGGCGATGACGCGGCCCGTGGTGCTTTGGCGCGCGGCCCTGAGGACGGCGGCGATTTCCACCGGGTGGTGGCCGTAATCGTCGATGATCGTCACACCGTTCACCTCGCCCACCTTGGTGAACCGGCGGTTCACCCCGCCAAACTTGGCCAGGGCGCTGCGGATCGCGTCGGTGTTGATGTCAAGGTGCCGCGCCACCGCCACCGCCGACAGGGCGTTGGACACGTTGTGATCGCCGGGCATCGGCAGCGTGCAACCTTCGATCAGCTTGTCCTCGGATTGCAACGCGATGTCGAAATGCGCCACGCCCTTGTCATAGCGCAGGTTGATCGCACGCACATCGGCCTGGGCGTTGAAACCAAAGGTCACGACGCGCCGGTCGGTGATCTTGCCCACCAGAGCCTGCACTTCGGGGTGGTCGGTGCAACAGACAGCCAGGCCATAGAACGGGATGTTCGACACGAAATCCAGAAACCCCTGACGCAGCGAGTCAAAGTCGTGCCAATGCTCCATATGCTCGGGGTCGATATTGGTGACGATGGCGATGGTGGCGGGCAGGCGGTTGAAGGTGCCGTCGCTCTCGTCGGCCTCGACCACCATCCATTCGCCCTGCCCCATCCGCGCGTTGCTGCCATAGGCGTGGATGATGCCACCGTTGATCACCGTGGGGTCGATCCCGCCTTCGTCCAGCAGCGCGGCCACCATGGTGGTGGTCGTCGTCTTGCCATGGGTGCCGGCGACAGCGATGTTGGACTTCAGGCGCATCAGCTCGGCCAGCATTTCGGCACGCCGCACCACCGGCAGGCCACGCGCACGGGCGGTGTCCAGTTCCGGGTTGCCGGTCTTGATGGCCGAAGAAATCACCACAACCTCGGCATTGTCGAGGTTTTCGGCGCGCTGGCCCTCAAAGATCGTCGCCCCCAGATGCGCCAGGCGGTCGGTGATCTTGCTGGTCCTCTGGTCTGATCCCTGCACGGTATAGCCGTAACTCAACAGCACCTCGGCGATGCCCGACATGCCGATACCACCAATGCCGACAAAGTGGATCGGGCCCATCTTGGGGGGAAGTTTCGTGGTGGCAACAGTCATGGCGGCATCTTTCTGTAGGTCAAACATTTTGATCAAGCCTTGGCGGCAGCAGGGACTCGACCAGCGAAACAAGGCGTATCGTGGCATCGGGGCGGCCCTGCGCCAGGGCGGCGGCCGCCATCGCGGCGGCGCGGTGCGGATCGCTCAGGATGGTTTGCGCCGCCTCGGCGACGGCCCGCGGCGTGAACTGGAGCTCTGCCAGCAAGACAGCCCCCCCGCCCTGCACAAGGGCGCGGGCATTGGCGGTCTGGTGATCGGCGGTGGCAGCGGCAAAGGGCACCAGAATCGCCGGGCGCCCGATCACCGACAGGTCGGCCATGGTCGAAGCACCCGACCGGGTGATGACCAACTGCGCCGCCGCGAACCGTTCCGGCGCGTCGTCGAAGAAAGGGCGCACTTCGGCGGCAATCCCGGCGGCGGCATAGGCGGCGCTGACCCGGTCGTGATCCTCGGCCCGCGCCTGATGCGCGACGCTCAGCGTTTGGCGCAGGGTTTCGGGCAGTTCGGCCAGCGCCGCAGGCACCACATCCGACAGGATGCGCGCGCCCTGACTGCCGCCCATCACCAGAACGTGGCGCATGGTGTCGGACGGTGGCACATAGGGCGCACCGGCCCGCGCCAGAATCGCGCCGCGCACCGGGTTGCCGATATGGCTGCCGGTGACACCGGCGGGCAGGTCGGTGGGCCATGTACCGCAGGCCACAGCATCGACACGGGGCGCAAACACCCGGTTCACCCGGCCCAGAACGCCATTCTGTTCGTGAATCACCCGCGGCAGGCGCAGGATCATCGCCGCCGCCATCGCCGGGATCGAGGGATAACCGCCAAACCCCACCACCACCGCAGGCCGCTCGGCGCGCATCGCCGCCACGGCAGAAACCACACCCGCCGCAATGCGCAGCGGCACCGCCAGTTTCGCCAGGGCGCCACCCCGGGCAAAGGTGGCGCTGGCCACCTGCGCGATCTCGACTGCGGGGGGGAAACCGCCGGTATATCGGGCACCGCGCGCATCGGTGGACAGGCGCACGCGCCACCCCCGCGCCAGCATCGCCTCGGCCAAAGCCTGGGCCGGAAACATGTGCCCCCCCGTGCCGCCTGCGGCGATCACAATCAACGGCGCGGCCCTGTCGGTGCCTTGGGGAGCAGGGCCCGCCCCGCCCTCACCCCACATTTCAGCGCCCCCGCGAAAACAGCAGATCGCCGATTTCGCCTTGGGGCCGGGTGCGGGTAAAGGCCAGCAACATGCCCACCGCAATCCCCCCGGCAATCAGCGACGAACCGCCATAGCTGACAAAAGGCAGGGTCATCCCCTTGGCGGGCAACAATCGCACCGCCACCCCCATGTTGATCATCGCCTGCACCCCAAAGGCACAGGCAAGACCGGTGCCGGCCAGCCGGATGAACGGATCACGTTCGCGCATCAGGCGGATCAGGCTGCGGACGACGATCATCGCGTACAACCCTATGATGCAAAGCACCAGCAAAAGGCCATATTCCTCGGCCGCAACGGCAATGATGAAATCGGTATGCGCATCGGGCAGTGACCATTTCACCGCGCCCTCGCCCACCCCGACCCCCAGAAACCCGCCTTCGCGGATCGCATTGGTGGCATAGCCCAGCTGGGTTGTCGGATCGACATCGGCGGATAAAAATCCATCAATCCGCCGCGCAAAGTGTTCAGAACTTTCATAGGCCAGGGTGCCGGCAAAAATCACCAGCCCGGCCAGCACAATCAACAGGGTGATCGGTGCGCCAGCGACGAAATACATCACACCCCAGGAAAACAGCACCAGGCTGGCCTGACCGAAATCGGGCTGGGCCGCCAGAAACCCGACGACGATCAGACACAGGATCAGGCTGAACGTCTTGCCCGGCGGGCCGCCCACCTCGTAACTCGCGGCCAGCATCCAGGCGGCAACGACGATGAAACCGGGCTTCAGAAACTCGGAGGGTTGCACACTGGCAAAGCCCAGGGAATACCACCGCATCGCGCCCTTGCCGAAATCCGTGCCAAAAAACGGCAGGAAAATAAGGGCGACAAATGCCGCGCCAAAGCCCAGAACCGCCAGCCGCCGCACCAGTTGTGGCGACATCAAGGTTGTGATCCACAGCGCCAAAAGCGCCGCGCCGCCAAAGATCGCCTGCCGCTTGACATAATAAAACGGCTCAAACCCGTTGCGCGCGGCAAGGGGCGGAGATGCGGCCAGGCCCAGCAACAGGCCAATGCCGAACAGGATCAGGATGCAGGACAATGACCAGCGGTCGATCGTGTTCCACCAGCGCGGAAGAATCGGTTCGCCTGCCTGCACGTGCGACGTGCCGTATACCATTTCGGTCATGGAAATTCTGCCTTCTGCCTCAGCCATTGCCCGTTTGCCGGGTCTGCAAAAAAGGTAACGCGAAAATCGACTCGGCGCCAGCGCTTTGACGCGGATTGCCCCCCTTGCGTGGCACCCTCGAACGTGGTGACACAACACCATGGCCAGTTATGACACCCTGATCCGTGGTGCCGGAGCCGCCAAGTTGAACAGGTGGACGGTTAAGTAGTAGATATTAATGGGGTGAGATGCCGCAAAATGTCGCTGCGCGGCACTGATCAGGCGGGTTTCGGCAATTCAGGGTATCAAACAGCTCCAATTGCTCAGGTGTCGGGGGTATGCCCTTGAGCTTGCGATCGGCTATCTTCATGTAATGGCGATGGATCTGCGCGAGTATTTCAAAGGCGGTGCGCGGGCTTGCGCTGCGGCCCTTGGCCTGCATGACACCGTAGAGGACGAGGGCCAGGAAGCAGATCATGACGTGGGCGCGGATGTCCTCATCGCCCTCCGCATGGATGCCCACGGTGGTCAGATCATAGAAGACGACCGTCAGATCGCGATCGACCAGAGTGCGGACCTGGCCGGCCAGCTCGGTCTCAACCCTGTCGACATTGTCGATCGGCGCGTCCATGGCACGCAGGAGATGATGATGTCGACTTTGGCCGACATATCGGGCACCGCCACGGTGCCCAACCAGCGCACCTAATCACGCCAAGAGGCCGGTCGCGGCCACAGGCCGCCAGCTCGTCGTCGAGCAGCCTGGTGGCGCGGCCGATCTGCGATGACGACCGGCTCTCGATGCCGAATTCGCGCCTGACCGCCTTCAAATCACGGCTCGAGACGCCCTTGATGTACATTCCGGCCACCACCGGTATGCACAACGCTTTCCCGCCGGTGCCCACGGTCCGGGGCTATTTCTACGCTTGGCGCAATGACGGCCTGCTGGATGAGATGAACCATAAACTCGTTGAAATGGCTCGACTGGCAGAGGGCCGCAAAGCCCAGCCGACAGCCGGGATCATCGACAGCCCGAGCGTAAAAACCACGGAAAGTGGCGGGGTTTGCGGGTATGATGCCGGAAAGACGGTCAAGGGGCGCAAGCGCCATATCGTCACCGACACGATCGGGTTGCTGGTCGGGCTTGAGGTCCAGAGCGCCGGAATTCAGGATCGCCCCTCTCGGCAGATTGCTGCGCAATCGCCTGTCGGGCAGGGGACGGGTGGCCATCGCCCACATTCGACGTGTCACACGCCACCTCGCAACGGCATGAAAATCCGCCGATAGTTTTGAATCGGACTCTGATCTCGACTTTGTACGTTATGCGGCGAGTGTTGGAAAACATCTCCGACCCAGAGGGCAAGACGGACTGCGCCGATCGCGTCGGTGAAGATGAGGCTGGTCTTGCGATACCAATCCGCTTGCACCAGCGGGTCGGCGACGAAGGATCGACGGGCAGCCGGTGCTGGAAGAAGGTCTCACCGGTAAAGTGCTGGTAGGAGGGCTTTTCGACCCAGCGGGCCACAACCCCCTCGTTCGAAAGCCGGTAGGCATGCTGGAGATACAGCAGCCCGGCCGCGAGCCGAGGTTCCGTCGTAGGCCGCCCCTTATGGGACGGAAAGAACCCCGACCACTGTCGCTCGAACACCTCCCAGTCAATCAGCGCCGCCAGCTTCACCAACTCGTGCCGGGGGCCCGAACAGACGCGGACGCAGCAGGCTATCTTGTTCCTCGGAGCGCGGGCGATGCTTCATGGTCCGAATGGAAATTTAAGGGTTTCGGCCAAACTCATAGGAAACCCTGCCGGCGGAGGCGAAAAAACCCGCCAAGTCCTCACGCAAAATCAGAGACTTCGAACTTGTTCAGGCTGAGCGACTTACCGAAATCAACCGCACAACAGGTAACTAAATCGGTGGTCTCGCCAGATCGTTACACCGATTCCGTGACAACTTTGCCCCGATTTAAAAATGCGTCAGTGCGTCCAGGCGCCACGGCGCTTGGTGGCAAAGTTTTCGCCGTATCCACCATTGCGCACATTGGGGCGGCGGACATGTGGCTGGGTCACCACGGCGTCGATGCCATTGTCGCGGGCATAGGCCAAGGCGGCCTCTTTGCTTTCAAAACGCAAACGCACCTGCGCCTGGGTGTCGGCGCTGCTGGTCCAGCCCATCAGCGGATCAACCTCGCGTGCGGTGTCAGGCACGAAATCCAGAACCCACTCATGGGTTTTCGCCGCGCCCGAAGACATCGCCGTTTTCGCTGGTTTGTAAATGCGTGCGCTCATGCCCTGTCTCCCGATCTTCTCACCAGTGTATCCCGGAATAAAAGCCGAATGGCAAGCATCGCGAGTGCTGAAAAGCGCTGGTTGCCGAAGTCCCGCAGGGTGAGCGAGGGATGGGTGGAAACGGGTTCTTCGGCAACCAGGCCTTGCTGCTTGCCTTATGAGGTTTACACGCTTTGAACACCATTTCAACACTTAAATACAATTTAAGGTTGTGCTGACCTTTGAACGCCCCGATCAGCCGGTTCTTGGGCAAAAGACTGCTGCCCGGATATGCCCAAAGGCAGTTCTGTCTCGCCGCGTCTGGCCCCCAATCGGCTTGCAACCTGCGTCAACAGGGCCATCTATGGGGCAAGCCAAGGATCACGCCCATGCCCCACAACAACACCAACGCCCTGTCGCCCCGCCCTGATGTCCTGACCAAGCCAAAACTGGAAGGCGGGCGGCGTTTTCGCATGGCATCCGAGTTCCAGCCCGCCGGCGATCAGCCCACCGCGATCAAGGCCCTGGCCGAAGGTGTGATGGCGGGCGAGCGGGATCAGGTGCTGTTGGGCGCCACCGGCACCGGCAAGACCTATACCATGGCCAAGGTGATAGAGGCGACACAACGCCCCGCCATCATCCTCGCCCCGAACAAGACATTGGCCGCGCAGTTATATAGCGAATTCAAGGGTTTTTTTCCAGACAACGCGGTCGAATACTTTGTTTCGTTCTATGATTATTACCAGCCCGAGGCCTATGTTGCCCGGTCCGACACCTATATCGAGAAGGAATCGCAGATCAACGACCAGATCGACAGGATGCGCCACTCGGCCACCCGGTCTTTGCTGGAACGCGACGATGTGATCATCATCGCCTCGGTATCCTGCATCTATGGCATTGGTTCGGTCGAAACCTATGGCGCGATGACCCAGGATTTGTTGGTGGGCCAGGAATATGACCAGCGCGCCGTCATGTCCGATCTTGTGGCGCAACAGTACAAGCGCAACGATCAGGCGTTCCAGCGCGGCAGTTTCCGGGTGCGCGGTGACAGCCTGGAAATCTTTCCGGCCCACCTTGATGATCGGGCCTGGCGATTGTCGTTCTTTGGCAATGAGCTGGAAGGAATTACCGAATTCGATCCCCTGACAGGGCAGAAAACCGACAGTTTCGACAAAATCCGCGTTTATGCCAATTCGCACTATGTGACGCCACGCCCGACAATGAAACAGGCCATCGTCGAGATCAAGAAAGAGCTGCGGATGCGGCTTGACCAATTGGTGAACGAGGGCAAGCTGTTGGAGGCGCAGCGCCTGGAACAACGCACCAATTTTGATGTCGAAATGCTTGAGGCGACCGGCGTGTGCAACGGAATCGAGAACTATTCCCGTTATCTGACCGGGCGCGCGCCAGGTGAACCGCCCCCCACCCTGTTTGAATTCATCCCTGACAATGCCATCGTGTTCGCCGATGAATCCCACGTTTCGGTGCCTCAGATCGGCGGCATGTACAAGGGTGACTTCCGGCGCAAGATGACGCTGGCCGAACACGGGTTCCGCCTGCCGTCCTGCATGGACAACCGCCCTCTGAAGTTCGAGGAATGGGATGCGATGCGCCCGCAATCGGTGTTCGTGTCTGCCACACCTTCCGCGTGGGAAATGGAACAATCGGGCGGCGTGTTCGTCGAACAGGTGATCCGACCCACCGGCCTTGTCGATCCACAGGTCGAAATCCGCCCGGTGAACATGCAGGTGGATGACCTGTTGGACGAGGTGCGCCGCGTGACACAGGCGGGGTTCCGCACCCTGTGCACCGTCCTGACCAAACGCATGGCCGAAGATCTGACCGAATACATGCACGAACAGGGCATCAAGGTACGCTATATGCACAGCGATATTGACACCCTGGAACGCATTGAAATTCTGCGCGATTTGCGGCTGGGCGCGTTCGATGTGCTGATCGGCATCAACCTGCTGCGCGAAGGGCTGGACATTCCCGAATGTGGGCTGGTGGCAATCCTGGACGCCGACAAGGAAGGCTTCCTGCGGTCCGAAACCTCGCTGATCCAGACGATCGGGCGCGCCGCGCGCAACGAACAGGGACGCGTCATCATGTACGCCGACCGGATCACCGGCAGCATGGAGCGCGCCCTCGCCGAAACCGACCGCCGCCGCGAAAAACAGGTGGCCTACAACATCGAACACGGGATCACCCCGGCGACGGTCAAAAAGAACGTCGAAGATGTGCTGTCGGGTCTGTACAAGGGCGATGTGGACATGAACCGCGTGACTGCCAAGATCGACAAAAAGCTGTCGGGCAGCAATTTGCGCGCGGTGATGGACGGGCTGCGCACCGACATGCGCAAGGCGGCCGAAAACCTTGAATTCGAAGAGGCAGCGCGCCTGCGGGATGAGTTGAAGCGGCTGGAGGCCGTCGATATGGCAGTGTCCGACGATCCCCTCGCGCGTCAGTCTGCGGTCGAAGCCGCCAGCGCCGCCGCGACCAAGACCGCCGGCCGCTCAACCGCTGGGCGCCCCGGTCAACGCGGCGGCAATGTGCGGCGACGCAAATCCTGAGGCGTCTCAAAAAACGCTTGGCAAGGTTAACACGCTGTTAACACCCTGCGCGCCAAACTGGCTGTGGGGGATTCCATGGGGCCTTGGTTCGTTCTGCTGCTGATCTGTCTGGCCGGGCCCATCCACGCCGGCGCCTGGCCGCGTGAGTCGGGCAAGGCGTTCATCGCAGCATCGGCCAATTTCAGCCAGGATGGCACGGGCGCCGCAGACGGCTATCAATCGCTGTATGCGGAATACGGCGTGACGCCCCGGCTGACTTTCGGCGCAAAACTCTGGCGGCGTGCCGATGGGCGGCACGGTGATGCGATGGCCTTCGCGCTATATCCGCTGGGCGATCCTGGCGGTGCGCACAAGTTTGCCATTGGGCTTGGCGCGGGGGCGCGCCACTTCTCGGATGGTCGTACCCTGCCCATTCTCGTGCCACAATTTCACTGGGGAAAAGGGTTTGAAGGCGGCATCGCCCCCGGCTGGATGTCGCTGTCGGTCGAGGTGGGTCGCGCATTTGGCGCAGATGACCGGTGGGCCAAGGCCGATTTCACCTTTGGGCTGAAACCGGATGACAAAACGCACCTGATCCTGCAACTGCGGGCCTATGACGAACCCACCGGCAAAGTCGGCTATTTCGCCCCCAGCTATGTCCGCCAGATCCGCAAGGGGGTGCATCTTGAGGCGGGTATGACCTGGCGGATGAAAGGCGACAATCGTCTGGGTGTCAGCCTTGGCAGTTGGATCGACTTCTGAATCGTAACGGCAGGGCAACCCTCGGCCGCCCTGCACCCGTATTCAGAACGGCTTGTCGCAGCGCGCGGTCACCTGCACCCGCCCCCGCGTCGGCACTGACCAGCCGAGGCGCACGCGATTCTGGTTCGGCCCATCCAGCGGCGTGACCGTTGGCATGGTGTAAACCGTCGCCGCGCCCGTCGTCAGCAATGTGCCATCGGGCACCACCGCCGAAACCGTGCGCACAAAGCCCGAAAATGGCAAATATCCGGCCACCGACAACGTCCAGGTCGATGCGTTATCGGGCTGGTCGAATTCCAGCGTGACGGGGTTGATCGTCAACTGGTTGATCCCGTTGAACGTGTTGCCGGTAAATTCCACCATTCGCGCCAGACTGTGATCCAGCGGCGCTTTTGACGTATCCACGCGGTCTATCCGGTCGATTGCGCCGTTGATCGACTTGAACGTGTTGCCCGACACGTTCAACCCCTGCACAAAATGACCGGGGCCATAAGGCTTGATCACGATCCAACTGAACCAGGGCGCCACATCATTGGCGGTGAAGATGCACCCGGTGATCGACAATCCGCCGAACGAAAATTCGTTTGAAAACGCCGGCTCGGCGTCGTGTTCGTTGGTCCATTCGATAAACGAATTGTCGAGATAACAGCCGGTGATCACCGTCTTGACGTTGGTTTCGGTCAGGACAACGCCCGCCGTGCGCGGCCCGTCATTCACGTTGTCGCCCTGAAACCAGTGGTTTCCGACCAAAAGGTGACCATTGCCGAACAGAACCATTGTGGTGCCCAGACGTTGAAACCGGCTGTCCCGGATCTTGCCGTCGTTGGCGTTGATGTTGAACCCCACCGACTGACGCTGGGTCGCGGGCAGCGATTGTTCGTCCGATACGAAATGACAGCGGTCGATTTGCAGATCCTGACAGCCCTTGCCGATACTGGTGATCCCGCGGTGGCGTGGCTTGGTGATGAAACAATCCTTCACATGGAATGTCTCGCCATCGGGGGCCATCATGATTCCGCTGGCCAACCCGTCGAGCTGAAACTCGATATCGGTCAGGGTGAATTTGCTCAACCGGGTAAAACCGCTGAAATCCAGTGCATAGCGAAACCGCCGGAACGTGTAGGTCTGGCTGCCCACGGCGTCGAACAACGGCTGGCTGAGGGTGATCGTGCCCTGACCGACGTTTTTCGACCGAACGTAAACCTCGCGCCCTACGCCCGTGCCGGTCACCAATGAGCCGACCTCGATATTGGCCACATTGGCCACATCGGTCAGCGTTTTGGGATTGTTCACAGCATAGCGCGCGGTCGAGGTCACGGTCACCACGTTCCAGGCCGTCCCCGGCACACAGTTGAACTGGCCGTTGCGGATCACCCGGCGGATTTCATAAGTGGTCAGGTTGTCCACCGCCGCCGCCATGTCGATCGGGCCGGTCAATTCGATCCGCCGCCCGCCCATGTCCAGGCTTTCGTGATCGGTGTTGTTCAACAGCGCCTGAAAGGCTTTCTTGAACCCCTCGATTTCACTGCCAAAAGCATCAATATAGGACGGCAGATCAAAATTCTTGCGCAGGATCAGGCGGCGGTTCACCGGCATGGTAACGCTGCCCACGAACCGCGTGGTGTTGGCCAGGGTGACATCACTGTTCAGCCGGAAGTTGCCCTCGGGCACCAGAACATCGCGTCCGTTCGCGGCCGCATCTGCGGCAGCAAAGGCAGCACTGTCATCCGTCGTGCCATCGCCCATTGCGCCATAATCGCGTACATCGACCCAATCCATCATCCCGCGCAAAAAGGCGCTGGTGATGTCCTCGATTTCAATGTCGTCGATCCGCACCACGCCGCCGTTCGGCCCGGTCAGATCCAGACCGAAATGCCCATACAGCGCCGACCGCCCCCAAACCATGTCCACCCCATTGCGTGCGCCCACGCCGACAATGGCGCTGACCTCAACCACCTGGCCGTAACTGGTCAATTGCCGCGACGGGCCGGTCATCATCACCCCGGTCACTGCGGCCCCCCCTGCCCCGCCGGCCCAAGCCGCGATCCGCACGGCGGGCAGATTGCCCGAAACCGCCTTTACCCGCGCCTTGATCTGCAAATAGCACCCCGGCAGGATCGGCGTTTCCCCGGTATAGCGCAGCTTTTGCGTCGATTGCGTTTTCAGCAGTTCAAGCGCGCCGCCGAAATCCTGATCGGCCGGCACCACCGCCACATTCGCTGCCCCATTGTATGTGGCCGAACCGGGGGTTCCATTTTCGCTGGACCAGACATTCAACCCGTTCGTGAACGGCGGCGGTGTCAGCACCAATCCATCGGTAATCGCTTTGTTCATCGCAGACCCTTTCCATGCGCCATCGGTTGATCACAACGCCACGGAAAAATCCCACGGTGCGAATGCCATCGGATGTCTCGCGCTGTTGGGGTCGTGATCTTGGCGCAAAGGGCTAACAGCAGCGGCTTAACCGCCACCTACGGCAGCGTACGCAGGCTGGCCCTCAGGCCCCGAGCTGCGGTGCCTGCAAAAGCTGTACACCATTGATCTGCCAACCGGTTTCGGTCTGTATCATCTGATAGTCGAGCGCGTGATAGACGCCCGCCGCATCGCGCACCAACACCTTTTGCCACAAATCACCGTCGATTTCGCGCAGTTCAAGGAACGTCACCGCGCGGGGCCGGTACACCATGGGATAGCCTTGCCGCACCATGGCGGCAAATCGGTCGACCGATCCAAAGATCATCTTGATGTTGGGCGAGGCATATTCAAATGCAGTAGCAAAATCGTCCGCCAGAAAGGCGTCGATCTGACCTTGAATCACGCCTTCAATGGCGCGGTCCGGTATCATTTCGGCTTGCGCACGGGCCATCCCGGCCAGGCCCAGAACCATCGTCAAAATCAGGATTATCCGACCCATCCCTGCCGCTCCTCCGGTTAAGTACGCTAAGAGACATAGAGCAGGCCGGAAAAGTTTCACCCCACCGTTCGAAAATCGCGCCTCAACCGGCCAGATCGCCCCGCAGCGCGCCTTCGATCAGCGCGATCGTCTCATCCACGCCATAAAGCGCGATGAACCCACCAAATCGCGGCCCCTGCGACGCGCCCAGCAGAACCTCGTACAGCGCCGTGAACCAGTCGCGCAGCGGCTCGAACCCATGCTCTTTGCCGACGGCAAAGATCATGCTTTGCAAGGCTTCGGCGTCCAACCCGCCCTCCCAGGCCTTGAGATTTCCCACCACCTGTTCCAGCGCCAGCCTCTCGCGCGGCTCGGGCTGGCGGAACACCTTGGTGGGCTTCACGAAATCGTTGTAATAGCGCACGGCAAACCCCGCCGCAGCATCCAGATCGGCGTTCGTTTCGGGCGTGGCGTCGGGCGCATAGCGGCGTATGAAGCCCCACAGCGTTGCCTTGTCCTCGGCCGCAGAAACGCTGGCAAGGTTCAGCAGCATCGCAAACGGCACCACCATGGTGGACACCGGAACATTGGTGCCATGGATGTGAAATACCGGGTTGTTGCAGCGTGCTGCCGCATCCTGATCGGGATAAGCGCGCAATTGCTGGTGATATTCATCCATGGCTTTCGGGATCACGTCGAAATACATCCGCTTGGCGGTTTTCGGCTTGAGATACATGAAATACGACAGTGATTCCGTGCTGGCATAGGTCAGCCATTCATCAATGCTCAAACCGTTGCCGGAAGATTTTGAAATTTTCTGGCCCTTGTCGTCCAGAAACAATTCATAAGTGAAATGGTGCGGCTTGCGTCCGCCCAGAATCTCGCAGATCCGGTCATAGATTGGGGTATTGGTCGAATGATCCTTGCCATACATCTCGAAATCAACGTCAAGCGCCGCCCAGCGCGCGCCAAAGTCCGGTTTCCATTGCAGTTTCACATTGCCACCCGTCACCGGCAGCGTCCATTCCCGCCCGGTTTCGTCGTCAAAGGTGATTTCACCACGCACGCCATCGACATTCTTCATCGGCACATACAGAACCCGGCCGGTTTCCGGGTGGATCGGCAGGAAACACGAATAGGTCTGCTGCCGCTCGTCCCGCAAACTGGCCAGCATCACCTGCATGATCGCGTCATAGCGTTCGGCGGCGCGCAACAGAACGTCGTCGAATTGCCCCGAGCGATAGAATTCGGTCGCCGAATAAAATTCATATTCGAACCCGAAGGTATCCAGAAACCGCCGCAGCATGGCGTTGTTGTGACCACCGAAACTGTCGTGGGTGCCGAAAGGATCGGGCACCGATGTCAGTGGCCTTTGCAGGTGTTCCTTCAGCGCCTCGGGGTTGGGCACGTTGCCCGGCACCTTGCGCATCCCGTCCAGATCATCGGAAAAACAGATCAGCCGCGTCGGGATGTCGGAAATCACTTCGAACGCCCTGCGGATCATCGTCGTGCGCGCTACCTCACCGAAAGTGCCGATATGCGGCAGCCCCGATGGCCCATAGCCGGTCTCGAACAGGACAAATCCCTTTTCCGGCGGCGCCTTCTCATAGCGTTTCAACAGCGCGCGCGCCTCTTCAAAGGGCCAGGCCTTCGATGTCATTGCCGCATCGCGCAAGGTCGACATATGCTATACTCCTCAAACGGCCTCGGATCGGGCAGCCGCCAACCCCTATTGCTCTGGCGCTGTCGCGTCAATATTCTGCACCGCAACATCACAGGACAGGACAGACCGTGACAGACATTTCCCATTCGCTCAGCCCCCAGGATTGCCTCGTCGCGGTGATGATCGCGATCTGTGTCTCGGATGAGTCGATCAAGACGACCGAATTGCTGACGATCGAACGCATCGTCAACCACCTGCCGGTGTTTGCCGATTTCGATCAGGATCGGATCCGGCAAGTCTCTGAAATCGTATTCGATCTGTTCGCCGAAGAAGATGGGCTGGACGCCCTGTTCGGGCTCGTCCGCGACAGCCTGCCGGAAAAGCTGTTCGAAACCGCCTATGCCATGGCCTGTGATGTTGCCGCAGCAGATGGCCACATCGAAGAACCCGAACTGCGCCTGCTGGAAGAAATCCGCTATGAACTGAACGTCGACCGTTTGCACGCCGCCGCCATCGAACGCGGCGCACGGGCCCGCCACACTACGTTATAATCCCGCGCAGCAGCGTCCACCATCGGGCAAGCGGTGGTTCAATCCTGTACAATCAAGCCCGCGTCAGGCGGTGTAAAGTGTCGACCAACGCTCCAGCAGCGCCCATTGCAGGGTGCGTGCGCGGCGCGTCCAGGCGGCACCGCCCGGTGGGCTTTCCCGGTCGGTCAGGGGCACGGCGGCACGGCGCGGCGAATCAGCACAAAAAATCGCAAATGCCAGGTCGGTATTGCCCGGAGATGCAACGAACCCGGTCAGCGCAGAAACGAAATTCAACGTGCCTGTCTTGGCCTGCACGGGTGTTTCGGGGCGGTTTTCCATTGGATAGGTGCGCAGCAGCCCGCGCAAGATTCCGCCTTGCCCAGCCGCCACCATGGCCTGCGCCATGTCGCCCGCCGACATCCGTGACGTGCCGCTCAGCCCGGAATGATCGACAAACGCCGCACCGGGGGCCAACCCCCTGTCGGCCAGCCAAGCGTTCATCCTGGCGGCACTTTCGGCCAGCCCCGACACGGGTCCACCGCGCCGGACGCTGGCCGTCATGCCCACGACCTCGGCGGTCAGGTTGGTGGAATAGCGCAGCATGTCCCGCAATATCTCGGGCAATGCAGCGCTGTTATGGCGCACAAGCGTTGTGCCGGCAAAGCTGTCAGTCCGGCCCACATCCCCGTTCAGGGCGATGCCCTGCGCGCGGGCAAATGTCTGGAACACCTCACCGGCATATAGCGCCGGACGGCGCACCGGCAGCCATCGCGCCCCCCCCGTGCCCAGCGCCCCGCGCGCAACGGTCCACGCATCCCGCCCATCGTCATCGGCATAAGTGTACACCGGCAGCGTCCGGTCAATCACCCGCATCTGCGCCATCGTAACCTCGGGGCGGTATCTGTCTGAACGCGCATCCATCGTCACCCGATACTTGCCAGCCTCGCGACGCCATTCGAAATGCACCCGATTGAAGTTCAGGTTCAGCCCCCCCACCGCCGGATTGTATCCCACATGGTCTGGCTGATCCGCGTCGATGTCACGCAACAGCGGCAGGGCGCCGTCCGCCACCAGGAAACGGCCCGAAATCTCGCGCAGACCGACCTGTTTCAATTGCATCGCCATATCGGCCAAGGCGTCGGTGTCCAGAGTTGGATCGCCGCCGCCCGCAAGGATCAGATCGCCCTCCAGCCGCCCTGCCGTGACCGGTCCGGTGGCCACCAGACGTGTCTCAAACCGATGGTCGATACCCAGCGCATCCAGCGCATACAGCGATGTCATCGTCTTGGCCGTGCTGGCAGGGGCCAAACCAAGAGCCGGCGCGCGGGATTCAAGGATCGTACCGGTGCGCATGTCGGCCACGGCAAAACCCACTTCGCCGCCCAGTCGGGCCTGCTCGACCAACGCCTGCGCCGAGATGACCGCCCGCTTGAACAGGTCCGCCGCACGCGGGGCCGGCCGGATCGATGTCAGGGGGGCATCGGCCAACAGCGGGGTTGCGCCGCTGGCCAACAGCCCGCCCAAAACGCCCCGTCGTGTTACGCGCACTACAATATCCCCCGGTCAATGGCTTGTCAGCCCCGGCAGGGGCCCACGCGCGGTGCAGTTAAACGCCTGCTTGCGCGACCCGCAACCCCGAACCCGATCACGTCTCACTCACCCCAGGCACCGCTGGCGCGAATCGCACTGGAAGACGCCGTGTTCATGGGTATGTTGACGAAACACCAAACCGGCGCCGCAGTCCGCCCCAAAAGCTGTGACTGTCGCCCCGGCAAGCGAAACCTCTCGAACCGCGCCGCCGCCACCGAGGTGCGCGCCGAAATCCGCTGTCCGGGACGGGCCAGAACCCCCACAGGCACCGTTGCCATGATCCATTGCCATTGGTCCCAGTGGTGAAACCCGGCCAGATTGTCCGCCCCCATAAGCCAGACGAACCGAACACCGGGATAGAGCGCACCAAGCCGCTTGAGGGTGGCCGCAGTATACCGCGTGCCAATCCGCGTTTCGATGTCGGTCATCTGCACCCGCGGATGATCCATCACCGCACGCGCTGCCGCAAGCCGCCGTGCCATGGGCGCCGGCCCCTTTTGTTTCAGTGGGTTGCCCGGACTGACCAGCCACCACACCTGATCAAGGCCAAACCGTTTCAGCGCCTCGCGGGTGATATGGGCATGGCCCGCGTGCGGTGGATCAAAGCTGCCACCCAACAGGCCCACCGCCTGCCCCGCCCGCGCAACGGGAAAACCGGGGCCATGGCCCATTACCGGCAAACCGCCGGAAAGGCACCCGAGGCCGGGATGCCTCCGGCGGGAGTATTTTTACAAAGAAGAAACACCGGCGCGGTTCAGACTTCTTCGCTGGAACGGGCCCAGAGATTGATGTCTTCTTCCTGCGCCACGGCGTCGATCTGTGCCAGTTCTTCGGCGGTGAAGCTGAGATTGCCAACAGCCCCGGCACAGTCTGTTACCTGCTCGGGCTTGCTGGCACCAATGAGCGCCGTGGTGATGCCGCCATCGCGCAGCACCCAGGCAATTGCCATCTGGGCCAATGTCTGGCCGCGGCTTTCCGCGATCGCGTTCAGTTTTCGAATGCTGGCAATGGCACTTTCGGTAATCATCCCTTCGCGCAGGGATTTGCCTTGGGTGGCGCGGCTGCCTTGGGGGATACCGCCGAGATATTTCTTGGTCAGCATCCCCTGGGCCAGTGGCGTGAAGGCGATCGAACCGATGCCCAGATCGGCCAGCGTGCCCTTCAACCCGTCGCGTTCAACCCAGCGGTTCAGGATGTTGTAGCTGGGCTGGTGGATCACGCAGGGCGTGCCAAGCTGTTTCAGGATCTTCGCAGCCTGGCGGGTACGATCCGAGTTATAGGAGGAAATACCGACATAAAGTGCCCGCCCGGACCGCACGATGTGATCCAGCGCGCCCATGGTTTCCTCCAGCGGCGTATCGGGATCAAACCGGTGGGAATAGAAGATGTCGACATAATCCAGCCCCATCCGCTTCAGCGAGGCGTCGCAGGACGAGATCAGGTATTTCCGCGACCCCCACTCGCCATAGGGTCCGTCCCACATGCGATACCCGGCCTTGGACGAAATCACCAGTTCGTCCCGATACCCGGCCAGATCGGTGCGCAGGATTTCACCAAACGCGGTTTCCGCCGAACCGGGGGGCGGACCATAGTTGTTGGCCAGATCGAAATGGGTGATGCCGTGGTCAAATGCCGTACGGCAGATCGCCCGCTTGGTTTCATGCGGCGTATCCTCGCCGAAATTGTGCCACAGCCCGAGGGACACCGCGGGCAGGTGCAGCCCCGTGGCACCACAGCGCCGATAGGTCATGCGGTCATAACGGGCGGGATCGGGGTGATAGGTCATCAGGGCCTCCTGTGATGTCGGCTTTCCTTGTGGCCCGTGGCGGATTGCGTGTCAAATCTCCGCTGCCGGGCGCCGTCTGATCCCCGATTGAGGGGGCTGGCAAATCGCGCGCCGTGCAGCCATGATGCGGCAACCCCGAAATGGAGACGGACAGCCCATGAAAATCGCGATGATGGCGCAGAACGCCACCCTGTATTCCCATCAACGCCTCAAGGACGTGGCCGAAGCGCGGGGGCACCAGTTTGACATCATCAAGACGCTGGGCTGTTACATGAACATCGCCTCGCGGCGGCCAGAAATCTATTACAACGGGGCCAAGCTGCCGGAATATGACGCGGTGATCCCGCGGATTGGCGCCTCGATCACGTTTTATGGCCTGGCCGTGCTGCGCCAGTTCGAGATGCAGGGCGTGTTTCCGCTGAACGAATCGGTCGCCATCGGGCGGTCGCGCGACAAGCTGCGCTCAATGCAACTGATGGCGCGCGACGGCATCGGCCTGCCGGTCACCACCTTTGCCCACGACCCGAAGCAAACCGAAGAGGTGCTGAAACTGGCTGGGGGGGCGCCGACAGTGATCAAGCTGTTGGAGGGCACCCAAGGCATCGGCGTGGTGCTGGCCGACACCGACCGCAGCGCGAAATCGGTGATCGAGGCGTTTCGTGGCGCCAACGTCAACATCATGGTGCAGGAATTCATCAAAGAGGCCGGCGGCACCGACATCCGCGCCCTTGTGATCGGCGGCAAGGTGATTGCCGCCATGAAGCGCACCGGCGCCGAGGGCGAGTTCCGGTCCAACCTGCATCGCGGCGGCAGCGCCCAGTCGATCAAGATCAGCCCCGAAGAACGCGCCACCGCAATCCGCGCCGCCAAATCCATGGGGCTGAACGTCTGTGGCGTCGACATGCTGCGCGCCAATCACGGGCCGGTGGTGATGGAGGTGAATTCATCCCCCGGCCTTGAAGGCGTGGAAAAGGCGACAGGAATCGACATCGCGGGCAAGATCATCGATTTCATCGAAAAGAACGCCCGCCCCGGCAAGACAAAGACGACCGGCAAGGGATGACAGGGCGCGACGGCTTTGCATTCGGCGGCGTGACCCTGGCGCCGGGCGAACGGCGCACGGTTGACCTGCCGGTTTCGGTGCTGTCCGATCACACTCCGGTCACCATGTCGGTGCGGGTGATCCACGGCAAACGCCCCGGCCCCGTTCTGTTTGTCAGTGCCGCTGTCCATGGCGACGAGGTGATCGGCGTGGAAATTGCCCGCCGCCTGCTGCGGGCGCCGCAGCTGAAGAACATTGCCGGCACGCTGTTGGTGGTGCCCATCGTCAACACCTTCGGGTTCTTGAACAATTCGCGCTATATGCCTGACCGGCGCGATCTGAACCGGGTGTTTCCCGGATCGCCCACCGGATCGCTGGCCGCGCGCCTGGCGCATCTGTTCATGTCCGAAATCGTGGCCCGCGCCGATTTCGGGATCGACCTGCATTCAGCCGCGATGCACCGCACCAACATGCCGCAGATCCGTGTTTCGGCCAGCAATGAGGCAACGCTGGAACGGGCCGAGGCATTTGGCGCACCGATCATCATCCGCGCCAGGCTGCGCGAAGGGTCGCTGCGCCAGGCGGCCAAGGCGCGAGGCTGTGACATGCTGTTGTATGAGGCGGGTGAGGCGTTGAGGTTCGACGAACTGTCGGCGCGGGTCGGCTCCAGCGGGATCTTGCGGGTGATGCATCAGATGGGAATGATTTCGGCCAAGGGGCTGCCGAAACGGCGCGCGTCACCGATCCAGGCCAGCTCATCGGCATGGGTGCGCGCCCCCGCGGGCGGATTGTTGCGCTGCTTCAAGGAAGTGGGCGAAGGTGTCGAGGCGGGCACCCTGCTGGCCAGTGTGACCGATCCCTTTGGCGAGGTTGAACAACCGATCACCGCCCCCGCCCCCGGTATCATCCTGGGCCGGGCGATGATGCCGGTCATCAACGAAGGCGATGCCTGCTATCACATCGCCGCCACGTCGATTGATCCCCTCGTGCGGATGGCGCGTTTGGCCGCCGACCTTGAGGCCGATCCGATGTTCGACGAAGATGAAATTCTGTAACCCCGCGTCACTGCATGTGACATGCGGTTGCCCCAGACACGGATCGGCAACCTGAACGCGCCCCTGAAGTGATCCCTCGATCCAGCGCGCGGCGGTTGCGTTGCGCGAAGCTGATCGTCCGGGTTCAGAACACCGGCCCCGCGCAACACCTGTTGCGGGCCGTTTCCACCGCCGCACGTTGCCCCCGTGCCGATCACCCTATAAACAATGCCAAACCCAGCAGGAGCATTCCAATGGCAGCCTATCAATACGTCTATCACATGGATGGCGTGAGCAAGTCCTATCCCGGCGGCAAGAAGCTGTTCGAGAACATCCGCCTGTCGTTTCTGCCCGGTGTCAAGATCGGCGTCGTCGGCCCGAACGGCGCCGGCAAGTCAACCCTGATGAAAATCATGGCCGGCATGGACAAGGATTTCACCGGCGAGGCATGGGCCGCCGAGGGGGCGCGCGTCGGGTATCTGCCGCAAGAGCCGAAGCTGGACGAAACCCTGACGGTGCGCGAAAACGTGATGCTGGGCGTGGCCGACAAAAAGGCGATCCTCGACCGCTATAACGATCTGGCGATGAATTATTCCGACGAGACCGCCGATGAAATGGCCACCTTGCAGGATGAAATCGACGCTCAGAACCTGTGGGATCTGGACGCCCAGATCGACGTCAGCATGGAGGCTTTGCGCTGTCCGCCAGACGATGCCAGCGTCGCGTCGCTGTCGGGTGGCGAGGCGCGGCGCGTGGCACTGTGCAAGCTGCTGCTGGAAGCGCCCGACATGCTGTTGCTGGACGAACCCACCAACCACCTTGACGCCGAAACGATCGCCTGGTTGCAAAACCACCTGATCGCCTACAAGGGCACGATCCTGATCGTCACCCACGACCGGTATTTCCTCGACGACATCACCAGCTGGATTTTGGAACTGGACCGCGGCCGCGGTATCCCGTGGGAAGGCAACTATTCCTCGTGGTTGGAACAGAAGGCAAAACGCCTGAGCCAGGAGGCCAAGGAAGACAAATCGCGCCAGAAAACGCTGGAACGCGAACTGGAATGGATCCGCCAGGGTGCCAAGGCCCGACAAGCCAAATCCAAGGCACGGATCAGCGCCTATAACGAACTGGCCGGCCAGTCCGAGCGCGACAAACTGGCCCGCGCCCAGATCATCATTCCCAACGGTCAGCGTCTGGGCAACAAGGTGATCGAGGTGGATGGCCTGACCAAGGCCATGGGTGACAAGCTGTTGGTCGAAGATCTGACCTTTGCGCTGCCCCCCGGCGGTATCGTCGGCGTGATCGGCCCGAACGGCGCGGGCAAGACAACCCTGTTTCGCATGTTGACCGGCCAGGAACAGCCCGACGCCGGCACTGTCACCTATGGTGACACCGTCGATCTGGCCTATGTCGATCAGTCGCGTGATGCTTTGGACCCAAGCCACACCGTCTGGGAAGAAATCACCGGCGGCGCCGAGATCATCGAACTGGGCGATGCGCAGATGAACAGCCGTGCCTATTGTTCCGCCTTCAACTTCAAGGGCGGCGACCAGCAGAAAAAGATCGGAATGCTGTCGGGCGGCGAGCGTAACCGCGTCCACATGGCCAAGCTGTTGAAATCCGGCGGCAACGTGTTGCTGCTTGACGAGCCGACGAACGATCTTGACGTGGAAACGCTGCGCGCGCTGGAAGATGCGTTGGTCGATTTCGCCGGCTGTGCCGTGGTCATTTCGCACGACCGGTTCTTCCTCGACCGCATCTGTACCCACATGCTGGCCTTCGAGGGCGACGCCCATGTCGAATGGTTCGAAGGTGGATTTTCAGATTACGAAGAAGACAAGAAACGCCGTCTGGGCGCCGACGCGTTGGAGCCAAAGCGGGTGAAGTTCAAAAAATTCTCGCGCTGATCTCCCGGTCCCGCCAACCACGGTCGCAAACCGTTTGGCGGGCACCAGCGGCGGTGCAGCGCGATCAGGGGCAGGATTTTTCACGCGGCAAAATCCCTGCACTGGGAACCGCAATGCCCTTCACCACGTTGTGATTCAAATATAACATTTGGTGAAGGATCGCCCCAATGTCTCTCGGCACAATTCTTGTCATCCTGCTGATCATCGCACTGATTGGCGCCATTCCGCGCTGGGGTCATTCCAGAAACTGGGGGTATGCACCCTCTGGTGGTCTGGGCTTGGTTCTGTTGATCGTCATTGTCCTGCTGCTTATGGGCCGAATCTGAGCACGCATATCGCAAGAAATCTCTGTGCGACTCAGGCAAAATGTGCTAATCAGACATCACGAAGCCAAACCGCAGCACCTCAAATCCAGGTATATCCTCAACGCAAGTGCATGTGAGAGAGCTTCCCAGACCGCCGCCCGCCCGCGGCGGTCTTGGTGTGTCAGGGCAGTTCAAACAATTCGCCCCAACCGCGTTTCCGACCCGCTCCAAAAGGAATCCCCATGCGCGCCCTTGTCCTTGCCCTGCTGCTTGCCACGCCCGCCGCTGCCGAACAGGTTGGCAACGTTGATGTCGACTGGCTGGGCAATGACATCATCATCGAGGCGTTTGACGACCCAGAGGTCAAAGGTGTAACATGTCATGTCGCCTATTTCGACCGCGGCCTTATCGACCGTCTGCAAAAGGGCAACTGGTTCGAGGATCCGTCGAATTCATCCATCGCCTGCCGTCAGACCGGATTGATCGAAATCGGCGACATCGACCGCAGCGATGAGGGCGAATCGGTTTTTTCGGAACGTCGTTCAATCATCTGGAAATCGCTTGAGGTCAAACGCATCTTTGACGAAGCAAACCAGACGTTGATCTATATCAGCCATGCGCGCGAGGTGCAGGACGGTTCTGCAAAAATGGCGATCTCGACGGTTCCTTTGTATTCGGGCAACTGATTCACCGCGAAGTCCGCATTGCTACCATTGATCTGGTGCGCGGCCTGTGTCTGCATGACGGCCTGTCAGCAGACAGCTTACCCGAAACAGGTACATAATTCCGTTTGCAATCAGGCCGCCAATGGGGCATATTGCATTTGCGAGCGTTCTTTCTCTTTCGGCCACTGTTCTCCGCTACTACGGCTACAGTTTCGATTTAGTACTGACCAAGCCGGGCCATCACATACTGTGGGTGGCATCTATAGGAGTAAACACGATGGCCAAGGGCACCGTGAAGTGGTTCAATTCAACCAAAGGTTTTGGCTTTATCGAGCCTGAAGGTGGCAAGAAAGACGTGTTCGTGCACATTTCTGCCGTCGAGCGTTCGGGCCTGACCGGTCTGGCCGACAACCAAAAAGTCACCTTCGACATCGAAGCTGGCCGTGATGGCCGCGAAAGCGCCGTCAACCTGTCGCTGGCATAAGCCACGCTTGGGGCATCGCCCCAAATGCACATTCTTGAAAACCGGTCCCTGTGGCCGGTTTTTTCATGTCCCTGACCATCAATCAATGGTGTTTCAGCCAATAAAACAATGCCTTGGCGCCCGGCTTCGTCAACTGTCAAACTCCTTTACCGAATCCCGTGAAAATGCGATATTCCAAGGGCGACGTCACCTATATCGACCCCTGCCTGCTTTCCATTCGGCTACAGCGCATTCGATCCAGCACTGACTTAGCCACGCTGTTGCACTCCCGCGAACAGCCCGAAAGCGGAAGGAGACCACGGGATGGCCAACGGCACCGTGAAATGGTTCAACACTACCAAAGGTTACGGTTTCATTGCCCCTGACACAGGCGGCAAGGATATTTTCGTTCACATCTCGGCTGTCGAGCGGTCGGGCCTGACTGGATTGCGCGATGATCAAAAAGTGACATTTGACATCGAATCGGGTCGTGACGGGCGCGAAAGCGCCGTGAACCTGAAACTGGCCTGATCGTCGAGCCGACCGGGGGCGCACGGGAAACCGCGCGCCCTTTTGCAGCGGATCAGCCCAAGTGGCGGCGCACCTCGGCCATAAGATCCGCCATCTCGTCTGCCGCAGCGCCCTTGCCCTGTTCCTGTACACCGCGCCCGAGGCCCAAGGTTTCGGCATAGACGACACGGTTTCCCAGGGTTGTCTCGGCCAGGGCCACATCCATCGCTCGCACCGCCGCCATCACATCCACGCCCACCCGAGTGCCCACCTTGAACCGGTTCAACACCACCAGCGCGGTGCGCTTTTCGCGATTGACCAGATCCAGAACCGATTCCACCGCCCAGACATCCACCTGACTGGTGGCCACCGGCACGATCACCAGATCGCTGATCCGCAGGGCCGGCCGCAGATCGGCATCCACCTTTGGCGGCGTGTCAAGGATCACGAAATCATTGTTCTTTTTCAACTTGTCGCACTCATAACCCACGCCCCATGCGCTGGCCGTCGAAAATTCCATATCGTCCAGCCCATCGTCATGACGCGCCATGAACCAGCGGCCCAACGATCCCTGGGGGTCAGTGTCCAGCAAAGCCACGTTTGCGCCATCCCGCACAAAGGCAACAGCCAGATTGGCGGCGATGGTCGTCTTGCCTGATCCGCCCTTTTGCTGGGCCACGGTGATCACTTTTCCGGTCATGACGCCACGCTCCCACAGTTTTGCTGCACCGCAGCGTAATCCGCAAACCCCAACATCGCAAGGGCCATGGTAAATTACGCCGGCTTTCGACGCCTGACCGACCGGCACCCTCAGCCTCGGTTTAGATCGGGGCGACCTGCGCTCAGACCTGCGCCCGGCTGCCCGGCGATCGCGCGGACGTGAAGCTGACGGCGCGCGACGCGCCTTATTCGACGACTTTGGCCACCACAAAAAACGGAACCGACAACGCCACACCGGCCAGCAGGACCGACCCAATCACATAAACCCCGTCGCGCACCAACAAACCAACCGCAATCAGCGACACCACCAGCCCCAGCAACGAGGAAGAAAACGGTACAAGTTCAAGAAACGGCACCGTCAGCCCGACCAAGGCGCACAGCCCATAGCAAACCACGTTCATCGGGGGCGTGACCAGAAACTGCAATCGCGGGCGCGAATTGCGGTCCAGCCAGTCCGCCACACGGCGCAACACCCTGACCCCGCGGTGCAGAGCGGCACCGCTGATCTGTCGGCGCGTCAACCACCCAGGCAACCACAGCCGCTGCCGTTGGGCCACCCGTTGCAGCGCCACAAGCGCGATGCACAGCCCACAAAATGTTGAAAACAAAGGGATTCCACTGAGCGGCGACACCAACAGCAGCGCCGGCACCAGCATCACCGGCAAAAACGACGTGCGCCCGAAGGACAATACGATTTCACCAAGAGACACCTGTTTGGCTCCGGTCAGGGCGTCCAGCTGTTCGACAATCAGGCGCACCGGCCGGGGCGCCTTGGCCCCCGGTGCTCCGCCTGCCGCTTCGCCATCTGGTGCGTCCGGGGCCGGATCAGGTCTGGCCGAAGCGGGCAGCATCATGCGGGCATCCTCGTCATCATGGTTCGTGAACACGCACTGAACGCAGTGGTTCCTTGTGATTATCTCAAGTGGGGCCTGCACGCGGCAATTCAATTGCGCGCACGCCCTTGCGGTGGATTATCGCGACCCGGTATGCGGCTCAAGGCACCAAAGCAACGCGGGACAGCTGGCCGGGGTTCAGGGGTGTGCCCCCAAAAACCACAACGCGCGTCAGGCCCAGCACGATCTCGGTATTGTCCCCGGCGAGGCGCACAATGGGGGCGGCGGGCCAGTCAACCAGTTCGATACGATGGCGTGGCCCGAAATCGCGAATCTGCGCCACCCCGCCATAAGCGATGCGCCAGACGGTTGCCCCCGGACCACCCGTCAGATCATTGTCACCACTGCCCACATGGATCGTATCCTCGCCCGCCGAAACCACGCGGTTGCGCCCCGGCCCGGTGTGGATCTGCGACGATCCCGCACCGCTGGTCAGGTCATCGTTGCCGTGGCCACCGATAATCGTGGCCCGTCCATCGCCGCCCCTGATCGTATCGTTGCCCGTGCCACCGTCCAGAAGATCACGCCCCTGCCCGCCTTTCAGGTCATCGTCGCCCGGCCCGCCGAAAAAGTGATGCACCGATTTGCCCCGCCCCGACCGCGCGATCAACCGATCGTTGCCCGCCCCGCCATGAAAGGTGGCACCATCGTATTTCGGGCCGATCATCACATCGTCGCCGTCACTGCCCACAAGGTCCACCGTCACCCGTTCGGACGTTTCAAAGGTGATCGGACTGTCGGGATGGGCGACGATGCGTATGGTTTTCTGCGTGGCGGTGTCAGATTCCAGCCGCGATTGCACCGTGGCAATGCGCACCTGTTCGACGTTGGGCGGCAGGCGCAGCACATAATCGTCGGGCCCGCCCATGTACCACAGCGTATCCTGGCCACCGTCCGCCGCCTCGGAAATCTTTTCGGCGTCCTTGCCGTAGGCCCAGTAATCGGTGTCGCCCACGCCGCCCTGCATCACGACAGTGCCGTCCACCGCCATCATCGCGTTCACGCCGCGCGCCGGATCGGCCAGCCCGCGCAGATCCAGCCCCAGGTCCAGCGCGCCGCGGATCAGCTCATCGCGCAGCCGGTCCAGCGGCGCGGTGGCCGCCAGGTTCGCCGTCTCGCCCGGATCAGCGACCACGTCGTAAACGTGTTCCTCGCCGTTGGGATAGCGGAAATACCGCAAATGGCTCAGCCCGGCCACCGACGGGCGCACCGACAGCGTGCCGAACACACAGGTGACGGGCGATTTCGTGGTGTCGAACATGCCGAAGCTGTCGTCAATCAGCGGCAAAAGGCTTTGCCCTGATACCCAGTGCCCGCGCGGCGGCAGACCCGCAATATCCAGGATCGTCTTTGGCAGATTGTGCAATGATACCGGCAGGTCAATCACCCGGCCCGCCGGCATCCGGGGCGACCAGATGCCCAACGGCACATGGGCGGCACTGTCCCACTGGCTCATCTTGTGGAAACTGTCGTGGGTGCCCAGGTTGAAGCCGTTGTCAGACAGCAGAACAACGGTGGTGTTCTGGCCGATGCTGGACGCCTCCAGCGCATCCAGAAACCGCCCCAGCTCAAAATCCATATGCGAACAGGCGGCGAAATAGCCGCGCACGACCTCTTTCCACGCCTCCGGCCCGGCCTTTTCGGGGGTGAACTGGCCGGTGACGATATAGGCGTTTTCGTACACCGCCATGCCCGGCTGCGGCCCTGCGAAATCTTCGGGGGCAGCGATGCGGGGCCAGTGAATGTTGTCCACATCATACATCCGGTAAAACCGGTCGGGGCAGACCAGATCGTAATGCGGGTGCTTGAACCCCAGCTGGATCAGGTGGCGCTGGCCCGGGTCCAGCGTATTCAAATAGTTGATGGCGTTCTGCGCCACCCAGTAATCATACAACTTGTGGTCTTGCGATCCGTCATCGTCGGGCGCGTTGATGCTGCGCACGCCCGGCCCCTTTTCGAGATACACCCGGTGACCGGTGCGGTTGCCGAATGCCTGCGCCATAACGTCTTCATGAAACAGCACCCGCCGATAGTCTTCGGGCATCGGGTTGTAATTGCCATCGGTCTTGCCAGTGGTAAAGGTGCGCCAGCCGGCGCGCCGCAGATCATATTGCCACGCCTCGGTCGGCGGCAGAACATCGCGCCACAGCCGGTTCAGATCGACCAGCCCGGTGCGGAACGGCGACAGCCCGGTGGTCAGCTCGGCCCGGCAAGGGGCGCACAATGGCACCGTCGCATAGGCGTTGGAAAACCGCACCCCCCGCGCCATCAACCTGTCCAGGTTCGGCGTGTGGATGGTGACGCCATAGGCATCGCGCCAGGTGAACACGTCGATCAGATCGTCGATCCAGATCACCGCGATGTTGTCGCGCGTGATGCTGGCCCGGTCAAACCCCATGGAACACCTCCTTGGCATAGCTGCGCAGCCGGTCACGCAGACCGCGCGCATCGGGCGCACAAATGTCACGGTTCGGGAACAGGATCAGATCGCCCATGCGCAATTCGCCCAGCGTGTTCAAAAGCCCCTGCCGCCCGCGTCGGCAGGCGATAAACACATCGCAGGGGCCGGGGCGGAAACTGCCCTCGAACCGCCCCGTGGCCACCGGCGCCTCGGCCCCCATCAGCGACAGGATGTCTGGGGTGACCGTGGCAAACACCACCTGCATCGCCGCGCCCGGCACGCTGGGGCAGATCACCTCGGCCGCGCTCCGGCGATCCGACAGGCGCAGACTGCC
>Ga0210015_1000070_pt1 | contig 102551 bp, 93 predicted proteins | sample CryGeymeta201522_FD_185471 | JGI IMG/M metagenome (GOLD analysis project Ga0210015, IMG submission 185471) | Groundwater microbial communities from Crystal Geyser aquifers in Utah, USA - Crystal Geyser metaG 2015-22 (SPAdes) (version 2) | ecosystem: Environmental > Aquatic > Deep subsurface >...
AAGTGGTCTTAATCTGGGCATCAGGCTTATTAACCTTGGCCTGGTCACAAGATCTCACTTCCCTTTACTAAGCGTCCTTAGTAAATTCTCTTTATTTCAGAGAACACGTCAACATATAAGGCCTGGTTGTTTTGGGTGAATAGGGAGATAAGCATTGAGCTATTATCTGATTAAAATTGCGGTGACGACCCTTCTGGTTGTGGCAATATCTGAAATCGCTAAGCGCAGTTCGCTGATTGGCGCAATCTTGGCATCGGTTCCTTTGGTGTCGGTGTTGGCGATGATTTGGTTGTATATTGACACAAAAGATGTAGAGAAAGTCACGGCTTTGGCATCAAGCGTTTTTTGGCTTGTTCTGCCCTCGTTGGCGCTTTTTCTCGTCTTACCGCCGTTGCTAAAGATGGGGTTGAATTTTTATCTGAGCTTAGGAGTTTCTGTGGCGGTCACAGTGGTTTGTTATTTTGTGATGGTTTCTGTGCTGAATCAGTATGATGTCAAACTTTAAATAATTCTGAGTTACCTTTTTACGCCGTCCCCTCTCAGCCCAGCAAAAAGGGTCAAAGCCCTTATTGTAGATAAAACTGACCAGGCCTGGTTAAAATTTGCTGAGTTTTACTGCTCGTTTAGGTAATCAAATAGTTTTATACGAAAGTGTTAAAATCAACGCTTATGTCAACGTTAGATGCAAAAATCATCATTTAACGAATCTTTCCAGCGGACAGTGTTAAAGCACTCGCTTCTAATGGGCAGAGATCAATGATCGACTGTCCCTTTCTAACCTCCTGGTTTTACCGCGCAGAGCATAAAGAAACCGGCCTATTGGCGAAACTGATCATTCGTTCATGCAGTCCATTTATTAATTATTTTAATAACGAGGCACGTTGATATGAATACATCCGTCATGGGGGTCATTGGGACTTCAAAAAAAGAGGACGAACGACGATTTCCGATTCACCCTGGGCATTTATTGCGCATTCCTGAGGGGCTTCGTCGTCAGTTGGTTTTTGAAGAGGGTTATGGCGCAGCCTTTGGGTTTGCAGATTCAGACATCGCATCCCTGACTGGTGGCATAGCAACACGCCATGAAATACTGGCCGACATCGGTCGGGTGGTTATTAACAAGCCAGTGTTGGCCGATTTGGAGGAGCTTCGTGAAGGCGGAACGCTTTGGGGTTATGTGCATTGTGTGCAGCAACGTGATATTACGCAAGCAGCTCTTGATCGAAAGCAAACGCTGATTGCTTTTGAGGATATATTTGTTTGGACGCCCAGCGGTCAAGTGGGACGTCATACCTTTTACAAAAATAATGAAATGGCGGGTTATTGTGCCGTTTTACATGCGTTGCAATTGAAAGGGATTGATGGCCATTACGGTAATCAACGAAAAACGATTATTTTTGGTTTCGGTGCGGTTGGAAGAGGGGCTATCTATGCATTGAAAGCCCATGGTTTTAGAGATATTACTATTTGTATTCAGCGGCCAGATCACGAGGTACGTGAAGAGGTGCTTGATTGTAATTATGTAAGAGTGAAGTTGGGCGAAGAAGGCGAATCTCGCATGATGGTGGTTGAGCATGATGGTCGGTCACATCCTTTGTCTGAATTGATCAGTGAAGCCGATATTATGATTAATGGTATTTTTCAAGACACACAAAATCCCACTAATTTTGTGACTGAAGCGGAAAGTGATAGCCTCAAACCCAATAGTTTGATCATTGATGTGAGCTGTGACGAAGGCATGGGCTTTTTCTTTGCCAAACCGACGACCTTTAAAAACCCGATATTTAAATATAAAACAGTTGATTATTATGCTGTGGATCATACGCCTAGCTATCTTTGGGAGAGTGCGACACGATCAATCTCTGCAGCGCTTATCGTCTATTTGTCGACGATACTTGGCGGCCGTGATGAATGGCAGAAGAATGAGACGATTCGGCAAGCCATTAACATTGAGAACGGGATTATTCTAAATGCGGCTATTTTATCGTTTCAAAATCGTGAATCCGATTATCCTCATACTTATATCCGTCCGGCGGCTTGATGATACCTTTTAGAATAATGTCAGGGTTTTCTTGACTGTCACAGTGCGGTGTTTCTTTGCAATGTCACTTCTGTTTGCGAAAACAGCCTGCCATTAATGGTAGCGCCTGTTTTGATGATGATCGCTTTTTTGGCCATGATGACACCTTTGAAAACAGCGTTTGTCCCAATGGAAACCCCCGTGTCGCCAGCAACCTGCCAGAAAACATTTTTGGCTAAATCGCCGCCCGTTAATAATATCTTCGTATCACTTGCCTGGGTAAGGTTGCCATCTATCTGGAAGATCCAAATATCATTCTCACCACCATTAAGGGTGACATTCGCACTGATTGAAATCTCCGTACGCCATTTATAGACTCCTGGAGCCAGTGTTTGGCCACTTATCTCTCCCGCGTGCAGTTCGGTGAAATCAGGTGTTGTTCTGGCTGCTGCATCGGCATAAGCGGTTTCCATATCCCGTACGGCATTGGCAACCAATGTATTAGAAGCGGAATCCCCTTTAAAACAGCTAACATCATCATTACCCGTATAGGCCGAATCAGAGCCGTAGATGATGCCCGTCATTTCGGTACAGAAAACAGTGTCCATTGCGGTCGCGGTAATGGGGCTGGTCCCGATATTTCCGGTAATCGTAGAGATATGAATGTTTGTAATGCCGCTTTTGATCAATATAACAAAGCTCTCTGCTGTTCGAAGATTAACTGGCTCTGGTCTAAGCGTAACATTGATCGCCGTCTTAGCCGGTGCTGTCTTGGTCTTGGATGGCGGTGTCTGAAAGTTAAATTGGCGCAACAAAAAAAGGATCCGATTGGATCCTTTGATTTTGTCACACTAGGTTATAGGCTATAACGCAACCTTTATTGAGCAGGTTGTGTCACAGTGTTACTTTGCAATGTCACTTCCGTTTGCGATAATAGTCTGCCGTTAACGGTGGCACCTGTTTTGACGTTAATGGCTTTTTCGGCCATGATGACACCTTCGAAAACGGCGTTGGTATCAATTGAAACACCTGTGCCGCCAGCGACTTGCCAGAAAACATTTTTAGCTAAAGCGCCGCCTGTTAATAACACACTGGTATTGCTTGCTTGAACAATGTCGCCGTCTATCTGGAAGATCCAAACATCATTTGCACCACCATTAAGGGTGACATTGCCTGCATTGATAATGAGATTTGTTCCCCATTTATAAAGACCTGGCACCAGTGTTTGGCCACTCACGTCTCCAGCATGTAGTTCAGTGAAGTCAGGTGTTGTTCTACCTGATGCATCAGTATAAGCGGTTCCCATATCCAGCACGGCATTCGCAACCAATGTATTGGAAGCAGAATCCCCTTTGAAACAAGTGATTGCGCCACTGCCCGTATAGGCCGCATTCGCACCGTAGATGGTGCCCGTTATTTCGGTACAGAAAACGTTATCCATCGCTGCAGCCGTAATCGGACTGGCACCGATATTTCCGGTAATCGCAGAAGTATGAACGTTTGTAATACCCGTTTTAGTCAAAATGACAAAGTCACCTGCTGTTCTAAGATTAACTGGAGCCGGTCCTTTCGCAACGTTCGCGGTTGCGCCAGTGGTAAACGTCCACACTAGGTTTGCTGCTAAAGCATTGCCAACGAGATCCGTAGCCGTTGTTGAGATCGTAGCCGTATAGGTGGTACTGGCCGCAAGATCATTCGTTGGATCAAAAGTCGCTACCTTATTGCTGTAGCTCACCGTGCCCGAAATGGCTGTCGTCCCTTGTTTCAGCGTGAAACTTGAACTACTAACCGTTGCAGGATCAAGCGCTTCATTAAACGTTGCCGTCACATTGCGGTTAATGGGAACATCTGTCGCCGTATCAACCGGATAGGTGGAGACTTTTGTTGGAGCCGTTGTGTCTACCGCTGTTGCTGCACCACTGGTGAAACTCCAGGTCACGTTACTTGCTAAAGCCGTGCCAGTAGCTGTTTTAGCCTGAGTCGTAATCATCGCCGTATAGACCGTACTGGCGGTAAAGTTTCTGTCTGGATCGAAACTCGCCGTTTTAGAATCTGCGTCATAGACTACGGTACCGACTAATGCGGCTTCGTCTTTACCCGTTACAGTAAAGCTTGCGGTGGTCAGGGTTGAGGCATCCATGGACTCACTAAAAGTGACCACCACTTTTTGGTTGAGCGGCACATTGATAGCCGTATTGGCAGGTGCCGTTTCGGTCACGGATGAAGAATCCGTCGAGGTCGTCGTATCATTCGTACCCGTCGTTGTTGTCGTATCCTCAACAGCAGTCGGAACTTCATTGCCACCGCCACACCCGGTCAGAAGTACGGTCAGCATCAAGCCTGTTAGCCAAAAACTATGGCCAGTGTATTTTTTAAAATGAGTCATTATCTTTCTCCAAGGAGATTTTAATATCGCGGGTAATCATCGCCCTGATATTGGATTAGCAAAAGTACATTTTGCCTAAAGGACTCTTTTTATCGACCGTTACGTCACAGGGTTCAAATACCTTTTATTGAGCGTTCTGTTTCGCAAAGGAGATTATTAGGAGGTTTTTTCCGTCTAGTCGTAAGGCCTCAGACGGTTAGGAGGGACTCCCTCTAGTGTAGGCTTTATATTTTCAAATAGGTGGGTTTATTTGTAAATAATTGAATTAAAAGTCATTATAGTGCTCTAGATCGGCTCTGGTAACGTTGTTTCTATTCACTGAATTTTGGGTTTTTAAGTCAGTATTCATTAAGTTTTCATGAAAAAACGGTCGGGGTTTTCTCCGCCAGACAGTAAAATATAGCGATAAAAAAAGGACCCAGTCGGGTCCTTTGATTTTGTCATGATGCTTTATAAGGTATAACGATTACCTTATTGAGCAGGTTGTGTCACAGTATTTTGTTGCAAAGTGACTTCGGTTTGCGATAACAGTCTGCCATTAATGGTCGCGCCTGTTTTTACATTAACCGCTTTGACAGCCAGTATGACACCTTCGAAAGTGGCGTTGGTATTAATATCAACTCCGACGCCGCCAGCGACTTGCCAGAAAACATTTTTGGCGACAGCGCCGCCAGTTAATAAGACTTTGGTGTCACTTGCCTGGGTGATATTGCCTTCTATCTGAAAGATCCAGACATCATTTGGACCACCATTAAGCGTGACATTGGTATTGATTAAAACACTGGTGCCCCATTTATAAAGGCCTGGAACCAGCGTTTGGCCACTCACGTCTCCAGCATGTAGTTCAGTGAAGTCAGGCGTTGTTCTACCTGCGGCGTCGTTGTAAGCCGTTCCCATATCGAGTACGGCATTGGCGACTAGAGTGTTGTCAGCGGGAACGCCTTTAAAACAGGAGATTGCGCCACTGCCCGTATAAGCCGCATTCGCACCGTAGATGGTGCCCGTTATTTCGGTACAGAAAACGTTATCCATCGCTGCAGCCGTAATCGGACTGGCACCGATATTTCCGGTAATCGCAGAAGTATGAACGTTTGTAATACCCGTTTTAGTCAAAATGACAAAGTCACCTGCTGTTCTAAGATTAACCGGATCAGGTCCTTTTGCAACAGCAGTGGTTGCGCCAGTTGTAAACGACCATACCAGATTCGCTGCTAAAGCATTGCCCGCCAAATCTTTAACGGCCGTTGAAATTGTCGCTGTATAGGTACTAGACGCATCAAGATCGTTGGTTGGATTAAAGGTCGCGACCTTATTGCTGTAGCTAACGGTACCAGCAATGGCCGTGGTTCCTTTTTTCACTGTAAAACTTGAACTGGTAATCGTTGCGGGATCAAGCGTTTCATCAAAGGTTGCACTGATATCACGGTTAAGAAGGGAGTCCGTCGCCGCATCAACCGGATAGGTGGAGACTTTTTGAGGTGCCGTAGTGTCTACCGCGGTCGCGGCGCCACTGGTGAAACTCCAGGTATAGTCTGCTGCTAAAGGCGTGCCGACACTGTTTTTCGCCGCTGTGGTAATCTTGGCGGTGTAGACGGTTTCGGCTGTGAAGTTTCTGTTTGGATCGAAACTGGCCGTTTTGGTTGCGGCATCATAGGTTAGGGTTCCGACTAAAGCCGTTTCGCCTGTACCGGTTACGGTAAAGCTATCGGTGGTCAGGGTTGTGTTATTCATTGCATCACTGAAAATCGCAACCACATTTTGGTTTAGAGCCACACTAATAGCCTCATTTCCAGGCGCTGTTTCGGATACGGATGGTGCAACAGGCGTATCACTCGTGGTATTACTAGTCGTATCATTTGTGTCATTTGTGTCACTCGTACTCGTTGTATTATCAACACTTTCACTAGTAGGCACTTTATTGCCCCCACCACAGCCAGTTAAAAGCACGGTCAGCATCAAGCCTGTTAGCCAAAAACTTCGGCCAGTGTATGGTTTTATAGTATTCATTTTATGTCTCCATGGAGATTTTAATATCGCGGGGAATCATGACCCTGATATTAGGTTGGCAAAAAACTATTTTGCCTAAGCGGCTCTTTTATCGACCGTTACGTCACAGGGTTCAAATACCTTTTATTGAGCGTTCTGTTTCGCAAAGGAGATTATTAGGAGGTTTTTTCCGTCTAGTGGTAAGGCCTCAGACGGTTATGGAGGGAAGACCTCAAGTATAGGCTTTATAAATGTAAATAGTAAGTTATTTCGTAAATACTTGAATTTTAAGTTGTTAAGGGGGGCAGAACTTAAAAATTCTTTTAAGAAATGATGCGACTTGATGTAAATTCCGTAGAATGCAGTCTTGCCTTTATGAAATAAACGAGTGACCTTATGAAGACGGTTTTGTCTCCTTTTGTGTTAATTGTCGTGGTGGCGCTGATCGGAATGTTGGCGCCTTTTTCGATTGATACCTATTTACCTTCTTTTCCATCAATTGAAGCCGAGCTGCAAGCATCGCGAGCGATGTTGTCGCAAACGCTGGCGGTGTATTTGGCCTGCTTTGCTTTGGCAACTTTGTTTTGGGGGCCGATGGCGGATAAGTGGGGGCGACGTCCCATTATTTTGGGCAGTTTGTTAGGTTATTTGGTCTCATCAATCGTGTGTGCGCTGGCGAATAGTTATGAACTGTTGTTGTTTGGACGAGCGCTACAAGGCGTGATGGCCGCAGGCAGCTTGGTGGCCAGTCGCGCCATGATCCGAGACTATTTTCAAGGACAAGATGCGCAACGGGCGATGGCCGTGATGATGATGTTGTTTACTGCGGCACCTGCTTTGGCCCCCATTATTGGGGGCTGGTTAGAGGTGCATTTAGGGTGGCGTTCGGTATTTTATTTCTTGGCAGCTTATGCCTTATTGATTGTGTCACTGTTTTATTTTAGGGTGATTGAAACTCAGAACCCGGCACATGTGCAATCGATTCATCCAGCTAATATCGCGCGATCTTATTGGCAAAGCCTGTTGCATCCGCAATTTTTACAAATCGTCGCCGCACAAGGGTTTTTAATTGGCGGCTTTTTTGTGTATGTGGCAGGAGCGGCCAGTCTTATCTATGACCATCTAAATTTAACGGAACAGCAGTTTTGGCTGTTTTTTGTGCCAGTGGTATCGGGCGTATTAATTGGATCTATTATGGTACACAGACTCACCCATCGTTATAACAGCCGTACTTTGATTACCGCTGCTTTGTCATTAGGTATCGTGAGTGTGGTGGTTAATGTGTTTTTGGAAAGTCAGTTTGAAGCAGCGCCCTGGATGGTGATTTCACCATTGGTGTTATATGCGATTGGCTTTGCCATGGCGAACCCAGGGTTGAGCATTGCTGCCTTGGATTGCTTACCCAGTAGACGTGGGATAGCCAGCTCAATGCAAAGCTTATTTCAGATGGGTACAGCAGGTCTGGTAGCGGCGGTGGTGGTTCCGTTGGTTGAGCAGAGTTTGCAATGGATGGCCATCGCTCAGGCACTCTTGTTTTCGGTGACCGTGCTATTGTGGCTGAATGTTCGTCGAGCTATTTAGCAAAATCATCTTGTGATAATATAACTTTTTGAAAGTGTCTTTCAGAAACCCTTTTTTCGTTAATCACATAAAGGATGCCGCTATGAAAATCAGCAAGGCGTTAGTTTTGAGTTTAGGAGTCAGTTTGAGCAGTGTTAGTTTTGCGAATTCTGCAGAAGTGGTTGAAGCGCGGGCGTTAGCAAAACAATTTATGGGGCAGTTAAAACCCGCATTGGGTGCAGCGATGAAGTCAGGTGGACCAGTGCATGCAATCAGTGTTTGTAAAGATAAGGCACCAGCCATTGCTCAAAATCTGAGTGAAAGTTCGGGTTGGGATTTAAAGCGGGTCAGTTTGAAAAATCGTTCACCGATTGCAGAACCGGATGCGTGGGAAACTAAGGTTTTAAACCAGTTTGAACAGCAGCGGGCAGATGGCATGAAGCCTGGTAAAATCGAATACAGCGAAGTGGTGCAGGAAAATGGCCAAAAAACGTTTCGTTATATGAAAGCGATTGGGATTGGCAAAGGGCAACCTTGTTTGCATTGTCACGGCACGAATCTAAACGAAGGCGTAAAGCAAAAGTTGCAAGAACTCTATCCAAACGATAAGGCCACGGGTTATACCGTCGGTCAAATTCGCGGTGCGTTTAGTTTTAAAAAGGCGTTATAGCCTTTCTATATGTGAAACCAGGCCTGGGCACTTTTAACCGATCAAACACCCATTAATCGTCCATTTTCACCAGGCCTGGTGCTCTTTGAAAGTAACCCCCACCTTTTACTGATATTAGTGGGATTTTGTCGGGTTCACTGCTTTTTATTCGTGTAACCACCTCGTACAAAGACCCTAAGTAGATCAATTTGTTGATTTATGTGATATTTATAAATGTAAGTTCTTGTTAATATTCGGAATATGGCTGTGTTAAGATAACATAATGAAACCTCCCTTATCTTCCAATATTCCACTTCAACGTATCGGCCTTTATATGGCCGCGCTTATGATTGCCTGGACGCTAGCCGTCGCGACTTCTATTTTTTTCAACCTTGACCAGCATCGGCAAGTATTTTTGACTGAGATGCATACCCAAGCCAAGACCATTCATATTATGGAAATGGGCTTTCGAAACTGGGTCATCGGGCATGGCGGGGTTTATGTCCCGGTGGATGACGATACGCCCCCCAGCAAGTATTTGAAAAGCCTTCCAGAAAGAGATGTTAGCACCGAGTCGGGCAAACAATTGACGTTACTGAACTCTTCTTATGTAATGCGTCAAGTCAATGAACTTATAGATCAGGATAATAGCCAATTAAACGTTCATTTAACCAGCCTTAATCCCCTTAATCCTGTCAATAAAGCGGATTCATGGGAGGTGACAGCGCTTAAAGCTTTTGAAGGTGGCGAACAAGAAGTGTCGGGAATCGAAGAAAAGGCAGACGGTAAACGCTATTACCGTTTTATGCAACCAATGATAACTGAAGCGTCTTGTTTGAAGTGTCATGCCCATCAGGGCTATCAAGTCGGGGATATTCGCGGCGGGGTTAGTATTTCCATTCCGGTGGATGAATTACCGAACACCGGAAATCTTGAGTTGGTTAGCCACGGTGGTATTTGGCTACTGGGCATAGCGGCTATTTTTTTCGGTGGTCGTCGGCAGCAACAAACCTTGTTATCCATTGAGAAAAGTGAAGCTGAGGTGCGGTTGCTGACCGACTCGATTGCCCATGCAATTTATGGTCAGAATTTAAAAGGTGAGTGTACCTTTGCCAATGCAGCCTGTGTCAGTCTGCTGGGATATGAGCAAGAGTCTGAGCTGTTGGGTAAGCACATGCATGCCCTCATCCATTATCGCCATCCGGACGGATCGCCCTATCCGGAATCAGAGTGTCCAACTCATCGAAGTATTCATGAAGGGAAGACCTTTCATATTGATGAAGAGGTGTTGTGGCGTAAAGATGGCAGCAGTTTCCCAGCTGCTTATTGGTCTTACCCGATAAAACACGGCGGAAAAACCATTGGCGCAGTGACCACTTTTCTGGATATTAGTGAACAAAAGCGCGTCGGTGAAGCGCTGCGGCAGTCAGAAAAGCTGTTAGACACCATTGTCGAACATATTCCTGCGATGTTGTTCCTAAAGGATGCTGAGGAACTGCGTTTTGAGCGATTTAACCGCGCAGGTGAAAAATTGCTTGGCTATTCACGCCAGCAGTTGCTCGGTAAAAATAACTTTGATTTTTTCACGCCAGAGCAGGCCGAGTTTTTCACAGCCAAAGATAAATCGGTTCTGGATAGTCACGAGGCCGTGGAGGTTCCTGAGGAAGTGATCAGGACAGCCGATGGGCAGGAAAAGTGGCTACATACCTTCAAGGTCGGTCTTTATGACGAACAGGATAAACCGATCCATCTGCTGGGTATTTCCATGGATATTACTGAGCGAAAACTGATTGATATTAGTCTTGAACATGCCAACCGTACATTGCAGACATTGAGTACGGTTAATCGAGAACTGGTGCATGCAACTGAGGAAATGTCATTGCTGCAAGCGATATGCTCCGCCATTGTCGAACAAAAAAACTATCGCATGGCTTGGGTGGGTTATGTTCAACAGGATGCCAAAAAATCTATCAAACAAATGGTGAGTGCAGGTGACGATCATGACATTCTAGCAAGCGTTCAGCCGAGTTGGGCTGATGATGAAAAAAATGGTATGGGGCCCAGTGGAAAGGCCGTGCGTGAGCGGCGCACGCAGCTGGTGAATGATCTTGCGAAGGAGACACTTTATCCCGAGTGGAAGGAGGAGTTGATTCGACAGGGCTGTGTTTCCAGTATTGCCTTGCCACTCAAAAATCAAGAAAAGGTGTTTGGCATTTTGCATGTTTATGCGGATGAGGTAAATGCCTTTACCCCCCAAGAGATTGATCTTTTAGAAGAAATGGCCGCAGATTTGGCTTTCGGTGTGAGCAGTTTACGGATACGGTTGGAACGCGACAAAGCGATGGCACAAAATGAACAGCACTTGGAATTGATGCATGATAGCCTTGTCGGAACCGTTGATGCGATTGCACGAGCGGTAGAGGTTAGAGACCCTTATACAGCCGGTCATCAGCGTCGGGTAGCGAGCCTTGCTTGTGCGATTGCGAAGCGAATGGGATTAGATGATGACCGGATCGAAGGTATCCGCATGGGGGCGACGATTCATGATATTGGTAAGATTCAAGTGCCAGCTGAAATACTGACCAAGCCGACAAAGCTCACCAAGATCGAGTATATGATGATTCAGAACCATGCTCAGGTTGGCTACGATATTCTAAAGGATATTCGTTTCCCTTGGCCGGTAGCGGATATTGCGCACCAACATCATGAGCGCATGGATGGTTCCGGCTATCCTCAAGGGTTGAAAGGCGAAGAAATTTGTTTAGAGGCACGGATTGTTGCCGTCGCGGATGTGGTTGAAGCCATGGCCAGTCACAGACCCTATAAGCAAGCGCTGGGTATAGATGTGGCGCTGGCTGAAATTAAGAAAAATCAAGGCAACCTGTATGATGCGGTGGTGGCAGATGCCTGTCTGAAGGTGTTTGCAGAAGATAACTTTAACTTTGATCTTGATTAAACCAATAGAAAATCCTTATTCTAGGCTTGGCTGCTTTAACCAACGGGTTTTTCCATAATATAGTCATCCATTTAAAACTGTTACCGATGTCTTTTTGTTGTTCATCAACAATGGCAAATCCTTGCCGCTGATACCATTCAATGGGGATGTGGTTGTAACGGTTCACCGTTAACCATAATGTATTTAACCCTTGTTGGCGCCAGCGCTATTCATTTGATCACCTCTAAATGCCAAATGGATAAGTTTCAGGCATGCCGCTGATCTCTTCAGTGGTCAAAGGCGTCACCGCACGCGTTGCATCCATCCAGATATATTCATCAAATTGAAGCGGTAAAACGGCTTCAAAATAGTGACTGGCTAACTCGGTTTCAGGGCGATAAATCACGCCGATGGCACGCTCTAATCTGGGCTTACTGAGTTGTTGAATCAGTTGCGAGTTGGGGTTATGTCGCAAGGGTAAAATCAATCCCGCTTGTTGGGTTTGGTGAAAAAGCGCTTCATAACTCTGTGGATGAGCGGGTTGAACGGTCTTGATTTCCATCGGTTGATCCCAGTTGGATGCGGCGGCTACCGTACCATGATCGGTTCCAAAGCCGATTCGATAGGCGGCATCGCCAAATGCTTGACGACACAATTGACCAATATTGTGTTCGCCACGATGAGCCATTTCCGTTGCGGAGGCATCGCCAATATGAGAGTTATGCGCCCATACAATAGCCTTTGCGCCTTCTCCGCGTGCTTTGATGACACGATTCAAGGTATCAAACATGTGTTGATCTCGCAGATTCCAAGAGGCGCGAGAACCATAATACATAACGCGATAATAGCGTTCAGCATTAGCGATCAATTCGGCATTTTGGCTGGCATCTAAAAAGCGTTCACCATCATTTAACAGATACGCATGGCGTTTTTGATACAGTTCGGTCAACATTTGAGTTACATCGTTTTCACAGTCCTGATACTGATCGTTCAAGGCTGCTCTGCCATAAGCTGTCGGATCGGCTTCCCACGGACTTAAACAGCCATACCGCCAACGCGCGACTTCGGCCAACTCGGGATCGAGCTCTTCTAAATATTCCACCACGGCATTAATGGATGTGAATAGGCTGTACATATCCAGCCCATAAAAGCCGGTGCGTTGGTTTTTTCCCAAGGTTTTATTGTGTTCATGTAACCAGTCAACAAAATCTCGTGTTTCGGTATTACGCCACATCCAGGTCGGAAAGCGCGAAAATGCCGTCCATTCTGCGGGTGAGGTATTTCGATGACGAACATAATGATCAATGCGAGCCGCATCTGGCCAATCCGCCTCTGCGGCAACGATGGTAAAGCCTTTTTCCTCAATTAAACGCTGGGTGATGCGGGCACGCATGGCATAAAATTCTGAGGTGCCATGACTGGCTTCGCCAATCAATACCACTTGGGCATCACCAATACGCATCATAAGCTTGTCCAAATTCGCATCTTCTACGGATTGGAAGGCGTCACTGTTTTCTGAAATCAGCCTAGGCAAAGCGTTATTGGTTATTGGTCTGGTTTGAATGACGCGGGGCGCGCTTGTTTGAGCGGAAGGGGTTTCGACTTCCCAGCCTTGTTCACCGATTAACGGCACAAAACGCACATCGGCAAGCTTTTCATGGTCAAATTGTTCGTGTGTTCGGCGCGTAATGCGTATCAACGCTTGAATATTTTGATGTGATCCAACGGGAACCACCATTCGTCCGCCAATCGCCAGTTGGTTTTTAAGGCTTTCTGGAATGCTTGGTGCGCCCGCTGAGACCAATATCGCATCAAACGGCGCAACGGTTTCCCAACCGGTTGTGCCATCCCCGCTAATGACGGTGACCTTGTCATAGCCCTGCTGCGCGAGATTTTTGGCCGCCATTTCTGCCAGCGTATCAATTCGCTCCACCGTATAAACCTGTTGGGCGATTTCGGCCAGCACCGCAGCGGCATACCCTGAGCCACCCCCAATTTCCAATACCTTTTCGCCGCCTTGCAATTGCAGGGCTTCAATCATATAGCCGACAATATAGGGTTGCGAAATGGTTTGTCCTGAGCCAATCGGTAAAGGTGAGTCACGATAACTCAATTCACGCATATCATCCGGCACAAACGCCTCTCGGCGAACGGTTCGCATTGCTTGCAGCACCTGAGTATCCTGAACGCCGCGCGCTTCAATTTGATCTTTTACCATCAAATCACGCGTTCTATCAAAATCAATCATACTCACCCCCAATAGGTTGAACTGACTATAAAGACGGTGTTCTTTCGTCTAATAGAATCAATGAGTTAAAGATACGCCTCTACACTAAAAATCTCAACCTTATTGCCGTTATAGGCGATGATTTGACGCTGGACACGGGTGAAGCCAGATTTTGATGACATCTCGAGGTACGAAAACTAGGTGTGCTTGCGGTATACGGCTTTGGTGACGACGTATCGAAAAAAATCACTGGCGTTTGTTTTTGAAGTGTGTCGTGGCAATGAGTTTTTCCAGCGTAAAGTTGGTAAATATCTCACCCTTGTGATGCACTTGGTTTTCTTTGACAAAGGTAAATCCCAATGATTCAAAAAATGGCTTCGCAACGATGGAGGCTTCGACCGTCAAACGGTGAAGTTTTTGCGTTCGAGCCTTCGATTCCAATGCGCTATACAGCCGTTTTGCAACGCTTTGTCCTTGAAAATCAGGGTGAACATAGGTGCAGTTGATATGCCCGTCGTGATCGAGTTCTATAAAGCCGATGACACGATTTTCATTAAGTGCGATTAAGGGTTGCTTTATTTCTAATCGGGTTTTCCAAAAACCATAATCAGGAGGCGTTGGAGCCCAGGCTTCTTGTTGCGGGTCAGTGTAAATTTTGGGGTCGATTGCATGAACAGCGGCATGAAAAACATCGGCAACCGCTACGGCAAAGTGGGGTTGGTATTTTACGATTTCCACTAAAACCACCACTTGCCGGATTGTTGGATCAGGTCGGCCATTTTGTCGTAGCTCTGTCGCCTCACCTGCGCGCGCAAACGACCCGCCCAGCCGAGCATCTTCTCGTCGCCCGTGCCGTTAACAAATGAGTTGCCAATAAAACAAATTCGAGTGTCAGTCATCATCTTTATCTTCGATTGGATTAGAAGGGTCGATTGGTAAACGTGTTTATGTTATTTCGTTTTTATTATAAAGACAACGGAATAAAACGAAGTGTTTTTACCGTTGAGCTGAAGTTTGGTTTAGATGTGATGGCATAGGTTGTTATGATTAGAATCGTAAACTACACGGTGAATTAACAAGCCTTTAGTGGTTAAATACTTATTTGCTGTAGATCCCTAAAATGAGAGATAGGACATGATCAGACCGATACAATCAACCCGTGTTCGAGATTATCGTGAAACCGACTACGCTGAGTGTGAACAACTGGTTTCAGATGCATGGCAGTTTGAACAACATTTTCAGCCAGCGGCGTTGTACCAGCTTGCGCGTCATGTTTACACCTACGGCTCGGTTGTCGGCAGTAATTTCAAGCAGGTGGTTGAGCAAAATGGGCAGGTAGTCGGATTTCTTTTCGGGCGAAATGAAAAAAGACCGCTCGAACAGGGGTGCTTAAAATTGCTTAGATTTAATCTCTGGGTTTTGAAGCGGCTATTTGGTTTGAAGGGTATGACGTTTAAACAGAAATTTGCGTTTCTGAAAAAATTGAATCAACACGAAATCGCACGCCACAAAATTGAAAAACGCGGCGCCAGCGAAATCAATTTACTGGTGATTCATCCAAGCCTTCAAAAGCAAGGCTTTGGACAGCAATTGGTGCAACGCTTTATTAAAGATTGTCGATCAAGCCGTGTACCGCGCATTATTGTCGAAGCCAACGTTGTGCAGGCTTCAGGCTTTTATAAGAAGCTTGGTTTTACTCTGCTGGCAGAATTCGATTCACCACTGCATCAAATCGCCTCAAAAGACACGCCAAAAGCGGCCCTGTATGAATACAGGTTATAACTCCCTATCACCAGGCCTGGTGGTCGGTAAGTTGTTTGAAGGAAATACATCATGAAAACTCAATATTATGCTGCATCGTCGTTGGATGGGTTTATTGCGACGGAGGATGATTCGTTGGATTGGCTTTTCCCGCTGGCTAGTTTGGCGGAGTCGAGTTATCCCGATTTTATTGCGCAGGTTGGTGCGTTGGCGGCGATTTGGCGGGGCAGTTTTATGATGCCGGATTGTTGGATGAGTTGATTGTGCAAATCGGTTCTGCGACCTTAGGCCAAGGCAAACCGCTGTTTCCGCGTCGGGTTTTAAGCCCAACTTTGCGTTTAACGTTCGTTCAACAACTGGGCGCAGACATGGTTGAACTGCGCTATGAAATTCAAAAATAAGCACCCATAAGCAATACGATAAGATTGATGTCGCAACAATTTAGTAGGGAATAGACTTATGAAAATTAAACCGATTAGAACGGCTGATGAATATAGCGATGCGTTAGTGCGTATTGATGCATTGTTTGATGCTACGCCGGGTATGGATGCCGGTGATGAGTTGGATGTTTTAATTACGTTGGTGGATGCGTATGAATCTAAAATGCATGCCATTGAAGCGCCGGATCCGATTGAAGCGATTAAATTTCGGATGGAACAGTAAGGGCTATCCGATGCCGATTTAACGCCCATGTTGGGGCAGCGCAGTCGCGTGAGCGAAGTGCTTAATCGTAAACGTCGTTTATCACTAAGTATGATTCGTAAACTGCACCGGGATTTGAAAATTCCTCTAGAGTCTTTGGTTGCGGACTATAAACTTTCCGTTTAAGAGGCTAATTACATCACTTGAATTCAAGTTACCCAAAGACTCGCTCCCTTCGGGTTCGTCCAAGGCGACCATTTCTATAACCACCAGGCCTGGTGGTTATAGAATTTAATGAAGCTATAGTTTCTTTTATTTATTAAATATGAAAATATAGTTTCATATATTGTTTCATTCAGTGTGAAGTATCTCCAATGACATGATTGATAGGTTGGTGAGATGGTCGATAAGCGAACAGCGACGTTATTTCCTAAGCAGAAAGCGGTTTTGGTTCAGTTGGGTGAAAACATTCGGCTGGCGGCGAAACGCAGAAAATTGACGCAAACCCAAATGGCCGAGCGCACTGGTTTGTCTAAACCGACGCTCAGAAAAATTGAGCGCGGTGACGGCTCTGTGTCGATTTGGCATTATTTGTTGGTTTTAGCGGTGTTGGGCTTGGCGGATGATATGGCCAAGGTGGCGCGAGACGATGAGCTGGGGCGTAAGTTACAGGATATTGAATTGCTGAAAGGTAAGTCGTCATGAGTCGTGAAATCTTGGTTTATGCGGATTGGCAAGGCATGGATGCGCCTCATAAAGTTGGGGTGTTGCGTACGGACGTGGTGCGTGGCGGCGAATTGTGTTTTATATTGCGGTATCCAATACCGACGATCATCTTAGAAATCACGGTTTTATTCATACCCTCAAAGGCTGGGTTTTATCGCCTGCATATGACATTAATCCGGTGGCCGATGGTGCGGGGCATTTGAATATTGATGAAGTAGATAATCGCCTCGATTTTGAGTTGGCTTTTTCTGTGATTGACTATTTTCAGTTAAATCAAACAACGGCAGAAACCCTTTATCGACAAGTGATTGAGGCGGTTGATCAGTGGCGAAACGTTGCAGAACAACTCAAAATCAGTCGGCAAGAGCAAGAAGCCATGGCGCCTGCATTTATGGCGCAGCGCCTTTAACCACCAGGCCGGGTGGTTGTGATTGGCTTGAAAAGAAAAACCTTGAAATGTCTTTTGATATGATTGGCGTTCTAATCGACTCATAAACTGATACAAATAAATCAACGTGCAAGCGTCAGCACAATCCAGTTTGCAGCGATTGGAAAAAGTGCGTTATGCCACCCAATTTTGGGATCAACATCTTGCGCAAGCCTTTAACGAGCGTCAACGTTAATGATTGGTGCGCCTGTTAGAAACCGATGATTTTGATGACGGCATTGCTAGACGCAAATATAAAAACTTGGTCGCCACGTCTGACGCCACCGCCGCGCGTGATTTAACCGAACTGGTCGAATTGGGCAAATCTGGGGACAGACCCCGGGACAGACCCCGGGACAGACCCCGGGACAGACCCCGTATGGGGTTGGTTAGAGTGCGAAGTCGTTGAAGTCACTGGTATCGACGGATGAATCGACTTGACCGACCAAATAGGAACTGATTTCAGATTCTTGGGGGGCGACTTGTACATTGTCGGAGACTAACCAGTTATTCATCCAGGGCAAGGGATTGCTTTTGTTTTCAAAAATGGGGTTGAGCTTAATGGCTTTGATGCGGGTATTGGTGATGTATTCCACATAGTCTTTTAAGATGCTGGCGTTTAAGCCGATCATGGAGCCATCTTTAAACAGATAGTCGGCCCATTGTTTTTCTTGTTCGGCGGCTTCGCGGAAAATCTCGTAAACCGTTGGTTCATTTTCTTTGGCAATCGCCATCATTTCAGGATCGTCTTTGCCTTCTGTCATGATGTTGATTAGGTTTTGGGTGCCGGATAGATGAAGGGCTTCATCTCGGGCAATCAATTTGATGATTTTGGCATTGCCTTCCATCAGCGAGCGTTCGGCAAAGGAAAAGCTACAGGCGAATGAGACATAAAAACGAATGGCTTCCAGTACATTAACCGACACAAGGGTTAAGTAAAGCGCCGTTTTAATTTCTTTTCTAAAGGCGTCGTTTTTGCTCAAATCAATTTCTTCGGCATACATTTTATTGGTGAGGGCAATCAGGCGGTCGTAATAGACGGTGACACTGACAGCGCGTTTAACGATTTGTTCATTGGCGACAATGTCATCAAAAATCAGCGAGGGGTCTGACACGATATTACGAATAATGTGGGTGTAGGAACGACTGTGGATGGTTTCAGAAAACGACCAGGTTTCGATCCAGGTTTCGAGTTCGGGAATGGAGACTAATGGCAATAATGCGACATTTGGCGAGCGACCTTGCACGGAATCCAGCAGGGTTTGGTATTTTAAATTGCTGATAAAAACGTGTTGTTCATGATCCGGCAAATTCGCATACTCTCCACGGTCAGAAGACAAGTCAACTTCTTCAGGGCGCCAAAAAAAACTTAGTTGTTTTTCGATGAGCTTTTCAAAAATGGGATGTTTTTGTTGGTCATAGCGAGCGACATTAACATTTTGGCCAAAGAACATTGGTTCTTTTAGGGCATTGTTGGATGAACGGCAAAATGTAGAATATGAAAATTTTTCGTTACAGCTCATAGCGTAAAAATCCTAAAAGAGAAAGTTGAACCTGCTTTGACATAAATCTGCAAAGAGGACTTAAAATATTGATGAGAAATTGTAGCCTATTTAACGCTTGCCTTCTACTCATTTAACTTGGCTTCAAGCTGTTCCCATTGTTCAAAAGCGGCTTCCAAAGCCGTTTCACAGCCATTCAGGTTGTCGAGCTGTTGTTGGGCATCGTCACGTTGGTAAAAGTCAGGGTCGCTCATTTGTTGATGCAAGCTTTCCAGTTGTTGCTCTAAATCTTCAATTTGTTGCGGTAAGGCATCATATTGACGTTGTTCGTTAAAACTGAGCTTTTTAGCCTTTTTAACCGGTTCTGATTTTTGACCAGGCCTGGTGGTTTTTGGGGCAGTTTTTTCCAAAGTGGCCGTTTCCGCCAAATGAGCAGGTCTTTGGCGTAACCAGTCATCATAGCCGCCAATATATTCATTGACGACACCGGGCGCATCAAAGACGATGGAACTGGTGGCAACACTGTTTAAAAACGCACGGTCATGGCTAACAATCAGCACTGTGCCCGGGTAGTCCAACAATAACTCTTCAAGTAATTCGAGGGTTTCAATGTCTAGGTCATTGGTCGGTTCGTCGAGAATCAGCAGGTTGGATGGTTTGGAAAAAACTCTGGCCAATAGCAGACGATTTCGTTCGCCGCCGGATAAGGCTTTAACGGGTTGGCGTGCTCTTTCCGGTGTGAATAAAAAGTCCGATAAATAGCTCATAATGTGTTTGCGATGGCCATTGATTTCAACGTAATCGGATTCTTCCAACACACTTTCAACCACGACCTTGTTTTCATCCAATTGGTCTCGGTGCTGATCAAAATAGGCGATTTGAATATTGGTGCCGAGTTTAACGGTGCCGGATTGGGGTTCGAGCTTGCCCAGTAGCAGTTTGAGCAGGGTGGACTTGCCGCAGCCATTGGCGCCGATAATCCCAACCTTATCGCCTCGCGAAATCAGTGTCGAAAAGTGTTGGATAACGATTTTGTCCGGCCAAGCAAAACTGAGATCTTCCACTTCGATCACTTGTTTACCGGAATGACTGCCTTGGTTAAATTGTAAATTGGCTTTGCCTTGTTGGCTGCGACGCGCTTTATGTTCTTCGCGCAGCTTTTCCAAGGCACGAACGCGTCCTTCATTGCGGGTACGGCGCGCTTTGATGCCTTGGCGAATCCACACTTCTTCTTGCGCTAAGCGTTTGTTAAATTCGGCATGGGTTTTGGCTTCGGATTCAAGCTGCGCTTGTTTGCGCGCTAAGTAGGTGGTGTAGTCGCATTCCCAATTATGAAGCGTGCCTCGATCTAGCTCAACAATTCGGGTGGCCAGGGCTTGTAAGAAAGAACGGTCATGGGTAATAAACACCAAGCTACAATTAAGGTTTTTTAGAAAATCTTCTAGCCATTGAATGGAGGGGATGTCTAAATGGTTGGTCGGTTCGTCCAGTAATAAAATGTCCGGGGCTTGAACCAAAGCCTGTGCTAATAAGACTCGACGCTTCATTCCGCCTGAAAGGGATGAAAACTCGGCTTCTGCCGGGAGCGATAATTTGGAAATAATGGCATCGACACGTTGGTTGAGCGCCCAGCCATCTTGGGCGTCGATGGCTTGTTGCACCTTGGTCAGTTTAGCCATCAGTGCTTCTGAATAATCGTCTGCCATGGCGTGGCTAAGTTGGTGGAAGGCATCAAGCTGTTCGCCAATGTCACCTAATCCTAACGCAATAATATGAAACACGCTGCCGCTGACGTCATGCGGGACTTCTTGTTGCAGTTTGGCAATATGAACCCCATCTTGAACAATGCGGGTGCCTTCGTCTGCTTGAATCGAGTTTTCGATGATTTTCAGCAAGGTCGATTTGCCTTCGCCATTGCGGCCAACAATGCAAACGCGTTCGTTGGGTTCGACTTTGAAAGACACCTTGTCTAATAAGGTTTGGGTGCCATAACTGAGGCGCAGGTCGCGTAAAAAAAGCAAAGCCATATTTTATTTATCTCTAGAGGGGTTCTTGGCCGCTATTCTATGCTTAGCTTGACCAAATTGCACGTTGAGAATGACATTCCCTGTTACCTTCATGGTTTGAATGTTGAGGGTAACGCCGGGTAAGTTTTGCCAAAATCGAATGACCCGCTTTGTTTTTTCCGGGGTACTGACCCAAAGATTAAATAATAAACAACCTTGCAGTGAAACGAGTCGCGCTAGCTGACTTAAAAAAAGTTCTTGGGCAAATTGAAATGGCATACTGTCACTGTCATACAGGTCAATAACAATGACATCAAATGCGGTTTCGGCTTGGTCGGGCCATTCTTTCACAAAAACACCGGCATCGGCTTCAATGGGTAAGATCACCTCGTTGTTGGGCAGCTGAAAATATTGATGGGCAATTTCAATCACGGCTGCCCGTTGTTCAACCAAAATCTGAAGGCAATTGGGCATTAACAGGTGTAATTGCGTTGCTAAACAGCCGCCACCAAGCCCGAGCATCAGTACGCGTTCAACGGGTGCTTTGTTTGAAAAATCTAAAATCGCTTCCAGTAAGCTGGCTTGATATTCAAAGGCCAGGGTGCAGGGGGCGTAGAGATAAGCACGGCTTTGTTCAACTAAGCTATTAAAGTAAAGACTGCGCGTGTCTGCTGTTTCAACCACTTGAATCAGCCCAAATTGATCTCGAACACTGTGAATGATTTTTCCGTGCGGGTGTCTGGCCATCGTCAATACTTAACTCTTAATGGCTCAACCACCATAGCCGTAATTTGAGGCCAATGCTGGTGCTATACCCCACTTCAACAAAGGCAATATTGCCGTCTTTGTCAACCAAAAAACTGGCGGGAACCGCGCGTGCACCAAAGCGCTTCATCAGTTGCCCTTCCTGGTCGTTAACGATAATATCGGCATTCATCTGATTGGATTTGGCATAGGCTATTAGTGCCGTATCGTCATCCGATTGGGTGGCAATATTAATCACCGCATAGTCTTTGGCGACCTGTTCAATGCCGTCTTTGGCGAAGTCACAAATCGGACACCAGGTTGCCCAAAAGTGAATCAATACCGGTTGCCCTTGGTAGTGGGCTAACTGAATGGGTTGACCGGTAATGCTGGTGGTATTCAGTTCCGGTGCTTTGCCTTCAATCACCTCTCCTTGCATAAAAGGGCGGATGGCAAGATAAATGACCAAAACCAGCAAAAGTGTGAGCAGGTTTTGAACCCAATTGCGTTTTAACAGGGGAATTTTGTGTTGTGGTTCTGTCATGAGCGCTTGTCCAATGTAGAATATCAGCGGAGAGGGTTTTGAGTGCCCTTATGATAACAAAGGAAAAAGATGGACGCAGAATTTTGGCATCAAATGTGGCAACAACCGCAACAGGGGTTTGATCAACCTCAGCCCAATCATTTTTTAACCCGTTATTGGTCCGCGTTGAAGCTGAAAGGCAATGAAACCGTGCTGGTGCCTTTGTGTGGTAAAAGCGTCGACATGACTTGGTTAGTGCAACAGGGGCATTCGGTATTAGGCGTGGAATTAAGCCGAAAGGCATTGGATGCTTTTGTTGCAGAACATCATCTTAGCGCAGAACCGCTAGAACATGCTGTGTTTGAGGGGCATCAAACGGCCGAAATGCGCTTATTTTGTGGGGACTTCTTTAAACTGTCGGCTCACGACTGTTCTGAGGTCAGCGCGTTTTACGATAGAGCCGCTTTAGTGGCCTTACCAGCGGATATGCGCCAACGCTATGCGGCACATCTAGCCGAGGTTTGCGCTGACGGTGTAAGCGGATTATTGGTGGTGATGGATTACGATCAAACCGCGATGAGTGGACCTCCATTTTCGGTGTCGGATCATGAAGTGGTGCAATTGTTTTCGGAGCATTTTGATTTACAAAAAATCGCATCGGAAACCTTACAACGCAAAGGCGTTCAAATAACAGAAAGCGTGCATCTTTGTCAGCGCAAAAGTCGCTAATTGAGGCGCCACTTGTTATTTTCAGTCGAATCGATTATGTTAGCGCCACTATTTCAGGGACAGAATAATTGATGGATAATGAGGCGTTAACAAACCAACCGACCCCCCCGGAAACGCCCTTGGCCGTTTTGCGAACGGTATTTGGCTTTCAAACATTTCGCGCCCACCAGCAAGCGGTGATTGACGATTTATTGTCGGGTCAGGATTGTTTTGTGCTGATGCCAACCGGGGGCGGTAAGTCGCTCTGTTATCAAATCCCGGCATTAATTTTGCCCGGGACAGCGATTGTGGTGTCGCCACTGATTGCGCTTATGCAAGATCAGGTCAGTGCGCTCAAAGCTTATGGTGTGCGTGCCGCTTATTATAATTCCACTCTGGATGCGGATGCTGCAAATCAGGTATTAATGCAATTGCACACCGGGCAACTGGATTTATTGTATGTGTCGCCGGAGCGGCTGTTAAACGAAAGCTTTTTTAAGCAGCTCCAACAAATGCCCATCTCTTTATTTGCGGTAGATGAAGCCCATTGTGTATCGCAGTGGGGGCATAATTTCCGTCCCGAATACAGTCAAATTGGTGCTTTGCGTGAGCGATTTCCACAGGTGCCCTTTTTGGCTTTAACGGCAACCGCTGATGAAGTCACTCGGCAAGATATTATGCAACGATTGCATTTGCAGCATGCGAAGATCCATATTGGCGGTTTTGATCGAGCCAATATTCGCTATACGGTGTCGGAAAAAAACCAGCCGATGAAACAATTGTTAGCCTTTTTAAACAGTCAGTCGGACAAGCAGCAAAGTGGCATTGTTTACTGTTTAAGTCGTAAGCGGGTGGAGGAGGTTGCTTTAAAATTACAAGAAGCCGGTTTTCGAAGCAAAGCTTATCATGCCGGGTTGCCGACAGAGATACGCCAAAGCGTTCATCAACAGTTTATGCGGGATGAAGTGACGATTGTGGTGGCAACGGTGGCATTTGGCATGGGCATTGATAAACCGAATGTGCGGTTTGTGGTGCATTATGATTTGCCAAAAAATATTGAAGGCTATTATCAAGAAACCGGCCGGGCAGGTCGAGATGGCTTACCGTCAGAGGCGTTGTTACTGTATGGCGCTCAGGATATCGTCACTGCCCGTTATTTTGTCAATCAAAACCCGAATGAAGCACAAAAGCGCATTGAAGCGCATAAGCTGGATGCGATGGTGCAATTTGCCGAGGCGGTGACCTGTCGGCGCCAGGTGTTGTTGCATTATTTTGGCGAAGAAGCCCATCAGCAATGTGGTAACTGTGATGTGTGTTTGAATCCGCCAAGGTTTTTTGATGGAACGACCGAAGCGCAAAAGGCGTTATCGTGTGTTTATCGATTACAGGAATCTTTTGGCATGCGCTATGTGATTGATGTATTACGCGGTCTGGAGCATGAGCGCATTCGTCAATTGAACCATCAGCAACTCAGTACCTATGGCATCGGTAAAGATTTGTCAGCAGCGCAATGGACATCCATTTTTCGACAACTCATCCATTTAGGCTATTTGCAGCAAGACATTCAAAATTATTCGGTCTTGAAGCTCATGCCCAATGCCGGGGAAATTTTAAAAGGGCAAAAGCGCTTACAATTAGCCGCACCGCGACATCAATTGGCATCTTCAAATCGAGGGTCACGCAAGCAGGATAAAGCGAATTTATCTGCCGGTGAGTTGCAAGATTTTGAAGGCTTGAGACAATTACGAAAAGAGATTGCAGACAGTGAAGAAAGACCTGCCTATCAAGTTTTTGGGGATGCCGTCTTGATAGAGATGGTTCAGAAACGCCCTCAAACGGAGAGCGCATTATTGGCCATTAACGGTGTTGGTGAACAAAAGCTGGCGCGTTATGGGTTTGAATTTTTACACTATTTAAAACAGCTCGACAAGGCTTAAATAGCCTTAAAAGACAGCAATATTCACCAGGCCTGGTCGTTTTTAGGCCATTTTAAAGAGATTTTGATTGTATGAAAATATGGGTAGATGCAGACGCTTGTCCCTGCGTGATTAAAGAGATTTTGTTTAAAGCGGCGCAGCGTACTCGGATTCCGATGACTTTGGTGGCGAATCATGCCATGCGACTGCCGCAACAACACTGGATTGATTTTATACAGGTGGGTCAAGGGTTTGATGTTGCCGATAATGCCATTGTTAAACGCATCGTCTCGGGCGATTTGTTGATTACCGCAGATATTCCATTAGCCTCGGAAGCGATTGCCAAAGGCGCGACGGCATTAAACCCAAGGGGCGAGCTCTATACCCTTGACAATATTCAGGCACGTTTAACCGTGCGCAACTTTATGGATGCGGTGCGTTCCAGCGGTGTGAATACCGGTGGGCCGCCGCCATTAAATCAACAGGATCGTCAGGCGTTTGCCAATCAGTTAGATCGCTTTATACAGCGATATTTATCAAAAAACCCTTCGCAAAAACAGGAGAAGCCGCGTGAGTGAAGCAACCTTTTTAGATCTGGCCGAGTTACGTCAACGCTATTTAAAAGGCGGCTTGGATGAAGACAATACCGCAGAGAACCCCTTTAAACAATTTGAAATTTGGTTTAAACAGGCGCAAGAGGCGGATTTACTTGAGCCGAACGCGATGAGTTTATCGACCGTGGATGCACAGGGTCAGCCGAGTTTACGAACAGTATTATTAAAACAATTTGATACAGATGGCTTTGTATTTTTTACCAATTATCAAAGTGAAAAATCAAAACAGATTATGCAAAATCCGAGGGTGGCATTGTTGTTCCCCTGGTTGGCGTTAGAGCGCCAAGTGAAAGTCTTGGGGAAAGCGGAAAAGATTTCACTGGCACAGTCGATGAAGTATTTTGCCAGCCGACCCAAGGGCAGTCAGATTGGTGCTTGGGTCAGCCAACAAAGTCAGGTAGTTTCCTCCAAACAGGTGTTGTTGAGTCAGTTTGAAAAAATGAAACAAAAGTTTCAGTCCGGTGAGGTGCCGTTTCCGGATTTCTGGGGTGGTTATCGGGTGGTGCCGCATCAAATTGAATTTTGGCAGGGGGGCGATAATCGGTTACATGATCGGATTTGTTATGACCGGAAAGCGGGTGAAAATCGCTGGTTGAAGCAGCGGTTAGCCCCTTAAAGTTCTGAGTTCAAAGCCGATGACAATCATGGGATGAGGCTAAGTTGCTATTTTAAGTTTGCATAATCAATGGCGGCCAACAACTCAGCTTTTAGGGCATGGAGTTTTTCAAGCCCCTCTCTCGCGGCGGTCAAATTGCCTTCGGTTTTTTGAGTAATAAGCTGTCGTCCCATAGCGTGAATTTGTGAATGCAGTGTTTGAATGTGGTGATGCTGAGATTTCGTGAGCCTTTGTTTGGCTTCATCGTGGCCTAACCAATGTGTAAAACGACATTTTTTTTCATCCATTTCAGGTGGCCAATCGGTGCGGTTGGTCAGGTAAAATTCAATCTGATTAATCCAGGCGCGATGTTCAATGGCTGCGGTAATAAAAACCCGTTCATATTCAGTGGCATGTCTTATGTTTTGCCATTGGGGTTTAGTGTGCCAGTGGTGTAACCATTCAAATACTTGATCAGCGGGCATGGGGTGGCTGATTTCATAGCCTTGTATTAATTCATAGCCAAGCTTTAATAACAGATTGGCAACATATTCGGTTTCTACGCCTTCCGCAACCACATTCAGGTTAAAGGCTTTACCCATGCCAATAATACTTTCCATAATGGACAGGCTTTGCGGATCGGTTTGCAAGTCTTTGACAAAACTCAAATCCGCTTTGAGTTCATGAACCGGCAGGGTCTTGAGATAGGTTAGCGAGGCATAGCCGGTTCCAAAATCATCAATCGAGAACTGAATCCCCATCGCCGTACACCGTTTCATAACATTGGTTGTGCTCACAATGTCTTCAATGGCTGAGGTTTCTAATATCTCAAAAGTTAATAAACTGGGCGGAATTTGATGGTATTTAGCTAATGATTTCTGTAAATGGTTGGAAAAACGGTGATCAAGCAATAACATGCCATCAATATTAACGCTGACAGGGAGTACTTTGCCTTGTTCATGCCAGGCTTGCATTTGTTTTAACGCCGCTTCAATGACCCAAAATCCTGCATCAAAAGCAATGAACGGGTTTTGAAATAGGTGTACAAATGCAGCTGGCTGTAACAGTCCTTTTTGTGGATGTTGCCAACGGATCAGCGCTTCCAATCCATAAAGTTTACCTGTTTTTAAGTTGACTTTTGGCTGGTAGTATAGTTTGAGTTCATTTTCAGCAAGGGCTTGCTTAAGTTCAATGATTTCAGCGCTGGCGGCTTGATCTGTTTGCGACGCATCAAATACATAGGTTTGGTTTTTGCCGCGCATTTTGGCTTGATACATGGCTTGGTCGGCTTGGCGAATCACCTGCTCGGCATCCATGTCTTGATGGGGGTGGAAAAAAGTCACACCAATACTGGCAGAGACACTAAAGGTCATGTCGTTATAGACAATCGGTTGATTGGCGTGATCTAAAAATCGCTGCAATAAGGGCGTTAGGGTTTTCAGTTGGTCGGCATTTAGAATCACTGCCACAAATTCATCTCCACCATAGCGCGAGATGCTGTCTTCGTCACGGATGGCACTCCTAAAGCGTTGAGCAATGGTTTTCAGCAAGTAATCACCCGCCTGATGGCCGTGCTGATCATTAACGGCTTTAAAGCCATCCAGGTCAATAAACAGCACGGCAATGGAGGTATCATGCCGCTTGGCGCTGGCAATCGCTTGATTGAGGCGATCTGCAAACAGTAATCGATTGGGTAGTCCGGTGAGCATATCGTAGTGTGCAATCAGCTCAAGTTGGCTGCGCTGTTCTTTTTCAACGGTAATATCCGAAAAGAGGGCAATATAATTTTTGATGGTATCGTCTTGATTATAGATAGCACTAATGGTCAGTTTCTCCGGGTAGATACGACCATCTTTTCGTTTGTTCCAAATTTCTCCAGACCACCTGCCCTCTTCAATCAGTTGACGCCACATTTTTTCATAAAAACTTTTGTCTTGTTTGCCGGAGTTCAACAGTTTGGGCGTATTGCCGAGCGCTTCGGTTTTTTTGTAGCCGGTAATCTGTTCAAAGGCTTGATTGACATTCAGAATGACACCATTTGGATCGGTAATTAAGATGGCTTCTTGTGCATGGGTAAACACGCTGGCAGCTTGGCGCAGTTCATTTTCAGTTTCAGTTTGTTCGGTAATATTTTCAATCAGGCCATCAATCGAAATTAGTCGACCGGCTTTGTCGAGGGTGGCATGTTGAATCAGTTTCAGGGTTTTACGTTTCGCTGAAGGCGAATTGAAACGGAAGCTGAATTCGTTTTTTACCTGCCGCTTTTGAAGCAGATTTTGAATATTGGCTTCAACAGTAGCTTGGTCTTCCGGCAAGCATTGAATGACCGAATGCCAGGGCTGGTTTAATATTTGATCAACCGGGATTTCAAAAATTCCCACGGCGCTGTCACTGATATAGGTGATGATACCTTGCGCGTTTAAGCTGTATAGACAGTAGTTTTCACCAATTTCATCCACCAAGCGTTCATATTGATGTTGTTGTTTGATAATTTTTTGATTGGCATGCTGTTGCTGAATGAGTCGCCAAACTTCATTGGCCAGTAGCTGAAGTGCATGGACATTTTCTTGGGTATAATCTGAGGGTTTATTGGCAAGCGCAAACAGCATTTCCACTCGATCTTTGCCCATCACCGGTACGATAAGGAGCCGGTTTAACTGATGCATTTTATTCAATAAGCCAATCTCATTAGGGGTTTGCGAAACCTGATTGATGATGATCGGTTTTTCGGTCTCTAACACTTGTTTTTCAATACCGGCATCTGCAAACCGGTAGTGCGAAACGATATTTTGTTGTCGTTGGTTACGAAGGGTTTGGCTTGAATGGGTAATGAGTTCAAATGTCTGCGAAGAATGATTGACCAGGTAAACAAAACCGATTTGACTGGTGATATGGGATTCAATTTCATCCAGCGCGTTTTGAATAAAAGCTTCTTCATCCAGTTTCGACGCTTGCAGCGGCAAGGCCAGTAAAATTTCGTCTAAAGCGGCTTTTTCACTCAGTACCTTTTCATGCCGTTGCACAAGCTGCATGGAGTTGGATAAGCGTTGATGCAAGTAAAGGGCTCTGAGTAAGCTGATGGCCAAGATGATAATGAGGATGCCGATCAAAAGAATATCGGCGGTGTATTGCTGCCAAAATTGTTTCAGGCTGAATTGGGGGGGGATATGATAGGGTTCAATCTGAAGGTCGCGTAAAATTTTTTCGTAGGGTAAATAGTCCAACGGTGGAATAAACCCGGCGATCTGCGCAGCGATAGCGGCGGGATGATCCGCGGGTAAATTGTATAGCGCTAATGCAACTTGCTTGGTGGTGGCTTCATCAATATGACTGAGTACCACAAAAGGCCATTCCGGATAAAGTGTTGTTGATAGCTTAAAAGGATAGTTAAACAGGTTGCGGGCGTGAATGATTTTGATTTCAGAACCCGACAATTTACCTTCTTTAATCCATTGTTCAAGGATACCAGTGCGGACAAAGCCGACATCTGCTTTTTTCGATAATACCGCTTTAATCACCCGTTCATTATCGTGAATCGTGAGGAAGTTTAAGTCTGTTTGTCGCAGTTCCGTGTGTTTGGCAATTTCTGCCATCGGCATGCTAAAGGCACCTGAGCTTCGAAAAGAGGGGATGGCAATGGTTTGTTTCGCCAAGTCGTTTAGGGTTTGAATATCCTCTCTGGTTGCCAAGCTGAAAATAACCCCGCCAAAGCTATTTAACCTTTTTCCTTGATAAGCGGTTTGCATGGTGGCAATTGCATTGTTTAAGGCATTTTCATGGCGAATGATTTGATAGAGGGATGGGTTGGCCAGAACCAAATCAATTTGGTTATGCTGAACAACGGTTCTGAGAGCGGAATCACCCATTGCATAGAGTTTAATCGTGTGATTTGGCAAATTTTCGCTCAAGTAATCCGCTAGCGGTTGATAACGCGCTAAAGTGGTTTCAGTATTGGAATGTGCGAAAACAGCCAGATTTAATGAGGTTTTTGCATGATCCGCTTGTGCATTGCCAAAGCACAGTAAACTGAAGAGGATCAGAAAACGGAGTCGGATGATCAAAAGAGGGTTAATAATATGCAGCATTGGGGCTATTTTTGGGTAGAAATTGGTTTGTAAACAGTTGATCTAGGTCACGCGGAAGCTGATCTGCCGAAACCCCGGTATAGGGCATTAATCCTTTTACAATGGTTTTTAAGGTCTCTCGGTCGGATAAAATGGCATGATTTCTTTCTAAAGTGGGCAATGCGATGCCTCTGAGTCCGCTTTTCATAACGTCAATCGGGAATCGGTTGTGGATGGTATTGGTCATTTCATACAACATGTCACTGGGATTAGATTGGAACGATTTTAACATCTTAAAGTGGGTTGTGGTTAAATCTGTTAAGGAATTGCTCAGTGTTGATAGCTTGTCGGTTGTTACCGCAAGCACATCATAGTTCATGTTTGGCAGTTGGCGGCTGTCAAAAATCACCTTAAAGCCTTCTGCTAAGAATGGATGCGCATAGGGTTCATAAGAAATCGCGATATCAATCTGATCGCTTTTCCAGGCGTCATATTGTTGGTAGGGCGCCACCGCCACGGCGGAAATGTCATCAAGCGTTAAATGCGCCGCTTCCAGTAATTTATGCAAGATGAGTTGCCCGTGCGCCGTTGCTTCATAGCCAATTCGCATCCCGGCCAGTTCTGTTAATTTTTTGGTGTGATGGGGCGCTAACACCATATCCGCACCGGCAGAAATGTCAAAAATCATAATGACCGTCATAGGGATGCCTCTGGCGCGAGCAATCAATACCTCATCCAAACTGAGTGTTGCAACATCAATTTCTTTTTTTGACAGAGCCGATAGAATTTCACTGGCGGAACGATATTCGGTAAAGTGAATGTGTTTGGGTAATTGACCTAAACGATGGCCTAGGTGCAGAAACTCATAGCCTAGCCAGGGGTGAGAACCTATTCGAACAAGATTTGGCTCGCTGCAACCGCTTAATCCGAACATTGCTAAACCAGACAAAAAGCAGGTTCCAAAAGAACGACTGATAAATTGTCTTCGAGATAGTGTCATGAAATTTATCCATATTTTTTAAAGGGTTTGCTAATCATATCATAGCCAGAATTTGGCTTGAAATTATCCCATTAAGTTTAGCGCTAAATTTTTTTGGGGTTCGTTATAAATGTCACCTGTGTTAGTTTGATACGGAGGCTAACAGGGTCGTGTAAAGATCATAGCGGGTATTGGGACTTGAAATCTGCGCATTGGGCGTTGGGCCGATTAAAGGTTGGGCTTTTTTAGGGCGTTTGACCACCACCCGTTTTTGTGCGACTTGAAGGGCAGCGGCCAGTAGGGTCTGACTGTCTTGGTCTGAGCCGACCAATTGTTGTAGCGCCTGCATCTCTTTGGGGGCGGCAGCTGTTTTCTTTTTTTCGGGATACATAGGGTCGCAGTAAACTACGTCGCAGTGAACGGCGCCTTGCGATAAATAGTCTGCGGCATCTGCTTCGATTAGGGTCATGCGTTCCATAATGGCACGAATGTCTTTCGGGGTGTCGGGGTGTTGGGTGCGTTCAATGGCATCTGCGAGCAAGGCAGCAATAATCGGTGAGCGTTCTATTAAAGTGACTTGACAGCCTAAGCCGGCAAACACAAAGCCATCTCCGCCCATGCCGGCGGTGGCATCGATGATGTGCGGTTGTTGTTGTGCGAGTACCGCGCGTGCCAGGGGTTGCCCCTTGCCGCCGCCGAATTGACGACGATGGTTTTTTTTGCCTTGAATAAAGTCAATAAAAACCGGGCCTGACATATTTGAGAAAAGGGCCAACTTATAGTCGGCAGAACCATCGGTTGTGCAAGGCTGTTTGGGGTCTTGCCACCAACCCAGTTGCATTAGTGGCGGGGCGTCCAGTTCTTTAGTCAGCGGCAGCCCTAACTTTGTGGCTAGAGCGTGAGCGCGTTCAGGCAGGGCAGTCTCGGTAATGGCAATGAGCATGGTCAGCGCGATTAGCGGTCTTCTGCAAAGCCAAAGGTTTCAGCGATATAGTCAATGTCTTTATCACCGCGTCCTGATAGGTTAATGAGCATCGTTGTGCCCGGGTTTTGCTGGCCGTGCTTCATGGCCCAAGCCACCGCATGGGCACTTTCTAATGCAGGGATAATCCCTTCTCGGCGTGATAGTTTATAAAAAGCATCCAGGGTTTCAGCGTCAGTAACGCCATGATATTGCACTTTTCCGGCGGTTTTTAGGTGAGAATGTTCTGGCCCGACACCGGGATAATCCAAGCCAGAAGCGATTGAATGAACCGCTGCCGGATTGCCTTCGTCATCAGAGAGCAGTAAGCATTTAAATCCATGAATCATGCCGGGTTTTCCGTAAGTCATGGTGGCTGAATGTTCGCCCGGTTTGGTGCCTTTGCCCAGCGGTTCAACCCCGTTTAAGGTGACGGTTTGATCTTCGATAAAACCAGAAAATAGCCCCATTGCATTGGAGCCGCCACCAACACAGGCACCGACTTGATCCGGCAGTTCGCCCACCATTTCTAAATACTGTTGGCGAGCTTCATGCCCAACCACCGATTGAAAATTACGCACCATCATTGGGAATGGATGCGGGCCAACGACTGAACCAATGGCAAATAAAGCAGTATCCGCTTGTGGCACATAAGATTGAAATGCCGAATCCACCGCTTCTTTTAAGCTGCGACCCCCAAATGAAACCGGCACGACTGTGGCCCCCAGTAATTTCATGCGGGTCACGTTCGGGGCTTCTTTGGCAATGTCGATTTCGCCCATGTGAATTTCACAGGCCATCCCAAAATAGGCGGCTGCGGTGGCCAGCGCCACGCCGTGTTGTCCGGCGCCGGTTTCGGCAATTAATTTGGTCTTGCCCATGTGTTTCGCCAATAGCGCTTCGGCCATACAATGATTAAGTTTGTGTGCGCCGGAATGATTCAGGTCTTCACGTTTTAAATAAATATGGGCGCCGACATCTCGGCTGAGATTATGGGCATAGTAAATAGGGGTCGGGCGACCTTGGTAATGTTTGCGAATATAGTTGAGTTCATTCAAAAAGTCGGCAGAGCGTCCTAAGGTTAAGTAAGCTTGATTGATTTCTGCGAAATGGGGTTCAAGCTCTGGCGGTAAAAAAGCGCCACCAAAATCTCCGAAATACCCTTCGGCATTGGGAAAGTTTTTTAAATAAGACATAGCCGTTCCTTTTGAAAGTTCAAAAATGATATAAATGACGCAATTAAGGGTGCGCTGACTAAAAGGTAAAGTCGATTTTCAGGTCGATTTGAGGAGTCATTTTAATCAAAAAATGACCAGGCCTGGCCATTTTTTGATAAAGACGGGGGGATTATGGCTTGCGGCCACCGATCATTCGGGTAATGATTCCGGGTTCTTCTCCGGCTTCTGCTTTGATAATGGCAGCAAAGTGTAAGATTAAAAACGGCACTAAATACCATAATGCCAATTGGTGGAATTCTTCAATACTGTGTTTCCAGTCGGCAGGGCCATAGACCATCAATAACCCGCTGATAAGCGATAACGCAACAAAGCCATAAAGCCCGAGATAAGCAATGGCTTTGATTTTTTCCTTGGCCGTCGCGGTGGGGTCAAAAGGGCTTTTGTAATAAAGGCCATTGGCTTTCATATGGGCAAAGCGAAGGACTAATAACACGGTTAAAAAGTAGCCGGCATATAAATGCCAATCGAACATGACGTTGCGAATGGACTTGGCAATTTTTACGGCATCGGATTCACTCAATTGCGCGTTGGCGAGCTGAGGGGCATCCATCAGTATTTGCGCCATGTGATGTTTTTCCATCCAGCCAAGTCGTAACAGCACCGTTAATAAAATCAGTAACATGCCAAAGGCAAACCCCCAATGTAGCAGGCGGTGAACCAGCGGGTAAAAAGCCTCCTTAGTCTTGTCCATAGATAAATCTCCTATCGGTTATAAGTGGTGAAGTTGTTATTATTTGTCTAGTGCAGATTTTGCCTCCATTGGCAGACTTTGCCTGAGTAGTTTAAAGCTTAAACCTTAACAAAATATTAAGAGTAGACACTTTTTTTGAAAATTTTTTGTCGCCTTAAAAAGGGGGCAATAGACGCGGTGAAAATGATTTCACGATACAATGACGTTGATTGAGGTGCGCTATATTGTCAAAAGAGGTTTAAATAAAACGCAGATGAGGTTTGTAAAGGTTGCAGTGCCGGGGCCGTTTTTGGCGCCTTTGGATTATGTGATTCCCGACACCTTGGAGACAGGAGAGCTGCCTGTGGTTGGGGGGCGAGTGTGGGTGCCTTTTCGACGTAAGGTGTTGGTCGGGTTGGTGATGGATATCTCCGATCACTCTGATTTGGCGGTTGAAAAGATTAAACCGCTGGAAGCCGTTATCGATGCAGACGCTGTTTTTTCAGATAAAGACATGCAATTTCTACGTTGGGCGAGTCATTATTATCACGAGCCGATTGGCCAGGTGGTTCAGACGGCATTGCCGAAAAGGCTACGTGGCGGAGAACCCCTTAAAGTAAAGGGGGTTGCTGCTTGGCAATTGTCCGCATCGGGTCTTTTAGCGGAAAAACAGCTGGTAGCAAATGCCCCGCAACAACGAAAGCTTTGGGCGCTCTTGCAAGCGCAAACGGCCCCGGTGGGCGCGCACTTTTTGAAGCAATTTTTTCCGGGAAACTGGCGGTTACCGTTAAAGCGGTTGCAAGAAAAGAATTGGGTATCTGAAACCGAAATGCCTTGTGTAACTGCCTTTTCGGCACGCGAAAAATTACCCAGGCCTGGTCATATTTTGCATCCGCCACAGCAAGCGGCGGTGGATGCGGTTTTGGCCAGCAGGGGTTTTGGCGCTTTTTTATTGGAAGGGGTGACCGGTAGTGGCAAGACTGAAGTGTATTTGGAGATTATTCAGGCGGTGATCGCAAAAGGCCGGCAAGCCTTAGTATTGGTGCCGGAAATTGGACTTACACCGCAAACGGTTCGCCGTTTTGAAGCCTTTTTGCAGACGCCGGTTGCGGTGATGCATTCGGGGTTAAATGATAAAGAAAGGCATTGTGCCTGGTCTGCGGTCAAACACCATGAAGTGTCGGTTTTATTGGGAACGCGTTCAGCACTGTTTACCCCTTTTGCCGATTTAGGCCTGTGTATTTTAGATGAAGAACATGACTTATCTTTTAAGCAACAAGAGGGGTTTCGTTATTCTGCGCGCGATTGTTTGGTCAGACGCGCGCACTTGCATCAAGTGCCGGTGGTGCTCGGGTCGGCAACCCCGTCCATTGAAACCTTGCATAATGCCTTGGCAGGGCGTTATCAGCATTTGAGGTTATTAGAGCGTGCCGGTACGGCTCAAATGCCGACGATTCAGTTGCTGGATGTTCGTGGTCAAAGGGTTCAAGCAGGGGTTAGCGAAGCGTTGCAACAAAAAATCAGCGCACATTTAGCTCAGGGGAATCAAGTGCTATTATTTTTAAACCGACGCGGTTATGCGCCGGTGTTAATGTGTCATCAGTGTGGCTGGCAAGCCGTTTGCTCCAGTTGTGATGCTAATATGACCTATCACCAACAGATTAATGCGTTGCGGTGTCATCATTGTGGGGCTCAGCAGGCGGCACCGAGAAGGTGCCCTGATTGCGGTTCTGCTGACTTTGAACATCTGGGGGTTGGCACCGAGCAATTACAGCGTTGGGTGCAGACACATTTCCCGCAAGCGTCTTTTTTACGCATCGATCGGGATACCACGCGTTTAAAAGGGCAGATGCAAGCGCTGACTGAGCAAGCAAGTCATGGCGAGGCGGATATCTTAATCGGAACGCAAATGTTGGCTAAAGGACATCACTTTCCCAAGGTGACATTGGTGGCGATGCTTGATATCGATCAAGGTTTGTTCAGTTGTGACTTTCGCGCTGCCGAACGTATGGCACAATTGGTTATTCAAGTCGCGGGGCGATCAGGTCGAGGTCTATCTGCCGGTGAAGTGGTGATTCAAACGCATCATCCTGAACATCTGTTGCTTAAAGTGTTAGTTGAGTCAGGTTATCCGGCCTTTGCGCAACACGCTTTGGCCGAAAGGCAGCAGGCCGATTTGCCGCCTTTTCAGTATCAAATATTGTTGCGGGCGGAAGCCCTGGATGGACAATTAGGTTGGTTGTTTTTAAATGAAATAAAACAGGCATTAAATTTTGCTAAAATGGCGATACTGTTGCCCGAATTTGATAACGAAAACAGATCCTTGACATCGGAATCTTCAGCCGAAAGGCGAGCATTGAGTGTGACAGAATCGAGTCGATTAGCGGTTTTGGGACCGGTCAGTGCACCAATGTTAAAGCGACAAGGCCGCTTTCGGTATCAACTTTTATTACAGGGACGTAAAAGAAGTGAACTGCATCAATGGTTGGCTGAAGTGGAAGGGTGGTTGTATCAGCATCCACTTGCCAAAAAAGTCAGATGGTCAATTGATGTCGATCCACAGGAAATGACTTAGGGCGTTCCTTAGGTCTTAAAATCGCTCCTCTCGGGGAGAGGTTCTTAAAAAGTAAGGGAAAATCAGTGTCATTGTTAGTCAGACTGTTTAAAGCGTTGAATGCCAATCAGCATCCGGGTCAAATCGCACTGTCATTTGTATTGGGCATGATTTTGGGATTGACACCCTTGTTTTTCGCTCACAATCTCTTTACCTTAATGTTGGTTTTGTTATTAAGAATTAACCTCTCAGCATTAATTGTTGCCACGCTATTCTTTAGTGGGCTGTCTTATTTGTTAGATCCGTTATTCCACCAAGCCGGGCTTTGGATATTACAAATGGAATCCTTACAGCCTTTGTTGACCGAATGGTATAACCAAGCCTTTTGGCGTTGGATAAACTTTAACAATACCTTGGTCATGGGCAGCGTATTGGTTGCTTATGGACTCAGTGTGCCGGCTTTTGTCATCTTTTGGGTGTTGGTTAAAAGCTACCGTCAGCGATTTTTAAAATGGGTCAATCAATTTAAAATCATTCAAATTCTCAAAGGAGCAAAAGAAGCTGAATGGCTTTCTGGAATCGTCAAGTAACGTCTGCAATGGATCACGCTAAACCGTCAGAGTCAAAGATGCCGAAACCCAAAGGATGGATTCGATGGTCAGGGTTAAGCTTGGTTGTGGCCGGGGTTGGGCTGTTTTTGCTCATTGGTTATTTGGGGATTACCCTCGCATTAAAGTCACAATTAGAAAAAAGCGTGTCCAATATATGGGGCGCAAAAGTTGAAATTGGGGCGATTGACTTAGGGGTCTTTCCCTTGGGAATTGGCTTGCGGGATCTCCAAGTCACCGATCCTAAAAAACCGATGGAAAACTTAATTCAAATTCATCGAATCAGAGTCGCCGTGAACTTGTATCATTGGGTGGTGGGTCGAACCGTTATTGAAGAAGTCCTGTTAAGTCATCTAGCCCTGCACCAACCTCGCCAAACGTCCGGGGCTTTGCCGAAACCGCCGCCGACTCTTGCGCCCAAAGTGAAAGCGGTGCCCACCGGGGATAAAAAAACACAAAATGATCTGGCGATTCCCTTGCCAAAAATGACGGTGCCAACACCGCAACAAATGCTGTCAAGAGAATCCTTAAAAACCGTCACGATCGCTGAGGATATCGAGCAAAAACTCGCCGAAATTAACCAGGCCTGGTTAAAATTGGAGGCTGAAATCCCTTCACAGCAATACCTTAATGACTATCAAGCTCGGTTTAAGACTTTAACGCAAGGCAAGATTGATTCTATGCAGGCGTTTGAAGCGAAAAAAGCGCAATTCGAATCGTTGAAACAGGAACTTGAGGGTAAACAGCAGTCGTTAAATGCCGCGCAAAAAACCCTGAAGAATCATCTCCCGGGATTACAACGACAAGTCAATGATTTAAAAAAAGCGCCGCAACAAGATTATCAACGCTTGCTTGACACCTATTCATTGGATGCCTCGGGTTTATCGAATATCAGTTATTTATTATTTGGTCCTCAAGTACAAACTTGGATCAATGAGGGGATAAAATGGGCGCGTAAGGCGGAACCTTTGATCGAAAAATTCAAAATCTGGCAGGCTGAAAAGGCTCAGCAGGCATCTAATGCTGTTGCTGAGGATGCCAAGCGGTTCAAAGGTCAGGACATTCATTTTAAAGAATATGATCCTCAGCCGGATTGGATTATTAAACGCATTGCCATTGAAGGCGACGTTAAATGGGGACATATAACCGCCGAAGCCACGCAAGTGACGCTGGATCACCCTAAAACGCAGATGCCGATTTTATTTAATGTCGTTGTTAAACCCGACAATGATCAACCCGCATTAACCCTTAGCGGTCAAGGGAACGCAATTGATCCGCAGGCGCCTTTTACCGAAGTCAAAGTGCATTGGCCACAGCGCCAAGTGTCTGATTGGAAAATATTAAAGGATCGTAACTTACCACTGGCGATGCAAAAGGCAATCGTCGATGTGAAGGGTCATATTTTGCTGAAACCCCAACAACAAATAGATGCTTGGTTGAATTTGGATTATCAACAGGTTGATATGCAAATTGTGGATTCGCCATCAAAAGACGTGAACCGTTACCTGGCACCCTTATTCAGCGATATTGATGCCTTTAAAGTAACAACGGAAGTCACCGGAGATTGGTATGCGCCCAAAATCGGTGCCAATTCAGATTTGGATAAAATCCTCTCGGGTGCCTTTGATCAGTTATTAACGCAAGAACTGTCAAAGCTAAAAACCGATTTAAAAGCGCAATTGGATGCCGAGCTGGCCAAACAGCTTCAGCCGATTCAAAAGCAACTGTCGGTCTGGTTAGACAAAGATTCTCAATTGGCGCTGCAACAAAAAGGGATTGGCCAGATATTGAATTCCAATTGGCAGGCAAATGCCAAGAAAGCTTTGCAGCAACGTTTAGATGCCGAAGTGACGAAAGCAAAACAGCAGGCACAAGCAAAAATTGATGCTGAAAAAGCCAAGTTGGATCAGGCCAGAAAAGACGCAGAGGCAAAAGCCAAAGCCGAGCTTGAAGCACAAAAAAAAGCCGCTGAGAAAAAAGCTAAGCAAGAAGCTGAAAAAGCAGTTGGAGACCAGGTTAAAAAACTTTTTAAGTTTTAGTGTGTCGACTGTACAGCGGTTCGACGGATATGAAAAACGAATACAGATAACTATATTAAAAATTATCGAGGAAGGTATTTATGAGAAACAACTTACCCATCACCCAGACTGAAAGAGTGGTGCCAGAAGGGTATATACTGGTTTCGGAAACGGATCTTCAGGGCAATATCATTTATGCAAATGAAGATTTTATTAAGATCTGTGGCTACTCTAAAGCCGAACTGGAAGGCCAACCGCATAATATTATTCGTCATCCCGATGTGCCTGAAATCGTGTTCGCTGATTTATGGGCAACCTTGCAAAAAGGCGAGCCGTGGCATCAATTGGTTAAAAACCGTTGTAAAAATGGGGATTACTATTGGGTGGAAGCCAATGTGGCACCGGTCATTAAAAATGGCAAGGTTACCGGGTATAAGTCAATTCGTAATCCCATTACCGATGCTGAAAAAACTGCCACTGAGGCTGCCTATAAGTTAATAGCGGCTGGCAAGTTGCTGATTAAAGGCGGCGCTGTCATGAAGCCGTGGACGCAAAAAATCGCCCATTGGAGCCCTTTGCCCCAAAAATCAATCTTGGGGAAAACCATGATTCCGCTGGTGGTGATGTCCATCATGTGGAGCATTATTTTGCAATTTTATTTGCAAAATGTTGCCGATAATTTGTATGCCGACGCAGTGGTTGAACGTCAGGGGGTGCTTAGTGATAATTTGCAATCTGAAGTGGATGCGCTTGGAAAAATTGCCTTAACCAATGCAGTCGGGATCGCCGGGAATTCGGCGGTTATCTATGGACTTTACGATAAACAAGAGACCGCTTTGTGGCAAATTCTAGAAGTCAACTACCAACAATATGTTGACCGAGCCGATTTGAAAGGGATTGGGGTGGCGATTTTTGATGCGCAATTGAAAAAAATTGCCAATAGCGGGGTGGCGATTGATTCACCTAAAATGCCTTCAGAACCCATGACCCGGGTTCACTTTCAGGAAACCGGGGGGTTTGTTCAAGCGTTAGTGCCCGTTCCTTATGGTGATAAGATCTTGGGGGTGGTGGTGATGAATCTACCGCTAACGCAGATTGCGGCTTCAGAAGAGGTTTCCGATCATTTTTATGCTGCGCTGTCATTTACGGATCAAAGGATATCTGTGGTAAAGGGATTTGAAGACTCTCCTGTGCAGTCCTTGTTGGCTCAGGTCAATCATGCGCAGTTGATTGAAGACGGTTATGCGGTGGTAGACAATCGATTGTTGGTTTTTGATACCATCAAAGAAAAAGATCGCACCTTGGGTGCGCATTTGATTGCTGAGCCCATGGTGATCTTAGATAAGCTATTAAGTGACACCTACTTTATGATTTATGTCGCACAAGGCGCCATGTCCGGCGGCTTTATTTTACTGCTGATTCAAGTTTTCTGGCGGATGCGTAGCTCGATTTTAAATCCGATGAAACAGTTAACTCAAAAACTCGCCAAGGCTTCTGAAGAAGGCAGTTTATCGGTTAGAGCGGATGTGGTGGTAGAGGATGAAATTGGTCAGATGGCTCGCAACTTTAACCATTATGTTTCTTCGGTACAGCAATTGTTGGTTGGGGTATCGGATATGATCTCTGCCTTATCAAAAGGGAATCTGGAACAACGTATTGAGCAGGATGCCAAAGGCGATTTAAATCTATTAAAAACCGATGTCAATCAATCTGTTGATAATATTCAAGAAGTGATTTCTGAAATTGAGAAGGTGATTCATCACCTTAAAACGGCACATTATCAATTTGATTCTACGGCGGAGTTTAAGGGAGCCTTTGCGACGATGATGGGCGATTTACAAAATGCCATGTCCATTACCGATGAAGCGGTTCAAGGGATTAATCGCACTATGACATCGATTGCAGAAGGGGATTTTTCAAGTCGCTTAACGGCTGAGCTTATGGGCGATTTGCAAGGGCTGAAGGAAAATATTAATCATTCATTGAATGCGCTGGAAACGGGGATTAATGACACGGTTTCAGTCATTGTCGCCCAGTCGAATGGGGATTTGACAGAGCGCATGACGGGGCATTATGACGGACAATTGGCACTGATGCAGAAGGCGTTAAACAGTTCTTTAGATAAAGTGAGTCAAGCCATTTTAGGTCTGATGACCAGTGCGAATACTGTTAATGGCGCATCTGAACAAATTGCCCAAGGCAATTTAGACCTGTCAGACAGGATTCAAGAACAAGCGGCTTCCTTGCAGTCGACTGTTCAGTCCATGGAGTCCATTACCCAGATGGTACAAAAAAATGCACGCAGTGCCAAAGAGGCCGCCAGCTTAGCGGATGCAGCGAAAATGCAAGCAGATAATGGTGCTCAGGTTATGGCACAAAGTATTTCTTCTATGCAGGCCTTGTCGCAATCCAGTCAAAAAATTGCCGATATCATCGGGCTGATCGATTCCATTGCGTTCCAAACCAATCTATTGGCACTGAATGCAGCGGTCGAAGCGGCAAGAGCCGGTGAACAAGGTCGTGGGTTTGCAGTGGTGGCCGGAGAAGTTCGTACACTAGCGGGTAAATCGGCAGAAGCGGCTAAAGAAATTCGCTCACTGATTGAAACCAGCGGACAGCAAGTGGTAGAAAGTGAGCACTTGGTGCAAAAATCTGAAAAAGAGTTTTCATCGGTATTGGAAGCGATTTTAAAAATGCAGCAATTGGTTTCTGATATTGCGCAAGCCAGCTCCGGTCAGGCACAGAGTGTCGCGGAGATAAATCATGCAATTGAGGGCTTGGATAGAGTGACTCAACAAAATGCCGCTTTGGTTGAAGAAACGGCTGCTTCTGCGGACACTTTGAAAGATGAAGCCCATCAAATGCGTCAACAGGTTGGCTTTTTTCGAGTTGAAAAATCCGCTGTGCAGGCCTTGCCCCATCGCAGTAAAAAGCAACAAAGTTAAGGGCAAAGAGGAGCTGACTTGAAAAACCGATGGATGCGTGGGATATTGCTGATGGTTGCGGTTGGCTTAACGGCTAGTTGCACCAAAAGCATAAAACTGAAAGTGCTGGAACCCGCGAAAGTGGGGCGAGCAGCCCAAACCAAACAATTGGCGGTGTCCCCTTTCAAAGGAGACAGTGTGGGTTTGTCTTCTAAAATTGAAACGGTTCTTTCAAAACAGCAAATCGAAGGGAAAGCCTTTTTTACCACGGTCAGTCGCAATGAAGTGGATCGGTTAATTAAAGAGCAAAGCTTACAATATAGTGGTGTTTTGAAGGAAGATCGTTTAGTGGAAGCCGGTCAATTATTGGGCGTGCAAGCCTTTGTGAGTGGTGAGGTCAGTGCCGCGTCCGGTCAGGATGAAACCTTTTATGAAGAGCGTTTCCGCTGTTTGGATAAGAAATGTCAGCAATTACAGACCTATCAGGTGCGTTGTACGCGTCGGAATATCACTTTGGCGACCACGGTTAAAATGACGGACGTTGCTTTGGGCGATATTATTGTGGCAGAAAATTTTTCTAAGCATCGCAGCTGGACCAGCTGTGTCGATCAGATGCAACGATTGCCGGCCATCTCAGCCGGGTTAGATGGGTTGGCAAATGAGGTTGCTCGGCAATTTGTAGCCATGTTAACGCCGCAATATCGAACCTTAGAAGTGGTGTTACTGGAGGATCCGGATATTGACTATAATGCCCAGCAACAAAAAACCCTAGAGGTTGCTTTAGCGTTTATAGAGGCAGGACGTTATGATAAAGCAGACAGGTTATTGAGCAGTTTGTTGTCGGCCACTCAAGAAAGATCTTATGTAGCGGCTTATAATTTGGGCGTGGTAAAGGAAGCACGAGGAGAATATGCTCGTGCCAAACGGCTCTATCAATTAGCGGATCAATTGCAAACCAAGCCGATCGAGGCCATTAACCAGGCGGTGGTTCGCATCGATAAAGTGATTCGACAATATGAACAAGCCCAGTCGCAATTGAAACAATGAGAATCGCGTATAGAGGCCTTTGCACGAGATGTCCACGCGAATAAAAAGGGTTAAAATTTGCCACATTTTCGTTGAAAAACCGGCCAATAGCCGGCTATTGACTGCGTTTTTTGCCTCAAGATGAAAAAGTTTCCCACATTTTTGTTTCGCGTTCCACTCATGCAAAGGTCTCGTATCGTGTATAAAGCTTCGGTTTGGTTTTTTATCATGGGGTTATTAATGGGCTGTGTCGGTTCCGACGTAAAGCCTTTAGCCCCCGCTTCAGTCAATTATCCGGATTGGTTTTTAAACCCGCATCAACCGAACGATCGGCAACTGTATGGCGTTGGGGAAGGGCAAACCCGTGACGCAGCGATTCAAAGTGCATTAGTTGATTTATTATCACAACTCAGTATTGAAGTGGCCGCCAGCTTTGAAACACGACTCAGTGTTCATCAGCAGGATTTTGAAAGTGTGGAAAGGGTTTCTGAAAAACAGATTCAGGCCAGTGTTGCCAATACCGAAATTCGAAATTATCAAGTTAAGCAAATACAACGGTTGAGCTACGATAAAACCGTGGCGTTGATTGCCGTATCCCGAAAGCAATTATTGGCTGACATTCAAGCTTCTTTTGAGCAGGCGTTAGCGCGGTTGAAGTCTCAGCAACACGCGCAAACGGGTGACTATCAACTGGTGAATTATCTTTTTTATCGTCGCCACCTTCCGCAAGTGGATGCCTTGCAACAGCAGTTAAAGGTGTTAAACGCGTTGGATCGAGGGTTTGATGATGTTGGCGCGCGCCGTTATTTGCAGCAGTTTTCCGAAACGGCCCTGCAACTTAAACACACACTGGTGTTTGAACTCATAGCGGATGCACCCAGTCAGAAGTGGGTGGCGGTTATTGAAAATGCCTTGTCTCAAGCGGGCTTTAAGGCACAAAAAACGGCCAGGCCTGGTCAAAATGCACAGATATTGTTGACAGCTCAAGTCAGTGAATCGGAGGCGTATGGGTTTAAAATTGTACGGGTCAATCTAAATAACCGAGTGATGAGTGGCGGGCAGCAATTGGGGGGCGAATCCTGGATGTTTAAGGGTCAAGCCTTGTCGAAAGAAGTCAATGCAACAGATTTGGCATTGCAACGTGTCGCCCAAAAAATTCAGGATTTAATTGAGACCCAAGGGTTAAATGCATTTTTAGGATTAGATTTGGTTAGATAAAGGGGCTGCTCAATTAAACGCAATTAACGACTTTGTTGAATCGGGATGTCATCTAAGCGGATTTCGACCACCCCTTGGCGGTTTCGGTGTGGGCCTTTGATGATTTCCGGCGAGGCCCAAGCATGACCATGAACCACTTCATAGGTGGCGGGGATTCGACCTGCTGAACGCAACCCGTCATAGGCATCCAGCATTTGGGTAAAACACTGCTTACCGGTTAATCCCTTAGCAGGTTGGTTGGGTTGTGTGGTGCCAACACGGGTCGCTCCGATGGCCTTTAAATCCTTTAAAACCCCCATGGGCTTGTCATAGGTTAGCGTAAAGTGTTCCACATCGAGTACGGGCTGTCCAAAGCCATTGCGAATCAAGGCATCGCCAATATCGTGCATATCGATAAAGGTATTCACATGGTCATTCGTATCCACTTTTGCCCAGGCCTGGCGTAATTCTTTGAGTGTATCCGGGCCAAAGGTGGTCATCATCAAAAGGCCTTCCGGCTTGAGGACTCGACGAAATTCACTGAATACCAAGTCTAAATCATCACACCATTGCAACATTAAATTGGTCACAATTAAATCAACACTTTGATCTGCGAGGGGAAGCTGGTTGGCGTCGCCATTGATAAAGCTTGTTCGAGCAGAGGATTGACCCAACAAACGTTGAATCCAAGTGGGGGAGGATCGCAGAGAACGGTTTTTGGCAAGTGACAACATTTGCTCAGATAAGTCCAGGCCAATACACGTTGCTTGGGGATATCGCCGTTCTAAATGACGGGTTAAGAATCCCGTGCCGGCGCCCACATCCAAAACCACCTCTGGGTTAAGAGTGATCAGATCGAGGCGATTATCAACATCTTTTGCCACCCGTTTTTGCAGCACGGCGGCATCTTCATACTGAATAGCGGCATGGTCAAAATGCTGTTTGATATGAGCTCGACTGAATGTTTGCATAAAATAAAGGCTGCCTTTAGCGGGAATGGTTTTGTAAAAAGGATAATAAGGCTTCAGCGGTCTGCTGAGGATGTGAGAAAAATGGCATATGACTGGCACCTGCTATGATTTGAATATCACTGTATGGTTGAAGTGTTTTTAGGTCAGTGATCATGTCGGCCGGAATCAGCGGATCCTTTTCTCCTAATAACCAAAGCGTGGGTAAAGTTAATTGTGCTAATAGCGGACGGTTGTCAATATATTTCAATAGACGCAGCCCCTGCATCAGTCCGCTATACGAAGGCAAGTGGCGATCTTGCATTTGTGCGGTCAGTTGTTTCATTAAGGGGCGTGCATTATCACTGCCTTGCAATTGTAATCGCCAAAACTTTTTTAAGACGGCGCCGGATTCGTACACCAAAGCTTGGATAAAGTCGGCCAGTAACGGCGGGCTAACCGCCCAGCGCCAGCCATCATTTTGGGTGAAACGGGGGGTTGACGCCAAACAGATTAAACTGAGTATCTTTTGTGGATAACGTGCGGCTAATTGTTGCGCCAGCAACCCCCCTAAAGACCAACCGAGTAAATGTGTCCGCTCGGGTAAGGCTTCTGCCAATGCCGTCAACCATGCCTCGTTTATGGTATGATCCTCTGCGTTTTTGGAGTGGGCTATTGGGTGACTTTGGCCAAATCCGGGTAATTCAATTAAGTGTAGTTGATAGTGTGGGTGTAACCTGGTCTGCGCCCAAGAAAGCCAAGTTTGATTGTCGGCTCCCCAACCATGAATCAGGGTTAGGCTCTCGGCATTCGGCGCGGTGAGGGTTTGGGTATGGCAAAGCGGTTCAGTCATGGCGGTATTTTACCGTTTTAGTGGTGGGATTTCAGCTTGGCATTGCGCAAGGGCTTGGCAAAGCTGGTCAATTTGCTGGAGGGGATGTGCCGTAGAAAGCGTAATGCGTAATCGTGCGGTATTCGCCGGCACCGTTGGCGGGCGAATTGCCGTGACCCAAAATCCGTGTTGTTTCAACGCCTCTGACCATTGAATGGCTAAGGCGCTGTCGCCGAGCAAAATGGGTTGAATGGCACTGTCGGAGGGCATGAGTTTTAACCCCATTGCCCGTGCTTGTTGTTTAAAATAAACAATGTTTTGTTTAAGCGTCTCTATGCGGGTATTGCTTTGTTGAATCAGTTTTAAGGCGGTTCGGGTTGCCAAGGCATTCCATTGGGGCATGGCGGTGGTGTAAATATAGGGACGTGCAAATTGAATTAAGGCATCAATGGCGGTGTGGGTGCCGGCAACAAAAGCCCCAAAAGTACCGAATGCCTTACCAAAGGTGCCCATAATGAGGGTATTGTCATCCGGGGTGAGACCGAAGTGTTCAAAACTGCCTTTCCCGTGTTTCCCAAGCACCCCGAGTCCATGCGCATCATCAACAAATAGCCAGGCCTGGTAATTTTTGGCTAGCGTTTGGATGTCCGAAAGAGGGCAAAGATCGCCATCCATACTGAAAACGCTGTCTGTGACAATCAGTGCTTGTTGTCCTTTGGACTGCGCTTGTTGTAATCGTTTTTCCAGCACCTCCATGTCATTGTGAGGATAACGTTTGAAATCAGCTTCAGCGTGTAAAGCACCATCAATTAAAGACGCATGATTGAGTTTGTCGCCTAAAATCACGTCACCCTTTTGCATTAAGGTCTGTTGTACCGCCAAGTTGGCCATATAACCGGTGGAAAATAATAGGGTTCGTTCGGTGCCTAACCAGTCAGCCAATTCATCTTCTAACAGGTGGTGTTGCAGGTGGTGGCCGGTCACTAGGTGAGCCGCGCCGGAACCATAACTTAAATCAGCGTTTTCACAGAGTGTTTGGCGAATCTCAACGGCATTGGCAAGTCCTAAATAGTCGTTGGATGAAAAGTTAATGATCTCTAAGCCATTAATATTCATAGAGGGGGTTTGTGGCGAATTGACCAACGGCCGTGAGCGCAGTAAGGATTCGGCTTGGCGTTGCGCCAAACGTGGCGCAAAACGCGATTGCAAGGATTCGATGGGCATGTCAACTAAGCAGTGAGTTCGGTGGCTTGTTGCGCCAGCTTTTGGGCAGCGACTTCTGCTTTAATATTGCGTTGCATTTGAATGCCAAGCTTGGCAAAGAGTTGTTCGTCATGGCCGGCTTCAGGGTTGTCGGTGGTGAGTAGTCTATCGCCATAAAAAATGGAATTGGCGCCCGCGAAAAAACACATTGCTTGCGCTTCATCGCTCAGTTCCATGCGACCCGCTGATAGACGAACATAGGTCTGCGGCATGACGATGCGTGCGGTTGCAATCACGCGGATAAATTCAAACACATCGGTTTTGCCTTTCATGTGCGCTAACGGCGTGCCTTCAACCGGAACCAGTAAGTTGATTGGAACAGAATTTGGATGATGGCGCATAGTACCAAAGGTGCGAATGAGTTCGGCGCGATCTTTATGTTCTTCGCCCATGCCGATAATGCCGCCGGAACAAACATTAATGCCCGCTTTTTGAACCTTGTCGATGGTGTCGAGGCGATCTTGGTAACTGCGGGTGGTGATGATTTTGGGGTAAAAGGCTTCGGAGGTATCGAGGTTGTGATTGTAATAATCGAGTCCCGCTTCTTTAAGCTGCGCGACCTGTTCATCATTTAGCATCCCTAAAGTTAGGCAGGTTTCTAGGCCAAGGTCTTTGACAACCCGAACCATTTCCAGCACTTTTGGGAAGTCTTTTTTGGTGGGGTTACGCCAGGCAGCGCCCATGCACAGACGAGTGGCGCCTTTTTCTTTTGCGACTAAGGCTTGCTCGATCACTTCTTGCACTGCCATTAAATGTTCTTTTTCAACATCGGTTTGATTGCGCGCACTTTGTGAGCAATAGGCGCAGTCCTCCGCGCAACCGCCGGATTTAATATTGACCAAAGTGCTGGTTTGCACTTCATTGGGGTTGAAGTAGCGACGATGTACCGTTTGTGCTTGAAAAAGCAAGTCGTTAAACGGTTGATTCATAATCGCTTGAATTTCTTCAAGTTGCCAGTCATTGCGAATATCGCCCAAAGTCATTGTTGTCACTTTCCATTATGTTTGAAGGATGCGTTATTATAACGAATTAGAGAGGCAATGAATATGACGCAATTTGAATCCTTTGAAAAATGGCTGTTCCCACCGCGATGCGTTTTAAGTGGTAAAGCGACTCAAGATTGGGATTTGGCCGATGACTATTTACGCAAGCTATCGCGCCCAGCCGATGCCGATAAAAAAGGCTGTTTTGTGTGCGCCGAACCCTTGGCGGTGGATGGCGTTTGTGGGCGTTGCTTACAAAGCCCCCCCGCGTTTGAACAGACTCAAGCCGGGTTTTATTATACGTCGGTGATGCAGGATTTGATCCAGGCATTTAAGTACCAACAGCAGCTACATTTGGGCAGATTGTTGGCTCAATTGTGGCAGCCGCACTTGGCAATGCAGGGCGTAGATGCGGTTATCCCTGTGCCCTTACACGCCGATCGCTTATTAGAACGGGGATTCAATCAAGCATTGGAGTTGGCAAGGCAACTGGTTAGCGGTGACGAGCACCCTCAGCTTTTGCCATTTGCCGTTCGTCGCATCAAAGCAACGGCGGCACAGGCATTGTTGGATGCACAACAAAGACAGCAGAATGTGCGAGGTGTTTTTGCAGTGGATGCAGCGGCAAAAAAAACCTTAGCCGCTTGCCGTCAAGTGGCTATTTTGGATGATGTGATGACCACGGGCGCAACACTCAATCAAGTGGCTTTGACCTTGAAAGCACAATTCCCGCATCTCAAAATTCAAGCTTGGGCGTTGGCTAGAGCCAGGTCTCATGCTAGCGACCTTTAATTGCTCGCAACCATTTCCATAAGTTAAAGAGGCTGGATAACGAAGCCGCTACATAGGTGAGTGCGCAGGCGCGTAAAATTTTGCGTGCCGTTTTGAGGTCGGCAGCAGACAAGTATTGGCCGTCTTTTAATAAAGGCAGTGCGCGATTGTAGCTGGCATCCCACTCAACCGGTAAAGTGGATAGGTGCAAAATAACGGGAATGCCCATCGCAATAAAGCCGGCGCCAAAGGTAACCAGACCAATAACCGGGGTATGCAATAGCGGGATAAGGATGGGCGTCAGCATTAAAGCAATGCCGCTAAATTGCTGCATGCGTTGCGCTCGTTCGACCAATACCGTTCTTTGGATAAGTGGGGTATAGTTTTGTTGATGTTGCAATGCATGGCCTATTTCATGAGCAACCGTGGTGATGGCGGTCAGGGAGTTGCTGTGCGCATTATCTTGCGAGATGCGAACCACCTTTGCAATCGGGTCATAGTGATCCCCTTGGTTGGTTTCTTCTAGGCGTACTTCCAGTTGGTATTTTTTGATGAGGTGTTCGGCGAACTGCAACCCCGTTCCTGGAATGGTGGGGTGGGGGGTACGGTATTTTTTTAAAATGGACTGAGTCCAAATATTGGGCACAGAACTGAGCACAAAGAGTAGCAAAAATCCGATCACCAGCCAAGCCATCAGCGCGCTTCCTGTTTAAGGCATTTTAGCGTATCCGCATAGCTGGCATAGTCTAAAGGATGGGTGAGTAATTCGGTTTGTGCGTGTGCGATATGATTGGGTCTTGAGCAATCTAAACGGGCAGTGACACTGGGAAGGTCACTATCCGGGGTTGCCCAATGATGATGTTGCCCCGGTAAAATGGGGGCTTGAGACAATCGCCAGCCTTGAGCCGATAAAAAGCGTTGCTCGGATTGCGCCTTAAGCTGGGCTTGAAGCATTTTAAGGGTTTGAATGACTTTGGATTGGGGGGCTAAAGGGGGCGATTGAGACAGGGTGTTTTGCCAATCTTTGAGTGCTTGAAGGGTTAAAGCATAATCTTCTAAAGTGGCAGAACCCATTATTTGGCCTTGGCGATTGAATGCCCGTGGCGGTGATTGGTTTTGGAAAGCCTTTTGTAGGCTTTTTACCAGTTGTTCTGCTTTATTGGCATACTGTGATCGGTTGGCGGTGTCCAGTTTATAAGCCACGGCATAGCTTGAGAGCATGAGGGCATTCCAAGCCAAAATCATTTTATCGTCGGTGGGAATGTCAGTGGGTGTGCGGCGAAGTTTTATTTGAATGTCAGACCAGTGTTTGGCCGTGGGCTTGGGGAGCCAGCCAAGCTCAAATGGCGGGGGTTGTTGCAATTGCCAAGCGGTCACGAGATATTGAAAGGCTTGTGGATTGAGGCGTTTTTTAAGCGCTTGGCGGGACCAAAGATAAGCACCGCCTTCACGTTGCTGAAAATCGATTGCGGATTGACTGCTCATAAATAATTGTGCGTTGGCATCCCATAAGTGGGTTTCAACATAATCCAGCGTCTGTCGAGCAGTTTGCAAATATTGAGGATTCGCAAACTGATCGGCGGCGACAAAGTAGACCTTGGCTAATAAGGCTTGGGTATAAAGCATTTTTTCAAAATGTGGGCTTTGCCATTCAGGGTCAATGGTATAGCGAAAAAAACCACCATGAACCGCATCATGAAGCCCTTGGTTTTGCATTTGATCCAGCGTCAATTTTAACCAGGCCTGCAAGGCTTGGGGGGGATTGGTTTGCTGTAGCAGCGTGATGAGAAGGTGTGGTTTTGGAAATTTATGACTGGTTTTTAAGCCACCACTCAATTCATCTATTTGTTGAAGTAACTGTTGATTAAACGCTTGGATGAACAGGTCGTCATCGAGTATCAGCGTCTTGGGGTTGCTATCAGAAGGGGTGGGTAGGGCTTTTTTGGCAAGCTGTCGTATGTGCTCGGGATTAGATTGCCATAAATCTATCACGCGCTCTAGGCGGGCGACTAAGGTTGCTTTGGGTAGATAGACAAATGCATAGAAAGGGTGTCCTTCAGGGGTCAGAATGATATGTTGTGGCCAGCCTGCATGACCAGCTGATTTGCGAGAAAATTCTATCAGTGCCTGGTCGGTATCCGGGAGCAGTTCACGATCAATCTTGACTGAAATAAAGTGTTGGTTAAGCAGCTTTGCGACGGCTTTGTCTTGATAGTTTTCCCGCTGCATAACGTGACACCAATGACACGAAAAGTATCCGCTCGAGATTAAAATGGGTTTGTGTAAACGTTGTGCCTCTTCTAAGACGCCAAGGTGCCAGGGCTGCCAAAACACCGGGTCCTTTGCATGCATCACCAAGTAAGGTGACGTTGCGGTGGCCAAGGCATTTTCGGTGAAGATGGGGTTCGGTTTTACGGCCTGGCAAGGTGAATGAAAGCTGATTGCAAACACCCAAAAAATGGCCAGGCCTGGCCATTTTTTATGGGGTTTTAGGCGTTGAGTTAGAATCGGTTGGTTTTTCATTGGGCGTCGTTGTATCTGAATTGGGTTGGTTATTCGGTTCAGAATCGGTATCGCTTTTTTGACGCTGTTGTTGTTCTTTTTCTAATCGATCAAAACTGTCTTCTATCTCATCAAAGGCTTTATCCCAGTCGGTGTCATCATCCAGTTGATCGGCATAGCGGTCATCAAATTCAAAGTCTTGTTCTGTGTCGTCATCCGTGTCCTGTTCTGGCTTGCGGTGTTTGATGAGTCGGGCACCGATTAGGGTTCCGGCTTCATAAAGTAACCACATGGGAATCGCCAGCAGGGTTTGTGAAATGATGTCAGGCGGTGTCAGCAGCATGCCAACGACAAAGGCACCCACCACCACATAAGGGCGGGCGTGAGACATTTTTTCGGCGGACACCATGCCGGATAAAATGAGTAAGATGACGGCAATCGGGACTTCAAAGGCGATGCCAAAAGCAAAGAACATTTTAATGACAAAATCAAGATAAAGCGAGATGTCGGTGGCAATCGTCACCCCTTCGGGTGCGGTGCCGGACAGAAAACCAAAGACCAATGGAAAAACCACATAATAGGCAAAGGCACCACCCGCAAAAAACAGAAAGGAACTGAAAAATAACATGGGGCCTATCAGTTTGCGTTCATGTTGGTAAAGGGCGGGTTCAATAAAACGCCATACTTGATAAAACATAATTGGCATCGCAAAGTAAATCGCTAACACCAAACTGAGCTTAAACGGTGTTAAAAAAGGGGAAGCCACCCCGGTTGCAATCATGCTGGTGCCGTCCGGCAAAAAGCGAGATAAGGGTTCAGAAATATAAGTGTAGATTTCGTTGGCGAACGGGAAAAGGACAACAAAAATGACCAGGATTGCCAAGATGGTTTTGGTGACCGTATTACGCAGTTCAAGCAGATGTTGAACGAGCGTCATTTCAGTATCATTGGGCGGCAGTGCACTCGGCTTCATGAAGGCGATTTTTCCGTAGCTGAGGGGGTTTGAGTCGGTGATTTCATAGGATCGTCAGCACTGTCTGGCGTTTTTTCAGTCTCAGTTTGGTCTGGTTGTTGGTTTTGTTCAGTATTCGATACCGACGTTGGTCGTTTGGGCTGCGCCGGTGCTTTATTGAATTGTGAGCCGTCACTGATCTGGGTTTCATCTTGGCCAAAAGGCCTTGACAAGGTTTGATCAATTTCAAATCCTTGTTGAATTTGGTTCATATCCTCTTGTAACCCCCCGGTGACTTTCTCGAGAGAGTGTTTTTCCTCTTCAAGGTTCATCGAGTCTTGAAGTTCTCGAACCGTTTCACTGATTTCAGAATTGTCTTTAACTGAATTAATGAATCGCCGGGTTTTGCCGATGAATTGACCCATTTTTCGGGCGACTTCAGGCATGCGTTCCGGGCCAATGACCATTAAGGTGATGACTAAGATGACGATAATCTCTAGAAAACCAATATCGAACATGACGCAAATGCCTTTTCAGGTTACTCAGGTTACAAGGAAGCTTAAGGAGATTAAACTTTATCTTTGGTTTCTGATTTAGACGTTGATTTTGTTTCAGCTTCAGCGTCAAAGACATCGCCTTCTTTTTGATCAAGAGTTTGTGTTGTGGTGTCAGTTTTTTTGTCATCTTCTTCTGAAACCGCTTTCTTGAACCCTTTAATGGCGCCGCCTAAATCAGAGCCGACATTGCGCAGTCTTTTAGCGCCAAACAGAACCAATACGATTGCTAAGATGATTAATAATTGCCAAATGCTAATGCCCATTTTTGTCTCCAAGTTGAAAGGGTATGTTTTAATAAGTAACCGCTAATAATATCAGACTTTTGTTTTATTTAAAATAAATTGAGTGATTGGTGTTGTCTGTGAAACCCCTTAAAAAGCTCAGTGTTTTTTGTGTCATGGGAGGCGAGCCGGCCTGTTTCCTCATTTTTTTAGTCACCCAGTAGATGAATGTGCAGGTGAAAAATTTCTTGGCCACCGGATTCGCCGGTATGAATTTTCGTTTGAAAGCCTTTCAGTCCTTGCGCTTGTGCCAGTTGTGGTAACAATAGCATCATATGCCCCATTAGATCTTTATCTTCCGGCGCAAGCTCAAACAGTGAGCGGATGGGTTTTTTGGGGATGATTAATAAGTGTGTTTTGGCCTTGGGATAAAGGTCGTTAATCACAATACATTTATCATCTTCATGCACTATGTCAGACGGAATTTCTCGATCAATAATTTTGCTAAAGATGCTTTTTTCAGTGGTCATGGTTGTTTCCCGGTTATTTTGTCAAGGAGGATGAGTCGTTTTGTGAACGACTCGCTTTTTCTTCATGGCCGGATAGGCCAAAGCGTTTTTGTAATTCTGTCAGTATATCGTCGCTAGAACAGTCTTGGTGTGATAATAAGATTAAAGTGTGGAACCACAAGTCTGCCACTTCATAGATTAGGGCTTGTTTATCTTCTTGGTCGGCAACATCTTTTGCCGCCATAACCGTTTCGGTGGCTTCCTCACCAATTTTTTTTAAAATTTGATCCAGACCTTTGTGATAAAGACTCGCGACGTAAGACTCCTGGGGAGATTGGCTTTTACGATCCGCTAAAACTTGGTCAAGTTGAGATAAAATGCCACTCATAGTCGTACCTCGATGCCTTGTTGTTGCATGGTTTGTTTGGCCTCGATAACGGAGTGTTCGCCAAAATGAAAAATACTGGCGGCTAGCACGGCTTCGGCGTGGCCTTCAGTAATGCCGTCACAAAGATCTTCCAGTGTACCAACCCCGCCGGAGGCAATGACGGGAATCGAAACGCTGTCAGCGATTGCGCGGGTTAAGGGCAGGTCGAATCCACTTTTTGTACCATCTTTATCCATGCTGGTCACCAGCAGTTCGCCCGCACCCAGCGCTTGCATTTTTTTTGCCCACTCGATAGCGTCGATACCGGTTTCTTTTCGGCCGCCATGCGTGAAAATTTCCCATTTATCGGATCCGTCTGCTGTATTAACTTTTTTAGCATCAATAGCGATAACGATACATTGAGAACCAAAAGTATCACAGGCGCCTTTGACAAATCCGGGATTGAAAATAGCGGCAGAATTGATAGCCACTTTATCCGCACCCGCATTGAGCATGGTTCGAACATCGTCAAGTGAGCGAATCCCTCCTCCCACGGTTAAGGGGATAAAGACTTGGTTGGCAACTTCTTCAACAACATGAACAAGGGTTTCGCGTTGATGGGCGGTTGCGGTGATATCTAAAAAAGTAATTTCATCCGCACCTTGTTGATCATAACGCTTGGCGACTTCAACCGGGTCACCGGCATCACGAATATCAACAAATTGGACGCCTTTGACGACGCGGCCATTGTCAACATCTAAACAAGGGATAATGCGTTTGGCTAAACTCATTTATTGCGCCTTTAATGGTTGAGAAAGTTGGTCTGAAAGGGCTTGACCCATTTTGAAATCGAGGGTGCCTTCATAGATGGCTCTACCGGTAATGGCCGCAGTGACACCATCCGCTTCAATCTTAGATAAGGCTTTAATGTCTTCGAGGTCGGTAATCCCGCCCGAGGCAATAATGGGAATATTGAGTGCTTTCGCCAATGCTTGGGTCGCTTCGATATTGACGCCTTGCATCATGCCGTCGCGACCAATATCCGTATAAATAATGGCTTCAACGCCATCATTTTCAAATTGTTTTCCCAGTTCAGCAACTTGATAGTTTGTTACTTCCGCCCAGCCATTAATGGCAACCATGCCTTGTTTGGCGTCGAGCCCCACGATAATATGCCCCGGAAAGGCTTTACAGGCTTCGGTGACAAATTCGGGATGGTGAACGGCTTGGGTGCCAATAATGCAATAGCTAACACCGGCACTTAAATAGGCGTCAATGGTTTCCAGGTCACGAATACCACCGCCAATTTGAATAGGTAACTCTGGAAACGCTTCCCGCACTTGGTAGACGGCTTGAGCATTGATGGGTTTACCTGCAAAAGCGCCGTTTAGATCAACCATATGCAGACGTCTTGCGCCTTCATCAACCCAGCGTTTTGCCATGGCAACGATGTCACCGGAAAATACGGTGGCATCTTCCATGAGTCCTTGACGTAAGCGAACGCAGTTTCCATCTTTTAAATCTATAGCAGGAATCAGTAACATGGGGTTCCTTTATTGTGGGTTCCAATGCAGAAAGTTTTTAAAAAGCTGTAAGCCTGCCGCCGAACTTTTTTCAGGGTGTGCCTGAATCGCAAATAGGTTGTTATGAGCGATAGCAGAGGTGAAAGTGATACCATGTCTGCTGGTGCCCGCAATAATCGACCTATCGTTTGGCGCGACATAATAGCTGTGAACAAAATAAAAGCGACTGTCTTGGGGAATTTGATGCCAAAGCGGGTGATCCTGAGTTTGATGAATCTGATTCCAACCCATGTGTGGGATTTTTAACTTAGGGAAATCGGCTAAATCAAAAGCCTTAGCATGCCCTTTATATAGATTAAGACAATTCACGCCCTGGTTTTCTTCGCTAGCCGTCATTAACACTTGAAGTCCCATGCAGATGCCTAAGAATGGCTTCTCAGCTGCGGATTTTAAGATCGCATGATCAATGCCGCTGGTTTGCAAGGCTTGCATGCAAGCCTTAGCTGCACCTTGCCCGGGGAAAATAACCGCATCTGCATCTTCAATATCTTGCAGTTTTTGGCTAATACAGATTCGCGTGTTGGGTGCAGCAACGTGTTCTGCCGCTTTGGCAACTGAACGTAAGTTTCCCATTCCATAATCAACAACAGTGATCAGTTTTTGATCCGCCATAAACTAAAGCGCTCCTTTGGTTGATGGCAGTTGATCCAACATTCTAGGGTCGGGTGTTAATGCAATACGAATTGCACGTCCAAAGGCTTTAAAAATGGTTTCTGTTTGGTGGTGAGCATTTTCCCCGCGGAGACAGTCAATGTGAAGCGTTACCTGAGCATGATTGACAAAGCCCCGGAAAAACTCAGCCACCAACTCAGTATCAAATCGACCGATGGCTGCGCGCGTAAAATCAGCCTTGAACGTTAAACCGGGGCGCCCCGATAAGTCAATAACCACTCGAGAAAGCGCTTCATCTAAAGGGACATAAGCGTGTCCATAGCGGCTGATCCCTTTTTTATCACCAACGGCTTCTTTAATTGCCATGCCGAGTGCAATGCCAATGTCTTCTACAGTATGGTGGTCATCAATGTGGTTGTCACCCTGAGCATGTATAACCAAGTCAATTAAGCCATGCCGAGCAATTTGATCAAGCATGTGATCCAGGAAGGGCACGCCGGTTGATAATTCGCTGGTTCCGGTGCCATCTAAATTAACCGTCAGTTGGATTTGAGTTTCAAGTGTATTTCGCTGGACACTGGCTTTACGCATAATCGCTCTCTTTGACATGGGGAATTGTTTAAAAAGGCAATTATTATATCGTTTTTTAAAATTGAATGGGGGGGTTAAATCTGCCATTAATTGTCCTGATTAGTTATACCTAATGGAGACTATAAAAAAAATTTGTAGTGGAAAGTCAAAACCAAAGTTGTTTTTTGCGATAATTCCCCTGATTACTTTGATATTCGTCTTACTTGACGGGTAACCATAAAGCTAATTTGAATTATTTATTGATTTAAATTAAGTTTTAATGCGGGATAAGCTGGTTGGTGTTGTAAGAGCCTTTTATAATGCGCCATGAGGTACCGGCTTTTAATCTTAAGTGGTTATTTGAGAGTAAGAGTTGATTAATTTGAAAATAAGAGGGGGATTCCAGCTAATGGATACTACAGTAAAACCACAATATGATAATGGTGTGGTGAAGTACTTAACTGTTGGTGCGGTTACATTTCTGGTGTTAGGGACCTTTTTAGGGACTTACGCAGCATCAGAGTTAGCTTGGCCAGCGTTAAATTTAGATATTGCAGAGATTACGTTTGCAAGATTGCGTGTTATGCATACCAATACGGTTATTTTTGCCTTTGGTGGTATGACGTTAATGGCGACAGCCTTTTATATTGTTCAAAGAACAAACGGTGTGCGCTTATGGAGTAATGGAATGGCTTGGTTGACAGCGATTCTATTTACAATTGGTTTGTTAGCCACTGTCGTCACTATTTCATTAGGTATGACGACTGGTAAGGAGTATCACGAGCAAGAGTGGCCTCTAGCGATTGCCATTGCTTTTGTTTGGACGCTCTATACGCTGAACTTTGTGATGACCATCGCTTCTCGTGATAAAGAAACCCATCCAAACGTTTATGTTGCGAACTGGTTCTTCATCAGTATGATGATTATGATCACATATCTTTATGTGGTAAATGGTTTAGCGCTTCCGGTTTCGTTGTTCCGTTCATATTCATTGTTTTCTGGTGTTCAAGATGCCATGATTCAATGGTGGTGGGGGCATAATGCGGTTGGTTTCTTTCTGACAGCCGGTTTCTTGGGGATTATGTATTACTTCGTTCCTAAGCAATCACAGCGTCCAATCTATTCTTATCGTTTGTCGGTTATCCATTTCTGGGCATTGTCATTCGGTTATGTTTGGCTTGGGGCTCACCATCTTCAATATACGGCTTTACCGGATTGGACAGGTTCGCTTGGTGCAGTTATTTCTCTTGCGATGATTATCCCTTCTTGGGGGGGGGCGTTAAACGGGATGCTAACCTTGTCTGGCGCCTGGGATAGATTACGTACAGACTACATCCTACGTTTCTTGATTATTTCTTTGGCTTTCTATGCGATGTCTACGTTTGAAGGGCCGGTGATGGCTGCGAAAACCGTTAATGCTTTGTCGCACTATACTGACTGGACCGTCGGTCATGTGCATTCAGGTGCATTAGGTTGGGTTGCAATGGTTTCTATCGGTGCGCTTTACCATATGGTTATGAAGCTTTGGGATACTGAGATGTATTCAATGAAGCTAATTAATTTCCATTTCTGGTTAGCAACTATTGGGACCGTATTCTACGTCGTTGCAATGTGGGTATCCGGGATTATGCAAGGTCTTATGTGGCGTGCCTATGATGAGTATGGAACTTTGGCATATTCATTTGTTGAATCGGTCGCCGCAATGCATCCATATTATGTAATGAGAGCCGTTGGTGGTTTCTTATTCTTCTCTGGTGCAGCGGTTATGTTGTATAACGTTGTGATGACAATACGTACAGCAAACGCAAGACAAGAATCAGCGGCAACAGCAAACGCTTAACCCCGTTATACCGTCACCGCATGGGCGATTAAACCTTTTAATCGCTCTAAAATAGAAAATATGAGTTTGAGGAGTAATAAATTCATGGCAACTAGACCGAAAAATTTTGAAGATAGAATAGAACAAAACATCTTTGGTTTTTTTATGTTCGCGGCTCTGCTAGTATCAATTGGTGGGATTGTTGAAGTTGTGCCACTGTTTTATATTCAAGAAGCAATGGATTACACAGAAAAAACCGATGAATATGGAAATGTAAAGAATGAAAAATTTCCGGAACTCGTTTGGGAGCGCACCTTTACTCAAGATGCAAATGGCAAATTAGTTTCTGATAAAGCGCTTTATAAGCAAGATTCACATGGCAATTGGGGGGTCGCTGATTGGAAAGCGGGAGATGGGGTTCGTCCTTATACCCCGCTTGAATTAGCGGGTCGTGATATTTTCCTTCGTGAAGGTTGTTATATTTGTCACTCGCAAATGATTCGTCCTTTCCGTGATGAGCGTGAGCGTTATGGCCATTTCTCACTGGCAACAGAATCCATGTATGATCACCCAATGCAATGGGGCTCAAAAAGGACCGGGCCTGATTTAGCGCGCGTAGGGGGTAAATACTCGGATGTTTGGCACGTAATGCATTTAATGCGTCCACAAAATGTTGTACCTGAGTCGGTTATGCCTGCTTATCCATGGTTAGCGGAAAATGCTATTTCCAAAAGTTTCTTTGGAACTAAGCGAGATATGAATAAACGCTTAACTGTGATGAGAAAATTAGGTGTGCCATACACTGATGAAGAAATTGAAAATGCAGATGCAGCCATTGAGGGTTATACCGAAATGGATGCGGTCATTGCTTATCTTCAAGTGTTAGGCACCATGGTAACGCTTGACGACAGTAAAGTTTATCGTGAGTAAGATTCAAAACTATTTTACAACTGACTGGTCAGCAATGACCACGTCAGACTGGTTAGGTCTGACGATTACGGTAGCGGTATTTTTGGGGATGTTTGTTGCTTTTGTTTGGGCACTGTGGCCTAGCAAAAAAAAACAGCTTGAAGATCAAAAATACAAAATACTTGAAGATGAATAATTGTTCATTTCGATGAAAATTAACGGCTTAAAATGATTTGATTTTAGTGCAAGTCTGTCAAAGCATTAACAACGATTTGAATGAATACGAAAGATAATTTATTCTGAGGAGAATAACCTATGGCACATAACAATCCTTGGCCTGATGAAGGGAATACTGGGCATATTTGGGATGAAGACTTACGTGAATTAGATAACCCACCACCACTTTGGTGGATGCTGTCTTTTTACGCTGGTTTTATCATGATCGTATTTTATACATTGTATTATCCAACCATTCCACTCCCTAACTCTTATACTAAAGGGGTGGCGGGTTGGACTGCAATTGAAGAGTATCATGAAGACTATAATATTCTAAAAGATTGGCGGGAAAAGAAGTTTTCTGGCCAGGAAGAGCAGTTAGCAGCACTATCTGTTGAAGAAATTCTACAGAATGATGAGCTTAAAACTTATGCGGTTAAGACATCAAAAGTATTATTTGGTGATTATTGTGCGGCCTGCCATGGTTCAGGGGGGCAGGGGAATCCTAACTTCCCGGTATTGGCTGATGATGATTGGTTGTGGGGCGGAAAGGTATCTCAAATCAAAACAACCATTACAAATGGTCGTCAAGGTAATATGCCGGCGCGAGGAATGATGGGTAATCTTTCTGATGAAGAAATTAGTCAAGTTACAGATTATGTCATTGCTTTGAGTGAAGGTCGTGCTGACGATGCAGCGGTTGCAGCGGGTAAAGGTGTTTTTGCTAAAGGTATGTGTGTGGCTTGCCATGGTCCTGCCGGTAAGCCATTAGCCCCTGCGGGAGCAGCAAACTTAACCGACGGCATTTGGCGTTTTAGTGGTGATCGTGATGAAATTATCAAAACCATTACTAATGGTGTGAACGTTAAGAAGAATGGTGAAACAACGGCTAATACTCGTGTTGCGATTATGCCATCTTTTAAAGATCGTTTACCGAATGCAGATGTTAACATTAAGCGTTTAGCGGTTTATGTTCACTCTTTAGGTGGTGGTCAATAACACTTATTGTTAGGCTGGCTTGAATATGGTCAGTCGAAACAAAATTTTTAAGTTAAGGAGTTCAAAATGAATGAATTAAATAATGATTGGGTGTTTTATGGCGTTATATTATGTGTAGTATTCGCTGTAGTAACAATTATTGGCTTCGGTTTAAAGGCCTTTAAAGGTATGAATGGACTTGAAGGCGATGACAAGTAATTGCTAAGTCATATCCAAAAACCCGGTTTCTGACCGGGTTTTTTGTTTATAACGCCTGATAAATAAAATTTGTGATTGAACCCCGCTATATTGGTTAGAATTCTTCGATTATTACGTTTCCATAAGGAAGTTATTATGTCCAAAGACCAAAAGTCCAATTCATCTACTGGCCCTGTTAAATCGATGCTTGATGATCTTGATACTTCAAATAAGAATTTACAACATATTGGAGTTGAATATCTTAATGTTCATACTGAAGGAACGGTTCATGCCAAGAGAATGCCCGGGACTTTCCGAACTTTAAAATGGTGGGCGGCTTCTGTCTGGTTGTTTTTCTTTGTTGGCCCTTATATTCAATGGGATAACCGACAAGCGATTTGGTTTGACCTAGAAGGTCGTCAGTTTCATATTTTTGGGATTACTGTCTTACCCCAAGATGTTTGGGTGTTAGCAATGATTTTGTTGTTTTATGCGTTGTTGCTTGCGGCAACGACTGCTATTGCGGGTCGCATGTGGTGTGGCTATGGTTGTTTTCAGACTGTCTGGATGGATGTCTTTACCTGGATTGAAGAGAAAGTCGAAGGCTTGCCAAACAAGCGCGTTAAACTCGATAAAGAACCCATTAGTTTTAAAAAGTTTCGGATCAAACTTCCAAAGTGGATTGCATGGGGTTTAATTGGGTTCTTAACGGGATTTACGTTTGTCGCTTATTTTGATCCTGCAATTGACTTGTGGGCACGATTATTTACATTCGACTGGACTTCAACAGAAAGCACGATTATTTTATCCTTAGCAGCTGCGACCGTTTTTTTTGCGGGCTTCTTGCGCGAACAAACCTGTATTGGTTTTTGTCCTTATGCCCGTATTCAGGGTGCAATGATTGATACGGAATCAGTTGTCCCCACTTATGATTATGATCGAGGTGAACCAAGAGGTCGCCTAAAACGTGCTGTAGAAGGTGATGCAACATCCGAATTAGGAGATTGTATTGATTGTAACCTTTGTGTTGCTGTCTGTCCGACTGGGGTTGATATTCGTAAAGGGCAACAGTTTGGTTGTATTACCTGTGGGCTTTGTATTGATGCATGTGATTCGATTATGGAGAAAATCAAAAAACCGAAAGGCTTGATACGGTATGCTTCTTTGGCTGAGTTTGCCGGTAAGCCATTTGTGCCATTTTATAAACGACCCAGAGTGATAACCTATACCAGTATTATGGCATTTGCTTTGGCCGCAATTATATATGGTATTTCAACCATGTCTCCGATTGATGTTAAAGTGCTTCATGAGCGTGCGCCTTTATTTGTGGCTATGAGCGATGGTTCAATTCAAAATAAATATGTTGTAAAAATTGTCAACAAATCAGATAAGCAATTAGATGCTGAAATTAAAGTCCGTGGCCCAGAGGGGTTAGTATTTATTGTTGATGAAGTCATTCACGTTGAACCCGGTAATGTGGGGACAGCAACACTTTTGGTTAGAATCCCTAAGAAAATATTGACCAAGCAGAATACAACCGTCAAAATTGATGTGCAGGATATTCATAACCCGGCAGTCAAGGAAACTTATAGCAGTATGTTTATCGGCCCTAGGATTCGATAAGGCTGTTCAGGTTATCGAAATGTTTCAGGTATAATATAAGGCTCTATTGAGCCTTTTTTGGAGAGAGATCGTTGGAAAATTCTACTGTACAAACATCACCCGGTTTGAAAGAGAAAGATTGGAGTGTGGTCTGGAAAAACCCATTTGTGATCTTTTGGTTTGCCATTATGATTATCGTATTAAGTGTCAACTTTTTTATGGTGAGTATGGCGATTGTGACCGCACCCGGTTTAACGATTCCGGACTTCTATGAAAAGGGCAAAAATATGAGCTCTATTCTGGAAAAACGCAAACATATGGAAACCCTAGGCTGGGAAATGCAGATTGATTTGGCAATCCCTGAAGTCGGAAAAGATCAGCTCGTCACACTCAGAATGCTTGATAAAGAGGGACGATTTTTTAATGTGGATACGGCAGTGCTTTACTATTACCGCCCTTCAAACATTAAATATGACGGCGAATTAACCTTGAAGTCAACCGGTGAAGTTGGGGTTTATCAAGGCGTATTAAACTTCCCCATAAAAGGTAAATACGACTTGGTTATGGAAATTACGAAAGGCGAAGAAGTCTACAATCTTGGGCGGTCTATTATGGTTAAAGAGGCCTCCTAAGGCCTTTTATGACCAAATCTTGTTTTCACTGTGGACAGTCAATTCCTTCTGATGAAGTTGTCCATTATACCATTCAAAACTCGCCTGAATCCTTTTGCTGTCATGGTTGTGCAGGTGTCTGCGATGCGATATATGAAGCGGGTATGCAAAGCTTTTATCGTCGTACACCGGATGGTGAATTATTATCTCCCCCCCCCCCACCGACTAAAGATATTGAATTTTTTGATTATGATGAAGTTCAGTCCCAATATGTCGAAAATCTGACGCCATTACGTGAAATTACACTGGTTTCAGAGGCGATTCATTGTGCCGCTTGCATTTGGTTAATTGAACATACCCTAGCTAAGATTGATGGGGTTAAGATGGCAAAGGTCAATTTTACCAATAAGCAAATTAAAATCCGTTGGGATAATGATCAAATCCAGCTTTCCGACATCATTAAGTCATTGAATCGTGTCGGTTATGATGCTGTTCCTTATGATTCCTCAGTCAGTGATGAAGCCTTCCGTAAAGCCAATCGTGACTTATTGTATCGACTTGGTTTCGCCGGTTTTGCCATGATGAATGTCATGTGGTTTTCTGTTGCCCTTTATACCGGGGCAGATCAAGATGCGGATTTCAGGCAATACTTTCATTGGATTGAATTTATTATTGCCACGATGACATTGCTCTATTCCGGAAAGCCGTTTTTACAAGGCGCCTTGACTTCTTTAAAATCAAGAACGGTCGGTATGGACGTTTCGATTTCGCTTGGGATTTTGGTGACCTACTTTTATAGTATTTGGGTTACAGTTGAGCCAACCCATTCCGGAAATGCCTATTACGACACCATGATTGATTTTATGTTTTTGCTTTTGATTGGGCGTTATCTTGAGACCATTTCAAAAAACAAGGCCATTGATTCTTCGCGCAGACTGATGGATTTACAGCCTAAAGTGGCGCGCTTGCAAACGGCTAACGGCATTGAAGTGGTACCTGTTCGAAAACTTCAGCCCGGTCAAACCGTCTTGGTAAAACCAGGAGATCAAATCCCCGTGGATGGCATTCTGCTTAAAGGGGCAGGGAATGTCAATGAATCTATGCTCAGTGGAGAGTCCAGAGAAATTTATAAGCAGGCGGGGAGTCCTGTCTCCGCCGGGACTTTAAATCTAGACGGCGCGCTTTCTGTTGAGGTGAGAAGTATCCTTCAAAATACCGCTTTGGGGCGTATTATCCATATGGTAGAAGATGCACAAGGTTCCAAGGCTCCCATACAATGTACTGCCGAACGGATTATGCCTTGGTTCGTTTCGACCGTGATTGCCTTATCATTGCTTACCTTTAGTTATTGGATGATACAACTGGATTTTGAAACGGCAATGATTGCAGCCACCGCAGTGTTGATTATCACCTGTCCCTGCGCTTTTGGTCTGGCCACACCGATGGCAACTGCTGTGGCAACCGGTGTATCCGCACAAAATGGCATTCTGATTAAAAATGGCGCAGTATTGGAAATACTCAATGAAATAGAGCATTTTGTTTTCGATAAAACCGGTACTTTAACGAAAGGGCAGATGCAATTGATGGGGCTGCACTTTGTTCAGGGACAAGAGGATAAAGACTTAATCGAAGCCATTTCACAGATTGAACAACAGTCAGAACACTCAGTGGCAAAGGCCATTGTGACGGGTTTGCAAATGCGATATCCACATTTAAAAAACCTTCATCAAGCGCCGAAATTATTTCAAGCACATTCCGGCAAAGGGGTAGAAGCTAAACAGGGTCAATCACATTATTTGATTGGTACTTCACAATGGTTAAAAGGCTATGGCATTTCTTTACCCGAAACTTTGGTACAACAAGAAGTAGCGCAAGGGCGGCTGGGTCAAACCAGTGTATGGGTCGCCAGAGACCGGCAAATTGTTGCGATTCTATTCTTAGAAGATGAAATCCGTGAAGATGCGGCAGAAACCATATTCCGGCTTAAGCAGCGCGGTAAAAAAGTCTCTATTTTAAGTGGAGATCGCACAGAAGTTGCAGAAACGGTTGCTCAACGACTGGGGGGGATGGAAGTGATGGCGGAAGTGCTGCCCGAACAAAAGTTTGCCATGATTGATGCTTTGAAAAAAACAGGTGTTAAAGTGGCTATGATTGGTGATGGCATTAACGATGCACCTGCCATGGCGCGTGCTGACGTCAGTTTTGCACTCGGATCTGGTACCGATGTGTCAATGGATTGTGCAGATTTGGTTCTTATTAACAATGAATTAAGATCCGTGGATACCGCGGTTGAATTATCGCACCGCACGCTGAAAACCATTAAGCAAAATATTGCCAGTTCAATTCTTTATAACCTGACAATGGTTCCCTTAGCGATGGCGGCTATGCTAACACCCTTGATCGCGGCGATTACCATGCCGTTAAGTAGCTTGATTGTGATTGGTAATGCCGCCAGGATACGAACATTTTTTAGTCCAAAAGCCATCGAACGCCGTCGACAAATTATTCACCAAGTTAGCCAGTAAGGAGAAAAATAAATGGATGTGGTTTATTGGTTGATTCCCATCGTACTGATTATCGGCTTTTTAGTCGTACTGATTTTTATTTGGATGGCAAAGTCGGGGCAATTTGATGATTTAGATGGTGCCGCTAACAGTATATTTATGGATGATGACGAAATGGATTTTGCTGAAAAGACAGAGCCTAAATCAACGAAACAACCTAATTCGAATACAGAATCCACCCAAAAGTAGCCAGGCCTGGTTAAATTTCCTCAAAAATGAATCTAAAAAAACCGTCATTTAGACGGTTTTAGTAGCGGGCAATGGTTTCTTTCGAGGGGTTTTTAGACCTGGAGGTAATCCAAAATCCCTTCAGCAGCTGCACGCCCTTCCGCAATGGCATGAACCACTAAGCTGGAACCGCGAACCATATCCCCGCCTGCAAACACCTTTGGGTTTGAGGTCTGGAACGGCAGTTCAGACGTTTCTTTTGCCACAACGGTTTGCCAATCGGTTAAGGTGATGTCAAAGTCAGTCAGCCACGCCGGTGGATTGGGTTGGAAACCAAATGCGACGATAACCGCATCACAGTCAATCACCGTTTCAGAACCTGCAACCATTTCAGCACGACGACGACCATTTTCATCCGGCTCACCCATACGCGTTTCAATGACCTTAATGCCACTAACTTGGCCGTTTTCAGAGAGAACCTCAACCGGTGCCAGATTAAACTTAAATTGCACACCTTCTTCTTTGGCATTTTTAACTTCAGCACGCGAGCCGGGCATATTTTGTTCATCTCGGCGATAAACACAGAATACTTCCGCTGCCCCTTGGCGAATTGACGTACGGGTGCAATCCATGGTGGTATCCCCTCCACCTAAAACAACCACACGTTTCCCTTCCAAGGAAATATAAGATTCTGGGGTTTGTTGCATATTTAATTGGTGTTTCACATTGCCAATTAAAAAGTCCAAAGCTTTATAGACCTGAGGCAGCTCTTCTCCGGGGAATCGACCTGCCATAGGCTTATAGGTTCCCATGCCCATAAACACCGCATCATACTCGGCGAGCAAATCCTCAAAGGCAATATCATTACCAATTTCGGTATTGCAATGAAATTCAACCCCCATGCCTTCTAAAATACGACGACGTTTTAAAACAATGTCTTTATCCAGTTTAAACTGTGGGATGCCAAACGTCAGTAGCCCACCAATTTCCTGTTGTTTTTCAAACACAATGGGTTTAACACCATTGCGGATTAGAATATCGGCACAGCCTAATCCTGCAGGGCCAGAGCCAACGATAGCTACGCGCTTATTCGTCATTACCACCTGATCCAAACTGGGCGTCCAGCCCATATCTGTTGCCGAGTCGGTAATGTATTTTTCCACCGCACCAATGGTAACGGCGCCAAAATTGGTATCTTCTAACGTACAGGCTTGTTCACATAAGCGATCCTGTGGGCAAATACGACCGCACATCTCAGGCAAGGAATTTGTCTGGTGTGACAATTCCGCTGCTTCAATAATATTGCCTTCTGCAACCAGCTTCAGCCAGTTTGGAATGTAGTTGTGCACCGGACATGCCCATTCGCAATAAGGATTACCACAATGCAAGCATCGGTCGGCTTGAGCGATGGCTTTGTTTGGATCAAATTCTGTATAAATTTCTGCAAAATTTTGTTTGCGCTCCATTGCCGGTTTCTTTTCCGGCAACTGACGGTCGAGTTCTAAAAATTGTCTAACATTTCCCATGATTCGATTCCTTATTCTCCATCCGCACAGCTTGCAAACAACTCTAATAATCTATCCACGTTAATCGCACGCGATTTCACTAACCAGAATTGATTTAAATAACGGCTGAATTGGTTTAGAACGGTTTGACCATAAACACTCTGTGTCTTGGCGACATATTCGGTTAATAAATCACGTAAATAAAGCTGATAAGGTTCTGTCGATTCCGTGTCGATACGAATGGCTTCTACCATTTCGCTATTCAAACGATCCGCTAGGGTGTTATCGGTATCAAGGATAAAGGCCATACCACCAGACATCCCGGCCCCAAAGTTCACGCCTACAGACCCTAAGCTGACAACACAACCGCCCGTCATATATTCGCAACCGTGATCCCCCAAGCCCTCAACCACCGCAGTGGCGCCAGAGTTCCGAACAGCAAAACGTTCACCCGCCGTACCATTTGCAAAAAGCTTACCGCCGGTCGCTCCATACAAGCAGGTATTACCAACGATGGGGGTTGTATGAGGATCAAAAGCCGCCTTTTCAGCCGGGCAGACGATGATTTCACCGCCAGCCATGCCTTTCCCCACATAGTCATTGGCATCGCCGTGAAGGTGCAAATTTAATCCATCGACATTAAAGACACCAAAGGATTGACCTGCAATGCCTGTTAATTTCAGGGTAATCGGACTGGCTTTCAGGCCATTGTTACCATAGCGTTGAGCAATTTCACCTGCAATTCGAGCGCCAATAGAGCGACCAGTATTAATGAGATTAAATTCAAATACACCCCCTGATTTTGCTTTAATCGCAGGAAGAACTTCTGCCAACATGGCTTCCGCCAAGGTGCCCTTATCCCAAGGGGCATTGCGCTCGACTTGAACGGTTTGTGGCTTATCTTTTGGAACACCACCGTCTGAAATAAAGCCCGATAAGTCAATGTTCCTCTGCTTGTCGGTTAAGGGGGCATCAATCACTTTTAAAAGATCAACACGACCGACCAAATCTTCAAGTTTGGCAACCCCTAGTTTAGCAAGCCATTCACGGGTTTCTTGCGCCACAAAAGTGAAATAGTTGATCACCATTTCAGGCATACCGATAAAATGTTCTTTCCTTAAACGCTCATCCTGCGTTGCAACGCCGACCGCACACGTATTTAAATGGCAGATTCGCAAATATTTACACCCTAAGGCAATCATTGGAGCTGTCCCAAATCCAAAGGACTCAGCGCCTAATATGGCCGCTTTAATAACATCTAGTCCGGTTTTTAACCCGCCGTCGGCTTGTAAAATAACCTGACCCCGCAAGTCATTGGCACGCAATACCTGATGGGTTTCCGCCAAGCCCATTTCAAAAGGATTTCCGGCATACTTCACCGAGGTGAGCGGGCTGGCACCGGTTCCACCGTCATAACCGGAAATGGTGATCAAATCGGCATAGGCTTTGGCCACCCCGGCAGCAATGGTTCCGACGCCTGGTTCTGCAACCAGTTTGACTGAGACTAAGGCATTTGGGTTGACTTGTTTAAGATCAAAAATCAATTGCGCCAAGTCTTCAATGGAATAAATATCGTGATGGGGTGGAGGGGAGATTAAGGTGACCCCTTCTACCGAATGACGCAGTTTAGCGATGGTCGCATCCACTTTATGACCCGGTAGTTGTCCGCCTTCACCAGGTTTCGCGCCTTGAGCCACTTTAATTTGAATGACTTCGGCATTGCGTAAATAATGTGCAGTGACCCCAAATCGACCCGAAGCGATTTGCTTAATTTTAGACATTTTTTCGGTGCCATAACGTGCAGGGTCTTCTGCGCCTTCACCGGAATTAGAGCGTGCACCAATGCGGTTCATGGCGGTGGCTAAGGCTTCATGCGCTTCCGGAGATAAAGCGCCTAATGAAATACCGGCCGAATCAAAGCGTTTAAAGATCGACTCAATGGGTTCGACATCGTTTAATTCAATAGGCGATAAGCCTTCTTTAAAGGTGATTAAGTCTCGCAAGGTCATCGCCGGGCGCTCATTCACTAATTGAGCGAATTTCTTATATGCATTTTCGTCTCCTTTTTGAACGGCTTCACGTAAATAGTTGACCACATCCGGGTTATAAGCGTGGTATTCACCGCCATGAACATACTTCAATAAACCACCCGCTTCCATGTATTTACGTGGGTTAAAGGCATATTGAGCCGTTTTAAGCAGATCATCTTGCAAGTGTGCAAAAGCCGTTCCGCCAATTCTTGTCGGAGTGCCTTTAAAACATAAATCCACCACTTCAGCGTGCAATCCCACGGCTTCAAATAATTGAGAGCCACGGTAAGAGGTAATGGTTGAAATCCCCATCTTAGAAAGGATTTTATACAAGCCTTTATTAATGCCTTTGCGGTAGTTGCGAATATATTCAGCCAAGGTGGTGTTTGCATCCAGCTCTTTGGTTGAAATCATATCTTGGATACTTTCGTAAGCCAAATAAGGGAAGACCGCAGTTGCGCCATAGCCAAACAGTACCGCAAAGTGATGGGGGTCACGTGCTGTGCCAGTTTCAACAATAATGTTTGCTTCCGGACGTAACCCTTCTTGAATCAGTCGGTGATGCACCGCACCCGTTGCCATTGCCGCCGGTACCGTAATTTTGCCTGCTTCAATGTTTTGGTCAGTTAAAATGACTAAGGTGATGCCGGATTTAACAGCAGCAACGGCCTGATCACAAACGGCAATGGTAGCCGATTTAAGATCCGTTTGATTGGTATCAAAATGTAAAGAAATCCGTTGATGTTGGTAATATTCATCATTCAATTGCGTCAATTGGGTCATCATCGCGGGAGATAATACAGGTGACTGTGTTTCAAGGCGACGCGCATGGGCTTCGCCTTCGTCAAACATATTCAGTTCGCGACCAAAGCAAGTGTTCAGTGACATGACAATGTTTTCGCGCAAAGGATCAATTGGCGGATTCGTGACCTGAGCAAACATCTGCCGGAAATAATCAAACACGGATCTTTGTTTATGAGAAAACACCGGTAGCGGGGCATCATCTCCCATTGAACCGGTTGCTTCTTGGCCTGCTTCAGCCAGTACGCGGATAATTTGATCACGCTCTTCAAAGGTGATTTGAAAATACTTTTGATAAAGGTCTGTCTGAGTGGTATCCCAAGCTTGTAATGCTTCTTGCGCATTCAGTTTTTCTTCCAAACGCATATAGCCTTTATCCATCCACTCACGATAAGGCTTTGCAGATTTCAAAGTTGCATCAATGGTTTCCGGTTTCAGCAGTGTGCCCGTTTCTAAATCCACCGCGATGACTTGCCCGGGCTTAAGACGACCTTTTTCAATAATGTCTTCAGGGGCATAGTTGTAAACGCCAATTTCAGACGCAAAGGTGATATGACGATCTTTTGTGACCATATAACGAGTCGGGCGTAAGCCGTTACGATCCACACCACAGATAGCATATTTACCGGTGTTGATAACCATGCCGGCAGGGCCATCCCATGGTTCCATGTGCATGGAGTTATACTCTAAAAAGGCTTTTAAATCTGTATCCATGTGCGGCATATTCTGCCAAGCGGGTGGGATCAGTAAACGTAAGGCTTGAAAGACCGGCATATCACCCATCATCAGCACTTCTAGCATATTATCTAAAGAATTAGAATCTGAGCCTTCTTGTGCCACCAAAGGTTTCAGATCAGCCAAGTCGGGTATTAACGGGGTCGCAAACTTACTTTGACGTGCCAATGCCCAGTTTCGGTTGCCTTTAATGGTATTGAGTTCGCCATTATGCGCTAAGAAACGGAAAGGTTGTGCCAAACGCCATTGCGGTAAGGTATTGGTTGAAAAACGCTGATGATATGAAATCAGTGATGATTCAAAATGATCCGCCTTGAGATCCAAATAATACTCAGGCAACTCTTTTGGCATTACCAACCCTTTGTAAGAAATGAGTTGGCTATGTAAAGAAGCAATATAAAAAGTTGAGTCTTGCGGCTCGATTTGCATTTCTGTTTTACGGCGAGCCACAAATAATTTGCGGTTAAAGTCACCATCACTCAACGCATCCGGTGCATTAATGAACACCTGTTCAATTTTTGGCTCCATCCCCGCTGCCTGTTCACCTAAAACCGATGAATCTACCGGGACAGAACGCCAAGCGGCAATGCTCAGACCTTTATTGGCCAAAATGTCGGTAAAGGTGTCGCGTGCGGTTTGCGCTTTGGCTGTGTCTTGGTTCAAAAACATCATCCCCACCGCATAGTTTTGCGATAAAGCGATGCCTAGTTTTTCTGCTTCAAGGCGTAAAAACGCATCTGGTTTTTTAATCAACAGCCCACAACCATCTCCTGTGCAACCATCTGCTGCGACACCGCCTCTGTGTGTCATATTGCCTAAGGATTCAATCGCTGTTTGCACGACCCAATGACTTGGTTTGTCATCCATTTGGGCAATCATGCCGAAGCCACAGTTCTCTTTTTCAAATTCGGGAGAATATAGACCTTGTAAGCTGTTGAGTGAATTCATAATTCAGTTTCCTGTCTGTAAACTTTTATAACCGAACGTTTTGTTGTAAGGGGTTATAAAGGCACTGTTGAGGGTGATTTTAGGTATCTGAGTGCGCAAAAATTAAAATGGTGCGAAATTATACTTTTTTCAAAACGTGAAAGCAAGCCATCGCCTTTGCTGTCAGGCGGATCCGCAAAGTGGTTTGGGTCGCGTTTAGAGGATAAAAAATGGCCAGGCCTGGCCATTATTACAGCTATTTTTGCGACTGGGTCGTCTTTAGCTTCGATCTATTAGCGATGTTCCAGTCATTTCTTCCGGTTTGTCGAGTCCCATCATATCGAGTAAGGTTGGGATGACATCACATAAAGCACCATCGGTTTTCAAAGGATAATCTTTGTCACCAAAATAGACCATTGGCACAGGGAAGGTCGTATGAGATGTCAGTGGCTTGCCGGTTTCTTCATTAAATAACATTTCCATATTACCGTGGTCAGCCGTGACAATCGCTTCGCCATTAACGTCTTTTAAAGCGGTCAGGATTTCGCCCAAGGCTTTATCTACCGCTTCCGCTGCTTTAATGCAGGCATCAAAGTCACCGGTATGCCCAACCATGTCTGGGTTGGCGATATTACAAATAAAGGTATCATATTGACCCGAACGAATTGCATGGATCAGTTTTTCGGTTAATTCCGGTAAGCTCATCTCCGGTTGCAAATCATACGTTGCCACCTGAGGGGAGTTAATTAAAACGCGGTGTTCATTCGCATTTGGCTCTTCAACTCCGCCATTAAAGAAAAAGGTGACATGGGCATATTTTTCCGTTTCGGCAATGCGTAACTGGGTCAATCCTTTTTTAGAAACATACTCACCAAAGGTGTTTCGCAACTTGGTTGGACGATAAGCGATCCGTGCGCCAAATTTTTCAAAATTCTTTTTATATTCCGTCAGCGTCACAAAAGCCGATAGCACAGGCGTTTTACAGCGATGAAAATCCGCAAAGTCATCAAAAATAAAGGCTTTGGTTAACTGTCGAGAGCGATCTGAACGGAAATTCATAAAGATAATAGAATCCCCATCTCTAACCCTTTGGCGCTTACCATTCGCGCGAGGAATGGCTGTGGCTTTGATAAACTCATCATTCTCACCGCGTGCATAAGCCTGTTCAACGGCTTCTTTGGCTGAGGCGGCTTCCAGTTCACTAATGCCACAAGTAATCACATCATAAGCCTGCTTGACTCTTTCCCAACGATTATCGCGGTCAAGCGCATAATAGCGTCCGGTTACCGATGCAATTGTGCCGCCACCCAATTCCGCCATAAAGTTTTCCAATTCTTCAATGTACTGAATGGCGCTTTGAGGTGCGGTATCGCGACCATCGGTAAAGACATGCACCAACACTTTAGCACCCCGTTCGTGCGCCATTTGAATACTGGCCTTAATATGGTCAATGTGTGAATGGACGCCACCATCTGACAGCAATCCTAGAATATGAACTTTACGATCACGGTCAATCGCAGAGTCAATTGCTTTTAATAACGCATTGTTTTGGAAAAAGCGACCATCATCAATGTCTTTTTGAATTCGAGTAAGTTCCTGATAAACCACGCGACCTGCGCCTAAATTCATGTGACCGACTTCAGAGTTTCCCATTTGGCCATCAGGTAACCCCACGGCCATGCCTGAGGTATTAATTAACGTATGGTGATGCGTGTTAACCAGTTGATCCCAGTTAGGGGTGTGTGCCTGTGCAATGGCATTGTGTTGGGTTGCTTCACGGTAGCCCCAGCCGTCTAAAATGATCAATCCAGTCGGTCGGTTGTTAAGGTGCACATCTGTTGTCATATGGGTTCCTTTTGAGAAATAATGGGCGGTTAATAACCGATATTTGCATGTTAACGGTTAATTTTTATAAATTGTCATTTATTGTAACCAGTTTCACTGTTAAAATCATTAGCTTTGAATTTTGAATGATGCTGACTAAGGAAATGTGAATGTTTATTGAATTTGTGGAAGAGCAAATTTTACTGTTTGTGGCGCTCGGCGTCATTATCGCCATGTTGGTAATGAGTTATTTCGGTGACAAATTATCCGGGTTTCAAACGGTAAGTGCAGAAGAAGCCGTACGGCTTTATAATAACGGCGCTTGGGTATTGGATGTTCGAACCGATGCGGAATACAAATCGGGCTTTATCGGAGAAGCCGTTAACCTAACCCCCTCTGAAGTGTCCAGTCAGTTGGAATCGTTAAAGTCGCATCAGGCAGAAAATGTGCTGGTTTACTGCCAATCAGGTGCCAGATCAGCTTCCGTAGCTAAACAGTTGGTCAAAGCCGGATTTACCAAAGTACACAATCTTTCGGGGGGGGTCATGTCCTGGCGTAATGCGGGCTTACCCTTAAACAAAGTCGTTTCGAAAAAGAAACAAAAAAGGGGCGCAAAATGAATCAATCACAAGCCGATACCCTGATCTATCTGACCCAAACTTGCCCTTTTTGTCATAGGGCGCGTCGTTTGTTAGACGGAAAAGGCGTTCAGTATGAAGTCATCGACATTGGTGGTGACTGGGAATTGCTAAAAGAGAAAACAGGTCGTCATACTGTCCCGCAAGTCTTTGTTGGTGGCCATCATGTGGGTGGGTTTGACGATCTTTCCGCAGCGGAGGCCTCCGGGCAATTGGATCAACTGCTTGCATCCGACAATTAACCGAATTTTTAATTTAAAGAGAACTGTACAATGTCAGAAGCGACAGAACAACAAAAACAATTTAGTATTCAAAAAATTTACATGCGTAATATGTCATTTGAATCCCCAAATGCACCTGAAATTTTTACTCAACAGGTGCAACCTCAGTTGGAAATCGATTTAAATGTTGAAAGCCGTACCTTGGAAGATCATGTTTATCATGTGGTATTAAGAGTCACCGCAACCACCAAAATGGAAGACAAAACCGCTTTTTTATGTGAAGTCGAGCAAGCCGGGGTTTTTACCATTATCGGTTTTGACGAAGGTGAAACCAGTTATTTAATCGGTGTACAAGCACCCAATGCGCTATTTCCATTTGCTAGAGAGGCTATTTCCAGCTTGGTGGCCAAAGGGGGCTTTGCGCCGTTACTGCTGGAACCGGTCAATTTTGAAGCCATGTATGCAGAGCATATTCAGCAACTGCAAGCGCAACAAGCGACCAAGCAATAGCATGGGTGTTAACCGACTTGAATCACCTTAACCAATGCCTATGACTCGGCAGCAAACCGCACAAAAAATCGTTGTTGTCGGTGCCGGTGCTTGGGGCACGGCACTGGCCATTCATCTTGCCCGTAAAAGCTTGCAAGTTGTGCTTTGGGCACATCACTCGCAACAAGCCGCATGCTTGAATACAGACAGAGAAAATAAGCGTTATTTGAATGGCATTTCATTTCCCGATGCATTAACCATTACCAGCGATTTGTCAGCCGCTTTAGCTGATGCCACTGCGGTATTAGTGGTGGTGCCCAGTGATGCGTTTCGGCAAGTTTTAACCCAAATGAAAGCCTATTTTGATCAGCAAACCATTCATTTAGCTTGGGCCACCAAAGGCTTTGAACCCAAAAGCAGTTTGATGTTGCATCAGATTGCCCGGCAGGTGTGTGGCGAGCAACAACCCATGGCGGTTTTGTCCGGACCCACCTTTGCTGCAGAAGTAGCCAAAGGGTTGCCTACGGCGATGGTCAGCGCGTCTAACAATGAGCAAGAAGCCGAATTTTGGGCGCAAACCTTCCGCAATGACCGTTTCCGAATGTACACCCAATCGGATATGATTGGCGTGGAAATTGGCGGTGCCTATAAAAACATTATGGCGATTGCCACAGGTCTATCGGATGGGTTAAAACTGGGCGCGAATGCCCGTGCTGCTTTGATTAGCCGAGGCATGGCCGAAATGATGCGGTTAGGCGTGGCTTTGGGAGCGAACCCCGAAACCCTAATGGGGTTGTCAGGCCTGGGAGATTTGGTCTTGACCTGCACCGATAATTTATCCCGCAATCGACGATTTGGCTTGGCATTAGCGCAAGGTCAGGCGAAACCGGATGCGATTATAGCGGAAATCGGTCAAGTCGTAGAAGGGGTTAAAGCCGTTAAGTCGGTAAAAAAACTGGCGGAAGAGCATCAGTTAGAGTTACCGATTATGGAGCAGGTTTATCGGATTGTTACAGGGGCTTGCTCTGCCAAAGCAGCGGTCAAGGCCTTAATGGATCGAGAAGGGCGAGCAGAACAAGAATAAGGTGTTCTGTATTTGCCGTGTTTAAAGCGTCATATTGAATTCCAATTGACGCCAAGCTTCGTAAGCCACCACCGACACCGCATTAGCCATGTTTAAACTTCGGACATTCGGCCTCATGGGAATGGTTAAACGCTGCGCCTCCGGCAAGCTTTCAATCACCGAAGCGGGCAAACCCCGAGTTTCCGGGCCAAATAAAAAAGCATCGCCATCGGCAAAATTCGGTTCGGTATAATAACGGGTTGTTTTGGTGGTTAACGCAAAGACTCGATTGGGTTGAATCTTGGCAAGACAGGCATCTAAGCTTTCGTGCTCATGCAAATTCGCCAACTCAGCGTAATCCAGTCCCGCGCGACGCACCTTCTTTTCGCTCAGGTCAAACGCATAGGGTTGAATTAAGTGCAAATGTGCGCCCATATTAGCACTGAGGCGAATCAGCGCGCCGGTATTTTGTGGAATTTCAGGTTCGTATAAGATGATATGAATCATGGTTAATAACTTTTAAGGTGAAAAAATTGGTCGATTTATCGGTTCAACTCGGCAGTTTAACATTTCGGAATCCGGTTGCCATGGCTTCAGGCAATGCCGGTTATGGCTTTGAATATCAATCCGTTTCAGGATTTTCCAATCGAGACGTCGGCGCTATTTTTTTAAAAGGCACCACCCTAGAACCCAAATTGGGCAACAAACCCGAAAGAGTGATGGAAACGCCTAGCGGATTACTCAATTCGATTGGCTTACAAAACCCCGGCGCTCATGCCGTGATAAAAGATTATCTACCAAAGTGTGACTTAAGCCAATCACAATTTATTATTAATGTATCAGGCGCCACCATAGAAGAATATGCCGAAGTGGTGCGTTTGTTTGACCAGACCGACCTCCCCGCGATTGAAGTCAATATTTCGTGCCCCAATGTCAAAAAAGGCGGCGCGGCGTTTGGCAATGATCCTGATATGGCCGCACAAGTGGTCGAAGCCTGTCGTAAAAATACCACCAAACCCTTGATCGTGAAGCTTTCGCCTAATCAAACCGATATTGCCGAAGGCGCAAGACGGGTGATTGAAGCCGGTGCTGATATGCTGTCCGCCGTCAACACGCTTATGGGCATGCAAATTGATATTCACACTGCCAGACCGACTTTAGGCAATAACCAGGGCGGTTTATCTGGCCCTGCGATTAAGCCGGTTGCCTTGCTGAAAGTGCATCAAATCTATCAGGTGGCCAAGCAGCATCAAATTCCTATTATCGGCTTGGGAGGCATCAGTTGTGCCGACGATGCCATTGAATTTTTATTAGCAGGCGCGTCCATGGTGGCTGTCGGCACTGCCTTAGCCAAAGACCCTTTGCTGGTTAAAAAAATCAACAAAGGCATTGCCCGCTATATGCAGCGCTATGGCTATCAGTCGGTCGCAGAAATCACCGGAAAACTTACTTTAAATACCGATACGGTTCTGTGTGGATAACCCTCAATTAAGAACCCGCAGACACCCTTTAGAAAACGAGAAAAATACATGAAAACACTAGCAGAACAATTAGCCGTTATTCAGCGTGGCGCTGAAGAAATCCTAGTCGAAAAAGAGCTGATCGCCAAATTAGAAAAAGGCAAGCCCTTAAGAGTGAAAGCGGGCTTTGATCCCACTGCACCGGATTTGCACTTGGGACACACCGTATTGATTAATAAATTGCGTCAATTTCAAGATTTAGGCCATCAAGTGCTGTTTCTCATTGGCGACTTCACCGCCATGATTGGTGACCCCACCGGCAAAAGCACCACCCGTCCGCCGTTATCGCGAGAAGACGTCTTAAAAAATGCCGAAACCTATAAAGCCCAGGTTTTCAAAATACTGGATCCTGAAAAAACCCAAGTGGTGTTTAACTCAGAATGGATGTCCAAACTCACTGCGGCCGATATGATTCAATTGGCAGGCACCACCACCGTAGCGCGCATGCTAGAACGCAATGATTTTGGTGACCGTTATCACTCCAATACCCCGATTGCCATTCATGAATTTCTATATCCACTGGTACAAGGCTATGATTCAGTTGAACTCGAAGCCGATATTGAGCTGGGCGGCACTGATCAAAAGTTCAACTTATTGATGGGGCGTACCCTACAACAACATTATGGCAAACCCGCGCAATGTACGCTCACCATGCCGATTTTAGAAGGGCTGGACGGCGTGCAGAAAATGTCGAAATCGCTCGGCAACTATATCGGTATCCAAGATGCACCCAATGACATGTTTGGTAAAATCATGTCCATTTCTGATGAACTGATGTGGCGCTACTATGAACTGCTCAGTTTTGAAACCTTGGAAACCATTGCGGGTTATCAAGCCGCAGTGGCAGACGGTGAAAATCCGCGTAATATCAAAATTAAATTGGCACTAGAACTGATTGAACGCTTCCACGATAAGGCTTCAGCAGAATCAGCCTTGCAAGATTTTGAAACCCGTTTCTCAAAAAATGCCATTCCCGATGAGATGCCCGAATTCACCTTTACCGAAGTCATGCCATTAGCCAACCTATTAAAAGAAGCCAATTTAGTGGCGTCTACTTCAGAAGGGCATCGCATGGTCAAACAAAATGCCGTGAAATGTAACGGAGAAAAAGTCACCGACAGCCGAGCGTTAGTAGACGCCTGCGATGCGGCGGTTTATCAAGTGGGTAAAAGAAAATTCGCAAGGATTACGGTTCAAAAATAAACTCCGAATAACACTATTTTTTCACCCCATTGATACCATTGATGGTTTCTTGTTTTACTAAAATGACTAGGGCGATGCCGCCAAGAATGGCTGCTGACGCTAGCGCCAATCTTAAAGTTATCGGCTCACTGAGAAATAGGATACCCCCCACGGCGGCAATAACAGGTACGCTGAGTTGCAGTGTTGCCGCATTGGTGGCTTTAAGTTCAGGCAGTGCGGCGTACCAAATGGCGTAGCCTAATCCGGAAGCCAGTGCGCCCGAGGACACCGCATACCAAAATCCAGCCGTATCCATGGAGAAATCCTTTAGTGTTAATAGACTTAATACAGCCACGAAAGGGATAGCACGTAGAAAATTACCGGCCGTTACTTTAGTTGGATCGCCCATTCCTTTTCCTCGCAAGGAGTAGATGCCCCATGCAACCCCGGCGACTAACATCAAGATGGATCCGGATAGAGGGGGGGCTGTCAGGCCTGGTAGTAATAGGCCAACAATCCCGCTAAAGGCCACTAAAAGGCCCAGCAATTGTAATTTATGAAGGCGCTCCCCGGTCCAAATTCCATAGCCGATCATTGTCGTTTGCACAGCCCCAAAAAGTAATAGTGCGCCTGTTGCTGTGGGCAAGGTGATATAGGCAAAGGAAAAGCCGGCAGCGTAGGTGAACAAGGAAAATGCTGATATCCAGTTACCCCGTCCGATCTGATCATCTTGTCTAAATTGGATAACTAGCCAAAGTATCATCGCACCGGAAATTAGTCGGATTGCCGTGAAAGTCCCTGCATCTATGCCGGTATGCATGAGTGCGGCACGGCAAAGAAGCGAATTGCCTGCAAAGGCAATCATGGCAAGGGATGTTAGTAATATGATGCGTGTAGACGACATTTTAATCCTTACAGATAAGTCAACACAGCTGATGCTTTGGGTAATGTGCCGAGTTTAAGGTTTTTTGAGCAAAAAGTAACCGGCTGCCAGCAACAAGGCACCTTGTAGCGCTATGGATTCCGGTACGCCAAATTGACTTAATAGCTGTGGGAAAATGGCGGGTGCGACCAGGATCAGCGCTAAGACACGATTTTTCTGCGCTTGGTTTTGTTGTTTTAGTTGTGCTTCGAGTTTTGCAATCTGGTGTGATTGTTGGTTAAAATCTGCTTTTGACAGTTTATCCAAACTTTGGAATACCAACCCGGGTAACAGTGGTGCTTGTTCGATCCAGAAGGGTGCATTGGTCTTGGTGTTTTTTAGCAAACTTTTTAAGCCCACTCTTTCTTGCATCCAGCCTTCTAAAAAGGGTTTGGCGGTATCCCAAAGATCTAATTCATCATCAAGCTGGCGCCCCAAGCCTTCAATATTGAGCAGGGTTTTTTGCAGGAGCACCAGTTGGGGTTGCACTTCCATGCCGAAACGGCGCGCGGTTTGAAACAGTCGTAACAAAAACAATCCAAACGAAATTTCTTTAAGGGGTCTGTCCCAAATCGGTTCACAGACGGAGCGAATCGCCGATTCCAATTCATTGACTCGGGTGTCTTCCGGCACCCAGCCGGATTCAATGTGTAGTTCGGCCACTTTTAAATAATCGCGATTGAAAAATGCCAAAAAGTTTTCGGCGAGATAGCGTTGGTCTTCAGGATTAAGCGTGCCCATAATCCCAAAGTCAATCGCTGCATAGCGGCCATCGGCTAACACAAAAATATTGCCCGGGTGCATATCGGCATGAAAAAAGTTATGTTTGAAAACTTGTGTAAAAAAGATGGTAACGCCTTTGGCCGATAAGTCTGACAAATCAATATCCGCCTTTTCCAACTGATCAATCTCGGAAATACGAATGCCTTCAATGCGTTCCATGGTCATGACATTATCATTGGTGTGTGACCAATAAACATCCGGCACATACAAAAGGTCAGAGCCTTCAAAATTACGACGCAGTTGAGAGGCATTGGAGGCTTCGCGCATCATATCTAATTCATCGAGAATGGTCTTTTCAAACTCTTCCACCACTTCGGTCGGGTGTAAGCGTTTGGATTCTTTAATGGCCGACTCTAGCAGTTTTGCCAGGGATTTCATAATCGACACATCTTGCTCGATAATCGGTTTGATATTGGGACGGACGACCTTAACGACCACTTCACTGCCATCATAAAGGGTTGCGCCATGCACCTGGGCAATCGAGGCTGAAGCCATGGGTTTGGGGTTAAAGCCGGCAAAGGCTTCTTCAATACTGCGCTTTAAACCATGTTCAATAATTTGAATAGAATGCTGTTCATCAAAAGGCGGGCAATCGTCTTGCAGCTTGCGCAATTCAATGGCGATGTCGTCAGGCAATAAATCTTTGCGGGTTGAGAGTGCCTGGCCTAATTTAATGAATATTGGTCCCAGCTCTTCGAGTGCCAAGCGAATGCGTTCGCCACGGCCGCCTTTAGACTGTCGTCGCCAATTCCAGGGAAAAAGCACATTAAGGGTAATTAACCAAGCAAACTTGGTGTCGGTTAACACCAATTTGTCGATCTGATAGTGGGTTAAAACCCGGTTGATTTTAATGGTACGAAACAGCTGGCGGAACAGTTGGCGAATAAATGTCATAAGGTCGGTCTATTTAAGGTTTCGGAGAAGAATCGGCAGGATTATGCGTGGCTTGTAAAACTTCGATTCTGTTGGCCAAAGATTCGACAGCATCGGTGGTTTCAGTTACCTGATGGTTGAAACGGTTAACTTGTGAGGCGGTCGGCAATAATTCAACTTCAAATTGCAGATATTCCTTTAAGGTTTCAGCTATTTTTTGTTGCGCGCTATTCAAATGCTTTTGGCCACGTCGAACAGTGGAGCCGACTTTAAAGGCAATTAAATCCCCCGTCAGTTTTGAGAGTTGTTCTTCCCAATCAATTTCCAAGCCTTTGAGGGCTTGCAGAAAATCGGTAGCCAAGGCTTTGCCGCCAAAGGTTTTAACCGCGTCTGAGCCTTGCAGACAATCGGCCACGGTCATTTGTAAATGCGCATCGGGTTCTCCCTGCAAATGACTTTGGACGGTAAAATGGCCTTGCGAAACAGCCATCGCTTGTGCTGTTTCATCATGAGATTCAGGTAACTGGTAAATGATAAAAAAAGTCAATTCAAAGTCGGTAAAGGTCAGTTGAATCACTTTTTCATCACAACAGGCAAAGCCTTCACCCGCATCCTCATCCAGTTTAATCGCTTGGTTCAGAAGGGTTTCAATGCCTTTAGCCACTAGATTTCTGGCCAGGCCTGGTGATTTTTCAGCTGCATTAGCGGACGTTTTCATAACAGATCCTTATTAATATTTCCAACCACGATGTAATGCCACGATCCCCTGAGACATATTGAGATAGTCAGCCTTGTCAAAGCCGGCATCCAGCATCATTTGTTTTAGGGTTTCTTGATCAGGGTGCATACGAATGGATTCGGCTAAATATTGATAACTGGCTTCATCATCGGCAATCAGTTTTCCCATTTTCGGCAAAATATTAAACGAATAAAAATCGTAGGCTTTTGCCAATAGCGGTTGAGTCACTTTAGAAAATTCTAATACCATCAACTGTCCACCGGGCTTTAAAACCCGTGCCATTTCGGCTAAGGCTTTATCTTTATTGGTCACATTACGCAAGCCAAATGAGATGGTTACCAAGTCAAAGGTGTTGTCAGGATAGGTCAGTGCCTCGGCATTGGTGATGGTGTAATCGACATTGCCCATCACGCCTTCATTGATTAAGCGATCCCGACCGACTCGCACCATGCTTTCATTGATATCGGCCAACACCACCTGCCCGGTTTTACCCACCCGCTTGGCAAATGCTTTGGTTAAATCTCCTGTGCCACCGGCTAAATCCAGCACTTTATTACCCGGGCGAATGCCGCTTAATTCAATGGCATGACGTTTCCATAAACGGTGAATACCAAAAGACATCACATCATTCATCACATCATATTTTGCGGCCACCGAATCAAAAACGCCTTTGACCTTTTTGACCTTTTCCTCTAGCGGAACTTCTGAAAAACCAAAGTCGATGGTTTTCTTTTTGGCTGGATTGGTATTCATAAGCGATTTCCTTTATAAAATTTCATTGAGCGGCGTAGGCGGGATATCCGGGTGGCGATGCCCCGCTTTGGCTAGGCGGTTTAAATAGTCTTGCCAATATTCGGTTTGATGTTTACCGAGGGTATAGAGCCAATCCCAAGTGTAAATGCCCGAATCGTGACCATCATCAAAATGCAATTTGACGGCATAATTGCCCACTGGGGTAATGGCGTCAACATTCACCGATTGCTTACCCACTTGCAATACCGCTTGATCCGGGGTATGTCCCGTCACCTCGGCGGATTGTGAATAAACCCGTAAATATTCACAAGGCAATATAAAGGTTTCGCCGGTATTGAAGGTCACTACCAGCTGGCGTTCAGACTGCTGAAGTTTGAGTTCGGTTGGCATAGGTGACTGAGACATGGCATTCACTCAATTATAGGATGTATTGTGACAAATCTTGATCTTGGGATAAGTCACCTAAGCGATCATTCACAAAATCGACATCCACGCGAACCATTTGACCCGCATTTTCCGAGGCGTTAAATGAAACCTCTTCCAGTAAGCGTTCCATTACCGTATGCAAACGACGTGCGCCAATGTTTTCAGTATTCTCATTTACATGGTAAGCAATTTCTGCTAAGCGTTGAATGCCTTCATCGCTAAACTCAATCGACACGCCTTCGGTTTTTAGCAAAGCGATGGCTTGGGTGGTTAACGCAGCTTTGGGTTCAGTGAGGATGCGCACAAAGTCTTCGACTTTCAAAGATTTTAATTCAACGCGAATCGGCAAGCGCCCTTGTAATTCCGGGATGAGATCGGAGGGTTTTGCTAAATGAAAAGCACCCGAGGCAATAAACAAAATATGGTCGGTTTTAATCATGCCATATTTGGTGGAAACGGTTGAACCCTCAATCAGTGGCAATAAATCTCTTTGCACGCCTTCACGCGACACATCGCCGCCGGACCCTTCTTGGCGTTTCGCCACCTTGTCAATCTCGTCAATAAAGACAATGCCGTTCTGCTCGACATTTTCAATGGCTTTGGTTTTAAGGTCTTCTTGGTCGATTAATCTTTGTGCCTCTTCCTCGGTCAGCAGTTTCATGGCGTTTTTGATGGGCAGTTTGCGCTTATTCTTTTTGGTATGGCTCATGCCTTGAAACATTTCCTGCAATTGGCTGGTCATTTCTTCCATGCCCGGTGCACCCATGATTTCCACATGTGGGGGAGCGGCATTTAAATCGACTTCAATTTCTTTATCGTCCATCGAACCTTCACGCAAGCGCTTACGGAATTTTTGGCGGGTTTCCGTCATTTGTTCTGCTGCATCATCATCCCGTCCGCGAGCAGGGGGTAATAAAATATCCAAAATGCGTTCTTCGGCCAAATCTTCTGCTTGGCGTTGCACGGCTTTTATCGCTTGATCTCGGTGCAGTTTAATGGCGTTTTCTGCCAGATCCTTAATAATGGAGTCCACCTCGCGACCCACATAACCCACTTCGGTATATTTAGTGGCTTCCACCTTAATAAAAGGCGCATTGGCCAATTTAGCGAGGCGACGAGCAATTTCAGTTTTCCCCACACCGGTTGGGCCAATCATTAAAATATTTTTTGGGGTAACTTCCTGACGTAAATCTTCAGAGAGTTGCGCACGACGCCAGCGATTTCTTAACGCAATGGCCACCGATTTTTTTGCTTCTGATTGGCCGATAATGTAAGTGTCCAGTGCGTGCACAATTTCCTTGGGTGTCATCATAACTTGTGGGTTTCCTATCCGGTTTGTTGGGAATTTGAGCATCTCGTTACGTTTGTTAAACAAACACAGTTATGGGTCAATGATGATGGACTATGGGTTTAAAATCATCACTAGCCGGGTTTTCGAGGTGCCCATTTAATCTAAGATGGTTTATTATAAAGGAATTAAATCACCGAATGATACAGGCAACGCAAAACAACATGACAAACCGTTTAAAATTCTCCAAAATGCAAGGCCTTGGCAATGACTTTATGGTCGTTGACGGCACCGCATCCGATCTAGCCTTAACCGCTGATGAAATTCGCTTTTGGGCCGACCGCCATTTTGGAGTCGGCTTTGATCAATTACTGCTGGTTGAAAAGCCACACGCAGCAGCGACAGAGGTGGATTTTCGGTATCGAATTTTCAATGCGGATGGCTCTGAAGTTCAGCAATGTGGCAATGGCGCACGGTGTTTTGCCCGTTTTGTGGTCGATAAAGGCCTCACCGATAAAACCGAAATCCGAGTCGAAACCGCTTCGGGTGTTATCGTATTAAGCCTGACTGATCAAGGCTGGGTCAGAGTCAATATGGGCGCACCCAATTTCCTGCCCCAAGCATTACCCTTTGATGTGCCGGTTGAATCCGATCAATATGAATTAGAAGTCGCGGGGGAGCGCTATCAAATTGGCGCGGTTTCGATGGGCAACCCTCATGCGGTGATGCGCGTGACCGATCTCGCAACCGCGCCCGTGGCGCAATTGGGTCAGCAAATTGAATCCCATCCGCTGTTTCCCGAAAGAGTGAATGTCGGCTTTGCCGAACCTGTTAATCGCCACCAAATCAAATTACGCGTTTATGAAAGAGGCGCAGCTGAAACACTCGCCTGTGGCACGGGGGCTTGTGCGGCGATGGTGGTGTTGAGACGCCTCGGAGAAGTGGATGATGCGGTCACCGTGAGTTTGCCCGGCGGCGATTTATTGATTGAATGGGATGGCAATGCCACCAGCCCTGTGTGGATGACCGGGCCGGCGGTACAGGTCTTTGATGGCGAAATATCACGTGGGGTGCCGAAATAATGTCCAGTTTATTAAATGATATTCATGCCGAAGATGTCGCCGAGTTTTTAAATCGCAACCGTGAGTTTTTTCATGTCTTCCCCAATTTACTCAATGACTTAAGTATTCCGCACCCCAAAACGGGCAAAGAAATTTCATTGCTAGAACGCCAAGTGTATCAACTACGCGAACAGCGTGATCACCTAAAAGTGGAAGTCGAAACCTTAAAAGACATTGCGGGGGAAAATGGCATACTGCTTCACAAAGTGTATCAATTTTGCGAAGCCTTATTAGCGGCAGACAGCGATCAAGCTGCCGTGGACGTTATCTATCATGTGATGCAAACCACTTTTAATGTGGAAGCCATTTCGCTGATCTCATGGGATCTGCCTGATTTGCCCTTAAAAGGCATTACCCAGCTTGGTTTGACAGCCGCCTGGTCGAACAGTTTAAAAGCCACTTTGGAGGTGGCTAAACCACGATGTGGGCTATTGGAAGCGCAATGGCAAAAAGGCTTGTTTCAAACCGACAAGCCCATGCAATCGGTCTGTGTGATTCCTTTGGGCATCCAATCGGTTTCGGGCGCACTGGCATTAGGCGCCACCACCGATCGCTTTAATCCGGAACTGGGTACCTACTTTTTAAAAGTCATGGGGCAAATGATCAGCGCTCGGTTACAACGACTGTTTTAAGCCGCATCTAAACGATTGCCCAACTGACGTAATCGCCAAAACGCATAGGCCGAGCCGGTCACAAACGACTTAACAGCAAAGAAACAGCAAAGAAATAGAGAAAATTTTGAACGCCTTTACCCAATTTATGCAACACCTACAGCGCGCCAATAAATCGCCGCACACCCAACAAAACTATCAAAGGGATTTGGCCGCATTACTCGATTTTTATCAAGGCTATATAAACCCTAATGCCGATAAAAATGACAAGGCCTGGTCAGATTTAACCGAGTTTAACCAATGGCAAGCCATTCATTTTGAGGTGATGCAAGCGTTTGTGAACAGTCGTATGCAACAAGGCATTTCAGCACGCACCCTGGCGCGACAATTATCCACCTTTCGCAGCTTTTATGACTTTCTCATTCAACAAAATCATGTGACCCACAACCCCGCTAAAAGCATTAAAGCCCCCAAACAACCCAAACCGCTGCCAAAGAGTTTAGATGTTGACCTCACTCAACAACTGTTAGAGCAACCCCTAAACACTTGGCAAGATATTCGCGATCAAGCCATTTTTGAATTACTCTACTCAGCCGGGCTTCGGGTTGCCGAACTGGCCTCGCTAGATTTGTCCCCCGGATTAGATGGCTTGCAATCAGGCTGGGTGCGCGTGCTGGGCAAAGGCAAAAAAATGCGTCAAGCCCCGGTTGGCAATCCAGCCAAACAAGCCATCCTCAACTGGCTCGCCATTCGCAATGAACACGCTCATCCGCAAGAAACGGCAGTTTTTATTAGCCGCACCGGGCGGCGGTTAGGCATTCGCAGCATTCAACAACATCTCGACCAAAGAACTCTGCAAGCGGGCTTGCCCACCAAAATGTCGCCCCATAGATTACGGCACGCCTGCGCCACCCATGTGTTAGAATCTAGCGGTGATTTAAGGGCAGTGCAAGAGATGCTCGGACATGCCAATATCTCCACCACCCAAATTTATACCAAGCTGGATTTGCAACATCTTGCCAAGGTTTATGATGCAGCGCATCCCCGAGCCAAAAAGCGCCGCGAACCCTAACCCAACTCAAAAACAACATTAACCGAACTAACAAGAGAGTTTTTTATGAGCGAAACAACCTTTCACGGAACCACCATCCTTTGTGCAAAACGAAACGGCGAAATGGTGATCGGCGGCGACGGCCAAGTCACACTAGGTCATGTGGTGATGAAAGGCAACGCCCGCAAAGTGCGGCGGCTATATAGCGGCAAAATCCTCGCCGGATTCGCCGGCGCCACCGCCGATGCCTTCACCCTGTTTGAACGCTTTGAAGGCAAACTCCAATCCCACAACGGTCAATTGATGCGCGCCGCCGTCGAAATGGCCAAAGACTGGCGCACCGACCGCGCCTTGCGCAAGTTAGAAGCGATGATGCTCGTTGCTGATGAAGACAATATGCTACTGATTTCCGGTACGGGCGATGTCATTGAACCCGCGCATGATTTTATTTCAATCGGCTCTGGCGGCAGTTATGCACATGCGGCCGCGCAAGCGTTAATGGAAAATACCGACCTAGCTGCAAAAGACCTAGTCGAAAAAGCATTGAATATCGCCGCCGATTTATGTATCTACACCAACCACAACCTAACCATCGAAACCCTACAAAAACCATCAGACTAACCCAAAAACGCCCCAAAACGGCCAGGCCTGGCCGTTTTGGAGCGGGTTCCTAACACCCACTTTTTTGCTAGTTAATAGAAGGTATTATGTTATATTAATTGCTCAATCAGCAACTTAGGGGGGTTGGATGGACAAATTACATCGCCACACAGCATTAATACGATTGCTCAAAGCAACGCATCTTCCCATTGCGCTCACCAGTTTGACTCAACAATTTAATTGTTCCGAAAAAACAATCAGAAGAGACCTCGAACAACTCAAAGCTCAACACAATGCCCCCTGGTTTATCTCTAATAACCAGGTTTATTGTGATAAAAGCTGGCAACATCCCATCGAACTACAAGGCTACTGGTTCGACAAAAAAGAAATCGAATCGCTGTTTGCCCTCAACCAAATCATTCAGCAACTCTCCGCCAGTGGCCTCAAACACCAACTCGAACCTTTCCAACACCGCATTAACGAACTCCTCACCCAAGAAACCAACCCGCACAACAACCCACTCACCCGTAAAGTCAAACTCATCGAAATTGCCGAAAGAGCCGTTCCCGATCTCGTGTTTGAAACCCTGGTGCAAGCACTCGCTGAAAACAAACAAGTCCACATCCATTTTTGGAATCGCCACACCGACCAACATACCCAAAGAACCCTATCGCCACAACAACTCATTCGCTACAAAGACAACTGGATAGTGGACGCCTACTGTCACCTCAGAAATGCGCTCAGAAGCTTCTCACTGGAAGCCATTACCGAGATTCAACTGCATCCATTGCCTGCAAAAGAAATCGACCCGAAAACCCTTAACGAACATTATCAAACGGCCTACGGCATTTATGCCGGTCAAGCCAATAAAACCGCCGTGATTAAATTTTCGCCCTATATCGCCCGTTGGGTTCAAAATGAAAATTGGCACCCACAGCAAATTGGAACATGGCAACCCGACCAAAGCTACCAACTACAAATCCCCTACAACCAAGACAACGAACTGGTTCAAGACATTCTCAAATACGGCGAACACGCCGAAGTACGCCAGCCGCCAGAATTGCGAGAAAAAATACACCAAAAACTGAAAGAAGCATTGAAACACTACAAAAACAATCCCGCATGATTTTCAGGGACAAGATTTGTCTTTGGGGTGTGATAGGCTTTAACAACTGACATATTTAAGAGTAAGGCGCTCTCACTTTTGCCAACAAAGGAGTGTTGAAATGAATAGACGAAATTTACTGAAATCGCTCATTAGCCTGACCAGTTTAGGTTTAGTATCAAGTCAAACTAAAGCGGCGCAAACACAAGAAGCTTTTATGCTGCAAACTTCACCCATGGCGGGGTATCAATATTACCAAGGCGACGCGGTTTGGACGAAATTGCAAGTTGGTTCATCATTGCATCTCAAAGTTGAATCCTCGAATAAATATGATACTGATGCTGTTGAAGTTTATTGGCAAGATTCTCATAACGGTGAATTTGTAAAGTTGGGATACTTGCCTCGCAAACAAAACTATGCAGTCAGTCAACTATTGCAAAACCAAAAAAAATTGACCGCAAAAATAATGCAACTAACAGATAGTAATGACCCTTGGGAAAGGGTGGCGTTGGCAGTCTATATGCAGGGGTAACAAGCATGGGAATCCAGTTTTTCTGTTATTGTTGGTGGGAATTGATTGTGAGTCATAAGAAAGAGGTTGTCGCGTGAATCAATATTTTGCACATTCTGGTAGTGATAATACGAAAACTGATTGGCAAAGTTTGCAGAATCATTTGCAGGTCGTTGCTGAAATTGCCAAGCATAATGCGCGTTATTTTGGAGCGGAAGAATTAGCATATCTAGCTGGCCTGTTGCATGACTTAGGTAAATATACTCCTGAGTTTCAGGCGCGTTTAGAGGGGTCGCCCAATAAGGTAGAGCATGCTACGGCTGGTGCAAAAATGGCGGCAGAAATATTGCCCGAACCGTTCTATAAGCTTATTTCATATGCGATTGCAGGTCACCATGCAGGTTTAGCTAATGGCATTAACGAGGGCGATGGACGAAGAACTTTAGAGGCGCGCTTAAAACAAACTTTTGGTAAAGAGTTGTGCCAGCCAGATAATGCAGCGTGGCGTAAAGAGTTGACCTTACCTGATGTAAGTCAACTTGTACCAAAAATTCGGCCTCACCCTGATCAGGCGAATCATGGGTTTCAGTTTGCATTTTTGATACGCATGATTTTTTCGTGCTTGGTAGATGCCGACTTTATTGATACCGATAAGTTCTATAAACAGCTAAATGGTAAGACTTGGTTGCGCGGTGGTTATCCTGAGTTACCTGAATTAAAGCAGGTTTTTGATGCCCATCTAGCAGAAAAAACTAAAAACAGCTCTCGTTCTAAAGTGAATCAATTACGCCAAGAAATTCTAACGACTGCGCGAGAGCGAGCATTGTTATCACCAGGCCTGTTTACCTTAACTGTGCCAACAGGGGGCGGAAAAACCTTTAGCTCTATGGCGTTTGCATTGGATCATGCTTTGCAACATGGTATGCGCCGAATCATTTATGTGATTCCGTTTACCAGCATTATTGAACAGAACGCTAAGGTGTTTCGTGAAGCGTTTGGAGAGCTGGGTGATTCTGCTGTGCTTGAACATCACAGTAATTTTGATGATCGACATATTAAAAATGAAGAGACGCAAGATAAGCTCAAACTGGCCATGGAAAACTGGGATATGCCGATTGTGGTCACCACGGCAGTGCAATTTTTTGAATCTCTATTTGCCGATCGGCCTTCTCGTTGCCGCAAGTTGCACAATATTTCCGGTAGTGTGATTATTTTGGATGAAGCACAAACGCTTCCGCTTAAATTCTTAAAGCCAGTCATGGCCGCGATTGATGAACTTGCCCGAAATTATGGTTGCACAATAGTATTGTGTACTGCCACTCAGCCCGCATTATGTGAACCAGACTTTAAAAAAGGATTTGAAAATGTGCGTGAAATCGCGCCAAATCCAGAGCGGCTTTTTGAGGAATTAAGCTTGGTCAGTGTCAGTCATTTAGGTGAAGTAACCGATGATGAATTGTTAGAACGTATTCAAGCTAACGATCAAATTCTGACCATTGTTAATAACCGTCGTCATGCACAGTCATTATTTAAATCCCTTAAAGAAATACAGGTTGAAGGTGTTTTTCATCTCACAACTTTAATGTGCGCGGCGCATCGGGTTCAAGTTTTAAACATCATTCGAGACAGACTCAAAAATAACCAGGCCTGCCGAGTGATTTCGACCTCTTTAATTGAGGCGGGCGTCGATGTTGACTTTCCACGTGTCATGCGTGCTGAAGCAGGACTGGATTCGATTGCACAGGCCGCGGGTCGCTGTAATCGTGAACGCTTAAAAACCAAAGAAGAAAGCTATGTCTGGGTGTTTAAATCACCGGATTGGAACGTGCCGCCAGAATTGGACGGGTTGGCAGCGGGTATGCGTTCAGTCCTACGACGTGGTTATGACAATCTGCTAGGACAAGAGGCCATTAATGCATATTTTTCTGAAGTTTATTGGCGTAAGGGTGATGATTTAGATCAGAAAAAACTCCTCAAAATGTGCCAAGACCATGCGCCAAAATTAAGCTTTCCATTTCAAACTATCGCCAAAGAATTTCGGATGATTGAAAGTTTTATGCAGCCAGTTTTTATCCCATTTAATGAAGAGGCTAAAGGCTTGTTAGAGCAGTTAAAAAACACGGATGAGGTCGGTAAAGTGTTGCGCAAACTCCAACCTTATATAGTGCAAATACCGCAAAAAGGTTTTGAGAGTTTAGTTATCGCAGGGGCGATACAGACCGTTGCACCGCATCGGTTTGAAGATCAGTTTTGGGAGCTGATTAACCAAGATATTTATGATGAAGAGTTTGGCATTAGTTGGAATGATCCGACCTTTATCAAAGCAGAAAGTTCAGTAACTTAGTCGCCTTTGGGGCGTGGATCAATGGAGGTGAAGGTAATGGCTTATGGAATTAAATTACATGTTTGGGGAGATTATGCGTGTTTTACCCGGCCAGAGATGAAGGTGGAGCGAGTATCTTATGATGTGATAACGCCATCGGCGGCGCGAGGCATTTTAGAGGCGATTCATTGGAAACCCGCAATTCGTTGGGTAGTGGATCGTATTCATGTTTTGAAGCCAGTACGCTTTGAGTCGATTCGTCGGAATGAATTGGGGAACTGCAAAATCTCTGCTTCAAAAATCAGTGGAGCCATGAAACGAAAAACAACGCAGGACTTATATTTTTTGATTGATGATGGTGAGAATCGTCAACAAAGAGCGACAACCCTGCTTAGGGATGTTGGTTATGTTATCGAAGCGCACTTTGAATTGACCGGTAAGGCGGGCAGTGAAGATTCCGTTGGCAAACATCTCGATATTTTTAACCGTCGCGCACGTAAGGGTCAGTATTTTCACCAGCCTTGTTTTGGCAATCGTGAATTTCCCGCTGATTTTTCACTGATTGAAACGGATGATGACTTACCCTTTTCCGATTTAGGTGATGAATCCAAGGATTTGGGTTGGATGTTGCACGATATTGATTTTGCCAATAATGCCGAACCTAAGTTTTTTAGAGCGGAACTAAGAGAGGGCATCATTGAGGTGCCATCGTTTAAATCATCGGAGGTGGTGCAATGATTTTAACCGCTTTGTCTCAATACTATGATCGTTTAGTTAGTGCTGACGGCCATTCAAAAGTACCAGCTTACGGTTTTAGCGAAGAAAAAATTGGCTACATTCTGGTGCTTTCTGAACAAGGTGAGCTGGTGGATGTTGAACCAAACTTAACCGATGAAAAAAAACCTCGGCCTAAGTTTATGGCTGTGCCAAGGCCTGAAAAAAGAACGTCAGGCGTAAAGCCAAATTTTTTGTGGGATAAAACAGCTTATGTATTAGGCATAGCATTGCCTAAAGACAAAAAAACTGAGGCTATTTTTGAACCGTCTTTAGCTACGTTTGAGGCCTTTCGAGATGTGCATTTGTCACTATTGAATCAGGTCGAGGACAAGGGGTTGAAAGCGGTTACCTATTTTTTGCAGAATTGGCAACCCGAAAATTTTGAATCCTCTGTTTTAAAAGCAGAAATCTTAGACTCGAATGTTGTGTTTCGGTTGGATGGGGTTCGCCAATTTATTCATGAAACTATTGAGGCAAAAGAAATTTGGTCTTCACTGCTTAAAACGAATGATGGCAAAGAGGCCATGTGTTTGATTACAGGTAAGCATCAACCCATTTCAAGATTACATCCATCTATTAAAGGAGTATCCGGCGGTCAAAGCTCAGGTGTGTCAATAGTTTCATTCAATAAAGATTCATTTGAATCTTATGGAAAGGAACAGGGAGTAAATGCGCCAGTCTCTGAGCAGGCTGCATTTGCCTACACAACAGCATTAAATTACTTGTTACGTCGAGAAAATAAACAAAGTATCGGCTTGGGGGATACGACCATCGTATTTTGGGCGCAAGCGGATAACGCTGAAAAGGTTCAAAAAGCCGAATCCTTATTTATGAACTTCTTTAATCCACCGTCTGTAACCGATAATTCCGAGACGGTTGAGTTAAAAGCTGAAATCGAAAAGCTGGCTAAGGGTCGTCCGCTGTCTGAAATCGCACCTGACCTAGACCCTAAAACTCAGTTTTTTATTTTAGGATTAGCGCCCAATGCTGCGCGCCTCTCTATTCGTTTTTGGTTGCAAACCGATTTTGGTCATATTCAACAAAGATTGGCCGAGCATTTCCAAGATTTAGCGCTAGATCCATTGCCTTGGAAAACACAGCCTTCAATTTGGCGTTTGTTAATGCAGTTAGTTCCGCATCGTGAAGGGCAAAAAAATAAAATTGAAGATGTGCCAGCGCATTTAGCTGGTGAATTAATGCGCTCGGTGTTAACAGGGCAACGCTACCCAAGAGCGATACTTGCTCAATTGCTATCACGGTTTCGTTCGGATGGCGACATAAATGGTTTACGGGTCGCAATGGTTAAAGCCGTTTTACAAAGAGAGTTTAGAAAACAATTAACCAAAGAGGAGATTCCAATGAGTTTAGATGAGTCGAATACCAATCCCGCCTATTTGCTAGGCAGGCTGTTTGCGATGCTGGAAAGTATTCAGAGAGGTGCATTAGGTGATAAGGTGAATGCCACGATTGCAGACAAATACTATGCCTCAGCTTCAACCGTGCCTTATTCAGTCTATCCAAGACTATTAACAGGAAGTAAGCACCATTTATCGAAGATTCGCAAAGAAAAGCCAGGCTGGGCTTTTAATCTAGAAAAAGAGTTGGGGCAAATTATGTCGCAATTGCCAACTGAATTTCCACGCCATTTTTCGATTGAAAACCAAGGCCGTTTTTCAATTGGTTATTACCATCAAAAGTTTAAAACCAATAAAGAAAAATCTATTGAAGCTATTTCTGAAACTGAAGGAGAAGAATAATGACTATCCAAAACCGCTATGAATTTGTTTACTTTTTTGATGTCATCAACGGCAACCCAAACGGTGATCCAGATGCCGGTAATATGCCGCGCCTTGATCCAGAGTCAAGTAAAGGTTTAGTAACCGATGTTAGCTTAAAACGCAAAATTCGCAATTTCATTCAATTGAGCCAAGAGAATTCGCCGGGTTACGATATTTATGTGCAAGAAAAAAGTGTCTTAAACCTACAGAATAAAAAAGCTTATGATGCTTTAGAAATTGAGTCTGAAAAGAAGAAAATGCCTAAAGATCAGCAAAAAGCCAGAGATGTAACCAACTGGATGTGTAAGAATTTTTTTGATGTCCGTACCTTTGGCGCGGTTATGACCACTGAAGTGAATGCTGGGCAAGTACGTGGTCCACTGCAAATAGCGTTTGCAAAGTCAATTGACCCAATTGTTCCGTTAGAAATTTCGATCACTCGAATGGCGGTGACAACTGAAAAAGAAGCGGAAAATCAGCAAGGTGATAATCGTACCATGGGGCGTAAACATATTGTGCCTTATGGCTTGTATCGGGTGCATGGCTTTGTTTCAGCAAAATTAGCTGAAAAAACTGGCTTCTCTGATGCGGACTTAGAAAAAGTGTGGAAATCTTTGGAAATGATGTTTGAACATGATCATTCCGCTGCGCGTGGTGAAATGTCAGCACGCAAGCTCATTGTGTTTAAGCATGACAATGCATTAGGTAACGCGCCTGCACATAAACTATTTGATCGAGTAACGGTTGAACGCATCAAGGGTGACGAGGGAACTCCCGCCGCTGAATTCCATGATTACGCTATACGTTTTAATAAAGACGGTTTAGCTGATTGGGGCGTTGAGGCAATAGAGGTTTTCTAACCATGCCCGACACCCGTCTGATTCCTTTATCGGCCTTGCAACATTATGCCTTTTGTCCGCGCCAGTGTGCGCTCATTCATAATGAGCAGGCCTGGTCAGAAAATTGGCTCACTGCGCAAGGCCAGCAATTGCATCAGCGGGTAGATCATGGTTTGCCGGAATCCCGTAAGGGCATTCGGTACGAACGCGGGGTGGAGGTGTCTGCCCCGTCACTTGGTTTAACCGGAAAGTTGGATTTGGTGGAGGTCGACATCGCCACTGGAGCCTGCTTTCCGGTTGAATACAAACGCGGTAAACCCAAGCAAGACGCAATAGACTTGATCCAACTTTGCGCCCAAGCCTTGTGTTTAGAGGAAATGCTTAATATCGAAGTGAATCATGGTGCCATTTGGTATTGGCAAACACGTCATCGTCATCAAGTTGAGTTCAGTTTTGAACTTCGCCAACAAACGCATCAGATTATCGAAGCCACACGCCAGCTTTTAAACTCGAACCAAACCCCTAAAGCCAAATATGAAAAGAAGTGCCAGGCCTGCTCGCTTTATGATTTATGTAATCCTAAGCTGACATTTCAGGACACAAGTCGCGGTTATGTAAAGGCGATTTATCAGGAGGGTGCAGATGAAGAAGCTGCAAAATAGTCTCTATATCACCAAACAAGGCGCGTATCTGCATAAAGAGCGTGAAACCTTAGTGATTGAGGTGGAAAAAGAAAAAGTGATGCAAGTACCGATTCATGCCATCCAAGCGATTTACTGTTTCGGAAACGTGATGGTATCGCCGTTTTTAATGGGATTTTGTGGTGAAAACGGTGTGCACTTAGCTTTCTGTACTGAATACGGTCGATTTTTAGGACGTTTACAAGGCAAGCAAAGCGGTAATATTTTATTGCGCCAAGCGCAGTATAAGGTCGCCGAAATGCAACCTGAGCCGATTGCACGAAATATCATCGCCGCTAAAATTAGCAATTCGCGTGCGGTGCTTTATCGGCGCTTGCGCAATCATGGCGATAATGAAGCCGTAGAGCAAGCTATTAAACAACTGCATTCAAGTTTACGACGGCTTGAACGCATGGAAAGCCTTGATCAGATTCGTGGCATTGAAGGCGAGGCCGCTGCAACCTATTTTGGCGTGTTTAATCAGTTGATCCAACCGAGTGTGCAAGCCGATTTTCAATTTAATGGCCGTAACCGTCGTCCTCCGCGTGATCCGATTAACGCACTCCTTTCTTTTTTATACAGTGTTGTCGGCAACGATATTAGCGCCGCCTTGCAAGGCGTGGGGCTAGATCCTCAAATGGGGTTTTTGCATCAAACTAGGCCAGGTCGTGACAGTTTAGCACAAGATGTTTTGGAAGAATTTCGCGCTTGGTGGGTGGATAGATTGGTTTTAAGTTTAATCAATCGAAAACAACTTAAAGCAAAGGACTTCATCATTGAAGCGAGTGGGGCAATCACGCTAAAAGACGATGCCCGTAAAGTGGTTTTGGTCGCGTTGCAAAATCGTAAACAAGAAACCATAAAACATCCGTTTTTAAATGAAGACGTACCGATTGGGCTATTGCCACATGTACAGGCCTTGCTGTTAGCACGGCATTTACGAGGTGATTTGGCCGAGTATCCTCCCTTTGTTCCGAGATAAAGGAAACCCGCTATGATGGTTCTCATAACCTACGATATTTCGTTTGATGATCCCGGCGGCCGACGCCGATTACGCCATATTGCTAAAGCTTGTCTAGATCATGGTGTCCGTGTGCAATACTCCGTGTTTGAGTGCGAAGTTGATCCAGCGCAATGGATCAATTTAAAAGCCAAGTTATTAGATATTTATAATGAAGAAGCTGACAGCTTACGTTTTTATATGCTAGGCACAAAATGGCGAAGCAAGGTTGAACATCATGGTGCAAAAAAAGCGCTGGATATTTTTCAGGATACGTTGATTTTATAAAGTTATCCTATATGATAACAGGAGTCGTTATGTCACAGAATTGGATAGTAAAATTTTATGACGGTGTTGAAAACGATATCCGTGAGATGCCTATCGGTATCCGAAGTCGGATGGTGAAGTTACTTGAGGTTATTCAAATAAAAGGCCCTGACCTAGGTGAACCCATGACTAAGGCCATGGGTAAGGGATTATTTGAAATTAGGGCAAAAGGATCTGAGGGTATTGGTCGAAGCCTATTTTGTTACCAGAAGGGCAAGACGATTGTTGTTCTCTATGCCTTTGTTAAGAAAACACAAAAGACGCCTAAAAATGTTTTAGATATTGCAAGACAACGTCAGAAGGAGATTAAGCATGCAGATGATGACGCTGGACGAATTAAAAAGTGAATTAATACAAGATCCTAACTTTAAGCGTGAATACGATGCACTTGAAGAAGAGTTTAAGTTGATTGAAGCATTGATTGATATGCGACAAAAAGCTGGTTTAACTCAAGAAGAGATTGCACAGAAAATGAGTACACAGAAAAGCAACATTAGTCGCTTAGAGTCTGGTTCAGGTAATCCTGGTTGGAAAACCTTGCAGAAATATGCTCATGCTTGCGGATTTAAAATTCAATTACAGTATTCACAGTAAATCTCAAAACAGCAATCGCTGACCCCTTGTGCTCATTAAAAACTCGGAACTTTAGCGATGGCCAGAATCATCGCAATGATCAAACATTTTGTGTTATTGAATGTTTGGTTTGTTAAAATTGTAAAGCTTATTTTTTAGGTTAGCGAATTCCCTCCTCTAAACCAACGATTTGATTGAGCTAAAAACATAAGCGTCGCGCCCCATGCGGGCGCGTGGATTGAAACTTTACAGTCTGAAAATACCGATTTGAAAATGGAAGTCGCGCCCCATGCGGGCGCGTGGATTGAAACTCTATGGGCTAATGCCAGAGCCATTAACGGCTCAGTCGCGCCCCATGCGGGCGCGTGGATTGAAACGCACAAACTCCAAAGCAAATGGGCGATTTTTTACGTCGCGCCCCATGCGGGCGCGTGGATTGAAACTCTAAATGCTGATTTGACATCGCTTTCGAGCATGAGTCGCGCCCCATGCGGGCGCGTGGATTGAAACCTTATATCTGCTACCATTGATCTTAAAATGTCATGTCGCGCCCCATGCGGGCGCGTGGATTGAAACCGACTCAATAAAAACCCTGAACTGCGGCTGTAAAGTCGCGCCCCATGCGGGCGCGTGGATTGAAACATTGTCGTCGTATATGTTGTGCACCCATTGTCAGTCGCGCCCCATGCGGGCGCGTGGATTGAAACTTGCGTGACGAAGACGCTCTAGATGCTGTAAAAAGTCGCGCCCCATGCGGGCGCGTGGATTGAAACCCCTTTCCGTACTTTTTTGCGCGTCTAAAAAGCCGTCGCGCCCCATGCGGGCGCGTGGATTGAAACAAACTTTGAATTGAAAAACCAAACCATGCCAACCGCGTCGCGCCCCATGCGGGCGCGTGGATTGAAACCCACTTGAATAACTCCCCGCATTGTGCCTAGCGAGTCGCGCCCCATGCGGGCGCGTGGATTGAAACTGCGCCAGCTCCAGAACCATTAAATGCCGCTCTGTGTCGCGCCCCATGCGGGCGCGTGGATTGAAACTCACGAGTGCTAGCCGTTTATGCTAGATTCTCATGTCGCGCCCCATGCGGGCGCGTGGATTGAAACCATAGCTGTACCGATTGTTTATGGCAAGGCAAAGGTCGCGCCCCATGCGGGCGCGTGGATTGAAACCCGCTCATAGTGTTCAAATAATTCATCAATATAAGTCGCGCCCCATGCGGGCGCGTGGATTGAAACATCTAGCACTGCGTTGGTTGAAAACTGTTTCCAAGTCGCGCCCCATGCGGGCGCGTGGATTGAAACACGCCCTTTTCCGATGTTCTCGGCCACAATGCTAGTCGCGCCCCATGCGGGCGCGTGGATTGAAACTCTTACGCCTTTTTCTTCCCGCAATATCTCGACGTCGCGCCCCATGCGGGCGCGTGGATTGAAACCCAATTATCGGCGTCATCATAAAAGCGTTCCGCCGTCGCGCCCCATGCGGGCGCGTGGATTGAAACATTAGTTGTAAACTGTTCGGAAGCCGTAAGTATGTCGCGCCCCATGCGGGCGCGTGGATTGAAACGATCAAAATCTGTCGGCTTGTGGTCGATGTCAGACGTCGCGCCCCATGCGGGCGCGTGGATTGAAACATTGGTAGTCTGTGAAATCTGCTCGACCATTGAATCGCGCCCCATGCGGGCGCGTGGATTGAAACAGGCAAATTAAACCCATAATGCCTAAAAATATCGGTCGCGCCCCATGCGGGCGCGTGGATTGAAACATATATCAACAAGAGGTTTTGCAGGGGTCATATGTCGCGCCCCATGCGGGCGCGTGGATTGAAACTCAAAAGATTATGAAAATTCATACAGCGAACAAAGTCGCGCCCCATGCGGGCGCGTGGATTGAAACATGCCATTATTGTACTTGATAAGTAAAAAGCACAGGTCGCGCCCCATGCGGGCGCGTGGATTGAAACTTATTTACATCATCAGTGAACAATAAAACCCACTCGCGCCCCATGCGGGCGCGTGGATTGAAACCACTCATTACATTTATTGCATTGACCGCTGTTGCGTCGCGCCCCATGCGGGCGCGTGGATTGAAACTGTCCTACAGCTGCTAAACAGATTTGGGGCGTTTGTCGCGCCCCATGCGGGCGCGTGGATTGAAACCTCAGTATCGCCTGCATTATTTATCAATTCATCAGTCGCGCCCCATGCGGGCGCGTGGATTGAAACAAACGGCAATGCGTTGAGTTGGATAACCAATAAATCGCGCCCCATGCGGGCGCGTGGATTGAAACAGGCATCAGGCCTGGTTAATTATTCAAAAAATATTCGCGCCCCATGCGGGCGCGTGGATTGAAACAGCAATTGAAAAAGAGTATCTATCTGGCACTCAGGTCGCGCCCCATGCGGGCGCGTGGATTGAAACAGATACAGTCACGCCAGAAAACCCACCATCATCGGTCGCGCCCCATGCGGGCGCGTGGATTGAAACTAGGAATTCGTCCAGCGTCAGGCCCGGCCCCTCAGTCGCGCCCCATGCGGGCGCGTGGATTGAAACGAGTAGATTTTTCAGCCTGATATGGTAGTCCAAGTCGCGCCCCATGCGGGCGCGTGGATTGAAACCTTATATCTGCTACCATTGATCTTAAAATGTCATGTCGCGCCCCATGCGGGCGCGTGGATTGAAACGCCTCAACAGTCGTTGAAAACGACGGGTCGCCAGTCGCGCCCCATGCGGGCGCGTGGATTGAAACATCGCATAATGCTTCCGCATAATCGAAAGATGCAGTCGCGCCCCATGCGGGCGCGTGGATTGAAACATACTCTACGCGCCCATAGGCACTTCGCGTGTAGTCGCGCCCCATGCGGGCGCGTGGATTGAAACGTATCGATTATCGGTTGATAAAACAGTTTTGATGTCGCGCCCCATGCGGGCGCGTGGATTGAAACTGCTACTGGTACTTTGATCAAATTTTTCATGTTGGTCGCGCCCCATGCGGGCGCGTGGATTGAAACCATGCGTCTTGTAGTAGTAAATGCCCACCTTTAGGTCGCGCCCCATGCGGGCGCGTGGATTGAAACGTTCGTTGATAAGTTACGAACAAACCGATGCCAAGTCGCGCCCCATGCGGGCGCGTGGATTGAAACCATGCCAGACGATGGTTCAAGGTTGATCCAGACGTCGCGCCCCATGCGGGCGCGTGGATTGAAACTGAATAAACGGGGTAAATACTTGTATTTCGCTTAGTCGCGCCCCATGCGGGCGCGTGGATTGAAACAAGCCAGACGGCACAGGGCTAGTAACTATAGTGCGTCGCGCCCCATGCGGGCGCGTGGATTGAAACGCGGGTGAAACAGCTCGGCGACGGTTAAGACCAGGTCGCGCCCCATGCGGGCGCGTGGATTGAAACTAATAAGAAAAAAACTTGAAAAAGTATATGAAAGGTCGCGCCCCATGCGGGCGCGTGGATTGAAACATTAATTCGCCAGTCGTTACACCAATTGCACGTGTCGCGCCCCATGCGGGCGCGTGGATTGAAACTGGCGTTTGCTTGTGGACAACCTCTAAAGCAAATGTCGCGCCCCATGCGGGCGCGTGGATTGAAACTGATATAACTCATACCAGTCTACGAATATCCCGTGTCGCGCCCCATGCGGGCGCGTGGATTGAAACAATAGCTGTACCGATTGTTTATGGCAAGGCAAAGGTCGCGCCCCATGCGGGCGCGTGGATTGAAACGTAAAAGACCAAACGCCTGAAATCTGCATCAAAGGTCGCGCCCCATGCGGGCGCGTGGATTGAAACAATAGCTGTACCGATTGTTTATGGCAAGGCAAAGGTCGCGCCCCATGCGGGCGCGTGGATTGAAACAACTAATTTTAATCCATCAGTAATTATGGAAATTGTCGCGCCCCATGCGGGCGCGTGGATTGAAACTAGCGCGTCCTCGTCACTTAAAAAGTGCGATCCTGTCGCGCCCCATGCGGGCGCGTGGATTGAAACTTTCAATTCGGCATCTGAGGCTGTGCCGGAATAAGTCGCGCCCCATGCGGGCGCGTGGATTGAAACGTGATATTGTTTAGATGCCTCATTCCAAGCCTTCGTCGCGCCCCATGCGGGCGCGTGGATTGAAACCATTCGCAGTTAAACGCAATAGATAGTGATAAGTCGCGCCCCATGCGGGCGCGTGGATTGAAACCAAACAAGTTTGGGCTAACGGGAAACGAACGAGTGTCGCGCCCCATGCGGGCGCGTGGATTGAAACAATCCCAAGCTTTGAATTAACTAGCAACCCCACGTCGCGCCCCATGCGGGCGCGTGGATTGAAACTTATCCGCTCTGCTATTTCCGCTTGGGTTGGTGCGTCGCGCCCCATGCGGGCGCGTGGATTGAAACGCAAATTATACAGGTTGATGCGCCGAGGGATTACGTCGCGCCCCATGCGGGCGCGTGGATTGAAACTACTTAAAGGCAAATTTAAAACCTCAGCCCAAGGTCTTTCCCACGCCCGTGGAGGGCTAGATCATGTCTGCAATTTTTGGTGGTTTGGCTTTTATATTAAAGCGTGGCAGGTTTGGTTTTTGCCGTTTCGTTTTGCTTGGTACATGGCGTCGTCTAGCCGGCGGAATAAGCTGTCGTAA
>Ga0210015_1000071_pt1 | contig 102356 bp, 88 predicted proteins | sample CryGeymeta201522_FD_185471 | JGI IMG/M metagenome (GOLD analysis project Ga0210015, IMG submission 185471) | Groundwater microbial communities from Crystal Geyser aquifers in Utah, USA - Crystal Geyser metaG 2015-22 (SPAdes) (version 2) | ecosystem: Environmental > Aquatic > Deep subsurface >...
TTCCAGCACGGTGCCCTCGAGGTCCAGCCGATCAATGAACTCCACCTTGTCGGTCCCGCGGAAACGGGCGCAGCGCATCTCGGCCTCGGGGAACAGGCGTCGGCGCGCCGCGTCGCTGCCGAACAGGATCAACCCACCGTGCGATGGCACCAATCGCCCGCCCTGGGGCACCAGCACGCCCAACGTCTCCAGGTGCTCCTGGCTCACCTCCCGCCCCACCTGCTTGAAGAAGCGCCCCACCTTGCCCGCGTCGAGATCGTCGGCAGACACGTCAGGACAAGGCATCTGGTCGAACGATAGACCCGACAGCGCCCGCTGCAGCTCCGCCAACAGCTCCGGCCCGGCCCGCCGGTTCGTGGACCCGAGCCGGACGTAGACACCGTCCTCCGCCCCCTCCGCCTTCACATAGAACGGCCCGCGCCAGTGGGGAACGTGCACCAGCAACAGTGACTTGCCGTCATGCGAGCAGATGTCGATCTCCGGCGTCATCGCCGGCCGGATACCGTCGGCAATGGCATTGGCCAGGCGCTCCTCTTCCTGCAGCACGTTGCCGACGCCAACGACGCTGCCATTGTCTTCCCGCCCAATCACCAGTGTCCCGCCCGCGGTGTTGGCGAAGGCGACGAGGGTCTTGAGGATGGGCTTCAGCGAGGAGGCGTCGCGCTTGAACTCGAGGGTTTTGCCTTCGGGGGAGTTCAGGAGATCTGGGAGGTTCATGATGGTGTGGTCATGCTATCGCATCGTCTCGGCAGGACAACCTGCTCGAAGCCCTCCCGCTCGGCGGACAGCCCGCCGGGCTGCATCTCAGGACCGTACGCGACGGCGAAGCCCAGATCAGCCAGCCAGGAGAGGGCGGCCTCTTCGACGGTGGCCTCGGCGAAGGGGGTCATCGCACCAGCTCCCTGATCCCGTCGCGGAACACCTGGAAGCTCTTCGACCGGTTGCGCTCCGGGTCCATGTGGCGCGACACGTTGCGCGCGGTCTCGACCTTCGGCATACCCGTCGGGTAGTACCCGGCCCTTCTCAGTTCCCTCTCCAGTGCTTCCCACGTGCCGCCCGAGATCGCGTCTGGGTCGCGGTACTTGGGTCTCGTCCCCAGAGAGGCCGGCAGCTTCGGATAGGCAGCAAGCAGGGCTGCGGGATCCCCGAACAGCCATGCCTCAAGCTCCTCTACTGCCACGCGATTGAGGATGCAGCAGTCTCCTGCTGACTGTGCCGCGCTCTTTGTCGCCAGCCCCGCCTCCCGCGCTGCGTGTTCCAGCGACTCCTTCAGCACGCGGCAGTCACCGGTGTCGTTGTCCACCAGCACAACGATGCGGTAGTCCTCGGGCAGCCACGCCTGGTACCCGCGGAGTCGCCCCGGCAGCTTGGCGAGCAAGTCGAGCTTTCCCTGGTGGACGTGAATGTGGAACGTGTGCGCTTTGCCGACAATGCGCGGAAGCAGGTCGGTCAAGGCAACCTCGGCAGAGGGCTCCTCAACCAACACCTCAAGGTGCATCGACGCCCATTCCTCCCTCCCTGAGTGCAGGCAGCATCCTCATGCCAACCGCCTCAGGATCTCCGCTGGAATCGGCCCCCCGGAGCGCGTCAGCGGGTCACCGACCTCGAAGTGACCCTCCATCCAGAGGTAGCCAAGCGGGGCTCCCGCCGCCATGAACTCCCTGATGCCTCGCATGTCCACAGCGCGGCGGGCCTGCGTGAATCCATTGGCATCGCGGTAGAGCACACGGAGTTCCTCGGCTCGCAGTCCGTTCACCAGGAACGGCGAGTGCGTGGTCACCAGAAGCTGCGCGCGTTCGGAGGCCGTGCGGCATTCCTCCGCCAGGTCGTACAGGAGCCGTGGGTGCAGGTAGTTCTCCGGCTCTTCGACGCCGATCAACTGGGGGGGCTGCGGGTCGTACAGCAAGGTGAGGTACGCGAGCATCTTCAGCGTGCCATCGGAGGCAAAGCGCGCCAAGATGGGTCGCTCGAAAGGCCCGTCTTTGATCTGCAGCAGCAGCCGTCCATCCTGCATGGGTTCTGCGTCTACGCGCTCCAGCCGGGGAACGCGCTGCGTCAGGGTGCGCAGGATCTGGTCCAGTCGCTCCTCGTGCTGCTCCTTCAGGTACTGGATGACGTTGGGAAGGTTGTCGCCGGTCGAAGAGAGGCGTTCCTGAGGACCGGCTTCGGGGATCCCCCGCGTCGAGTCCGCGCTCAGGTAGGAGAGATGCCAGTCGGTGATGAACCGCCGCAGTGCACTGACCCGCGGATGCTTCGCGAACTGTCCGAGGGTGTTGACGGCAAGCATCTCGGGGGAGTCGAGCCGTTCTTCCACCCGCCCGCCGTCCTCATCGGGGATCTCCCCCGGGGTGGCGACCCCCTCGCCGTTGGCGAACTGGAGGAAACTGAAGGGGCGTCCCGCCTTGCTCACCTTCCGGGTCCACCGCAGCCACTCCTTCGCCACGATCGGTCCTTTCGGGGTCTCCCCGATCTCCAAGTGGTAGATGATCAGGCGTGAGCGCGGCGCCTCGCGGTACTTCAGCTCGAACACCACCGGGCCGTCGCACCCGCGCGTGCGCAACTCCTTGAAGCGGCCCCGCTTGTCCCACGCGCGACGCAGGCCCACGGTGAAACACTCGGAGAGGAAGGCGAACACGTCGAAGATGGTCGACTTGCCGCTGCCATTCGGTCCGAGGAACACTGTGAGCGGTGTGATTGCCTTCAGTTCGAGCTTCCGTAGCGCGCGGTAGTTGTCCACGCGCAGGTACTCCAGCCGCGGAACAGGCGGAGGGAGGGCGTGCTCCTTGTTCATCTCAATGCCTCCGGGAACGCAACTGCAGCGGCGCGTCCTGCCGGACAGCCATTCTAACTGGTAGCGCCCGCGTTGGTCGGGGAGATCTGCTCTGCTTGCTTCAGCCGGGTCTCGCCTGACATCAGCTTCGGCAGCACCGCGTCACGGAATCGGCGCGCCTGGATGACCTGCTCGAAGCTCTCCCGCTCGGCGAACAGGTCGCCGGGCGCCAAGCTGGGACCGTGCGCCACGATGGAGCCGAGGTCCAACCATGAGAGGGCGGCTTGCTCGACGGTCGATTCCGCGAAGGCGTCCACCAGGGCTGATACCCTCCCTCACGCCGCTAAGGCGAGTCGCACCTCGTCACGCTGGCTCCACGGCACCGGGGCCACTTCGTAGCTTCGCAACGCGTCGATCACCCCGGACGGAACCGGCCGCTCGGCGTCGTTCAGGAAGGCGTACGCTTGCGACTCCGGCGGCCGAACCTCCCGCGTGTCGATCCACGCGAAGGTCACCGACTGTGCGGTGTCCCGACTCGGCGGTATTGGTCGAGCAGAGCTTCGATCTCGTGGATCATGTGAAGAGCCCCCTCTCGATAGCGAACCCACGGGGTTCGAGGCGGTTCGGTGATGTTGCAGTACTTGACGAAATCCTGCAGCGTCTGCCACGGGTCGGCACCCTGCGGGAACCGATCTCCCGGCACGTCCGTCGCCCACTTGTCCCCGTATCCCTCGCGGCACACGTGCAGATGCGGAGACTTCACTTCGGCACCGTCCGGGTTCCGATGTGCCGGGCCGCTGGCGACCTCAAGCACCTGGCCACAGAGGCTCGAAGGTCGCGACGTCAGTGAGCGATCGAGGTTGCCTGCCGGGGTGAAGCCGTCCCTTGACCTTGACGTATGCGTTGTCGGTCATGTGAGCCTTGTCTGCGTCTGCGTACTGGTCGGCCGAGAGGCTGGTTCGAGCTCGTACGGTCTCCGCGTCTGGCAGTAGAAGCGCGAGGACAACCTCCCCCGCCCGCCGCCCATCTGGCTGCATTTCCCCGTCGAGCCGCTCAACCGTGCCTACAAACGTGTCCTCGTTCTCTTCTTCCCCTGGACGAAGGGCGCGATGAACCTCGTCAATGCGCGGGAAATAGTCCTCCTGTATGCGAATAGACGGAGCACCCGCAATCTCCTGCAGCACCGGAGTGGTCGCTGCCCAGGAGATGGACAGCTCTACAGAATTGCCGACCTGATCATCGTGGAACCTCGTGAGGGCTTCGCACAGATTCGAGGAGAGCCATGGCGCTTCCGCCTGCCGTGTGCGATCCACCAAGTCCGGTACTGTGTCGGCCTCGATGGCGCCGACAAGCTCGCGAACGGCCCGGTCAAGGACGATCGTCGCACGGCGAACGAAGGGCGCGCATACCTCGTCGGGCAGCAGAAGCGGAAGCTGGGCGTCCAACGCGTTGACAGGGCACGAGACCTTGAGCACAAAACTGCCATGCTCCGTGTGCCTGAACTGCGCTGCGTCGACCAGTTGCTGCGCCTCGGTTCTCCCAAGTCGGGGATGGTGTGCCTGCGGGTTCACGACTGTGCACGCTGCCGAGAGGAGAAGCTGCTGAGCCCCTGCCACAACCGACGCAGCGAACCCGAGTGGCAGCGAGGCTTCCGCGTTGCTCTCGACATGGATGCGGATTCTGAGCGTATCGTCTCTGAGCTCCTGCAGGCTGGCAAGCACGGCCTCCACAGGTCGCGCCTCGATCCCCGCCAACTTGCCCGCGATGCGGGTGACGGATTCGCGGTAGTCAGGGGCAGTGGTGTCCATCGGGAAAACGAGCTGTCGCTGCCCCAGATCAGGGTGGCAGAGCACGTAGAGACGGTCTGCTATTGCTTCTGGTACCAGGACCCACCCATGTGCCTTGGCGTAGTCCCGGAGGTCGGTCGGAGCGATGTGGAGGTCTGTGTTCATGGCGCTTCGTAGACCGGGATGTCGCGGCGCGACAGCCGAGCGGCCAAGGCGGCGAGATCGTCCGGGGTCAAGGTCTGGGCCTTTGGGATCTTGACCGTCACCCCCGTGTCGTTGTCGGTCGGCGGGGCGCCACGCAGACTCACCCAATAGGCGCATCGGCGGAGGATGAGTTCATCTTCGGAGTGGGAAAGCCACTTGTCGGCATCCGACGGCAAGAACAGCACGACCAGCAAACGCGGAACCGAGACAGTTGCCTGCCGAAGGTCGTCATAGCGCTTGACCCCCCTCAGGAAATATGAGTAGTGCAGTCCGTCGTCAGGCGGCGTCTGGATGGTCGCCTTGAGTTGGATCTTCAGGTTGATCTCGGTGAGGTACCCGCCGTTGGTGAACGGTCCCCAAGCGGTGAGTTCTGCGTCGACTCCCGCATTGTCCTCGTGCCGGCTGCCGGTTCGGCACTCCATCCCGGCACGTGAGGCCACGGCGTGGAGGTATGCATAGCTGAGTTCGGCTTCGACGTTCTGTAAGATCAGCGGGGGCATTGTTGCACACCTGGGTCTGCTATTCTACCTTGACTTCGTCCGTCGCAACACGGATCTCCCCCGACACCAGCTTCGGCAGCAACGTGTCGCGCAGGGCGGCGAGGGTGCGGGACTGATCGATGCTCTCCTGGATCTGGGCCAGCAGAGGCGCGACCATTGTCGTGTAGGCGCCGACTGCCGGTGCTGGCGGCTGCAGTACCCGCATTGCCAACAGGCTCTCCTGCTTCACGCGCTGATGGCTGCCGGACGTTCCCGTGACGAACGTAGCGAACTCCGCTGCGAACTCCTGGCTCGTGAAGAGACTGTAGAGGTATTCCCGAGTCACGGGCTGTCCTGGAACGCAGACAAGGAACTCGGTCGAGCATATCGCACGCCGCCTTCCCGCCAGCGAAGGCAGCCAGACGCGCGGGAATCTCGGGTTGAGCCTCGACAGCAGAACGGACTCAGCGAGCACCATTGACTTCGCGCTCTTGATGTCCTCACCGCGCTCGGCCTTCGGCGTTCGGCCTTCATCGTACGCCGGAATGCTGAAGTGGTCAAACACCTCGTCCGGGAACTGCGACGGGTTCAACTTCTCGCCGCCAAGCAATACGAGGTCACCCGCCCTGCCAACCTCCCACCCCTCCGGCACCCCCCCCAACTCCGACCCCTGAAACCGATCCGGAAACAGCGCGGCGAAGTCGCACGGCAGGCCGGGGTCGCGGCCTTCGGCTTTGGCGCGGACGGGGTCGAAGTCCACGAACCACGACTTGAAGAGCGCCCGCGCCATCGCCTCCAGCGTCTCGTTCATCCGCCGGTTCAGCTCGATCCTGTCGTCGAGGGTGCCGAGGATGTGGGCGATGGCACGTTGTTCGGGGAGCGGAGGAAACGGAAAGCGAAGTGACTTGATAAGGACGCCGCTGAGGTTCTGCTGGGCCGCGCCCGTTGCAAGTCCCTTGAGCTGCGACCGGGAATGCAGCAGTTGGAAGAACAAGTACCGAAAGTCGGCCTTGGCTGGGTCCACGATCAATGCGCTGCACGCCTGGTTGCAGGTCATGGGTCGTCGCAGCAACCCGAGCTGGCCAACCGTGGCTCCGTACATGGCGACAAGCACCGTCTTTTCGGGGAGCACTTTTGCTGACGAGGAGGCGACAGCTTCGTCGGTGATATGCTCCTCGGTGTCATCGAGCCACCCATCTTGCAGCTCTTGAGTCTTGACCCATGGCCAGTTGCCTGCTGCGTAGGACGCCGAATCACGCCGGCTCGGCGTACCGCCGCTGGTGACGCAGAGGCAGACATCGTCGACCGACCTGACTCGCCAATCCGCCGGTGCCAGCGCGCAAAGCTCAGTCTCCATACCCCAGCTCCTTCCTTTTCTCTCGCATCATTCGTCTTCCGCCCCCTCGGCCTCTCCCGCCAGTTCCGCCTCCAGCTCTTCAACGGTGGGCAGGCTGCCTCGGAACTCCGGCGGCAGGGAGCGGACGATCTGGGTTTCCCATTCCGCCACGCCAATCGGCTTCCGCAAATCCCGCAGAGCATACTCGACGACCAGCTTGTTCTTCGAGCGGCAGAGGAGCAGCCCGATCGTGGGTTTGTCGTCGGCGTGGCGCAGGAGATCATCCACGGCGGAGAGGTAGAAGTTGAGTTGCCCGATGAAGGAAGGATCGAATGCCACGGCCTTAAGCTCGACGACGACGAAACAGCGAAGCTTCAGGTGATAGAAGAGCAGGTCGAGGTGGAAGTCCTGGTCGCCCACCTCCAACAGCACCTGGCGGCCGACGAAAGCAAAGCCGGTGCCAAGCTCCAGCAGGAAACGCTGGATGTGATCCACGAGCGCCTGCTCGACCTCATGCTCCCGCCGGGGATCGGCGGTGCCGAGGAAGTCGAAGAGATACGGATCTTTGAAAACCTGCGCCGCCATGTTGGAATCTTCCGGCGGGAGAGTGGCGGGGAAATTGGTGATGGCCTTGCCCTGGCGGCTGTGGACCCGGCGCTCGATCTGCATACAGAGGATTGGCTGAGACCACCCATGCCGAAGGGCTTCCCCGGCGTACCAGAGGCGCGTCTTCTCGTCGTTGAGCCGTTCGAGGAGGGCGATGTTTTGGCGCCAGGGCAATTGTGCAACGACCCGTTGCACAATTGCCGGGTCGGGCCACGCGGCGGCGAAGGCCCGCATGTATTTCAGGTTGCGGGGAGACAGTCCTTTCATGTCCGGGAAGGCGGCGCGCAGGTCGGCGGAGAGCCGGTCAATCACCCTGGCGCCCCAGCCTTCCGCAGACTGGCGGTCGAGGATGGTCTTGCCGATGTCCCAGTAGAGCAGCACCATGGCGGCATTGGCGGCCAGCACGGTCCGCAACCGCGCCTCGCCGATGCGCCCTTTGATCTCGCTCAGAAGCTCGGCGTACCCGCCCGGTAATCCTGCAAGTGGGGGCACTGCCGGGAACCGCGCCTTCTCCCGCGTCCGTCCCCGCGCCAGCCGTTCCCCGGTGGTGGTGCCGATATTGCGTTTACCTGCCATACGCCAACTCCTTCGGCCTGTGCGGAAACCCCTTCGTTGCAGTCATGGGCACTCCTTCTTTCGTGATCGGGGTGGCCGGGGTTCAAGTTGCTTCATCTTCTCGACCGCCTTGTCGAAGTCGCTGGTGGGCTGCGCCGTCTCCAGCCGCTGAGGCGCAGGAAGTCATCCAGCTTCGCGATCCAGTCCCGCATGTGCATCGGCCGCCGGCCCCGCGCTTGAAGGTCCGCCTGTCCGAACTTGTAAGGATTCCTTACAAGTTGCCGCCTCCGTCAACTCGCCCTCGTCGTAGATGCCCTTGAGGTGAAGGGTGATGTTCTGCGGCGTGGTCTGGAACAGCTCGGCCATGCCAGCCTGTGTTAGCCAGACCGTCTGCCCGTCGAGCCGGACCTGGAGGTTGAGCGCCCCGTCCCGGTAGATCAGGACCTGTCCCTGCGGCGAGGCAGGGAGATTGCGCCGGTTCTCATTCGCCATACCCAAGCTCCCTCAGGTTGGCGGCGATGGCGGCATCGAGCTTCGCGGCCTCGGCCTGCTGCTCGCGCAGCGTCGCGGTGAGCCGTTGCATCTTCGCCTCGAACGGCTCGCCGTCGTCCTCCTGCGCCTCGGCGCCGACGTAGCGGCCGGGGGTGAGGATGTGGCCGTGGGAGCGGATGTCGGCGAGGGTGGCGGATTTGCAGAAGCCGGGTACGTCTTCGTAGGGCCACAGGTTGAAAACCTGTGCCACGGGGTTGCCGCGCCAGGCGTGGTAGGTGTCGGCAATGCGGGCGAGGTCCTCGTCGGTCAGCTCACGGTGGGTGCGGTCCACCATGCGGCCGAGCTTGCGGGCGTCGATGAACAGCACGTGGCCGCGGCGGTCACGAAAGGCGCGGCTCGCGGGGACGCTCGCCCTCCCGGTCTTGTCGCGCGCGAGAAACCACAGGCACGCGGGGATCGGCGTCGAGTAGAAGAGCTGGCCCGGCAGCGCGACCATGCAGTCCACGAGGTCGGCCTCGATCAGCGACTTGCGGATCTCGCCCTCGCCCGACTGGTTGGACGACATCGAGCCGTTGGCTAAGACGAAGCCGGCCACGCCCGCGGGCGCGAGGTGGTGGACAATGTGCTGGACCCAGGCGAAGTTGGCGTTGCCCGCGGGCGGCACGCCGTAGTGCCAGCGCTTGTCGTCGCGCAGGCGCTCGCCGCCCCAGGCAGAGATGTTGAAGGGCGGATTGGCGAGGATGAAGTCGGCCTTCAGGTCGGCGTGGCGGTCGTTGTGGAACGTGTCGCCGTGGGCGATCTGTCCGTCGATGCCGCGGATGGCGAGGTTCATCTTGGCCAGCCGCCAGGTCGTGTAGTTTGACTCCTGACCGTAGATGCTGAGGTCGGCTTTCGCCTTCCCTCCATTGCCGTTCGCTGTCGCGTGGGCGCGGAGGAACTCCAGCGACTGCACGAACATGCCGGAGGAGCCGCAGCAGGGGTCGTACACGCGGCCGCGGTAGGGCTCGAGCATCTCGACCAGCAGCCGCACGATGCAGCGCGGGGTGTAGAACTCGCCGCCCTTCTTGCCCTCGGCGCTCGCGAACTGCGACAGGAAGTACTCGTAGACCCGGCCGAGCACGTCCCGCGACCGCGCCTCGGCGTCGCCGACGCGGATGTTGCTGATGAGGTCGATGAGCTGGCCGAGCCGCTGTTTGTCGAGCGCGGGGCGGGCGTAGTCCTTGGGCAGCACGCCCTTGAGCGCCGGGTTGTCGCGCTCGATGCCGGACATGGCGTCATCCACAAGCTGCCCGATGGTGGATTGCTTCGCCTGCGCCTTGAGGTGCACCCACCGCGCCTCCGGCGGAACCCAGAAGATGCTCAGCGCGCGGTACTCGTCCGGGTCCTCGGGGTCCGCGCCTTGTGCCTTCTCCGCTTCAAGCTTCGCGTGCTGCTCCTCGAAGGCGTCGGAGATGTACTTGAGGAACAGCAGACCGAGGCAGACATGCTTGTACTCGGCCGCATCCATGCTCCCCCGCAGCGCATCGGCCATCTGCCAGAGCTGGGCTTCATAGCCGACGTTGGCTCCCGTGTCGTTCTTGCTCGCAGTTCGCTTCGCCATCAGGCCTCCATTGGACATCACTCATACCCAAGCGCCGCAAGGCAGAATACCCGATTCGCTCCGGGCGCGCAATGAGCCGCGACCCGCAGGTGTTGGCGCGGAAGAGGGGGGCGGTGGGGCGAAGACGACGTCGGCCTCGAAGAGTAATGGACGAAGCGGTTTGGCAGGCGGCGCGGTGCGACGCAGACGTGTCACGGAAGGGCGCGCCCGGCGCCTACGTCGAAGTCGCTCTCAGCGGCAGGTGGTGTCTATGGAGCGTCTGGAGCGTACGGGTTAATACTACAACCGTACTTAGCGCGAATGTGCTCGGCGAGGGTCTCCTGACCCCGCCGCTCCCCGGACCGACAGGTCTCCTCGAATCCCGTGGATTCGCAGCCCTTTGAGACCTTCCGGTCAAGCGTTTCGGGGCGGTCGGAGACCTGCCCCGAGCTAAGTACGGTTGTAGTATTAACCACTTCGAGGCGGGACGCGAGCTTTCGCACAAGCTCCTGGTCGGCCGTGACCAGCGGGCAGCCGAGGACTTCGGCGGTCGCGGCAATGATCGCGTCCGGGAGTTTCAGCCGGTACTCTCGACGCCCCTCCACGGCCTTCCCTTCCACCGAGACACCGATCCCGATCACCTGAAGGGTCTGGAGAAGCTCCTGGATCCGCGCCTCAGCCTCAGGAGTGAGCCGCGGGGCGCTCAGCAGCTCACTCCGAATAATCTGGCTCACTGCGGCCTTCCGGCCCTGTATCCGAGCCGCCAGAACGCGCCGACCCGCTCCTCGCCGTCAAGGAAGCCGAGGGCAACGCTCGTGTCCAGCACGTACTCAATCCCATTCATCGCGCCACCGCCTCTGCAGTTCCACGGCGTCGCCCTGGAAGGCCGGATGTCCCTTCAGGCAGCCGAAGAGGCGCATCACCTCGGTGTCGCCAGTCGGTTTGGGCTCGTCTTCTGTGAACCCCACCATGCCCCTGACATTCGGCAGCGCCGTCACTGGTTCCAGCGGGCGGACCACTGTGCCGTCGTAGAGTCCTTGGATCGCCAGCATTGTGCAGCTCCTTGCCTACAGGTTCGCCGCCGCAGGCCTCCTCACGGGGCGAATGCGGCTCGCGAGGGGAGGCAACGCGTCTGCCGTGCATTGTGCCCAATCTCCGAGACCGCGCCAACTGCGAAGCCGCGACGAAGCGGGTCCGCGCAATCAACAACTGGGGGCAGCTTGGGCGGTGGGGAAGGGGCGCCGCAAGCCGCGGCGCTCGCGTGCCTGTCAGCCCTTCACCGGCCGTTCTGCCAATGCCGGAGGTCGTGGTCGTTGACGGCGAGCTGGACCAGTCGGTCGAGCAGCGCCTCGAAGGACATCCCGGCGGCGCGGACGGCTTTGGGGAGGAGGGAGTTGGGGGTCATGCCGGGGATGGTGTTGAGTTCCATTACGTAGAGTTCGCCGTCCTGCAGGATCATGTCGGTGCGGGAGAAGGCGCTGCAGCCCAAGGTCACGTGCGCGAGGCGGGCGCACTCCTGCGCGCGGGCGGTGACGTCGGCGGGGAGGCGGGCGGGGACGATCTCGTCGGTGATGGTGGGGTCGTACTTGGCCTCGTAGTCGAAGAACGTGGTCTTGGGGACGATCTCGATCACCGGCAGCGGCACCGGCTCGCGGGTCTCTGGGTCTTCGAGCACGCCGCAGGTCAGTTCCGTGCCGCGGAGGTATTCCTCCACCAACACGCGAGGCTCGAACTGGAACGCCAGGTCCATCGCGTGCGGCAGGTCGGCGGCGTCGCGGCAGATGGAGGCGCCGACGCTGGAGCCTTGACCGGTGGGCTTGACGAGACACGGGTAGCCGGGGGCTGCCACCAGCGCTGCCGCGCACGCCTCGGGCGCCTCCCGCCAGCGGCGGGCGTCCACCACCGCCCCCCGCGGGACGCGCAAACCCGCTTGCTCGAAGAGCAGCTTCGCCAGGGGCTTGTCCATGGCCAGCGCGCTGGCCATGACCCCGGAGCCGGTGTACGGCACGTCCAGCAATTCCAGCAGGCCCTGCACCGTGCCGTCCTCACCGTTGGGGCCGTGCATGGCGATGAACACTACGTCGACGGGACGGTCGGGCGCGGGATGCAGCCGCTCCAGCGCTGAACGTCGGGGGGTGCCGGCAGGGGCGGCGTCGGTGGCGCTCGGCGCAGGCGGCGCCGCGTGCATCACGTCCGGTAATGAGAGTCGTTCCTCTGCGCCGGTCAGCGCCTGCCCCGGCCAGATCCAGTGACCTTGCTTGGTGATCACCAGGGGGAAGACCCGGTAGTGCTCTTTGTTCAGGGCGTTGGCGATCTCAACGCCGGTCTGCAGGGAGATCTCATGTTCTGCCGTCTTGCCGCCCATCAGGACGGCAACGTTGAGCTTGCTTGTTGGCTGCATTCGGTGCTCCGACGGAGGAGCCTCGCGGGAATGGGCGCGGTCGCGCTGACGGGACGTTCGCACCTGCTGAGGACGGGGTGCGGTCCGGCGCATTCCAGGAGGGCTCCAAATGGTGTGGTGGCTGCGACGGTCTGCTTCAGAAGGCCGTGGAACAGCGATTATACTCCATCCGCACCGGCGCAACGGCGGCCCGTGCGCGGTCGGTGCTCTTCCTTGACGTGCGCGGGTGGGCAAGTGTAGAATAGCCGCCGACCCATACCCCGACTGCGGATTGGAGCGCGGACATGAAGGGATTCTGGCAGAGCTTCAGACTACCGGCTCGCCACCTGTGGTTCATTGGCCTGGTGACCTTGACGATCTCCGGAGTGTTGCTCCGGTACCAGCGCGAGTACGAGCACCCGGAACGGTACGGCACCCACCGCTGGCTCGGATTCGAGGTCTTCGAGTCCTTCGAGCACAAGTGGTACGACGCCCGCATGGCCAGTTGGCGGGGTCCGATTCCGTACCGTCGGGACATCGTCATCGTCGAGATCGATCATGAGTCCATCGAGGCGCTGGGCAAGTGGCCGTTCCCGCGGGCGTTCCACGCCCGGGTGGTGGACCGGCTCCGTGAGGGCGGGGCCAAACTCATCGCCTTCGACGTGGACTTCAGCAGCAACAGCGTGCTGGGACCCGAAGACGACGCCAAGTTCGCGGCCGCCTGCGCCCGGGCGGGGAACGTCGTGCTGGCCTCGAACCTGGACGAAAAGTCAGATCAGGCGGACGACCGGGGCGTTCAGGTGGATCAGCGGCTGATCTTCCCGATTCCGGAACTCGAGGATTCGTGCCTCGCCACCGGCTTCACCCCGGTGGTCGAGGATCTGGACGCGTTCATCCGCAGGATCGACACCGCCTACCACGACGAGGCCTTCGACGAGACGTTGCCGTTCCTGGGTCCCATGATCGCCGGGGCGGCCCAGGGGCTTACGCCCGAGCAGACCGGCCTGTGGATGCGGAACAAGCTGAAGGGCAAGCAGCGCATCCCGTACATTCACGGCTTCCAGACGCTGATCAACTATGTCGGCTACCCGGAGACGTTCGTCCGCTTCAAGTACTACTACTTGGCGACGGCTGAAGGCAAGCCCGGCTACTCCGACTTGGTGGCAACGCCCGCGGCGCTCCGGAAGGCGTTCAAAGACAAGATCGTTATCATCGGCGCCACGGCGGACGAACTGCGTGACAACCGGCCCACGCCCTTCTTCAGCGGCAAAGACATGCCGGGGGTGGAGATCCACGCCAACGCCGCGCAGATGTTCCTGGATCAGACCTACCTGCGGCGGGCGAAGTCGCGGTTGTCCGGTCTGGTGCTGATTCTGGCGACGCTGCTAACGGCGTTGGTCACGGTGCTGGTGGGCAAGCCGGTGAGCCTGATGGCTGCCCACCTCGACTCGAGGCTTTCCTTCACGATCCGCGGCAGGCCGGTGCACTTCTATGGACTTGCCTGGTTCCTGCTCTACCTGCTAGGCGGCATGTTGCCGCCTGTGATCGGCCTGACCGCTTCCAACCAGTACTGCTTCGCGCGCCTGAGCTTCGTCCTGCCGCTGGCGTATCCGCTGGTGGGCGTCGGCGTGGCGTACTTGCTGGGTCTGGTCTACATGTTCCTCACCGAGGAACAGGAGCGGAAGAGGATGCACGGGCGATTCCAGCGGTTTGTGGCGCCCACGGTGCTGACGGAGATCCTGACCAACCCGGAAGAGGCGCCGAAGCCGAAAAAGGTGGAAGTCACCCTGATCTTCACCGACCTCCAGGGCTTCACCACCCTGTCGGAGCAGATGGAGCCGGAAGAAGTCGTGGAAGTGCTCAACGACTACCTGGACCGGATGACCAACATCATCTTTCGCCACGAGGGCACCATCGACAAGTTCATGGGCGACGCCATCATGGTGATCTTCGGGGCGCCGATCCCGCAGGTCGATCATCCCTTGCGGGCGATCCGCTGCGCCGTCGAGATGCAGGAGGAGTGCGCGCGATTCCGTGCCTACGGGCGCTCCAGGGGCTGGCCGGACTTCTTCATGCGCATCGGCGTGCACACCGACCAAGTCGTCGTGGGGAGCATCGGCTCGAGCTTGCGGATGGACTACACGGCCATCGGCGACGGCGTCAACCTCGCTGCGCGGCTCGAAGCGGCCAACAAGCAGTACGGCAGTTGGATGATGTGCAGCAAGGACACCCTGAACCGCTGCGGCGACTCGGTCGAGGTGAAGCACCTCGACGCCCTCACGGTGAAGGGCAAGACGGAGGCTGTCGACGTCTACCAAGTGCTGGGGCTCCGGCAGAACGGCGAACCGGTCGGGTATGACCTCCGGCAGATTGACATCGAGAACGAGCAGAGCGAGTCAGCCCAAGCGGCCAAGGCAGCCTACGGCGCCGGCATCGGCGACCACTAATACCGGCAACTCGGGCTTGCCTCCGCGAGGGATGCAACGTAGAATTGGGTAGGATTTCAACAGAGACTCCCACTTCAGGAGGGTGCTGTATGCGAGCCAAGATCACGTGTTCATTGGTCATGATGGGGCTGCTTGTGGCTGGACCGGGGTTCGTGTCCCGGGCGGCCGCTCAGGCCACAATCACTTCGGTGGTCAAGCAGGTTGCCCATCGTGTCGCGGGCGGCGACTGGCAAGAGAGCAAGTCGGGTACGAAGCTCGCCGCCGGCGCGTCGGTCCGCACGGGCAAACGCTCCAAGTGCGAGGTGAAGCTGGGGCCGAACATCATCCGGCTGAGCGAGCGGTCGGCCATCACCCTCAGGGGCAACCAGATCTCTCTGGACGACGGCAAGCTGTACGGCGACTTCAAGGAAGACACGATCATCAAAGGCGGAAAGACTACCGCCACCATCAAGGGCACCGATGTGTACATCGGCTTTGACGCCGACGGCAACCTTGTGGTCGAGTGTCTCAGCGGCGGGCCGGTTCTCCTCGACCTTGGGATTCCCGGAGTCGCCCCTGTAAGCATCGGAGCCGGGCAACGTGTCACCGTTCCCCAAGCGGTAGTTCAGACTGCGGCGACCGCGACCGAGGCGACCGAGGAAGTCACCGCCGCCGCCAAGGCAGTGGCCCCAGAGCAGACGGCGAACACGCCGAACTTCAAGAACGTGCAACAGGGCGCGTACGTCTCGTTCGCCGATGACGTGAAGTCCACCCAGGTGTCCATCGGCACGACGGACATGGTCGCCGTCCTGCAGCAGCGGGTCGAGCAGAAGGCGGCGGCCGTTGAGGGTGGCGACGAGACCCAGAGGCCCGCGGCAGTGGTGACGCAGCAGATTCAGAACATTATCGTCGAGCCGCCGCCTCCGCCGGCCGGCGGAGACGACGAGAATCCGCCCACCGGCGGCCTGGACGTGCACTTGCGTCAGCTCGACGCCACTCGTCAGGCCAAGAAGCAAGGCTTCCTGGCCCCGCGGCTGGACGGCAACACGTTCATCTACAAGCGCGACGGGAACCGGGCGCTGTGGGGAATGCGCTTCACCGAGTCCGGCCTGTATCGCGGCGCCTTCTACCAGGTTGCCGTCAGCCCGCAGACGCTGTTCCAGGGCAACACCAGCACGCAACTGACGGACGCCTACGCCGTGCTCCGCAGCCCGGACACCTACGGCGACATTATCATCGGCCGTCAGCGGTACCTGAAGGGACCGGTGCAGAATGTCACCACCGGGACGCTGATCACTCAGGAAATCACCGACTCGATCACCTGGAGCCCGCCGCTGAAGAGCCATCCCGGGCTCGGGCTTGACTTGAGCCTGATTCAGGATGCGTACCCCTTCGAGGTACCGGGGAACCAAGGCGGCTGGCGAGTCCGAGCCAGCTCTCAGACGGAGAAAGGGACCCTCGGGCTGAACTTGATGAAGGTGAATGCCGTCCCCTCCCCCACGGGCAGGAACAGGATTGGAGCAACGCTCGACGGCGCGTTGGCCTTGTGGCCGGAGAAGCTGGACGTGTATGGCGAGTTCGGCAGCAACATCTTCGGCCAGAACATCCGGACCTTCGGCGCCTATTTCCCGCACCTCTACGACAAGTACGACATCGATGCCTATCTGGAGACGACCGGCGCTGTCGGCGCTTCGCCAGGCATCACGGTGCTGCGGATGTACCACGCCGTCAGCCCCAAACTGACGGCGATGATGACCGCCGACAAGATCGCCGGCGGGAGAGGGATCAACCTCGGGGTCGGTGTCGTGGCGAAGCTGGTCAAGTAGCCGCCTCGCCGCCGGGAGCACCCCAGCGCACAACGAACCGGGTGACGGCGAGGGGGTGGCCGGGTGGCCCGGAAGACTGCCAGCGGGACTCCGTCGCGGGGTCTCGTTCGCTGCTTCGCCGGTTCGTTCGTGGCAGCATTGCCTTCTGCTGGTCGCCTTGACTTGTTCAGGAGCTTAGCATGACCGCCGAAAAGAGACTGGCGACCCGCGTGGACGTTGATTGGCCCGCGGTCGTCACTACCGCCGAGGGGGCGGAGACAAGCGTCCGAGTGGTCAACGCCTCGATCGGCGGCCTTCGGCTTGCGACCGCCGAGCCGCTGGGTGGGGCGGTCTCTATCCACGCCACCGTGGCGGTTGCTGAAGAGGACATGGAGCTGCACCTATCCTTGGTTCCGGCGTGGACGCTGCGCACGCAGGCTGGGGCGCTGGTCGGGGCCCGGTTCGCCGCGTTGGAGCCCAGCGACCACGAGTGTCTAAAGAGAATCATCAGCCAGTGCTTGGTGGGTTGACCCCTTTGGGCTTGGGCGTCTGCCGTCGTGCGCTGTGCAAGGAGGACGTGCGTTGGTACTCGATTTCACAGACAGACGCATCCTGATCACCGGTGCCAGCAAGGGCATCGGGGCCGCTACCGCTCGCCTCGTCGGTGCTTCCGGCGCGTGCGTGGGCGTGCACTTCAACGGCGACAAAGAGGGGGCGACCAAGGTCGCCGAAACGATCCAAGCGGCCGGCGGCCGCGCGATCCTGCTGCAGGCCGACCTCCGTCACGAGCAGCCCTGTGTGGACCTCGTGGAGCAGTTCGCCGCGGCAGCCGGCGGTGTGGACGCGCTGGTCAACAACGCTGGCGGAATCGTGTTCCGCGGCCCAGCCACGGACTACACGGTGGGGGCGTTCAACGACACCTTCGCCCTCAACTGCACTTCCGCGTTCGTCTGCACGCGCACGGCCATTCCCCACTTGCGGCAGGCGAACAACGCTTCGGTGGTGATGCTCAGCTCGGTGGCGACGCGGTTCGGACCGACGAACGTCGTCGCCTACGCCTCGGCGAAGGCGTGGCTGAACGGCATGACCCAGGCGCTGGCCAAAGAGCTGGTCGGCGACGGCATCCGCGTCAATGCCGTCGCGCCCGGCGTGATTGACACCCCGTTTCACAGCGCGACGCCCCAGGAGCGACTTGACGAACTGGCGAAGCTGATCCCCATGAAGCGGTTCGGCACGGCGGAGGAGGTCGCCAACGTCATCGCGTTCCTGATCAGCGACCTGGCCAGCTACATCACCGGGGAGTGCATCGACGTCAACGGCGGCATGACCGTGCGGTGCTGACGTCGCGTTCCGGTCTGCTCAAGCCGCCGGGCGGTTTGCTCAGACAACCTGCATGCGCTCCAGGAGGGCTTGGCTCGGCACCGGCAACTCGCCGTAGTCGGGCAGGTCGTAGCGGTTGCCTTGGGAGTCGGTGAGGAGCAGCCGCCGGGGGATGATCGAGCGCACGTCGTGGCGGGCCTTCACCAAGAACGAGTGGGGGCCCCGGTTGGTGACCACCTCCCACCGTGTGGTCGAATCGGTCTCCTTCGCGAGGTCCTGAATCTCCAGAATGGTGGGGACGAAGTACCGCCAGAAGAGGCACCGGTCCAGGGCCTCGTAGGACTCGTGGTCCAGCGCGCGTGCCTCGGGCAGGAACGCCTTCGGGTTGTCCTCGTGATCGCAGAAGAGGATCAGCTCCGACGGCGCGGTCAGTGGGTAGGCTCGAGCCGGCTTCAGCTTCTCGAAGAGAACTTGATCGCGCTCTGCGACGCTCAGCCACGTGCCGTCCTTGGTGCGGAGCGCTGTGTGTTGAGGCGTAAGCCGCGCGATCTTCTCAAGCGGGGCGTCCGCGGCAGCCTTGTCGCCGCGCACGGACGCCGTGCGTTCGCCGCCGGGCTTCGAGGCGGTGGTCATCTGCTTGGTCCAGTGACGCGCGAAGAGCCCGTCCAGCTCCAGCAGCTCCTCGATTGTCCCCAGTTCCAGCAACTCCCCTTTGCTGAGGACGGCGATGCGCGAGGCGTGCCGTAGTGTCGACAGCCGGTGGGCAATGGCGATGGTGGTCCGGTTCTCCACCAAAGACTCGATGGCGCGGCGAATCCGGTCTTCGGTCTCGGAGTCCACGGCGGACGTCGCTTCGTCAAGGATGAGCACCTTCGGGTTCTTCAGGATCGCCCGGGCAATGGAGAGCCGCTGCTTCTGTCCGCCGGACAGGCGGATGCCGCGCTCGCCGACCAGAGTGTCAAAGCCGTCCGGCTCTTTGAGGATGATGTCCAACGCGTAGGCCGCCTCGGTCGCGCGGAGCATCTCCTCCCGCGAGGCGTCGGGACGGCCGTAGGCGATGTTCTCGGCGATGGTGCCCTGGAACAGATAGGGCTCCTGTAGCACGACGCCGACGTTCTGCCGCAGGGAGTGCACGGCGACATCGCGAAGATCGACGCCGTCCAGCTTGATGGCCCCCTGGGTGACCTCGTAGAATCGGCAGATCAGGTTGATGAGGGTGGTCTTCCCGGAGCCGCTGGGCCCCACAACGCCCACCATCTCGCCGGGATGGATGGTGAACGTGAGGTCTTTGAGGACCGGGTCATTGTCGCCATACGCGAAGTAGATGCCGTCGAACTCGATCTCGCCACGCGGGTCCTTTAGGGTCACGGCATCTTCGCGGTCGGCGATGTCCGGGCGCGCATCCAGGATCTCGAAGACGCGCTCCGCACTGGTAGACGCCACCTGCAGTTGGTCGTTCATCTGGGCCAACTGGTTGACCGGCTCGTAGAACCGCCCTGCGTACGTCAGGAAGGCAATCAGCGCGCCCACCGTCAATGCCTGACCATGGGAAGTCAGCACCAGTGTCCCGCCGTATCCCCAGATCGTGAGTGTGCTCGCCATCGTCAATAGACCGAGGGCCGGCCAGAACGTGTTGGACAGCAAGGACGCCTGCATCGACGCCCGGAACGCATCGTGCTGCTTGCTGGCGAAGCGGCGGACCTCGTAGCGGTCCTTATCGAACGCCTTCACCACCCGGATCCCCGGCAGCGCGTCCGCGATGACCGCTTCCACCTGCGAGCCGATTCGCCAGACCCGGTGGTAGATCCGATGGATCTTCTTGCCGAACGCGCGGCTGGCCCACACGATGAGCGGCAGCGGCACCAGCACCACAATGGCGAGGATCCAGTGCATCTTGAAGAGGATCACCGAGATCACGATGACCTCGGTGACGTCCCGCAGGAGGTTCTGCAGGCCGTTGGCGATGAAGAACTGCAACCGGCCGGTGTCGGAGTTGACCCGGTACATCAGCGACCCCGTCTGCTGCTGGTCGTAGAACCCCATGGACAGCCGGTGCAGATGGGCGTAGAGCTGCTGCTTCATCCCAATGATGATGCGCGCGCCCAGGTACGCCATCAGGTACGCCCGCAACGCCCCCAACGCAGACGACAGGACGCTCGTGCCGAGGATCCCGCCGAAGACCACGAGCAGCAGCAACCGAAACGCCTCCGCAAAGGGTCGTCCCTTTGTGAAGACATCATCGATGAGGACCTTGGTGAAGTAGGGAGGCGCCAGGCTGAGCGCGGTCACGACCAACAGCAGCGCCAGCGTCACCAGGGCCAGCCCCCAGTGGGGGAGCAGGTAGGCGAACACCCGGAGCAGGAGCTTGCCCTTCGGTTTGCACTCCGGGCACTCGTCCGCCCAGGCGGGGATTACTTGGTGGCACTTCGGGCAGCGCCTGGAGGAGGGAAGCGGCCCGGCGTCCCCGGAATCCTGCTGGCTCGCGCGACGCAGCCGCTCGAGTTCCTCCCGAGCGTGCTCGAACTCGTTCAGCTTCGTCAGAGAGAACCGCAACGGGGGGTTGGACCCGTTGTGTCTGCAGACGCGCAGGACCGCGCTGCCGATGAACTTCTCCGTCTCGAACTGCCGCACTTCGTTGAGCGGCACAACCCAGAGCGCCTCCAGTTGCCCGTGCTTGCTGCCAAGCGCGGCAACCGACCGCCCATCGGCGACCAGCCACGACGGCTCGTACTCCCCGGTCAGAGACAAGTCGGAGGCGTACAGAAGCTCGGGTTCGCCGCCACAGACCTCCCGCGCCAGCCGGCGGACTTCTGCGGGGATCTCCTCGCGGAGGGGTGCCCCCTGGGCCGCTGTTCGTTCAGAGCTTGGTGTGTCCGCACGTCTGTTTCTGAGCACTGACACTGAAAGTCACCTGCTGAGCAGCTCCAGTCAAGTGGATGAAGGCGGACGAACGGCGTCCGTTCGCCGAGTATACCCACTCCAGCGCGGAAAGCAATGCCCCGGCGGAACTCCCTCGAAAACGCCCCGCCAGCCACTGGAGGACAGGCGTCAGCCGGCTCTTCGGACGCGTCGCTGGCAGGTCCGTTGCCGCCGCTGTCCACCCTTTGGAGAGGAAGAACCACGCCATGCCTACGATGGAGACAATCGTCTCTCTGTGCAAGCGCAGAGGGTTCATCTTCCAGAGCAGCGAGATCTACGGCGGCCTTGGGAGTTGCTGGGACTACGGCCCGCTGGGTGTTGAACTGAAGCGCAACGTCAAAGAGGCGTGGTGGCGATCGGCTGTCCACCGGCGGGATGATATGGTCGGGTTGGATGCTTCCATTCTGATGCACCCGCGGGTCTGGGAGGCGTCCGGGCACTGCGAGGGGTTCACCGACCCGCTGGTGGACTGCAAGCAGTGCCAGCATCGCTTCCGGGCCGATCATCTGAAGAAGGACAAGTGCCCCGATTGTGGTGGCGAGCTGACCGAGTCGCGGCAGTTCAACCTGATGTTCAAGACGTTTATGGGTCCGGTCGAAGATCAAGCAGCGGTGGTGTGGATGCGCCCCGAGACGGCGCAGGGCATCTTTGTGAACTTCCTGAATGTGTCGACGGCGATGCGGAAGAAGCTGCCCTTCGGCATCGCCCAGATCGGGAAAGCCTTCCGGAACGAGATCACTCCCGGCAACTTCACCTTCCGGACGCGCGAGTTCGAACAGATGGAGATCGAGTACTTTGTGGAGCCGAGCACGGCAGAGGAGCACTACCACCGCTGGGTGAGCACCCGGCGAGAGTGGTACGTGCAGCATGGCATCCGCGAGGAGAACCTGCGGCTCCGCGACCACGAGGCCGACGAGCTGGCGCACTATGCCAAAGCTTGCTGCGACGTGGAATACAAGTTCCCCTTTGGTTGGTCCGAACTCGAGGGAATTGCCAACCGCGCCGACTTTGATCTGAACCGCCACTCAGAGTTCAGCGGCACCAAGCTGACCTACTTCGACACCAAGACGAATGAGCATATTGTGCCCTACGTCATCGAGCCGTCCGCCGGCGCCGACCGCGGGTGTCTGGCGTTCCTGGTCGACGCCTACCACGAAGAGGAAGTCGCCGGGCGGCAGCGGCTGGTCATGCGGTTCCACAAGGACCTGGCTCCCATCAAGGTGGCTGTCCTGCCGCTCCTGAAGAACCGCCCCGAGTTGGTGGAACTGGCACACAACCTGAATGAGGACCTCCGGCGGTTCTGCACCACCATGTACGACGACACCGCCTCCATTGGCAAGCTCTACCGACGCCAGGACGAGATCGGCACGCTGTTCTGCGTCACCGTTGACGTGGACTCACTGACGGACAATGCTGTCACCCTCCGAGAGCGGGACACGATGGCCCAGGAGCGGATCGGCGTTGACCGCCTGGCAGAGGTCATCCGCGGCAGACTCGGGGTTGACTGAGGGAAGCTGTGCCGGAAACCGGTGTGAACGCCCAGTACTTCGCCGCGGACCCAAGGGTACCCTCGGCGCCCCGCGAGTTGCACTGGCGCGACGGCGAACGGGAGTGGGTGTTTCTCTCCGACCGGGGAGTTTTCTCGAAGGACCGGATCGACCCGGGCACCCGCCTGCTCATTGACACCGTTGCCTTGCCGCACGCGGCGCGATTTGCCGACTGGGGCTGCGGGTACGGCGTGGTCGGTATTCGCTTGGCGGCTCGCGATGCTACGGCACGAGGCGTGCTGGTGGACGTCAACCGACGGGCGGTGTTCCTGGCGGCGGAGAATGCGCGCCGCAACGGAGTGGCGAACGTCTCGGCGGTTGTCGGGGACGGGCTGAGCGGATTCGCCGCCAAGAAGGTACTGGGGGCAATCGTGTCCAATCCCCCCATTCGCGCGGGACGCACGGTGCTGCGGCAGATGCTGGCGGAAAGTCACGCCCGGCTGCAGCCTCACGGACAGCTCTGGCTCGTGGCCCGGACCCAGCAAGGAGCGCGTTCGCTGGCTCGCGACATGGAGCAACTCGTGGGGCCGGTGGAGACGGTTTCCCGCAAGAGCGGCTACCGCGTCCTCCGGGCGACTCGGTGCGAGACGTGACCGCGGAGCAGGACTGCTGACTGTGGAGGGGTGACCAAGGAGGAACTCGCAATGGCTGAACTCGAGGCGGCTCAGGTTTGGGAAGAGACGAAGAAGGTGTTGCTGGACAAACTGCCCTTCAACCTGGGCGTATTCGACGCCTTCAACGCCTGCGTGCCCATCACGATTGACGAAGACACGCTGGTACTGGGCATGACGACGGCACAGATGCATATGGGCGGCCATCTGCAGACCCCGGACAACCGGAACGCGATCACCCAAGTCCTGCACCAGAAGATCGGCCCCAACGCCAAGTACATCCTGATCGACGGTTCGACCGTCGACCACTGGGAGGTCGCGAAGGCCCGCCATGTACGTGCGGCCGCCAGCGAGCACCAGCAGGTGCAGGATCGGCAGGGGCGACGCACCATGGTCGACTCCGTGGACGAGCTGTCTCAGGAGCTGTATCGCCGGCATGGCGACCTGAAAAACAAGCAGTTTCCGCAAATCCGGGCCCGGTTCATCGCCGAGTGCATCCCGCTGCTGGCAGACGCGGAGGAGCGGATGCGGCAGCAGAGCGGCCTGAATGAGGACCAGTTCATCCGGCAGTGGGCCCGATTGCTGGACAGGCTGGCGGGGATGACCGAGGTCGGCGCCACGATCATCGCCTTGGAAGTGGCTCGATACCGCGGGGCCAAGGCAGCCCAGAGCAAGCAGTAGCAGGAGCGAAGCGGCGGCGACTCCTGGCTATTCGTCGCCAGCCGTTGACAACACCCAACCCGTCTGGTAGACTGGCTTTCAAGCTGTTTGGTCCTTTCTCCCTCGCTCGAACCTTCCCCACTCTGCCTGGGGTCCCACTTCTTCCACGATCTGAGGCTGTGTCCATTCCCTTCCAAACCCGTTCCCTTCGCTTGTCAGGTGTACTCCCGGACCACCGGGCCGGACCGCGCAAGTGAAGCGGCGCCCGGCTCAACCCACTGCCAGCCCGCACCCACGTGCGCGCTGAGGGGAGGGCACTCCCCAACGCCAATATTTGCTGGGAGGGTAGTTGGGGGACCGTGATCGCGCAGAAGGGCTATCAGCTACAGGCGGGATTGAGGCCGTGGCTTCCTTGGCGAGCACCTTCCCCCGGGCTGGGGGGCGGCCTCGCCAGCGAAGACAGCGGCCCCCGGCAAGAGCGCCAAGTCCGGCGTTCGGAGGCAACCACTAGCCGTTCCTCGCACCGCGGGCGGGTGCGCCTGACCCCGACGAAGTCTCCTTCCTCAACGTGTTGCCCACCTCCCCAACCCCCGTATAGGCCATCTGCCATTGAGTGCAAGCGTGACCGACCGAACTAATCCTGAACTGGTGATCGTGCTGGATTTTGGGGCGCAGTACGCGCAGCTAATCGCGCGGAAAGTGCGGCAGTGCAACGTCTACTGCGAGCTGCTGCCCCACGATACGCCGCTGGACGAACTGGCGAAGCGTCAGCCTTGGGGGGTCATCCTCTCCGGTGGTCCCGACAGCGTCTATGCGCCCGGAGCGCCGGTTCCGCCGAGAGAGCTCTTCGAGCTGGGCATCCCGATCCTTGGCATCTGCTACGGGATGCAACTCATGTGTCATCTGCTGGGCGGTTCAGTGACACGCGGCATTAAGCGCGAATACGGCAAAGCCGACCTGGAGGTGCTCTCGGACGCCGACCTGTTCCGCGGGCTTCCGCAGACCATGACTTGCTGGATGAGTCACGGCGATTCGGTGGCAACGCTGCCTGACGGATTCCACGCCCTCGGGAAGACGGCCAACACGGCCCATGCGGCTGTGGCAGACACCGACCGCCGATTCTACGGCGTGCAGTTCCACCCGGAGGTGACCCACACCCCTCGCGGTCTGGAAGTGCTGCGGAACTTCCTGTACGGTGCGTGCGAATGCTCCGGCTCGTGGACGGTGGCGTCTATCGTTGACTCGGCTGTGGCAGCGATCCGCCAGCAGGTTGGGGAGTCGCGCGTTCTCTGTGGGCTGAGCGGCGGCGTCGATTCCGCGGCGACTGCGGCCCTCGTCCATCGCGCCGTGGGTGAGCAACTGGTCTGCCTGTTCGTCGATCACGGATTCCTGCGAGAAGGGGAGCCCGAGGAAGTCCAACGCACCTTCGCGGCGCACTTCGGGGTGAATCTGGTAACAATCGACGCGAGCGAGCGATTCCTCGCTCGGCTGGTCGGCATCACGGATCCGGAACAGAAGCGCCTGCGAATCGGCGAGGAGTTCATCCGGGTATTCGAAGAGGAAGCCGGCAGGCTGGGTGACTTCCCCTTCCTTGCGCAGGGGACGCTGTATTCGGACGTCGTTGAGAGCGGCCCCCACAATGCGGCGCAAATCAAGCGCCACCACAACGTGGGCGGGCTTCCCGAGCGGATGAACTTCAGCTTGGTCGAGCCGCTGCGCGGGCTGTTCAAGGACGAAGCCCGAGCCGTAGCCGGGGAGCTGGGAATCCCCGACGAAATCACCTGGCGCCATCCCTTTCCCGGGCCGGGGTTGGCGGTGCGAGTGATCGGCGAGGTCACCCGCGAGAAGCTGGACATCCTTCGGCAAGCGGACACGATCATGCTGGAGGAGATCAAGAGAGCGGGGCTGTACCGGGAGATATTCCAAGCCCTGACTGTGCTGCCCGACGTTCGCTCCGTCGGCGTGATGGGCGATGAGCGAACCTACGGGTACCCCATCGTGGTCCGCTGCGTGACCAGCGAGGACGTGATGACCGCCGATTGGGCGCGTCTGCCGCATGACTTGCTGGAGTGTCTCTCGACGCGGATCGTGAATGAGGTGCCGGCAGTCAATCGGGTTCTCTACGATCTGACCTCCAAGCCTCCGGGAACCATCGAGTGGGAGTGATGAGCCGGTAGTTACTTGCCCAGCGCCTGCGTGTTGCCCCCCGGAGGGCCTTCCTGCCGCTGTTGGGCGGGTGGTGCTCTCCGAGCAAGAGCTTTCGGTGGTCGTGGCCCGCCTCGCCGCTGAGATCTCGGCCGACTACCACGGCAGGGACTTGGTAGTGGTGGGAGTGCTGCGAGGCTCGGTGATATTCGTTGCTGATCTCATCCGTCGGTTGACGGTGCCTGTCCGGCTCGATTTCGTCGCTCTCTCCAGCTACGGCGACCGGGTCTCCTCTTCCGGGGAGGTCCGGCTTCACAAGGACCTGGAGGAGAGCGTCGAGGACCGACATCTCCTGATCGTGGAAGACATCGTCGACACCGGCCTGACCTTGCGCTACTTGCTGACGTCGATGCAGACGCGTGGGGCCGCCAGTGTGAAGTCGTGCGCGTTGCTGGACAAGCCCAGTCGGCGGGAGGTGGACACCCGAGTAGACTACGTAGGGAAGGTGGTGCCGGACGAGTTTCTTGTCGGCTACGGCCTGGACTACGCCCAAAGATACCGCAACTTGCCCTATGTGGGCGTGCTGCGTCGAGAGCTATGCGAGTCCTGAAGTACCGGCTGCGCTGACGGGCTGCGCCCTCCGCAAGCCAATCTTTTCGAGGTGAGAGAGACCATGATGTCGTTGCGCGACTACGAGTTGGACGTACTGGAGCAGAAGACACTCAGCGAGCTCCAGGAGGTGGCGAAGTCCCTGGATGTTCAGGGGACTGCCAAGAAGAAGAAGAGCGACCTCGCCCGGATGATCCGCGAAGAGGCAATGAAGCAGAGCGGGATCCTGATGCGAGACGGCATTGTGGAGGTCCTCCCGGACGGCTACGCCTTCATGCGCATCGATGGCTATCTGCCCAACCCGGAGGACGTGTATGTCTCCCAGTCGCAGATCAAGCGGTTCGGTCTGCGCACGGGCGATAGCGTGATGGGCCAGGTGCGCGCCCCCAAGAACTCCGAGCGGTACTACAGCCTGCTGCGCATCGAGCGCGTCAACGGCAAGGACCCCGATGCCGCTCGCGAGCGCCCGCACTTCGAGGACCTGATCCCCATCTTCCCCAACGAGAAGTTCGAGTTGGAGACAGGCGTGAACGACCTGTCGGCCCGGCTCATCGACTTGGTCTCGCCCATCGGCAAGGGACAGCGCGGGCTCATTGTCGCCCCGCCGAAAGCCGGAAAGACGGTCCTCCTGAAGACCATCGCCAACAACATCAAGGCGAATCATCCGGAGGTTGTGCTGTTGGTCCTGTTGATCGACGAGCGCCCGGAAGAGGTTACCGACATCGAGCGTTCGGTTGACGGCGAAGTGATCGCCTCGACCTTCGACCAGTTGCCTGAGAACCACATGCGCGTCAGCGAAATGACGCTAGACCGCGCCAAGCGGCTGCTGGAAACCGGCTACGACGTGGTGATCCTGTTGGACAGCATCACCCGCCTGTCCAGAGCGTCGAACCTCACCGTGAACCCCAGTGGCAGGACCCTCTCCGGCGGACTCGATCCGGCCGCCATGTACCGCCCGAAGCGCTTCTTCGGCGCCGCCCGGAATATCGAGGGCGGCGGCAGCCTGACCATCGTCGCTACCGCACTGGTCGACACCGGCAGCCGGATGGACGACCACATCTTCGAAGAATTCAAGGGAACAGGCAACCTCGACCTCGTCCTCAACCGTGACCTGTTCGACCGCCGCATCTTCCCGGCCATCGACGTGAAGCTCTCCAGCACGCGGCACGAAGAGCTGCTGCGCGATGAGAGCGCCCTCACGCACGTCTGGCAGATGCGTCGGATGCTGACCACACTGGAGACGGCAGAAGCTACTGAGCTGCTCCTCGACCGGCTACGCAACACGAAGAACAACAAGGAGTTCCTCGCCCTGATTCAGAAGAGCTTCAAGACCCTGGCGAAGGGAAGCTGAGCCGGCTGGTGGAGACGTTCCGTGGAACGTCTCCACCAGGCCCGGCAGGAGGAGCATCGCGTGAGCGAAGACACCAACGGCCGCTGGTCGGGGTTCTTCCTGACGCTGGAAGGGCCGGAAGGCTGCGGGAAATCCACTCAGGCGGAGCTGCTCGCGGAGCACTTCCGCCGGAGTGGCCTGCTCACCGTGGTGACGCGTGAGCCCGGCGGCACGGTGCTCGGAGACAAGCTTCGAGCGCTGCTGCTGGACCCAGCGCACGGGGAGATGACGCCGCGTACCGAGTTGCTGCTCTACGAGGCGGCGCGGGCCCAGCACGTCGAACAGGTGATTCGACCGGCCCTGGAGCGTGGGGCCCTTGTCGTGTGCGATCGGTTCATGGACTCCAGTAGCGTCTACCAGGGGAACGGGCTCGGGCTGTATGGCGAGAGCGTTGCTCTGCTGAACCGGTTCGCCGTGGCAGACGTGACGCCCGACCTCACCGTCGTGCTTGATCTCCCCGCAGCCGACGGGCTGCGGCGGGCCAACGCGACCGGTTCCCCCGATCGCATCGAGCAGCGGCCGGCGGCGTTCCACGAGCGCGTCAGGAAGGGGTTCCTCGCCCTGGCGCGAGCGGAACCGGCCAGAGTCGTGGTGGTCAGCGCCACGGATCGGCGCGAGCAAGTCTGCTGCGACATAATACGGATGGTGACAGACCGCTGGCGCCAGTAGCGGCCCCGGGGCGTGTTGCACTCGCGCCACGTCCCGGCTATGCTATGGCTACTGGTCGTCGAGGGCCCCGCTCGAACGCCCTGAATCGCGTCCGCTGGTTTCGCTGAGGCTGCTCGCTTCCAGACCCGGTTAGTCGCCGTGCAGGAGGTGTCGCCACATGAAGCTCCTCGTGGTGGTGGTGAACAATCGTGACCGGCCGAGATTCTGTGACGCCCTGGTGGAGCGGGACTTCCGCTTCACCGTGATCAGCACTACCGGCGGGTTCCTGCGCGAAGGAAACACGACCGCCCTGATCGGCGTGAGTGACCAGCGAAAGGACGAGTTGACCGCCCTGATCAAGGAGATCTGCCAGACCCGCGAGCGATTGGTGAACGTCACCCCTCCCGCGCCCGAGCACATCGGTGCCATGATTGCGAGCCCAATGAAAGTCCTGGTGGGTGGCGCCAAAGCCTTCATCCTTAACGTTGAGCAGTTTGAGGAAGTGTGACAGCCGGACCCGGGCGGCCCTCGTGCGCGTTGGAAGAGGGGAAGAACCTACTTGACGCTGGAACTCTCTGAGTTGATTGGGCAACCGCATGTCGTCCGGGCACTGACCCGGGCAGCAGCGCAGGGGGATCCGGCTCACGCGTACCTGTTCGAGGGCCCGCCCAATGTCGGCAAGACTTCCGCAGCAGTCGGGTTTGGGCGCGCGTTGCTCTGCACCGCTGACGCCGACGCAGCCTGTGGCCAATGCCAGTCGTGCAGGTTGGCCGCGGCCGGCGCGCACCCCGACCTCCGCAGTTTCCGCCCCGTGATCAGTGCGAGCCCCCCGGACAAGCCGGACCAGTGGTTGACCGCGCCGGCGCACCTGTTGGGGAGCCTGCACCCGCTTGACCTTCTCCGGCGTCTCCGCGACGAGGTGGCGCTACGCCCCGCCTTTGGCCGCCGCCGCGTGGTGATCGTTGAAGAAGCGGACCGCATGACGGAGGAGAGCCAGAACTGCGTGCTCAAGACGTTGGAGGAGCCGCCGGAGGGCACGATTCTGATCCTGACCGTCGTCAACGTCAGGAACCTTCTCTCGACGATTCTCTCGCGCTGTCAGCGGGTGCCGTTTCGGCTTGTCGCGCCTTCCGCAATCGAGGAGTGGTTGGCACGCTGGGAGGAGGTCTCGCAGAAGGCGGCCCTCCTCTCTCGCTTCGCGGACGGGCGGCCCGGATACGCGCTGCATCTGGGGACGGAGCCGGCGCTGTGGGCCGGCCGCCGGTCGGTGGCAGAGCTTGTTCGCTCCGCTGTCGCCGCGGAGCCGGTGGACGCCATGCGGTTCTCCGAGTCGGTACAGGACCTGGCCGAAGCACTGTGGCCGGCCGACGGAAGCGTGCCTGGGTACGGGAGCCTGCACGGCACCAACAAGACGCGGGCGCAGCGCAGCAAGTCGTGCGAGGTCGTGGAGTGGATGACCTCTTGGTTCCGCGACCTGCTGCTGCTTTCGCTGGGAGCCGCTCCCGACCGGATCACAAACGTGGACGACACCGACTGGCTCGGAGAGGCCGCTGCCCGTCAAGGCGGCGCCTGGGCTGGAACGGCCCTCGAGACACTGACAGCCACTCGCCGGAAGATCCTCCAGAACGCCAACCTATCGTTGGTGCTCGAAGCCATGTTCACGTCAATCATCCTGGGGCAGTCTGCCAACTGAATCACGTTCCGCAACGCCACCCAGACCGGCGAGCGAATCGCTCGCCCTGTGACAGGAGAGGAAGACATGGGAGTAGCAGTTGAACTGACGGAAGACACCTTCGAGGCGGAGGTGCTGAAGAGCGAAGTCCCCGTGCTGGTGGACTTCTGGGCCGAATGGTGCGGCCCGTGCAAGATGATCGGCCCGATCGTCGAGAAGCTGGCCGGAACGTATGCCGGGCGACTCAAGGTGTGCAAGGCAAATGTGGACCACCTGCAGAGCGTTGCCGCCCGCTATCAGGTCATGAGCATCCCCAACCTGCTGTTCTTCAAGGAGGGGGCGGTCGCCAATCAGGTGGTTGGCTATGTGCCCGAGGACCAACTGGCGAGCAAGATCGACTCGGTCCTTGGGTAGGCGAGCGCGACTCGTCGGCCCGAAGCGTGCTGGGAGTGAAACCTCCGGCCACTCGCGGGCGTCAAAAGACAACGGCCTGCGCAACGGTTGACCGGCGCTTGGCGGAGACAGGCATGAGCCAGTTGAGTACAGTCTGGGTGGCCCTGATGGAACTGGGCTTTCTGGGTTACCTCAGCGCGCTGTTCCTGCTTATCTTCCGAGGCGTTGAGCCCACCGGGAGGGTCCGCCGAAAGCCCGCAGGGCTCTTCGCTCTTCTGGCTGTGCTCTCCTTCGCTCTCTGGCTCTGCGGACTCCGCAGAGCGTAGGCGGGCAGAGCCGCGGGGAGGGCGATCCCCACGGGCCGGCCCCTGATTGAGCAGCTTCGCCGAACATAGACCTCTCGCCCGGCGTCCGACTGGACTGCCGGGCCCGTCTGGATTAGGTCTGGACACAGAAAGGCGTACGTGACATGCAGCGGAAATACGGACCCGTAGTACCTGCGGCAATTGGTTTGTTGATGGTCTGGCTCTTCCCCGCCGGTGCCGGGGTACCCCCCGGGGCCGTGGCGCTTGAGGAAGCGCTGACTCAGGTGACAGACAAGATTCTCCCCGTCGTGGTCAACATCCGGTCCGAGATCGATCCCGGGTCCCATTCGGGCTCCGGGAAGGACATGAATGAGTTGTACAAGCGGTTCCCATTCCCGTTCCAGGTCCCACCCCAGCAGCGACGGCAGGCACCCGAAGTGGCCACGGGCACCGGTATTGTTGTGCGCGCCGACGGCTACATCCTCACCAACAACCACGTGGTGAAGGATGCCGATAAGGTCAAGGTCGTCTTCGGTGCTGAGGAGGACAATCCCGAGGAGTACGTCGGGCAGGTTGTCGGCAAAGACCCTGAGAGCGATTTGGCGGTCATCAAGATCGACAAGACCGGTCTGCCGGTAGCCGAGTTCGGCGATTCCGACCAGGCGAAGATCGGCTCCTTTGTCGTTGCCATTGGGAGTCCCTTCCAGTTCTATCAGAGCGTCAGTCTGGGGATCGTCAGCGCCAAGGGGCGCTACCTGCGGAACCCCGACGGCACGCGAACCTTCCAGGACTACCTCCAGACCGACGCCTCCATCAACATGGGGAACAGCGGCGGGCCGCTCGTCAACCTGGAAGGCAAGGTGATTGGCATCAACACCATCATCTACTCGCCCACCGGTGGCAACGTCGGCCTGGGGTTCTCGGTGCCGAGCAACACTGTCCTGAAGGTGCTGCCGTTCCTGATTGAGGGGAAGAAGCTTAGTCGGGGGTACCTGGGGATCGGCTTCGAGCCCCTGACCAAGGAATTGGCCGATTACTACGGCATTGAAAGCGGCTTCCAGGTCGGGACCGTGCAGCCAGACGGCGCGGCCGACAAGGCTGGAATCGTGCCGGGCGACACGATCCTCAGCTTCGACGGCAAGAAGCCGAAGGACTCAGAGGAATTCCGGCGGATGGTGGGCGAAGCAGGCACGAAGCAGGATGTCCCCGTCGTCCTCTTCCGCAAAGGGAAGGAAGTGACCGTTCAGGTCGATCTGGGTGAGCGCCCAGTCGGCGAGGGTGACCAGCCGGCCGCAGCGGAAGCGAAGCAACTCCTCGGGATGACGGTGCTGGAACTGAATGACGAACACCGCAAGCAGTTGGAGCTGGGCGACGACGTGAAGGGCCTGCTCATCACGAACGTCGAGCGCGACAGTGACGCTGACAACGCCAAGCCTCCACTGCAACCTGGCACTGTCCTCGTCGGGATGGACAAGCCGAACGGCGACTTCGTCGCGATCGAGAACATGGACCAGTACCAGCAGATCCTCGGGAAGCTCAAGCCTGGCGCCAAGGCCGCGCTTGTGGTCACGACTCGCCAAGGTCACCAGCGGCGTCACGTAGTTACCGTCTCAGAGAAGAAATGAGCGACTGACGCTTGCGTGAGCCTTTGTCACACGGCCGGTGAGGAAGCCCGATCCGGCCGACGGCTCTTTCCCCTGGGAGGAAACGGCGCGAAGCGGTTCGGGTCTGCCCGCACCGGTGGACACGGAAAGGAACAGCCACTTGAGCACTGAGGGCCCTCCGGGAGTCGAGACCCCTGCACCGCTGCCTGCCGGCGGTCCGGAACGCTCCAACGAAGAGCGCGGTCGCTCGATCGTCCGCAACACGGTCATCGTCACGCTCTTCTCAGCACTGGGAAGAGCGTTCGGGATCGGGCGCGAGTTGGTGATGAACCCGGTGCTGGGCACCCGGGCGGGCGCAGACATCTACCGGTTCGCCGTTGACCGAATCGCCGTCGACCTATACACCAAAGTCGAGAAGCTCCTCCAGCCGACGTACCTCCCGCTGTTTGTCGGGCGCAAGGTAGTGGCGGGCGAAGAGGCTGCCTGGCGGTTCACCTGCGTGACGGGCACCATTCAGTTGCTCCTGCTGGGGGTACTGGCAGCGTTTGGGAGTCTCTGGAGCCATGCCGTTGTAGATTGGTTCTTCCCCGACGCCTTCATGATCGACCCGGTGAAGGTGGCCTCGGCGGTGAACATGCTCAGGCTTGCCTTGGTGACGCTGGTCATCTACAGCATGTCGAACCTGACCGAGCTTACCTTGCAGGCCTACGAGGAGTTCACGATCCCGGCGCTGGCGGAATCTCTGCGCAAGATCGCCATGCTGGGGACGCTCCTGGCGGCCATGGCCGTCCTCACCCACCTCAACGAGTACCAGGCCGTTTCCGCGCTGGTCTACGGCCTTCTGCTCGGGGCTGTTGCGCGGCTTGTCTGCCACCTGCCGGCGCTCGGACGCCGTTTGCTTCACTTCCGTCCGAGCCTCGACGTCAGTAACCCCGACGTGCGCAAAGCGGGACGCTTGATGGTGTGGCCGATCGGCGGCATGCTGCTGGCGCTGGCGCGGAATGTGGTTGAGATGAAGACGGCGCTGCGGATCGGCGAGGGCATGTTGGCCGGGCTCTCAGCGGCGCGGAAGTTCATCGACCTGCCGTGGCAGATCCTCGGGGTGGCCGTGAGCCAAGTGATCTACCCGTTCATCTCGGAGTTGGGCGCCAAGGAGAAGCGCTCGGATCTGGCCGACGCGTTGGTGTCGATGTGCCGGGTCCTGGCGTTCGTCTTTGTTCCCTTCACGATCCTCCTCTTCGCCACGGCGGAGCAACTGGTCTCCGTTCTCTACGAGCGCAGGCTCTTCACTGGGGCCTCGGTGGACCTGACGATGACGGCGTTGGTCTGCTACATTCCGGGGCTTGTCTTCTTCGCCATCGAAGACCCGATGCTGAAGTGGTTCTACGCGCTGTCTGACACGCGTACCCCGATGCTGCTGGGGGTGCTGTCTGACGCCACCTACTTCGCCGTCATGTTCATCGGTCTTCGCGTCCTCCATGCCCAGCTTCAAGCGCTGGCGTTGGCCATGGTGCTGTCCAAGGCCCTGAAGGTCCTGACCTGCTTCGTGATCCTGCGGTACAAGCTGGGCGGACTGCCGTGGAAGCGCATCTACCCCTTCTTGGGCAAGCTAACTGCAGCCTCGGCGGTCATGGTAGTCGCGCTCGTGCTCGCGGGCCGTGCCTGCGCGCCTTTGGCGGACGGCGGCTTGGTGCACAAAGCTACCTTCGTTGCGGTGATGAGCGTTTCCGGTCTGGTCCCCTTTGCCGCCATGAGCTTGTTGCTGCGCATCGAGGAAGGCGGTCTGGTTGTGCAGACAGTGGCAGGAAAGGTACTGCGCAAGCTGGGCAGGAAGTAGCTTACACGCGAGGTGTTCCGGCAATGGCGGGTCGACGGCTGATCCGGGTGCTGCAGGTCCTGGAAGCCACTGAGGGCGGGACTGCGCGCCATCTGCTGGACCTGCTGACCCACCTGCCACAGGAGCGCTATCAGCTTACTGCCCTCTGCTCAGCAGGCCGCGAGGCGTCTTTCCCGCGACGGCTACGAGCGGTCTGCGGTTCCAGCATACGAGTTCTATGGGTCCCACTTGGGCGCGAACTGTCACCATTGCGCGACGCAGCGGGGTTCTGCAGTGTCCTCGCGCACCTGCGGCGCAATCAGTACGATCTTATCCACACGCACAGCGCCAAGGCTGGGGCTTTGGGCCGGGTCGCAGCCTTCCTCGCCGCTCCCAACGCCAGGAGGGTCCACACCCCTCATGCGTTTCCTTTCCTGATGCCGACCGGCTCGACCAAGCGGCGGCTGTACGCGCTTGCTGAGCATGGACTGGCGCGGATCACGGACCGGTTCGTTGCCGTCTCCGAGGGGGAAGGACGGCACGCGGCTGCGCTGCACCCGTCGGCAAGGGTGAGCGTTGTCCACAACGGCATCGAGCCGGGTCCCTTCGAGGCGGCTGGCGCCCAGCGGACGGAGACTCGGCAGGCACTGGGTGTGGCGAGGGAAGACTTCCTACTGGGATGCGTGGGCCGACTCACGGCGCAGAAGGGGCAGTCGCTCCTGCTGTCGGCGTTGGCTTTCCTTGAGGGGAGGCTGCCGGGCAGAGTGAGGCTTCTGCTCGTGGGCGGCGGCGAAGACCGCCAGGCGCTTGAAGGGCTGGCCCAGAACCTCGGTATCCAGTCGCGGATCGTCTTTGCCGGGCACCGAGCGGACGTTGTCCCCTTCTACGGGGCCATGGACCTGTATGTGCTCCCCTCCTTGTACGAAGGCTGCCCGTACACGCTCCTCGAAGCAATGGCGGCGGGCTTGCCGTGCATTGCCACCGCGGCGGACGGCTCCGCCGACATCGTTGCGGATGGCGCCACCGGGCGACTTGTGCCGTTGAACGACCCGTGGGCACTGGCGGCCGCGATTGAGGCGGCCCTCGCAGACCCCGCCGCGCGCTCGCGCTGGGGCGCAGCCGGGCGGGTACGCGTGCGCGAGCGGTTCACCTCGAGGCAGATGATCGCTGGTCTGGAGCAGGCATATGAGGAAACGCTCTACGGAGGCGGCGTACAGTGAGCCGAGAGTGCTGGGTCGTTGATCTCGACGAGATGGACTACACCACGGCCTTCGACCTGCAGACGAGGCTCGTCGCGGCGCGCGTCCGCGACGAGGTGCCGGATCTGCTGCTGCTGGTCGAGCACCCGCCCGTGATCACGCTCGGCCGGTCAGCGCGGCAGGAGAATGTGCTTTTCCCAGCTACAGAACTCTCAGCGCAAGGAGTGGCGATCCACGAGACCAGTCGGGGCGGAGACGTGACGTACCACGGGCCGGGCCAGTTGGTCGGATACCCGATTCTCCGATTAGCCGGGAAGGGCCGAGACATCCACGCCTACCTGCGTTCGCTGGAGGGGTTGCTCATCGCGGCGGTTGCTGACTTCGGCATCAGCGCCTACCGCATCCACGGACTGACCGGCGTGTGGACAGAAGCCCGGAGCGGCGCGGGCGACCAGAAGCTCGCTGCGATCGGGGTCGCGATTCGGCATTGGGTCACCCTCCATGGCTTCGCCCTCAATGTAGCCCCCAACCTGGACCACTTTCGGCTGATCCGGCCGTGCGGGATCACTGACCGCGGCGTCACCTCCCTGGCGAAACTTCTCGGGGAGCCTCCTGTCAAAGTCGCAGTGCGCGGTTCGGTGGTGAGCGCGTTCGTCTCCGAGTTCGACTTCACGCCCCTGTGGGTGCCTTTGGAGAGCCTGCTCGCCCAGCTTGACACTTGACCTCACCCCGCGCGCGTGACTGCCTCCAGGAGAGAAGCCGGTGCCGGAGCAAACGCCGTGGATCGAGGCGACACACCGCGCCCTCGATCTGGTGGTCTCGGCGGGGCTGCTGATCCTCCTCGGGCCGCTCCTACTCACGGTGGCGGTTCTGGTGAAGCTGGACTCCGCAGGTCCTTGCCTGTTTGCGCAGCAGCGCGCTGGCAAACAGCGACGACCGTTTTGCATACTCAAGTTCCGCTCCATGCGAGACGGGGCGGAGAGGCTTCGCCCTAGCCGCGACGGCCCGCAGAGCTGGCCGGTGTTCAAACTGGCGAACGACCCCCGGCTGACACGTGTCGGGCGCGTGCTCCGGCGACTCAGCTTGGACGAACTGCCCCAGTTGCTCAACGTCCTGCTGGGAGACATGGCGTTGGTCGGTCCGCGACCTCTGCCGGTGAGCGACTTGGAGCGCTTCGAGCGCAGCCAGCGGGAGGCAGGGGAGCCGGACGCCACATTGAACCGTTGGCATCAAGACCGTGCCCGTGTACGGCCGGGACTGACCGGCCTGTGGCAGGTCTATGGGCGCCACCAACCCGGGGTTGACGCGTGGATCCGCTATGACTGCCAGTACCTCCGGGAACGTTCCCTGAAGCTGGATGTGACGCTGCTGCTTCGCACGTTGCCCGCCGTGTTCGGGCGTAGCGGGGCGCGGTGAAGCTGAGCGTCCTGCCGCTCGAAAGGAAGACCTGACGGACATGGAAGCAACCCTATTCGTGGCTCCCACCGGAGTCGACGCGCAGGAACGGGAATACCGGCCCGGCTGGCCACTGGCCGTCGTGACTGTCGGGATGGCCCTGCTCGCCGCGGCGCTGCTGCTGCCGAAGGCGGAGTTGGTGGGTCTCCAGAAGTGGGTGCTCCTGTTGGGGGCCGCGCCCTTGCTCCTCGCCTCGCTCGGTCTGAGCGAGGACCGGTTGCGGTCGGCTGGGTACCGGGCCGCCTTCGGCCTTCTCTTTGTGATGATCTACCTTCACGCGCGGCAAGCGGCCCTGCCCGACGGCTGGGTGCCCAAGAACGAGTGGGACGAAGCGTGGCGCGTTCCGTGGGTGACCCTCGGATTAGCCTGCCTCGCCCCGTTCTGGATCGCTTGCTGGCTCCAGAGCCGGGGCAGGGGAGAGACCGTCGCTGCGGAGCGGTCGTGGACCGTGGCCGCAGCACTCGTCGTAGGGACCGCGCTCCTTACGTTCGGAGTGCTCCGGCAGGCGTATCCGCAAGCGCTCGACTTCGGCTACACGCTCCGCGTCTCCCTGGAGGCTGTCGAGGCGGCGCTGGTGTTCGCGCTGGCTGCCGCACCGCGCCGGGCCCTGGTCGCGCGCCTGCTGACGGTCATCGTGTTCGCGGTGGTTCTGGCAAAGGCGACCGTTCTCTGATTTCGTAGTCTGTGGACCAGGAACCTGAGACATGACTCAACCCGACAACACCACGCAATCCACCCCCGATGGCTTCTCCCTGGCCCTCCTTTGCCTCGTCGTTGCCGCCATGCCCACTCAGTACGGGCAGACTGTGAAGCACCTGACCTCCAGCGGCGGCACTGCCTTCGAGCGCACAATCTCAGTGGGCGATGCCATGCTCGGCCTGGCGTTCTTCCTCTGGGGACTGCGGGTGCTCACGCGGTGGCGGTGGCGGGAGTGCCGATGGCCCAGTGTCGCCTGCGTGGGGCTGGTGGTCGTCGCGGCGCTTTCGGCGATGCACTCGGAGCTGATCGCCGGAGAGATTACTCACGCAGGCGGCGTGCTGAAGGCAGTTCGCTCTTCGCTGATGGTCCGCACCTCGCTCAAAGAGTGGGTTCAGTTCGTCATCTACGCGCTCATCGCCTACACGCTGTTCGTGAACCTGCTCAAGGAGACCCGCTTCGTCCGTGGGTCGCTCTACATTGTGTTCGGCGTAGCGACCCTGGCAGTGGTGCTCGGGCTGAAGGACTATTTCCTCGTCGCTGACCCCAAGCTCGTGCGGGCCGGAATTGGCGAGAGCGCCTACCTGTTCAACAGCCAGAACATCTACAGCGGCTTCCTTGCCATGATGTTCCCCCTGATGCTGGCGGTTGCCGTGAGCACTCGGAACATGGCAGTGCGCATCTGGCTGGGCGCTTGCGTAGTGTTGGGTGCTGTGACCATGTTGGGCGCGGGCGGGTTGTTGGCAACGTTCCTGGTGTTGCCTACCTGTGCGTTTCGGCATGACCGCAGAGCCGGCTGGCTTGTCGCTGCCGCGATGGCTACGCTGCTGGTGCTGCTCATCGCGCCGAGAACCCGGTCCTACCGCGACGGGCTTCGGCCGCTGTTCACCGGTCACGACAGCGAGGGCGACGTCAGCAAGCAGTACGTCGAATGGCAGGCGGGGCTTGGCATGCTGGAGGACCACCCGCTCTTCGGTGTCGGAACCGGCCTATACCAGTTGAACATCGGCGCCTACTACGGAGCGCTGCCCAACAAGGAGAAGATGCCCTGGGACTCCAACAGCCTGTACCTGGTGGTTGCGAGCACCATGGGACTCGCCGGTCTGGCGGCCTTGCTCTACTTCCTCGTGCACCCGCTGCTAATGGCAAATGGACTGATTGGCAGCCTGTCGGGCGACGACCGGGCTCTCATGATCGGCCTCTGGGGGAGCATCCTGGCGTTCATGGTTACCAGTGGCCTCAACTGTTTGTGGGTCCGCGGAACCGCTCCGGTTCTGGTCTATCTAATAGCCATTGTTGCAGTCCTGAATCGAGCCGAGGCTGCAGAGCGCTCGGGGCAAAGGAGAGAGACGATGGGAACCACTTGGTGGAGAACTGCTCGGCCTACGGGCTGGCTTGCGGGAGTCGGGCTGATAGGCGCAATGCTCTGGGCTCCCTCGGCGGCTGTCGCCGGGTCCGGCAAGATCGTGATCGAGACGGAGAGCGCCGATGAAGTCGTGCCCCACTTCGTGCTGAAGTCCACCAAAGACAAGGACGTCTCCGGCGGGAAGTACCTGGAGATCCCGGACAAAGCGTGCGGGGAGCACAAAGAAGACATCCGCGGCTACGCGACCTACACGCTCGACGTCAAGGAGACCGGCGCGTACTACCTCTGGCTGCGGGTCTGGTGGCTCAACGGTTGCGGCAACAGCGTTTGGGCGCAGATCGATGGTGAACCAAAGGCAAGCGGCGACGAGAAGGGTCTCGTCATTGGCGAAGACGGTACGTACAAGCGCTGGGGCTGGAAGTCCGCCAAGAACTTCAAGTTCCGCCTCACGGCCGGCAAGCACAAGCTGACGCTGACCGTCCGCGAAGACGGCCCGCGGTTCGACCAGATCCTGCTCACCAAAGACGATACCGTGCCAGTGCGGATCGAGAAGCCGACGGCCAAGTAGCAGTCTACCGACAATGGCCCTGAACTGAGGCGTCGCTCCTCGGTTCCGCGAAGGGGCATACGACACAACAAACAACACCCCCGTGCCCGGAGTTGGCAAGCCCAACCACCCGCGGCACGGGGGTGTCTCGCTTTGTAGCCCATACCAGCAGCACCTGTGGCCGACTGCCGGCCCCGAGAAACCTGGTGACTTCTTGGCGGGACGCAAGGACCCGGTCTTCCGGCGGCGAATCTGTAAGGCCCCGCATGACTCAGGGGCAGGCCACGGCCGTGCTTGGCTTCACCCAGGACCGGGAAGACCGGATTCCGCAAGTGCGTGGAAGGTCGGCGGTGTAGCGAAGTGCCCGCGCCCAGTGGTGTGGTCAAAGCGGTGTAGTATCCAGAGCCCCATGGGTGACGACAGAGGGGCGCTCGCGAAGGTGCGCCCGACCACTTGGCAGGTGATGAGCTGACTGTGACAGATGCGCTGAACGAACTACTGCTCGGCGAGGCCCCTTCGGGACTGCCGGAGGAACTCCGTGACCAACTGGAGACGGCTGTGCGCGCTGCGCTGGACGAGCAGCGCTTCGGTGAGGCAGCCGAGTGGGTTGAAGCCGAAGCAACGCGTAAGCCGAAGGACTTCCGGGTGCGGTTTCTGGCCTCCGTCGTGCAGGAAGTGGAGGAGGACGAACGCCGGGCCGCTGTCGGGCACCGGGACTTGGCGCGAGCCTTGGCGGACGCAGGTGACTGGCAAGCAGTTCGCGCGCTCGCACTTCGCGCCGTCCGGCTCCGCCCCGATGAGCGCTCAGCCCGACTGATCGTGCGCGCGTGGGAGCACCTCGAGCCCACCCCTGAGCGGGAACGAGATTTCCGGCTGGCACGGGAGCTGTGCCCGGAGAGCCCGGAACTGCTGTGGGACGCCTGCTTGCGCGCTGAGGGTGCCGGAGATCGAGCTGAAGCAGACCGGCTGGCAGTTCGCGCGCTTGCTGGGTTCGCCAGGAACAGGGACGACGCTGCCGCTGAAGTGGCGTTGCTGCGTTCGCTGGAATCAGAGGAAACCGAAACGCTGCGCGGTGTGTGGGACGCGGTTCCCTTGCTGGCGCAGGCAGACCTACCGGCTCTCGTCGGGAACGCGCTGGAGTTCCTGGAACCGGAACTGCTGGCGCGAAGTCTGCATGCCCCGGCGCTCCAGGCCCTGGAGGTATTGCTGACAGAACTCGACGCCTATGAGGCGTGGCGGCCGCTCTATGTGCAGACCCTCATCGCGCAGTTGGGCGGCGAGGAAGTCGTGGGCGACCTCGTCCGCTCGACTGGTCTCGCCGATCCGGACCAGTCCTTCCGAGAGTCGCTCGAGCGGTTCCGCGGGTTGTCGAAGCTGAGTGCTGGGGCGTACGTCGAGCACAAGAGCTGGGGCGTGGGACGCATCACCGCCAACGACGGGGCGTCGCTGCTGGTGGACTTCGCAGAACGGAAGGGCCATCGCATGGATGTGGACATGGCCATCCGCTCGCTGCAGCCACTATCGGACCGGCTGCTGCGCGTGAGAGCATTCGCTGACGTACAGGCGCTCCGACAGCAGGCGGAGGACGACCCGCCGGCGGTCCTCCTGCAGGCGTTGCGCGAAACGGGTGACCAAGCCACCACGCAGGAACTGCGGCGCGCCCTCGAAGACCTGGCCGTGCCGAAGGAAGCCTGGACTCGTTGGTGGGCCAAGGCACGGAAGGCGGTCGCAGAGGATTTCCGCGTGGACGATTCGGAGGCGTTCCGACAGGTGTACCGGGCCGGTTCTGAGGAGGGCGGGCAGAGCGTAGGTCTCCCGCCGCTCGACGCCTCAAAGGGCCTGCGTCCCGCTATTGCCTCAATCGGCCGCTTGCTCAAACAGCACCCGCAGTTGGAGGAAGCTGCCATCCGTGCCTACGGGCCGGAACTGAGCGCTCGGCTAAGCACCGCTTCCGAGCCCGAGGAACGCCTGAGCGTCCTCCCGGCGCTCAACCGGTGGTATCCCGAGCGGAGAGAGGAGTGGGCTGCGACCATCGCGTCGGCGCTCGACGCTAACGTGGGCGTGAGCAGTGTCTCCGTGGAGAGCGACCAAGCAGACCTGCTGGCGCTCGCCCTGACCGGTGATCGCTGGCTTCAGGCGGCGCTCTCTGCGCTGCCCTCACGCTTCCTCGACGTGCGGCGACGGGCGCTTGCCGCGCTGCAGGAGCGGATGGACGAGACGGTGTCCGCCGCCATGCTGGACAGGCTGATGAACGGCCGCAACTGCCCGGAGGAGGCGGTCGCCCTCGCGGGGCTCGCCCTGGAGGGGGAGGAGCCCCTGGCGGCTTTCGGCAACGCGCACCCGTGGCACCTGTTTCTGGGAGTTTTCTCGGCGCTCTCTGTGCCCTCAACGCCGCAGACCAGGAAGAGGGCGCTGGAGGTGCTCTCGGCAGGGGGCGCCTTGTCGAAGCTGCTTGGCGCCACCCCGTGCCCCGAATCGCTTGTCCTCATCTGCCAGATCGCCGTGGCTCGGGCCGGCCTCGATGTCGCCGGTCTGCGAAAGGCCAAAGAGCTGCTGACGGCTGTGGGGGCGACCGATCTCAGCGAACGGGTCCAGCAGCGGCTGGCGCCGCCGCCCGAAGCACCAGCCGATGACCAGTTGGCCCTTGCCGGTCTGCGTTTGGGCGTGACCTACATGACGCGCCTGTCGTTCGGGATGCGCAAGGACGAGATTCAGCGGTTGGAGCACCAACTCCGCGTCGAGCTTCCGGAGGCGATCAAGCGAGCCCGGGAGCTGGGAGACCTGTCCGAGAACGCGGAGTATCACGCCGCGCGGGAAGCGCAGGGCATTGTCGGCTCGCAGGTTGCCGGTCTGAAGCACCTGCTCCAAGCAGTCGCCTTCATCGAGGACATCGTGCGACCTGACGGCCGCATCACCCTCGGCACAGTGGCAGAGCTGCGGTACGAAGAGACTGGCGACGTTCAGACAGTCTGGCTGTTGGGCGAGGGCGATGCGCACTACGGGTCTGAGGTGATCTCGTACACGTCTCAGCTCGGCCATGCTCTGCTCGCCCGGGAAGCTGGCGATGAGGTCGAGTTCGAGGTGGACGGTGAGGTCACCAAGCTGACGGTCGTGTCAACCGAACCGAAGCTGCCGTAGGGACGTGCGTAGCCAAGACAGGAGGAGGGACCAGCGTCGCCGCCAGCGCGAAGCCGGTGGTGATTTGACGCTCCGGTGCGCGGCCACAAGTCGGCAAGTCTTAGTCTCGGAGGACCAAGCATGAACGTGGCATTGATCGGGCTGGAAGGGCACCAGAGCGCGATGCTGGAGGGTATCGTCCAACTGCACGACGTGCAGCTCGTGGCTGTCGCCAGCGACAATCCCGACAAGCTGCAGGCCGTGAAACGAAGCCCGGCGGTGACTGGTGACACCTGGCTTTATGCGGATTGGCGAGAGCTGCTGGAGCAGCACGACTTGGACGTGGTGGGGGTCTGCACGGTCAACGGCGAACGTGCGCCGGTGCTTCTGGAGTGCGCGCGGCGCGGCGTGCACATTCTCTCGGAGAAGCCGCTCGTGACCACGCTCGAGGACTTGGCGACGGTCCGGGCTGCCATCGAGGGGGCGGGCGTGCGACTCTCGATGCTGATGACTATGCGGTTTGAGCCCGCCTTCAAGAAGATGCATGACCTCCTCCGCCAAGGGACCATCGGCGAGCCGGTCGCAGCGAGCGCGCAGAAGTCCTACAAACTGGGTGACCGACCGGAGTGGATGCGGGACCGAGCGACATTCGGCGGCGTCATCCCGTTTGTGGGTATCCACGCGCTCGACCTGGTTCGCTGGACGACCGGGTGCGAGTTTACGGAGGTCGCCGCGTGGCACAGCAATGTGGCCCACCCAGAGATCCGCGACATGGAGGACAACGCCAGCGTGCTCTTGCGCATGGCGAACGGCGGCACGGCCACGCTACGCATCGACTACCTGCGGCCGACCATGGCGCCGACGCATGGGGACGACCGCTTGCGCGTGGCCGGAAGTGAAGGTGTCCTTGAGGTCCTGGGCGACGATCGCCGGCTCACGCTGATGACTCACGACCAAGGGCCGTATGCCGTCGCGCCTGACCCGGAGGAGCAGTTCTTCGTGGAGTTTGTGCGCAGCCTCCGCGGCGAGTGCGCGCACCGCATCTCCGCTGCCGATGCCTACCGACTCACTGAGATCTGCCTGCAGGCGCGCGCCGCCGCCGACGAAGGCAGGATTGTCTCCCTCGCGCCGGTCCGTGAGCACCCAAGTCGGTGAGGGTGGTGCCGCCGTGTTCGCATCGAGACCCTCGCACTTGGCAGCGACAGAGACCTCCGCGCCTCACTGCCGCAAGCAAGACGCGCCCGGCAATGCCGGGCGCGTCTTGCTTGCGGCAGTGAGAGAGGGATCGGGTCGGGTTAGGCGCGGCACGCCAAGCAGGGCTGATACCCGTTCTTCAATGCCTGCAGGCGTCCTTCGAACAGCACTCGGTCCAGTTCCCTCGGTACCAGCAGGCACGTGGGGCGGTGGAATCGCTTGGCAGTGATGCTGCCGATGTAGCAAATCTGCACGGTCTCAGGTTCGGGGCGGACGTACGGCCGGCGGTACGGTGGCACCCACTCCGGTTCGCCAGTGTCGGCGGCGGGTTGCGCCGGTCCGGGCACGCGTCCCGGTCGCGCCTGGGCGAGGGCGATGGGCTCGGCCGTCTCGGGGAGGTCGAGCCCCATGCTGTACAGGCCGCGCTTGCTTGCTTTGGCCTCCTGCACCAGGGCCACCCAGTCGGCCGTGTCCACATGGCACTCGGGCTCGTTGACGGCAGAGGCCAGACCGGCGCGGAGCATCTTGGTGTTCAGGTTGAACCACTGACCGCCTTCGTTGTAGTAGACGACAGCGCGGAATCTACCATCTCCTGTTTGCGTGGGCTTGGGGCCTTGGTCGAGAAGAACGTCCTTGCCCGCGGCGTACTTGACGACGGCGTCGACAGCCTTCTGGTAGCCCGGACTGTCTTTGACGGGACCGCGAGTTCCCAGCAGAGCGATGTTGCCGACGCCCTCAACCACGAGGGTATCCGCGTTGATGACGGATCGACAACGGCCCTTCGGCAGTCTGCCCGAGAAGGGCGTCTGAGCCAGACCGACAGAGGGAAGGGCGACGGCCGCGCCAGCAACGGCGCTAACCTTCAGAAAGTGCCGTCGAGATAGTGACTGTTCGTCCATACGGATTGTGCCTCCCACAAGCTTCACCGTCGGCAATGATAGCACCTTCTCTCAACCACTGCAATTGTGACCGAGGGTTTGGCTGGCGCCGGCCGGAGTTGGGTATGGTCCGAGAAGGGCTGCTCGGAAGCGCTGCTGTATTGCCGCGGCGCAGATTGTAGTGTCTCTGTGGCGCAGCGTCAACAGGGATCGAGGGCCGGCGAGTGCGTTTGCGGGTTGTCCGTTACGGCCCTACGGGCCAACGACCACGACGACCTCCAATGGCTTCGCGCCCTTGTCGGCGAACCAGAGAAGACCGCCCTGCAGCAAGTCCCACTTGAGGACGTAGGTGCCCGGAGCTCCCGGTGCCTGCACCTGCGCCTGCAAGTCTACATTGGCTCCCGAGAGGACATCGGCGGGCAGGTTCGTAAGCTGGCCGCGGGCCACAACGGCAGCGCCGGTTTGGTCTTGCCAGCGGTACGATAGCTGTACCGGCACGTCTCCCTGCGCTTCCCACTTGAGCACACCCAGGTTCTTCACCCGCAGATGGACTGTGTAGCGCTGGCTCGGCATCATGAAGGCAGGGGTATCGTGGCTGGTGAACTCGACGCCGTAGAGGACTTCCACGCGCACTGGAGTGCTGAGTGTGTTGGCGCCTTCAGCACTGAACCAGCCTCTGCCCTCCTGGAGGAGGTCCCATTTGAGCGTGTACTGCCCTGCCACCTCAGGTGCGCGAACCTGTCCCGGGAGAGTCACCGTCTGGTCGAAGCCGACCTCTCGGGGCATCGGCACGAGCAAAGGGGAATGGGGGATCTCGTTCCCCGCCTGGTCGAGCCAATGATAGCCCAACTTGATGAGGTGCGGCTCCCGCGACGACCACGTGAGCGTCCCCAGGTTTTTGGCGGTGAGGGTCACCAGGTAGGGTTGCCCAACGATCATCTTTGCCGGGTGGTCGACGGCGGAGAACTGGACGCCGTAGGCAGGGCGGGCGACTAGGACGCTCTGTGAATAGGGACGCGAGCCGTGGGTCGAGAACCACTGATCCTCGCCCTTGACGAGGTCCCACTCCAGCGAATACTCGCCCGGAGTCGCCGGTGATTGGACCTGGGCCGCCAACACAAGGCTCTTTCCGGAAAGTACCTCGTAAGGGAGTGTCGCCAAGATTGGCTCCTGCTGCAGCGTGTTACCGGCGGCATCGAGCCAGTGGTACCCAAGCCGAACACAGGCGCGACCCTCCGCCTTCCAGGGCAGCGAACCCGTGTTCTGGAGCCCCACGTTGGCGACGTAGATCTGACCGGGCGCCATGCTTCTGGCTACTTCGGCCGTACTGAACGAGACTCCGTCCAATGTCTGCACTGTCACTGTCGCGGTAGGTACGTCGCCTTTCTCTCCGAACAGCCACCGTTCCTCGCCGATGAGCAGATCGCAGCGCAGGAGGTACTTCCCAGCGATCTCGGGCGCGCGGACAGTGGCGGAGACGGAAACCTCCGTGTCGGGTAGAACGGTCTTGGTGAGCTGCGTGAGGGCGGGGGTGTGGTCCACCGGATCGCCGCCCTCGGTGAGCCAGTGGTAGCCCAGGGCGATCTTCGGCTCCCCCTCCGCAGACCACGGCCCGGTCCCGTTGTTGAGGAGCCGGAGGGCCACCGCGTACTCCTGACCCGGCGTCATCTGCTTGGGGGTCTGCTGCCCCAGGAGACGTGCCGAGATGGGCACAACGACCTGCACTGCTACCCGGCGCGTCAGTGCATTCCGGTCGGAGAACCAGAGCAGGTCTCCCTGCCGGAGGTCGTACTCCAGCGTGTGTCTGCCGGGCAGCGGAGGCGCCTTGATCTGTGCTTCCAGAGAGACGGTTTCACCCGACTCCACCGGACGTGGCAAGGGGGCAAGCAGGCCCTTCCGGATGACAACGGTCCCCGAGTCGTCCAGCCACCGGTAGCCCATCTTCACTTCGTACCGGCCCGAGTTGAGCCAAGTCATCGTGCCCACGTTCTTCAGTGAGAGCGGCACGGAGTACACTTCTCCCGCCGTCATCGTCCCCGGCGTATCTGCGGAAGCGAACTCGACGCCATGCTCGCTGAGTGCGTGGACCTGCACCTGAGCGACCCCGGCGTCGCCGGCAGCGTCCACTGCGGTCACGCGAATGGTGTAGGCGCCGGTGAGCCCTTCCAGGTTCCAGGACGCGAGGACATCATTCTCAACCGGCTGTCGGAGGGTCTCGCCCACCTGCTGCCACTCCGTGGGACCCTCGCCGGCTCCTACCTCCACGACGGCGTGGTCCAACTCGCCGTAGCCAATCTTGACACTGCCGCGGATCTGGATCGTTCCCTGGAGCCGGTCGCCCGGAGACGGATCCGCGATCGCGACCTCTGGCGTTCGGTAATCCAGGGATACCACGTACAGGCTCCGCCCGCCGTCGCCCTCGGCATCGTACACAATCCGGGAGCCGTCCCGGGACCAGTCGGGACTGCGGGGAGACTGACCGCGGAGCGGAAGCGCCACGGGCGCCGTGCCGTCAGCATTGGTGAGGCGCAATTCGTCTTGCGCGTCCACGCGCATGACCATGCAGAGGCGGCGGCCGTCAGGAGACCACGTCGGCGCGGAGGCCGCCGGAGCGATGAGCACTGGTTCTCCACCGTTCACAGAAACGACCGCAACCCCCTCTTGGCCAGTAACGAAGGACCGGTATGCGATCTTGGTTCCGTCGGGCGACCAGGCCGGGTCCCAACCATCGTCCACCAGCTTGCGAGGGTCGCTGCCGTCGCGGTTCATCACCCACAGAGCATCTTTGCCGCCCCAGTCGGAGACGAAGGCGAGCTGCCTGCCGTTTGGCGAGAAGACGGGCATCCAGTCTACCGACGGGGTGGTGGTGAGTTGCGATTGCTCGTTTGTCTCCAGGTTGAGTAACCAGATGTCGGGCGAGCCGTTGTCTGACCGATTGCTGGTGAAAGCGATCTCGTCAGCCGTCGGCGACCAAGTGGGCTGGTCTGCAAAGGCGGGAAGCGCGAAGGTGGTGGCGCGGTGCAGGTCGCCGGTGGCCGCTGTACATATCCACAGGTTTTTGCTCCCCTCCCGGGTGGAGACGAACGCGAGGCTCTTGCCGTCGGACGACCAGGAGGCCGTCATGTCCGTGGCCCGATCCCGCGTCAGACGTTGAGCGTCTACCGCGGTCAGTGCGGCGGTGGCGCGAGGCGCGGCCATAGCAAACACGCCGCCGGCGAACGCTGCTATCGTCCACCAGTGGTGGCAGCAACCTCGAGGCGCGTTCGGCTTCGCCGCACTGGGGCCGGCGGCAGTAGTCCGGCCGCCAGTCGAGTGCGCAGATGTGGGCAAACTCATGCTTGTGCCACCTCGGGTCTTCTCTGTCGGTCCATGGGAAGAACGTGGGCAATTGTACATCAAGTGGAGAACCGGAGAAAGCGTTCCGGGCGAACGCGCCCGACACGCTACGAGTGCCTTCGGGGGCACCCCCCTGCGTCGGTGCCGTCCCCAACCTTCGGCTGGGTCAACGCGTGAGCTGGCCGCCTGCGAGACGCTGGAAGTACTCGGCCGTCAGTGCCAGACCTTCCGACAGGGACGCTTTCGGTCGCCAGCCCAGCTCGGCAGTCGCCAAGTCGGCAGCCAGTGAGATGGCTCTGAGCTCCCCGAGCTTGGCGGGCGCGTAGGCGGGTTCCGCGGCGACATGGAGGATTCGGCGCAGGTGCGCCGTCAGTCGGTTGACTGAAACGTGCTCGCCGGTGCCGATGTTGACAGCCAATCGGAGAGGCTCCCCCGCGGAGTGGGCCGCCAGCCGCTCGGCGGCCGCGAGATTGGCGGCCGCGACATCGGCAACGTAGACGAAATCTCGGGTCTGCTCGCCGTCGCCATAGACTGTCGGCCGCTCACCCGCGACCATCTTCCGGCAGAAGACCGCCACGACGCCGCCTTCTCCCTCTGGGTTCTGGCGAGGACCGTAGACGTTCGCGTACCGCAGGCAGATGCTGGAGATGCCGTAGTTGGTGCCGTACATCCACAGGTACTGCTCGCAGGCCAGCTTGGCTCCTCCGTACGGGCTGATCGGCTGTAGCGGGTGCGTCTCACGGACAGGATCCTCGAGCGGCTCACCGTAGATCGCCCCACCCGTGGAGGCGAAAATCACCTTCGTCACGCCGGTCTTGCGGGCCCATTCCAGCAAGTGCAGTGTGCCCAACAGGTTCTGAGTCGCGTCGAATACCGGCTCTGCAATAGAGCGCCGAACGTTCACGTGCGCGGCATGGTGGCAGACCAGTTCTGGCTGATGCTGTTCGAATACCTCGGAGAGACCACCGTCTGACAGGCTTAGTTCGTAGAGCCGTGCCCGTGGGTTGACCAGTGCCCGTCGTCCGGTCGAGAGGTTGTCCACCACGATTACCTCATGTCCGGCGGTCACAAACTCGTCAACGACGTGGCTGCCAATGAAGCCGGCTCCGCCGGTGATAAGTACGGTCACGGAACAACCTCCCTCGGTGCTTGCATGGCAGTTGGCGGCGTCCACGCCGCATTCTCACAATGTTGAGCGGAGCCGAGGCGCTCCCTTCCTGGAGCGACGACTGAGAAGACCTCGGCTGTGGGGCGCGCGAATATGCGCTTCAACAGCGGGCACGTGCCGGCGTCGAACTTGTCGCTGCCGCGATCCTCACTGCCCACGATCACGTACTCCACGCGGAACCGGGCGAGCAGTGCTCGACGAGTTCTGTTGGCTGTGGCTCGGGCGAAGAACCGCTGGGAATCCTGGTGGCGCTGGTCGAAGGAGGGGGTCTCGTCCCAATGTCCGACAACCACGGGGTTCCCGGCGATCACCGGAGTGAACAGACCCACTTGGCGGGACGTGAGCACGACGCCCTGGCCCTTCGTATGCCGGCCCAACCATTTCATCGCGGAAACCTCATCGGCGGCCACGTGGAAAAGCCGGTGCCCGGAGCCAACCTGTATGCACTGACGAGCCACTACAAAGGCATTGGAGGAGCCGAGCAGTACAACGATTGTGCCAAGCGTCGCCAAGCGACACAGTCGTCGGACGGGCTCACCTGGTGTATCGGCCCAGCGATGCGCGGCAGTCCAGGCAATGGCCGCAAGCAGGCACAGCGGGACCTGCAGACCCAGGATCAGCTTTCGCTGCAGAGCCACGGGTGCGTAGAGGAGCAGGAGTTGTGCAACCGCCCACGCGGCGACGAATGCCGGTACGCCTGCGCGCTGACGACGCGCCAAGAGCCAACCGAGGGCCCCCAACGGCAGTAGCAGGCCGAGACCGCTGGCGACCCAAACGGGCGACGGCGTGAGGACGACATTGCCCTCCAGGACTCCCTGCAGGCCGGGGTTCGTGCGGTACGTGAAGTGGTAGTAGAAAAGCACGGGAGCCGTTCCGCACACCATGCTCAGCCACGTTCGCAGTGCTGCCCGCCCGCGCCCCTCCCCCAGGGCCGTCAAGCAGATCACCGGCACAAGTGCATTCAGAGTGAGCCCCTCGTAGGGATGGACGACGCAGAGGATAGCCGAGAGCACGAGCACTGCCGCAGCGCACCGGCGCGCGTCCTGGCGGGTGGCCAGGTACGCCTGCCCGAGGATGAGCGCCAGAAAGGCTACCCCCAAGCAGAATAGTGGGTTCACCATGAAGGAGTAGAAGGCGGTGGTCTCCGGGGCCCATAGATCGAGGCTTGTCTCTGTGAGGTGCGGGAAGGGCAACGCCGAGGTCCAGAAGCCGAGCCCACCGGAGAATGCCAGGAGTCCCACTGCAGCGCGGGCGGTCGTCCGGGACGGCAGGCAGATCGCGGCGAGCCAGCCGACGCAGGCCAACATCAGTCCGCCAAAGCCCACGCGGAAGACGTGGAACCCAAGCGTGAGAGGCAGATGCAGCCAGCGGCACGCGTGACCCAGGAATAGGAAGAACACGTTGGTGGCAGTTGCCGGATGTGGCGCCGAAGTGTAGGGATTGCGGTATAGCCAAGCGCCGTCGTACCCCAGCTTCATCCGGGCCACGTAGCTGGCCGCATCGGGCACTTTGTCTGCAAAGCCGACGAAGCGGTTGTCGGGCGTCTGCGTCAGCCACCCGACGGCCAACGGCACTGCCGTCACCGCGGATAGCATGAGCCAGACTACCACCAGGAAGCGCGACCCCGGCCAATGCAGGCTGGAAGCAGCACCCTCGGGTGAGTGTCTCGGTAGGTCAGTCGATCCTGACAGCATGGCAGAGGAGTGACACGCCGAACGGGAGTGCCGTAGCGCGGAGGGCAAACGCCTCCAGAGTGAGCAGCGAGATGAGGAACTGGTTGAGCGGTCGGGGCAGTTGGATTAGGGCCGTTTTGGGGGCGGCCGGCGTGGCCAACCGCCCCTGCGCCCACCGGAAGGCGAAGGTCAGCGGCGTGGGCGCGCAGATTGCGTAGGAGAGTCGCTCGACCCGGAAGTCGGCGGCCTCCACTACGTTGCGGAGTCGACTGCCGGTGTACCGGCGGTAGTGGTGCAGCGCGACGTCGTGCTGACTCCACAGGGAGGGGTAGGCGGGGACAGTCAGGAGAAGCGATCCGCCGGGGCGGAGAATGCGGCGCATGCCGCGAAGCGCGCCAGCGTCGTCCTTCAGGTGCTCAAGCACGTCCAGCAGCGTGAGCAGACCGAAGGACCCCTCGGCGAACGGGAGGGAGAGCGCCGACCCGCCAACCAGTCTGTCCAGTCCGCGGGACTGCGCCCGAGCCAGTGCCAGGTTCGAGAAGTCGACGCCGACGACGCGGCAGAACTGCCGGAGTCGCCACATCGTGGTGCCGGTGCCGCAACCAATGTCCAGTAGGAGCTGGTCGCTATTGCCGCCGACGAGCTGGGAGAGCCAAGCACAGATGATCCGCCTCCTGCCCACGAACCACCAGTAGCTGTCCTCCAACCGGTATTGGATCTCGTATTCCTGTGCGTTCAGGGGCACACCTTCCGGCAAGCGCCATAGACCCCAAGTTGACGCCCGCCGCTATGTCTTACCATGCTTCGTCACGAACTCCAGGATATCCGACAGGCGGAACCGGCGTTGATTTCCCTGGGTACGATGGTGCGGGAGCTGCCCACTGTTTGTGTAGCGACGGACGGTGGTCGGGCAGACATTCAGCAGCAACGCAGTCTCCCGCAGGGTCAGTTCCGGGTTGAGCAAGCGCGCCAGCAGCATCGCCCGGGACAGAGGCTGTCCTTTCGCCCGCCGAGGGGACGGAGGAGGCAGAGCTGGGAAGTCCAGGGCTAACGTCAATTGCGCCGGGACGGGTGGGCGTGGCGAGGGGCGCTCCTCGAACTCGAATTCCTGCTGACTCGCCGCGGCGACCTCGTCCCCGAGCAACTCCAGCAGCTTCAGCAGTGGCGCCAGTTGTTCTTGGACAGTCGCCGGCGTCTCGCTGGCGCCGAACGCAAGCGCAGGAGCTGCCTCAGTTGCCATCGAGCCGAGATGCTGTGTCATGGACGCCTGGGTACGGAGAGCGGGAGCGCCGCCCCCGCGGCGCTTTCGGTGTCGGTTCCCGATGGTCGCCGACGAGCCGAGGCACACGCCTTTGTCCAACACATTTGCCGTGGGATCGCAGCCAAGCATCCCGGCCCAGTCTGGCCGTTCAGACGATCAGCATTGCATCGCCGAAGCTGTAGAAGCGGTAGCGCTGCGCGACGGCTTCGGCATAGGCTTTCAGCGTCTTTTCGCGGCCCGCGAAGGCACTCACCAAGACCAGCAGCGTCGACTTCGGCAGATGGAAGTTGGTGAGGAGCGCGTCGACGGCCGTGAATTCATAGCCGGGCCAGATGAACAGGTTCGTTCGACCGTCGAACTCGCGCACCTCGCCGGTCTGCGCGATGGTCTCCAATGTGCGCACCGCTGTCGTCCCGACCGCGACCACGCGGCGCCCTTCCTGCCGCGCGAGCTGGATGGCCGCGGCCGTCTCTGCAGACACCGACACGGACTCCTCATGCATGAGGTGATCTTGCAGCGACTCTGTGTGGATCGGCCGAAAGGTACCGAGACCAACGTGAAGCGTGACGAATCTGAGTTCCACGCCTCGTACTTGGAGGCTCTCCAGCAACTCGGGGACAAAGTGCAGTCCGGCCGTGGGTGCCGCCACCGAACCAGGCGAGCGGGCGTAGACGGTCTGGTAGTCTCCCGGATTGGAGAGCGGGCGCTTGATGTACGGGGGCAGTGGCACCTCGCCGACGCCTTCGAGGACTTGCAGGACGTCGCCCTCGCAGTCAAGCTGCAGGCGGACCAGTCCCTCGCTGCCCCGCTCCAGCACGGTGGCGGTCAGCTCTCCGTCGCCGAACAGAAACACCCGGCGCGGCGCAACGCGTTTGGCCGGACGCGCAAGCGCCTCCCAACAGCGTGGCGATAGCTCGCGCAGCAACAGGAAGTCAATCTTGCCACCGGTATCCGCCCGCCGCCCCCGCAGTTTGGCCCGGATAACCCGGGAGTCGTTGAAGACGAATACATCGCCTTCGCGCACGTAGTCGAGCACGTCGACGAAACCCCTGTGCGCGCAAGCACCGGTCGCCCGGTCCAGTACCAGTAGCCGAGAAGCCGAGCGGGGCCGCGCGGGCTCCTGTGCAATCAACTCAGGAGGCAGATGGTAGTCGAAAAGTGCCGTCTGCAGGTTTCACACCGCCCGATACCATCCCAGCCAACGCCATGGGCGCGGACAAGCACTCGGCTCAGGACTGCTCCCGCTCAAGTCGGTGCACTTCGTCGAACGATTGGGCCGCGCACTTCTGCTTCACCACGGCCTGGTCGGCGTAGAGCGCATCCAGCGTCTCAACGTACCGCTGCTCATTGAGCGCCCACTGGCCCATTAGCGCGAAGGCGAACTGCCGGGCGAGGTGCACCCGCTCGTACCGCGCGGGTGCCGTGACCCTGTCCGCGAGATCCGTCATCCGATCCGTCTCGGCCAGGAACTCCTTCGTCCACTGCAGGAACTCCTCGCGGGTCAGCGTGTCGGCGGCGAAGTCCTGTCGCTTTTCCGTGGCTTTGAGAAACGTCTGGCGAGCGCGCCGGTCCAGCCCGGTGGTGAGCTTGCGGTAGAGTGTCTCGTCGGGCTTGAATCTCAGATTGGGGTCGCCCTGGGCATCCCGGAGCAGCTCGTCGAGAGCAGCCTCATACTCGCGGTTGTAGAGCAGGCTGGTCCAGAGCAGCCTCCGGAGTTCAGCGTCTTCAGCCGTCGTCTTCAGCGCCTCTCGGAGGGCGCCCACTGCTGTGCTGTAGTCTTTGCTCGCGAACAGCAGGTCTGCGTACTCGCGCCATAGTTCCGGCTTCCTGTCGGACAGCTCAATGGCGCGCCGGTACGCGACGCGGGCCTCCTCGAGAACCTTGTCTGCCTCCTGGCGGCTGTTGATGGCGACGAGCGCCCTGTGTTTGCTGACCAGCGCCTCAGCCAGGATCTTCTGGTTCTCGGCCACCTCAGGGGCCCGCTTGGTGAGTTTGCGGCAGATCTCCAGCAGTGGTTCGGTTTCTCCGAGTCGCTGGTGCGCCCGGGCCAGCGCAAGCATGGTCTCGGTGCTGTCGCCCTGCAGGAACAGCGACTGGCGGTAGGCGACCACGGCGCCCTTGTAGTTGTCGAGGGCCGCGTAGGCGTTCCCCAATCGGAAGTAGATGTCCGGGTCTCGCGGCTGAAAGCGAAGCGCGCGGTTGTAGCCGTCGACAGCAAGGCGGTACTTCCCCACCGCCATCTGGTCGGCAGCTTCTTGGAGAAGCTGAGTGGCCTGGGTGGTGGTGTCTTTGACCTGGCCCGCTTGGACCAGCGCAATCGCCTCCGCTACGGAAGCAACCAAGGCGCTGGCGAGGGCGTGAAGCGTGTCGTCGGAAACAGAGTCCACGACCGCTTGACTGTCCTCGGCAAGCGACCGAAACGCTCTCGGCTTGCCGCCGTCGGTGCGAATCAGCGTCGCGGCAACGTACAGCCCTTTGCGGCCCACCTTCTCGGGGAGAGGGGCAAGCTCTTCGAACACCAACCCAAAAGGGATGTCCAGGGCCTGACAGAGGACTTCACGCCCGCTCGCTGAAGTCAGCAGCTCGAGCGCCTCCGGCGCGACCGTCTTCTCGGCGATGGCCCGTTTCACTGCGGGCAGGTCCGGAGAGAGCCGAGAGGCGTGGACGGTGGAGCAGGTCTCGAAAGCAGCCGCGACCGCGTCTGTCAGCCGTGCGGAGACAGTCTGACTAACGCCGCTCATGGAGGCGGCAGGAAAGAGCAGGAGAGGCACCGGCTGGGTCTCCGTCGGCGCTGCCTCGGCGACTACAAGCCAACCGTGCTGTCCGGACGTCAGCGTGACGGCCAGCAGCAATCGGAGCAGCGCTCCCCCCTGTCGGCGTTTCTGACGGACCGTTACCAGCGACTGCGTGGGTACTCGGATTGTCCCGCGGGTGTCCATGGATGCTGTCACGTGGCGCTCAATGAGCCGCCTGCTTCTCGCAATTCCGGATGCCAAGTTCGCACACCCGGATGCCCCTCTGGGCTTCCTGGGTCCGGATGCCTTTGCTCAGTTGACCTTGGTAGGCCTTCAATGCCTTCTCGTACTGGCTGCGCGCGGCTGAGTAGTCGCGGCTGGTGAAATGCGCGAAGGCCAGTTGTTGGTGTCGAGACGCCACGTTGGGATCGTCTGCAGCCGAGGCTTCCACCGACTCCCGGTACTGCTCCGTAGCCGCGGCGATCTTGCCATCGAGGTAGTTGAGAGACGCCTGCCGTTCGAGCTCCCGGGCATCTGCCACCTTGGGAGACTGGCTCCGAGGGCGAGTCGGTTCCGGGCTGGGCCCGCCCGCGGAGGTGCCCGCGGAGGGTGCCGCCGGCCTGCGTTCGATCACCATGCGCGGAGCAGGCGGCCGAGCGCGCTGCCGCGGGTTGGGGTCAGCATCTGTCGACGGTTCCGGCTGAGGGGTGAACATGCCGGGGGACTCGTTGCGGGCGGGCTCGGCGCGGGGGTGCGTGGGCGGCTTGCGTTCGGTTTGAACGGGCCGCGAGGGATCCTGTAGGGTCTGCGGCAGCGGCGCAGGAACAGCGGGCACCACGGTCACGCTGGCCGGCGGCGGAGGCACTCTGACCCCCCCGTTTGCAGGTCGTTCCGGCTCAGGCGTCGCCGCTCGGGCGGACAACGGAGGAGGCGGTGGCCCCACGAGCTGAGGGGGGCCTTGTGGGGCCCAAGCGAAGCGGGGGAAGCGCTGCGCCTCAACGCGGGCTAACCAGCGCTTCGCGTCGGCGTTCCCGGGGTCAACAACGAGCGCGGCGCTGAACGACTCCTCGGCGAGACCGTACTGGCCTTTCTGGAAGTGGGCGGCGCCGACCTCGATGAGGCGGGCGACGGGATCCTGGGACGCCGAAACGGCTCGGCGCGACCCGTGCCTCCCGCCCGACTCCGCGGCGCGGCTCGCCAGCAGTATGAAGACGATCCCCAGCGTGGCGGCGGCAACGACAGGTACGGCGCTTAGGTAGGCCGACTGGCCGAACAGGGAGAAAGACCGGCCGGGGCGGGCAGGAGGTGAGGGCGCGGGAATGTCTGTGCCGCGGAGTCGCTGCAGGTGCTCCCTGTCTACGGCGCTGTTGGGGTTAAGGGCGACCACCCGCTCGTACTCGAGGACCGCCTCCTCAGTGCGACCCATGCGCTCGTAGAGGAGACCCAACAGCGAGTGTGCAGAGATGCTGTCCGGGTCCAAGTCGATGGCCTGGGTGCACAGGAAGGCGGCACCGGCCAGATCATCTCGTTCGCTCAGCCCGAACGCGCGCTCGAGGAACCGGTTGACCTCCTCAACGTGCTTGGCGGGCTCGGCTGCCGCGGTTGGCTGAAGCTCGAACTCCTCCGCCGGGAGGGGGGTGACCCCTGCAGGCTGTTCCAGTCGGGCGCCGCAGTGGCGGCAGTACCGGCTGTTGCGGGCGTTTACGTTACCGCAGCGTTTACAGATCATGGTGGCCTCGACGGGCTGCAGGTCGGCTCAGTTGACAGCCCCATACGGTGTGGTTTACCCCTTCTGGCAGCCCCCCAAACGCTGGCCGCCGGCCGGCTGGATCGCGGGGCGGGACCTGCGCGCGCACGCAAGTTTCGCCTTGAGCGCGCGGCGCAACCCGGTGGCGCTGCTTGGCGGGACCTGCGCGCGCACGCAAGTTTCGCCCCGGCCGGGTCATTTCCGCTGACCTTTGGGGAGTTCGTAGATGAGCCGAATCTGGTCCAGCGACCTGACCGGGAGTTGCTGCCCCAGCGGCGTTGCCACCGCGTCCGTGGCACCCACCGAGACGATCTTCGCCTCGCCGAGCTTGCGCACTGTCCGCTCCGCCGTCTTCGGGTTGATCTCGGAGCGGATGATCGCGACCCGCGCCCCCAAGCGAAGTCCCTCGCGGGTGCCGATGTCGAGGTGGAGGTCCCCCCTGCCGTCCACCACCAGCACCTTGCCCGCCGTCGCACTGCCCGAACGGAGCTGCTTTGCCGCGCGTGCGCAGGCTTCGGAGAGCGCGTCCAGTTGCAGCCGGTCTCGCGAGGTGCTCTCGTCCGGTTTCGCCTCCAACTGAACGGTGACGGCTGCGCCCGATACGGCGAGCTGCAGTGGAACCTCGTACAGTACCGCCCGAACGGTGAGCTTGACGCCGGTAAGGTTTTCCCGAACCTGCAGTTCCACCTCTCCGGTTAGGGCGCGGTCCGCTCGCAGACCCTCGGCCAACTTCAGGGCGTCCGCTTCGCTGAGCGGTGCGTGGAGACCCCGCAGGTCCATCTCTTGCTCCATCTGCGAGCGGGGCACCACATCGAGCGTCCCGTCTTCCATCAACGCCAGCGCGAGCGAGTCGGCCAGTTCGCGACACAGGAAGGCGGTGGCGCCGTGACCCGCGGTGAAGTCCATCACCAGTACCCGAGTCGTCGCTGTCGGGGCAGCCGGCAGACCAGTGAACAGCAGCAGCGCCGCCGCTGCATTGAAGCGCCGTGTGCGTCGGCTCATGGGGTCTCCTCGTAGGCACGTGTTGTAGGGAACTCGGCTATGCGCTGAGCGGCTGACAGCGCGGGCACCAGAATGTGGGCCGCTGGCCGAGCCTCGTCTTCCGGATTGGCTCGCCGCAGCGGGGGCAAGGCTTGCCCTCGGCTTGGTGCACTCTGAGCGTTGCCGTCTCGCCGGGCGCGTCGCCATACTCGCCCTCGAGGGCTCGCCCGAGGACGTTTCGGATTGCGCGGAAGAGGCTTGCGGCCTGCGCGTCGGGCAGGTCGCGCCCCTTCTGTTTGGGGGCGATTCCTGCCTCAAACAGGATCTCGTCGGCGTAGGTGTTGCCGATGCCAGCCAGGACCGCTTGGTCCATCAGTAGCGCCTTGAGCGGTCGCCCTTCTTTTGCCAGGAGCTCTCCCAACGTCTTCGGGGTGAACCCCCGGGACAGCGGGTCGACTCCGAGCCGCCTCACTTCGTCCAGTTTGCGGATGCCAACAGTGGGGAGCATCGTCACGAACTGGGACGACACCTGGCAGATCCAGAAGTACTCCTGGTCTCCGACGCAGAGAGCGACCGTCGGCTGCGCCGCCAGGCAGGTCTCTCGGTCGCCGAAGCCGGCGACGCCCCAAAGCCTCAGGTGGGCAAGCACAGAGCGCCCGTTGTCGAAGTCAAGGCTGAACAGCTTGCCGTAGCGGCGGGCCCCCACAAGGGCCGTCGTGCGGCCGGCTGATTGGCTCTGCAACTCGCCTGTCGCGGGGTCCCGGACGAGGACTTCATGTACCTGTTTTCCCGCCAAGTCCCGCCGCACGCGGCGAACCAGCTTCTCGATCTCCGGCAGCTCGGGCATACAGGGATTCTTCCCTTGACCCCCCGGGGCAAAACGCGAGGAGACCAGCGTGCACACCGTGCCTGGGCTGAGACAGGCGTGTCTTGCGTGACGGCGAAGAAGGCGGCGCGCCGTGGAAGTCGCCAGCAGGAGGGCGTCGGGACGAGAGGCGGGACGCGCGGCCGCTGCCGCTACAGCCGGGCGCTGGCGACGGTGAGACCCAACACGAGAATGCCCGCGATGCCTGCGAGGAGGCGGACGGCCTTCAGGCGCCAAGTGGTCCGTGGCGCCAGCTTCGGCGTGACAATGCTGCCCGTCCCCGTGTCGGCCAGAAGGAGGAATGCCAACCCCAATCCGGCAGACAAGAGGGCCAGCAGACCGAGAAGCACGCTCACAAGTATGGAGACAGACGCGACTGCACCCCTGGTCGCCAGTGTTGGAGAGCAGGTCTCGTCACCTGGATTCGGGTCGCCGAAGACCGGGCACCCAGTCCGACACCGACTCTCTACGCCACCAGTGTACCCGGGTGCGTGGGGTCTTGTCTGTCCGTAAAACTACGGTATTCTCTGGCGAGCGACGCTATTCCTTACCCAGAGGGTAGAGGATTTTCTGCACTTCGGGGTCGTTGAGGTTATCCCGGGTGACGACAGTCACGCCCGTGTCCACCCTCCGGTCGCACTTCTCGCCGTCGATGGCCTTCTTCGCCTGCATGACTCCCTGGTAGCCCATCTGGAAGGGGTTTTGCACTACGAGCGCCTGCAGCCCACCTTCCTGCAGCGCCTTGATCTCGCCATCCGAGGCATCGAAGGCCACGACCTTCACCTTGCCCGAGAGCTTCCGGGCCTTGAGCGCCTCGATGCAGCCCAACGCTCCCGGCTCGTTGGCCGCGAAGAGACCGGCCAGGTTCGGGTGTGCAGTCAGCATGTCCTCAGTCACGTTCATCCCTTTGCCGACGTCGCTTTGCGAGTAGAGCGTGGAGACGAGTTTGAGACCTTTGTGGACCTTGAGCCCGTCTTTGAAGCCCTTCTCGCGCTGATCGGAGGTTGCCGCGCCTTTGATGAAGGGGACCAGTCCCACCTCGCCCTTGTCGCCGAGCAATCGCGCCAGCTCATTGGCTGCTTCTGCAGCGCCCGCGACGTTGTCGGTCGCGACGAAGGAGAGCGAGACGTCGGGGTCGAGTCCGGAGTCGATGGTGACGACCGGGATCTTCGCGTCCGACGCCTTCTGCGCTGTGTGCACCAGGGCCTTGGCGTCGCAGGCGGCCATCACAACCGCATCCACCTTGTTGGTGAGGAAGTCCTCGATGATGGTGATCTGCTCGGCAACCATGGTTTCCTGAGGGGGGCCGTTCCACAGGATCTCGGCACCGACTTCGTCACCGGCCGTTTCCGCGCCCTTCTTGACGGTCTGCCAGAACTCGTGAACCGTGCCCTTGGGGCAGACGGCAATCCGGAGGGTCTTCTCCGGCTTCGCCGCTCCCTGGTCTGACGCTCCGTCTTTGGCGGGCTGCTCTACAGGCGGTGTTGGCGCTTGCCGGCTACAACCGACAAGTCCGGCCAGAAGTAACGTGCACGCGAGCTTTCTGCAGATTCTCATGGTGCTCCTCCAATGAACTTCAACGGACTGGTTGGGACCCAAGGATAACACATTGCGGCAGGGAATTCCTAACTGTGCCGGTCTTTTGTCGGCGTGTGTGGACGCGCCGTTGACCGCCCTCGGACGGACGGCGGGTTTTTCCTCGACCGACGTTGACGCTCGTCGGGCGCGAGGGTATACTTCTCCTTCCCGGCGCTATATGTGGGGTGGCGGTCCCTGGTTCCGCCAACATGTAGCGTGCGGAGCTCGAGAGGCTGCGGATACGGCGGAGTTGCAGCACGACGGCGATCCAAGTTGGTTCTCCTTCGGCACTGGCGACCAACGCACGGCACTGCAGCAGCATAGCAGACCCAAACTGAAGAAAGGCTCACACCCATCATGGCAGCACCAGTTGGCACAATCGGCGTCGCAGAAGCACCGGTCGAGGCAAAGACGGACCACGCTCCTGCAAGCACTCGCGGAAGGGCGCCGCGAACGAGTCCCGCGCCCGCAGGTCGTGGGCTGCGCATCCCCAGGCTATTCACCGTTGCCGGCGAAAGCCCGTACGACCAGATCGAGTGGGAAGTGCGCAATGCGACGATCTCCGGCGAAGACGGGGAGGTCATCTTCGAGCAGGAGGGCGTGGAAGCACCCAAGACGTGGTCGCAACTTGCGGTGAATGTCGTGGTCTCCAAGTATTTCCGCGGGCACCTTGGGACTACGGAGCGCGAAACGAGCGTCCGTCAGTTGGTCCGCCGGGTGGTCGACACCATCGCGGACTGGGGGATCGGGTGCGGGTACTTCTGCTCCGCGGCAGACGCAGAAGCGTTCCGGGACGAGTTGACCTACCTGCTGCTGCACCAGCGGATGTCCTTCAACAGCCCGGTCTGGTTCAACTGCGGCATCGAGCCGCGGCCGCAGTGCTCTGCGTGCTTCATCAACTCCGTCGACGACAACATGGAGTCGATCCTGCGATTGGCTGGTACCGAAGCGCGGCTGTTCAAGGGCGGCTCGGGCACCGGGTCCAACCTCTCGTCCATCCGCTCCTCCAAAGAGCCGTTGAGCGGCGGCGGCACTGCTTCGGGCCCTGTCTCGTTCATGAAGGGCTACGACGCCTTCGCCGGCGTCATCAAGTCCGGCGGGAAGACGCGGCGCGCGGCGAAAATGGTCATCCTGAACGCCAACCATCCGGACATCGTCGAGTTCATCAAGTGCAAGGAAGAAGAAGAGCGCAAAGCCTGGGCACTCATCGACGCCGGCTACGACGGCTCGTTCAACGGAGTGGCCTACGGCTCGGTCTTTTTCCAGAACGCAAACCATAGCGTGCGCCTGACCGATGAGTTCATGCAGGCCGTCGAGAGCGGCGGGAAGTGGCAGACCCGCGCGGTGACCACCGGCGAGGTCATGGACACCTACGAAGCCGCCGACCTGCTCCGGATGGTCGCAGAAGGCACCCACGTCTGCGGCGACCCCGGTCTGCAGTTCCACACCACCATCAACCACTGGCACACCTGCGCCAACAGCGCGCCCATCGTGGCCTCCAACCCGTGCAGTGAGTACATGTTCCTCAGCGATAGCGCCTGCAACCTGGCCTCGCTGAACCTGATGACGTTTCGGCGTGAAGACGGCGAGTTCGACCCGGAGACCTTCGCCCACGCGAGTTCCCTCACCATCCTGGCGCAGGAGATCATCGTCGACAACGCCAGCTACCCGACAGAGATCATCTCCGAGAACAGCCTCAAGTACCGGCCGCTGGGGCTCGGATACGCGAACCTTGGGGCGCTGCTCATGGCGCGGGGGCTGCCGTACAACAGCGACGCAGGCAGAGCCTACGCCGGCGCCGTGACCGCGCTGATGACCGGCGCCGCCTACCGGACCTCGGCTCAGGTCGCTGAGGCAATGGGGCCGTTCGACGGGTATGCCGTCAACCGCGAGCCGATGCTCCGCGTCATGAACCAGCATCGAGACGCGCTGACAGACATCGACTCCCAGCTTGTCCCCGCCGACCTGATGCGCGCCGCTCGGAAGGCGTGGGATGAAGTCCTCGAACTGGGCACCCAAGCCGGGTTCCGCAACGCGCAGGCGACGGTGCTGGCGCCGACGGGAACCATCGGTTTCATGATGGACTGCGATACCACCGGCGTCGAGCCGGACATCGCGCTGGTCAAGTACAAGAAGCTCGTCGGCGGCGGCATGATGAAGATCGTCAACCACACCGTGCCCGAGGCCCTGCAGCGGCTGGGCTACGAGGCGTGGCAGGTTGCCGACATCGTCTCGTTCATTGACGAGAACGACACCATCGAGGGCGCGCCCCACGTCAAGGAGCAGCACCTGCCCGTGTTCGACTGTGCGTTCCGGCCGCAGAACGGAACGCGCTCGATCCAGTACCAAGGGCACCTGAAGATGATGGCGGCCGTGCAGCCGTTCCTGTCGGGGGCGATCTCAAAGACCGTCAACGTCCCGGAAGACAGCAAGGTGGAGGAGATCCGCGACGCGTATCTCATGAGCTGGAAGCTCGGGCTGAAAGCGGTGGCGATCTACCGTGACAACTCGAAGCGGACCCAGCCGCTGAGCACTGCGAAACGGGAAGGCAAGACAGCCGTCGGCAAAGCCTATCGCCGCCGGTTGCCCGACGAGCGCCAATCGGTCACCCACAAGTTCAGCATCGGGGGTCAGGAAGGCTACGTGACCGTGGGCATGTACGAAGATGGGGCGCCGGGCGAGGTGTTCATCACCATGTCGAAGGAAGGCTCGACCGTGTCCGGGCTGATGGACTGCTTCGCCACGGCGATCTCCATGGCGCTCCAGTACGGTGTGCCACTCAAAGTCCTGTGCGACAAGTTCTCCCACACCCGATTCGAGCCGTCGGGCTACACCAACAACAAAGACATCCCCCTGGCCAAGTCCATCATGGACTACATCTTCCGCTGGCTGGCGCTCAAGTGCCTCTCTGCCGAGCAGAACGAGACCATCAACGGGGGCCATGTCTCGGCCGAGGCGGACGCGGGCGAGGACGGGAGCAACGGGAGCGCTCCCGCCAGCGCCGCGCCGCACGAGGCACTGGTGAACGCGGCCTCCGCGGCGCTGCTGCAGGCAGACGCGCCGCCCTGTGCCGATTGCGGCGCTATCATGGTTCGGTCAGGCGCCTGCTACAAGTGCCTGAACTGCGGCGGGACCAGCGGGTGTAGCTGAGACAGCGCTCGGGCGGCCGTCCCGGCGCGTGCCTCGCCATGCACTACCCTCCCGACCTCCAGTCAGGCCGGTTCCTGCGCCGGGTCAACCGGTTCCTGGCGGAGGTGGACCTTGCCGGCATGGCTGTGTCGGCGCACGTCGCAAACTCCGGCCGCAACCGCGAGCTGTTCACCGTGGGCCGCGAGGTGCTGCTGGCGCCGCAGCCGGTGGGCCCGCGCAAGACTGCCTTCGACCTCAGCCTGGTTCGCTTCAACCGGCGGTGGGTCTCGGTGGACGCGCGGCTGCCGAACCGGCTCGTCGAGGAAGCGTGGCGCGCGCAGAAGCTGCTTCCGTTTGGTCGGTATGGCACAGTCGCACGGGAGGTCGCGTTGGGCGACAGCCGGATCGATCTGCTGTTCGGCCGCGGGGACGAGCAGTGCTGCGTCGAGGTCAAGTCGGTGACGCTGGTCCCGAAGAGATCGCCCTCTCGGACCCGCTGCCAGTTCGACTCGTCCGGGCGAGCACGGAACCGCCGAAGTTGGCGCGTTCAGCAGCCCGACCGACGCAGAAGTAGCGACACCTCATCTGCCTGGTGGTAGCTGTGGCCGATGGAGGAAAGGTGCTGCACCACCTCGCGGATGACCCAGCCGAGGATGATTGCCAACGTCACCGCCGCAAGCACGCCGAACACCAGCTTCCAGTTCCTCGCTGCCTTGTCCTGCTCGCTCATCGGCGTGCGTGTTCGCCACGCCCCAACGCCGCTCCTGCTCGCCCGCGCACCCGGAGGACCGCGCAGTGTCTTGACACAACCGACAAGACCTCGCACAATGCCGCGCTCACCTGACACGTGAAACGTGACACCCGACACCTGACACGCCCTCCCCCCGGTTCGCGATGAAGCGCAAACGCAACCTGACCACCGCAGTGATCCACGCAGTTCTCCTGACCGGCTGCGTGCTGTTCGGCTTCCCGTTCTTCTGGCTGCTCACCACCAGCATGAAGGAGCAGCGCGAGGTCTTCGCCGACCCGCCGCAGTGGATCCCCAAGCGGCCGGCGGTGCCGCTGCAGTCGCCCTACGTCTCGGCCGATGAGTTCCCCGCGCCCGAGCCGCCGCCCTGGTCCAACAAGCACGACTGGCGGCGGGCCTGGCCGCAGATCCGGAACGACCTCTGGACCGCCGTCCGCCCGCTGCTGCCCGTCGCCGCGAAGGCGTTCTCTGACCGGCAACTCCGCGACCCGATGGCGCGCGGCGTCTGGTCGAGGTTGCTGGCCGGCACTCCCCCCGACAAGCTGCGCGACGCTATCGGCAACTGCGACGTGCTCAAGGAAGTTCTCACCCCGAGCCTCATCGCCGCAGTCTGGGAGAGGAACCTCCTCTCCGTGCAGATCCGCAACGCCACCGTGGAGGACGCCGGCTTCCACCTGTACACGCTGCCGGCCGCCCGCCGCCTGCTGTGGAACGTGTCGGGAGCAGCCGCGCAGTTGCGCCCGCAGGCAGACAGCCGACTGCCCACCTCGCAGGTCAACTACGACTTCCGTCGCGCGCGCCGCGCCACCCTCACGCTGGCCAGCGCGCTGCCCGTCGCGCCCGACTCGTTCAACCGACTGAATGTCCCCTTGCGCGCCGACCGGTCGTTTCACCGAGTCGACGTGGAGATCGACGCCGGCGGGCGCGTCTACCGGTCGGAGAAGGCGCTGCTGCTCGACTCCAACCTCTGGCAGGAAGCGGCGTGGCAGGTCAAAGAGCGCGGCGAGCAGAGCACCGTGTTCCGCGACTACACCCCCCTGGTGTTCGTGCGCAGCTCGCAGACCTCGGCGAACCGCCTGCGGGTGACGCTGTCGCTCGAACGCAACAGCTTCCCCCGGGCGCTTTACGACAAGGCGCTGCGCAACTACAAAGCCGCGCTCGACTACCTGCCCATCGGGCGGTACCTGCTCAACACCGTCATCCTGGTGGTGCTGTGCGTCTTCGGCGAGTTGCTGGCCTGCAGCCTGGTCGCCTACGGCTTCGCCCGCCTGCACTGGCCGGGGCGCGACGCCCTGTTCGCCCTGCTGCTGGCCACCATGATGCTGCCCGCGCAAGTCACCATGATCCCCGTCTTCCTGATCTTCAAGCACCTGGGCTGGTACAACACGCTCCAGCCGCTGTGGGTGCCGTCGCTCTTCGGCAGCGCCTTCTTCATCTTCATGCTCCGCCAGTTCATGCGCACCATCCCCAACGACCTGGAAGACGCCGCCAAGATCGACGGTTGCGGCTTCCTCGGCTGCTACTGGCGGATCATCCTCCCCCTCATGAAGCCCGCCCTCGCCGCGGTGGCGATCTTCACCTTCATGAACACCTGGAACAACTTCATGGGCCCGCTGATCTACCTCAACGACCAGCGCCTCTACCCGCTCTCCCTCGGTCTCTTCCAGTTCCGCCTGGAGCACTCCACGGACTTCGGCATGCTCATGTCCGCCTCAACGATCATGACCTTACCCGTCGTCGCCGTATTCTTCCTGGCGCAGAAGCATTTCATTCAGGGGATTACGTTGACGGGGATGAAGGGGTAAGCGACCGCTCACTGCCGCCCTTTCGTCGGTGAGGGCGCTGCGCATCGCACAGTCAGGGAAGCACGGGTGGTCGCTTCGGGAGCTCTTGGATGGCCATGGTCGATGCCACGGCTGTGCCTCCTGAGGGGCGCAACGGTGGCAGGTTTGGCGAACACCCTCGCGAACACCACTGGCCGTGCGCGGGCCGTTGTTCGCTTTGCCCGCCTTTGCGCGCCGCGCACGATCGCCACGGGCCCCCGCACGCGGTCTGCAGAGTCGCGCACATGGTGCCGGGGCCCGCGCATATGCCTCCAGTACGCGCACACGTATCCGTGAGTATGCGCGCACGTGCTGCTCAATATACGCGCACATGGCGTGGGAGCGCTCGCCCCTCATCCCGAAGGGATCGGAGGACAATAGCCCGGCGATTCATCGCCGGGGCCGCGCCCGCGGCGGTTGCGGCCGAAGTCCCGAAGGGACGACTGAGGGGTGCAGTCAGCCGTCCCTTCGGGACTCTGGGATTGGTTGGGCTGCGTCGTGGGCGATCCCCAGCGTTGAAACGCTGGGCTATTGTCAGCCGTCCCCTCGGGACTCTGGGATTGGTTGGGCTGCGTCGTGGGCGATCCCCAGCGTTGAAACGCTGGGCTATTGTCAGCCGTCCCCTCGGGACTCTGGGATTGGTTGGGCTGCGTCGTGGGCGATCCCCAGCGTTGAAACGCTGGGCTATTGTCAGCCGTCCCCTCGGGACTCTGGGATTGGTTGGGCTGCGTCGTGGGCGATCCCCAGCGTTGAAACGCTGGGCTATTGTCAGCCGTCCCCTCGGGACTCTGGGATTGGTTGGGCTGCGTCGTGGGCGATCCCCAGCGTTGAAACGCTGGGCTATTGTCAGCCGTCCCCTCGGGACTGCCACGCCGGTCCTTCAGGACTCTGAGGAGATCCCGTGGGGAGGGATTGCTGCGTGGGAGTTTTCGGCTGGGGAGGAGGGAGGCGCCCGGCGACGAACTTCGGGGGGAACTCGGCTGGACTTGAGTCCACAGGAAGGAGTGACAGACATGCCGGATCGGTTTGCAGTGCACAAGGAGCGAGGGATGGTCACCCTCGCCGTGGTGGACAGGGTGCCACGGCCACCGGCCAGGCGTTGATCGACGCTGTAGACGCGAAGGAACGCGAGGCGGCCTCGGCGGAGACGGCCACGGCCATCAAGGAGGCGCAGGCGTTCGAGGGGTGGCGGGCCATCTGGCGGACGCTGACGGCCTGGCTCGCGGTCGCCAAGGTGTCGGCGCCGGCAACGCTGCTGACCGCCTTGAAGCAAGTCCCAACGGGCCGGGGTTTCTCGCCCGCCCGCGCCCGATGGCACTGGAGACTGACCGGTGAGGCAGAGCGGAACGCGTTGGTGGTGCCTCCCTGCCGCACTGGGCGTGGTTTGCATCGCTCGGCCTGCATTCCCTTGGGAGGATAGCTTGATGACCGGCGCAGCAGGTGGCTGGCGCAAGCTCCAGAGCAATCCCGTCGGCGGCGGCGAGTTGGGCACCTGCTTCGACGTGTCGGTGCTGCAGGAGGACGGCAGATTCCGGATGTGGTTCTCCTGGCGGCCACGGAAGTCGCTGGCGTTGGTGGAGAGCCTCGACGGCATTCACTGGGGAGAGCCGCAGATTGTGCTGGGTCCGAACCCCCAGACGGTTTGGGAGGAGGACGTCAACCGACCGGCAGTGTTGCAGCGTGCCGACGGCCATCACCTGTGGTACACCGGTCAGACCCCGAGCCGTTCCTATCTTGGCTACGCCACCAGTCCGGACGGGGCGGCGTGGACGCGCCAAAGCGCCGAGCCAGTCCTGTCCGCCGAACCGGGGTGGGAGAAGAACACGGCGGTGATGTGTCCGCATGTCCTCTGGGAGGAGCGGCTGAAGCTGTTCCGCATGTGGTACTCCGGTGGCGAGCAGTACGAGCCCAATGCCCTCGGCTATGCAACCAGCGCCGACGGACTCCACTGGACCAAGTGCTCCGAGAATCCAGTGTTCCAGCCTGACGCTGGTTCCCCCTGGGAACGGCACAAGGTACCGGCGTGCCAGATCGTCCAGCACAACGGCTGGCACGTGATGTTCTACATCGGCTTCCGCGACGAGCACTGCGCGCAGATCGGCGTGGCGCGCTCGCGGGACGGCGTGACCGGCTGGGAGCGGCATCCGCAGAACCCCATTCTCTTCCCCACGGGCGAAGGCTGGGACGTTGAAGCCTGCTACAAGCCGTTTGCGCTGCTCGAGGGCGATCGCTGGCTGCTCTGGTACAACGGCCGCCGCGGCAATGTCGAGCAGATCGGTCTGGCGATTCACAGCGGGCGGGAGTTGTGGCCGGCCTCCGCCGAGACGAGTTCCCCCATGGCGCCCTGTCCGCTGGCATCAACGATCTCCCAGGCTCGTCGTGTCTCAATGTCCACAAGCGCCTGAACGTTGGTTCGGCGACGCTGCCCGGGGTACGGAGACCTCCGCTGACGCCGCCAGTGAGGCGGCTGAAGTGCCCCGTACCCACCAGAACAGGACCTTCTCGAGGGCACTTGCATCCGCTGCGTTTGTTCTGCTACCCCTTTGCGGCTATGCCTGCGCCGCGCCCGCCAACCAGGAGGTCACAATGCACAAGCCCCTCAGCGTCCACCCCACCACCCCCCGCTACTTCACCGACGGCACAGGGAAGGCGATTCTTTTGACGGGCGCTCACACCTGGAACAGCCTGCAAGACATGGGCGAGACCGATCCGCCCGCAGCCTTCGACTGGAACGGCTACCTGGACTTCCTCGGCAAGCACAACCACAACTTCGTGCGCCTGTGGCGGTGGGAGTTGACGATCTGGGATACGAAGGGGAACGGTGAGAACCGCCGGCACTACTGCGCGCCGCAGCCCTGGCCCCGGACGGGGCCGGGGGAGGCGCTGGACGGCAAACCGAAGTTCGACCTGAGCCGCTTCGATGACGAGTACTTCGCGCGGCTGCGGTCGCGCGTGGAGTCGGCGGGCCGGCGCGGCATCTACGTCTCCGTTATGCTGTTTGAGGGCTGGGGGATGCAGTTCGTCGAGAACGCCTGGCGCGCACACCCGTTCAACCCCGCCAACAACACCAATGGCAGCGGCAGCGACCCCAACGGCGAGGGGAAGGGTCTGGACGTCCACGAACTGGCCGATCCGCAGATGACAGCGGTGCAGGAGGCGTACGTGCGCAAGGTCGTGGATACTGTCAACGACCTGGACAACGTGCTCTACGAAATCTCCAACGAGAACCACCCGGCCTCCACCGAGTGGCAGTACCACATGATCCGCTTCCTCCACGACTGCGAGCGCACGAAGCCGGAGCAGCACCCGGTCGGGATGACCTTTCAGTTCAAGGGCGGCTCGAACCAGACGCTCTTCGACAGTCCCGCCGACTGGATCTCCCCCAACCCCGACGGCGGGTACACCGACAACCCTCCCGCCGCCACCGGCAGCAAGGTGATTCTCAGCGACACCGACCACCTCTGGGGCATCGGCGGGAATGTGGCGTGGGCCTGGAAGAGCTTCTGCCGCGGCCTCAACCCGCTGTTTGTGGACCCCTACGACGGCACGATCCTCAATACCGACTCGAAGTGGGAGACCGTCCGCCGGGCCCTGGGCCACGTCCGCACCATGTCCGAGCGCGTCGCGCTCGCCTCCATGGCGCCCCAGGGCGGTCTGGCCTCTACCCACTACTGCCTGGCAGACCCGGGCAAGGAGTACCTCGTCTACCTCCCCGATGGCGGCGAGGTGACGGCAAACCTGACGGCAGCGACGGGGACGCTCGCGGTCGAGTGGATGCACCCGGTGGAGGGCGCACTCACCCCGGGCGACGCGATTGCGGGCGGGGCGAAGCGCACGCTGAAGGCACCCTTCGACGGCGACGCTGTTGTGCGCGTGTGGAGGAAACCATGAGGATGACCGCAACGGTGCCAGCAGTTGCTCTCACCTGGATGACCACGACCATCGCCAATGCACAGGCAGCTCCAGTGTTCCTGGCTCCCGGCTTGCTGGCGACGTCCCCTACGTCTCAGGACCCGGACCCCGAGACGGTCCATGGAATGCCGAACGCAACACCCGCTTGGTATGCCTAACCCCTGGCGAGGGGGCGCTGGCCTCCCACCGGAAAGAAGAATGACCCATGCGATACCTCACCACAGTGCTTGCCTTGTGTGCCATGGCGCTGCCCGTCACCAGCAGGCACGCCTGCGCCGCGGACCAGACCGCCTCACCGCCTTACCCGCCCAGTCCGGTGATTGCCGGCGTCACCTTTGACCAGAGCACTTGGATCAAGGCGGCGCCGGGCAGCGATCAGTTCGGCACCACGTGGGCCGCGGACGACAACCTCTACCTGGCTTGGGGGGATGGCGGAGGTTTCGGCGGGACGAACTCGTTGGGACGGGCCAGTCTGGGGGTGGGGAGACTTGAGGGTCTGCCGCCGCAGTGGCAAGGGGTCAACGTGTGGGGCGGCGTCAATCCGCTTTCGCGCCAACCTCCCATCCCCGGCAAGACCTCCAGCGGGGTGGTCTGTGTCGCCGGGGCGCTCTACCTGTACGTCTCCGAGCAGGGCGTGTGGACGAACAACCGCCTCTGGAAGTCAACCGACCTGGGCAGGATGTGGACGGAGTTGGGCCCGGTGTTCAGGGAGCCGGGGAAGGCCTTCGCCGATCCGGGCATTATCCAGTTCGGCCGGGATTATCAGGGAGCCCGCGACAACTACGTCTACGGCTACAGTGAAGAACCGTGGCCCACTGCGCTCGGGCTGTTCCGCGTTCCGCAGGACCGGCTGGCAGACCGCAGTGCCTACGAGTTCTTCGCCGGCTTCGACGACGACAAGCCGTTGTGGACGCCGGACATCACGCAACAGAAGCCGGTGTTCACCGATCCCAACGGCACCGAGTGGGGTGTCACCTGCGTCCACCATCCCGTCCTCAAGCGCTACCTGCTGGCCGTCCGGCACGCTGGCGACTCCGGCGAGTGGGGCCTGTTCGATGCCCCCGAACCGTGGGGGCCGTGGACGACCGTGGCCTACGGCAAGGACTTCCCGGAGTGGACATGCACCCCCGACCCAAAGGGCGCCAGCAAAGGCCGGCCCGCGTGGTTGCACACCTTCCCCGCGAAGTGGATCAGCGAAGACGGGAAGACGCTGTGGCACCTGTCGGACCGCGGGGACCAGCTCAATCTCATGCGGGTGACGTTGCAGTTCCGGTAAGGTGAGAGGAAGGAGGTCGGCGCCCGCGAACGGGACCGCCAACTTCGGGCCGGGGGCCCGGCCGGCCGGCTTGCTGTTGGGGTGCGAAGGCAGGTACACCCGCGACGAATCGATGATCGCCCCGCCGGGCGGCCTCGATCAGCGGCACATCGCTAGGCGATCTGCCGCTGACTGCCCAAGCCCTCGAAGTAGCCAATGAACAGCATCCGGAAGTACACCTCGGGAGGAATGGACTTCCTCCCCGCTCCGTCTGCAGAGTGCGACCGGACAGTTCTTCGACAGCCGTGTCAGATCCCGCCTCACTTAGCAACTCGTTCAGCTTCACAGAGAACGGGTGCGACGGGGCCTCCGCAATGTCCTGGGGCGCCAGCCAGAGCTCCTGCTGGCGTTCTGCTCTTCGTTTCCCGGGGGCCATGTTCCGGTTCCAACGCCAGCGAGAATGGTCTCCACCCTCCCACCGTATGCCCGGTTGGCCATTTGCACAACTCTGCGGTCATCTCACCTCGAGGCGCCTCGTGCGAGTTGCCGCGTCTTCCAACAGGCTGATAGAACGGGACGCCGGGGTCGCATCCGCAGTCCCCAATCGAGAGGTTCAGGAGACCCGGGATGGCGCCCCCTGTGTCCGCTGCGTCCGCTCGCACTTGGGGAGGTGGAGCAAGCAGTGGCGGCTGGCGCGCTTGTCGCCGGTCGCGGTGCGCGGGTGATCGCCAGGGGAAGCTCCCGCGGCCCTCGGCTGGTCCGGGCTGCAGAAGTCCTGGCAGCCGATCTGCTTGAGCCCGCGGAAGCCATCGACGAACTTGCGGTTGTCCTGACCGGGCGCTGCCGGTCGACGCCTATCGGCGCGTTGTTCCGCCGCTGGGCAACGGGTAGAATGGACGGTCATATTGGCGCCCCGAAAGGCGAAGCAAGGCGATGCCGCAGCGAGGAAGTGACATGCGACGGGACCCCGAAGTCAGGAGTCGGCCGGTTTGAGGGGAGACGGGAGGATCGCTGCTCGGTCTGTCTGTCTCGGGATCCTCGTGTTCGTCTGCGGGTGGACGTTGATGATGCTCGAGATGCTGGGCGCGCGGATCCTGGCGCCTTGTTTTGGCAGCGACGTGTATGTGTGGGGCAGCGTCATCGGCGTGTTTCTGTTGGCGTTGTCGGTGGGATACTACGCGGGCGGGCAGCTTTCGGCGCGGTCGCCCCATGCAACGACGCTGGTCGTGCTGATTGTCTGCTGTGCCATCTGGCTGGGCGCGCTGCCGCTGGTGCACCGGCCGTTCAGTGACTGGATGTTCGACTGGTGGGTGGCAGGGCACGGAGGTGAGGACAAGTGGGGCTCGTTGATGTCCGCTGTCGCTCTGTTCCTGGTGCCGAGCGTGCTGTTGGGCACGGTGTCGCCCTTCGCCATCCGGCTCGCTGCAACCGATGTTGGCTCCGTGGGTGAGAAGGCCGGGTCGCTCTATGCGGTGTCCACCATCGGCAGTTTTCTAGGGTGCATGATGACCTCGTTCTACCTCATCATGTGGATGGGGATCAACCGAATCATCGAGGTGCACGCCGCCGTCTTGCTGCTGACCGCGCTGGCCTTTGGTGGAGCGTGGTCGGTGTTGTCGCGTCCGAAGACCCCCGCCCAATCCGAGCCGCGACGGTGACGGAGCGGCCGCCCGAGAGCTATCGGCGCGCGCACCGTCAACGGCGGCCGCTCCGCCACCGGCGCAGCTCGGATTGGCGGCGCGTTCTCGAAGGAGTCCACAAGCCCATGAAACTCGTACTATACCCGCGAAGGTTGGGAACACACCGAAGTGGAAGTTCGCGGAACTTCCCCGGCAGGCGTGCAGCAGACGTAGGACAGAGGGGATTCTCCCAGACGGAGCCGAAGTCGCACCGGGACTTCGGTGTGTTCCCAACCTTCGCGGGTATAACCGCTGCCTTCCTGAGTCTGGTCGCGACGACCGCCGTGCCGGCCAAGACCATCCATGAGCGCGAGACGCGCTACCACTACATCCAGGTGGACGAGTCGAGGTCGATCCGGACGTTGCAGTTCCGGCGGAAGGGCACCAACTACGACGAGTCGTCGGTCGACATGAAGGACCCGCTGAACTTGGTGCTGTCATACTCGCGCTTGATGTTCTCGGGGTTCCTGTTTGTGCCGGAACCTAAGAGCATCCTGATGGTGGGATTGGGCGCCGGCACTTGCCCGCGGGTGATGAACCACTACTTCCCGCAGGCGAAGTTCGAGGTCGTCGAGCTGGACTCCGACGTGCTGGAGGTGGCGACGCAGTACTTCGGCTTCAAGCAGAACGCGAACCTGAAGGTCACCGTCAACGACGGCCGCAAGGGAGTCAGACTACTGAAACGGCAGAAGCGGAAGTACGACCTCGTGATGCTCGACGCGTTTCGCGGCGGCTACATCCCCGCTCACCTGACCACCAAGGAGTTCTTGGACGACTGCCGCGCGCTGCTGACCCCCACTGGGGCGCTGGTGTCCAACCTCTGGCCGTCGCTGGAGCTGTATGAGTACGAGCGGCGCACGATGGCGAAGGTGTTCCCCAAGCAGTACTCGTTCGGCCGCTACGGCAACAAGATCGTCGTCTGTCTGCAGCGCGACCCCAAGCTGACTCAGGACGACCTGCGCAGCCGGGCTAAGCAGATTATGGAGAAGCGCAAGCTGTCATTTGACCTCGCGAACGTCGTCGCTGAGATGGACCTGCGCACCGACTACAGGGCGACCGGCGACATCCTCACCGACGACTACTCGCCCGCCAACGTGCTGAACAGCATTCCTAAGGATAGGGAGTAGGGGAGTGGTGAGTGGTGCAGGGATCCATCGGTACTCCGCCATTCCGTTGCCCCGCCGCTCCGGGGCGCCGGGAGTGAAGTCATGAACCTCGATGTCCTCCGACGCAAATCACGGGCAGTCTTACTGCTTTGTCTCGTGGAGGTGCTGTGCCAGCTTGCGGGTGCTTCGGGTGCTCCGGCGGCGAAGGCGCGGTTCTCGGCCGTGGTGGCGCCGGCTCAGGTGCGGCGCGGCGAGACGGTCGAACTCCGGCTTCACGCCGACGTGGATGAGGGCTGGCACATTTACGCGCCGACGAGCAATCCTGACGGTGGCGTGCCGACAGCGGCGACCTTGGAGAAGGGCGGCCCGTTTGCCGCCGCCGGGAAGCTGACGGGACCGAGCCCGGAGAAGCACGCCGTTGAGGGGCTGAACCTGGAGGTCGAGTACTATCCGGGCGACGTTGACCTGGTCCTGCCGGTGCGCGTCGCCAAGGACACTGCGCTCGGCCGGACGAAGGTGCCGGCGACAGTCAAGTTCATGACGTGCAGTGACACGTCGTGTTCTCCGCCGACGGAGGCGAAGGTGAGCGCGGCGGCCGAGATCGTCGCGGGCGAGGCGCGTCCTGAGTACCTGAAGGCGGGCGCAAGCAGCAAGCCTCCGCCAGGGGCCGCCACGCCGTCGGCCGCGCCGGACGAACTGGAGCAGGCGATCGAGAAGGGCTTCTGGTCATTCGCCTGGTTGGCGATCACCATGGGCCTGTTGGCGCTGCTCACGCCGTGCGTCTTCCCGCTGATCCCCATCACCGTGTCCTTCTTCACCGCCCAGGGGGAACGCACCCGGGCACAGGCCGTGGGGATGGCTGCCACGTATGCGCTGGGGATCGTGGTCACCTACACGGCTCTCGGGCTGGTCCTGGCGCTCACGCTGGGTGCGACCGGCGCCAACCGGCTGGCCTCCAGCGCGGTCTTCAACCTGTTTGTGTCGACGCTGTTCATAGTGTTCGCGCTGAGCATGTTCGGTCTGTTCGAGCTGCGGCTGCCATCGTCGTTCGTCCAGTTCAGCAGCCAGCAGCAATCGCGCGGCGGCTTCCTGGGTGTGCTGTTCATGTCGCTCACCTTCGCGCTGGTGTCCTTCTCGTGCACAGTGCAGTTCGTGGGGCTGCTGCTGGTGGCTGCGTCGCAGGGCGAGTGGACGTGGCCGGTGCTGGGGATGGCGCTGTTCTCCAGCGCGCTGGCGTTGCCGTTCTTCTTCCTGGCGCTGTTCCCGCGCTTCCTTCAGTCGCTGCCGAAGAGCGGCGAGTGGATGGAGTCGGTGAAGGTAGTCATGGGCTTCCTTCTGGTTGCCGCGGCGACGAAGTTCTTGAGCAATGTGGACGCACTGTGGGGCTGGCATCTGCTCTCGCGGCCGGCGGTGTTGGCCGTGTGGGTCTGTTCGTTCGGATTGGCCGGTCTCTACCTCCTCGGCAAGCTCCGGTTGGCGGGACACGGGGAGCTGCAAGGAGTAGGCCCCGCCCGGTTGATGCTCAGCCTGCTGGTGCTGGCATTTGCGCTCTACCTGTCGGCGGGCCTGGCAGGGCAGCCGTTGGCCGGATGGCTCAATGCGTACCTGCCCACGGCGGAGCAAGCAACCGCCCCCCCCGGCGCAGCCGCCGACGCTCACCACTGGTTCGACAGCTACGACCAAGCGCTGGCCGAATCGAAGCGGACGGGGAAGCCGCTCTTCGTAAACTTCGGCGGGAAGACCTGCACCAACTGCCGGTGGATGGAAGCCAACCTGCTGCCACAACCCGAGGTGTCGGCACTCCTGGACAAGTTCGTGCTCGCGCGGCTGATGACCGACATCGGCCCATACGCCAAGCAGAATGGCGACCTGCAGGTCCGCCGGTTCGGCACCACCGCCCTCCCGTTCTACGCGGTGATGGACTCGGCGGACCGCGAGATGGGTCGGTTTCCCGGGCTGACCAAGGACGCTGGCGCGTTCGCTCATTTCCTGAGCGCGGGGCTCGAAAAGGCGGCGAAGAGAGCGGGCGAGTAGGGGAGGCGGTGGGTCCAGAGCTGAGGGCAAGGCCGGGCAGCGCCGGTCAGGAGACGGCGGGTCGCTCAGTCTCGGTCTTTGCCAGTACCTCGGCCGTTGCTTGCGTGAGGTCATGGGACCGGATACGCGTCGAGGCTTGGATGGAACGCAGCAGGCTGTCGTCGAGGGTCATGAACGCCTCGACTACGTCGGGGTCAAACTGCGTCCCCGCGCAGCGACGGAGTTCGTTGCGGGCGTCGGCGAACGAGAGCGCCTTGTGGTAGGTACGATCGGACGTCATGGCGTCGAACGCGTCTGCAACTGCGAACACGCGTGCCCCGAGGGGGATGTCGTCGCCCGCCAAGCCCCGCGGGTAGCCGGACCCATCGAACCACTCCTGATGTGCGTGGACGATCTCGCCGGCGCGACGCAGGAACTCGACGCGGGAGACGATCTGCCAGCCGAGGGTGCAGTGCAGGCGCATCTGTTCGTACTCCTCCTCCGTCAGCTCTCCGGGCTTGTGGAGGATGGCATCGGGCACGGCGATTTTCCCGATGTCGTGCAGCAGCGCGCCGTGACCGAGGTGGAGGAGGGCCTTGTCGTTCAGGTTGATTCTCCTCCCGATCACTACCGCCAAGTCACGCACCCGCCGGGAGTGACCCTCGGTCTCCGTGTCGCGGAATTCGAGCGCGCTGGCCAAGCACTCCACCGTGGAGAGGAAGGCCGTCTCCATGCGTTCGACGAGTTGGGCGTTCTCCAGCGACACAACGACCTGACTCGCCATCGCCGAGCAGAGCCGGAGGTCGTCGACGTCGAACTGCGCTCCTGCTTGCTTGTTGAGGACCTCCAGCGCCCCGATAGTCCGGCCCTTGGACTGCAGGGGTACGCAGAGGATGGAGCGAGTCTGGAACCCGCTTTCTTCGTCGACGCCGGGGTACCAGCGTGGGTCCTCGGCGGTGTCGGGCACGAGCAGCGGCTCCCCGTGTTCCGCCACCCAGCCGGCGATGCCTTGACCACGCGGGAGGCGTCGCTGCTCGATCTCCTCCGCCTTCTCGCCGATGGCCGCCTCGAAGATGAGTTCGCCGGTTTCGGCATCCACCAGGAAGACCGCCCCGGCCTCGGCCTGCATCACGCCGGTGGCCAGGTCCATTACCAGCCGCAGCAGTTGCCGCATGTTGAGCGTGGAGGTGAGCTGCTGACCGACGTCGATCAAGGCGGACAGCTCCTGCATCCTGCGGTGGGCGCGTGTCAGCGCTGCGGCCGTTTGGTCTCGGAGACGGCGTTCTTCGCGGACGAAGAACCCGGCCACAGTTCCTACCAGGAGCCAGAGGACGGATCGCAGCAGGAGACCGGTGGGAAGCCCCTCACCCAAGCCCGTGTTCGCGCGCTGCGCGGCCTCGACGATCGCTGAGACCACACACACCGCCAATGCAGCGGCCAACGCGCCGCGCACCTCGTAGAACAAGGCTGCGCAGAGAATCGGTAGGAAGAAGAGGAGGTGGTACTCGCCGCCCTTCTGCGCTGCCGGGTCCGAGGGGTCCAGGCCGATCAGGTAGCCGATCAGGAGGGTGTAGAGGACGGCCAGAGGGAACGCGATGAGGCGGATGTGCTGCAGCCGCTGAGTAGCCTGCAGGTAGAGCGTGACCACATTGACCCAGGCCGCGCCGACAATCAACCACGTGAACACAGGGTGCCAGGCCGGCTCGCGCAGGTTCGGTCTGGTGCCAAACAAGTGAACGACCAGCACGAAGAACAGCACGCCGCTCAGGCACGCCACCACGACTATTTGGAGGCGCTGCTGGAGTTGAGGGGTTCCCGCCCCCTCCTGCTGCGGCGCGGTTGCTGCTTCGTTTCCGGCGTCTACAAGAAGTTCTGTGTTGCGGGGTGTGGTGTGTTGCTTCAGCAAACGGTCTTCTGCCTTTGTGGTCGGCGGAGAGGTGCTCGCCGTAGGCGGTGCACCTGACGCCGGAGTCCAAGTGTAGGCTATACTCTGCAAGCGCGCAAGTTGGCGCGGGCTCCCGGTTCCGGGCGTCACGCTCACCTCGCGCAAGCGAGGACTGCCCGGCGGGAGTCCGTTTCGGAGGGAGCCGAATGGCGTTCGACCCAACTGCGTTCACCCCAGCGGAGGTCGAGCTCCTGTGTCAGGAGTGCGGGGGCCGCTGCTGCTTCTGCATTCCCTACACACACTCGATGATCGACATCGAGGCGTTCGTGGAGCGCGGTGACGTGACGGCCTTCGTCGACTCCAAGGCGGAGCACGCCAAACTGCTTCACGAATTCCAGTTCATCGCCGAGAACTGGCAGCAGATCTCCATCCTCGACGCGAAAGAGCAAGCCCCCTACGACATTCCAGGATGGTCAACCGAGGACGGTGCGTCGCACTACTTCAGTTGCAGTCAGTTCGACCCAGAAACGCTCAAGTGCAGCGCCTACGAGAAGCGCCCCGCCAACTGCCGCGGGTTCCCCTTCTTCGGCAAGCAGGACCCAAGCGATACATCCGACTACCTGGAATGTTTGCTCGTCAAGGAAGCCAAGCGCCGGCTGCGGAATCAGCGGCGACGCCAGCGGCGGGACTTGGAGGCAAAGCTCCGGCGCGCAGGCGGCGTCAAGCGTGCCCGCTGATCCCCCGCCCAGACGGCCCGGAGGTGTCGGCGCGGTGTGCGGGCCGGCGGTCGGTTCCCGCGACGGTGTCGGTCACTTGCGGGCGCGCAGAAGAGCCGCAATCACCGGCGAGAGCACCGCGGCAGCCGCGGCCGTATCCGGCACCCGCATGACGCCAACCAGGTAGCGACCGGCGGGCGCCAGTGCGACCACGTCGTAGTAGGACTGCCGGACGATCACCGTATCCTTCGGCAGCTCGGTGGGAGCCTCAAGTGGCGCCGCTCGCTTGAGGACTGCCTCGCGGTACTGCGCCAGTGACTTGAGCGCCTCCGCCTGCGTCCGGTGGTTGATGACAAAGAACTGCCACCGCCGCGCGTCCCGCTGGTACTCCGCGCCCGCAACATCCTTCAGGAACGCATGCCCCAGGAAGTCCTGTCGGTACCACCGCACCGAGTTGGGCAGGAGCCCTCGCTTAGGCAACAGCGTGCAGACTGCCGGCAGCTCAGACTTGCCGGTGATCCTGCCGGCCAGCTCTCTACCAAGTCGGGTCGCCGTCTCCTCGAACTCCACGAACTTGGCGCCGGGGTAGATGTGGACAAAGTACTGCCCCTTCCAGAAGTCCAGCACCGGTCCGGCGACATAGCCCTGAGCGCCCACCTCGACGTACTTGACGTCGCCGGAGCGCATGGAGCTGTAGAAACCAAATGCCTGCGCCGAGGAGCCCTGGTCGTAGACGTCGACGGTGATCTTCCGCTTTGGGTCGACTTTCGACTGATACTCGCCGACAGCGGCCTGCCGGAACCCGTACGCGACGAAGTGCTCCGCCTCGCCGTCGATGTATTCGAACAAGTCCTCGGGTGCGTACAGCTTCGGCTCGCCTTGCCGGACCCAGTCGCCGGCGAGGATCGGCTTCAGCAGGAGCGCAGGGCTCTGCTCTTCGGCATTGGTGGGAGGCGACACGAGCAGGCAAGCGGTGAAGAGCAGCAGTGGGCGTAGTAGTTCCATGGTTCTCCCTTCGGAGACGTGGGTTCCCCCTGTCCGTGCGCCGTCACACCTGCGGCCGCTTACCGCCGGCGGCGCGTTCGCGAGCCGCGTCTCGGAACCGCTTCACACGCCGCACGAACACCCCGAATAGCAGCACCAGAGTGAGGTAGGCGAGGTACTCCCAGATCGGGTCTGGCCACTGCAGGATATACTTCGGCCACAGCACCAGGATGCCCAGGAAAATGAGGACTCCTTCGAGGAACTCGCCCTTCATGACGAGCACCGTCCGCTGATCTCGACCGGTTGGCGTCGCTCTGCCGACTCGACGATGGCGGCGCTGGTCCGGCACATGAGCAGACCGTCATCCCCGGAAGGCTCCGGGTCGCGGTCGTGGGCGACGCAGTCGACGAAGTGACGAAGCGCTTCCAGGACGAAGCCCCGCGGCTCGCCGTCGAGGCTGTATGAGATGATGCTGGGGATTGAGTACTTCTCCGGCGTCACCACCTGAATATCGGGGGCGAGCGCGTCGACGTGGACGGCGCCCTTCTCGAAGACGAACTCCATCTTTGAGTCCACGACCGAAGGCATCGTCTCCGGCAGGATCCAGCACGACTCGAAGGTGCCGATTGCGCCGTTGTCCCACTCAATTGTGGCGTGGTAGAGGTCGGGCGTGTCGAAGCCCATCGAGGTCAACACGCCGGAATGCTGCACGGCGTAGACGCGGACGGGATCTGCCTGCCAGACGTAGCGCACCCGGTCCAGCGTGTGACTGAGCAGCCAGAACGGCAGCTTCGTCTGCGACGACCACGGCTTGAGCATTCCCGTCGGCACGTAGATCGTGTTGTTGAGTCGTGTGTAGGCGTAGACCGCCTTGCCGAACGCGCCGGCCGAGAACCGCTCCCGCAGCATCTTCACGGCAAGCTGCCAGCGGTTGGAGAAGTTGACCATCAGCTTGACGCCGGCCGCCTTCGCCGCCGCGACGATGGCTTCGGCGTCCGCCACGGTAGTGGCCAGCGGCTTCTCCATCAGGAGGTGCTTCCCGGCCTGGGCCGCCCTAACTCCCGCCTCCCGGTGGAGATGGTCGGGCAGCACGATGGACACCGCTTCGACGGCGTCGTTGGCCAGCAGCTCGTCCAAGTTGTCGTACGCGTGAGGCACCCCGTACTGCCGCGCCACCTCGGCTGCTCTCTCGGCATTCACGTCAGCTACCGCCACTACTTCGCAGCCTGGAACGCACTTGAATGTCCGCACATGCGCCTCGCCCTGAAGACCGACGCCCAGCACGCCGAGACCGACGCTTCGCTCTGCCATGGTCGCTACTTCCTTCCGCTGACTTCACACTTCACAGTTGTCGGCCATCGTAGCACAAGCCGTCGGGCGTGGCAAGCGCGGGCCGGCTCGCGCACCGGTTCCCGTCGCGGCGAGTGCCGCAACCGAAGTTGGCCGCCACGAACAACCGGAGGTCGGAAGACTGGAAGGCGCCCCCTCACTCTTCCGCTCACCCAGCCTTCCGCCCCCACCCGGAAGCAGCGTTCACGCTACAACAGGATTCTGGCGATTGGCCACACAGGAACTGGCCTCCGCCCGTCGAATAACGCAAGCGCGAAGGCGCGCCCGTCACCCGCCACCCGTCACTCGGCACGAGAAGAGGAGCCCTCCATGGTCATCGACGATCACGTCCACCTCGGTCAACTGCGCCACGGTCAAGAACCGCTGACCGCCTCACGCCTGCTTCGGCAGATGGACAAGTGGGGTGTGGACAAGGCGGTAGTGCTGTCGGTCGAGAACCCCGAGGAGGTCGATCTGTACGTCCCCACGCGCGACATCCTCCGGATGTGCCGGCGGCATCGAGATCGGCTAATTCCCTTCTGCAACATCGATCCCAGGCGCCGCTATCCCGGCCACTTCGACCCGACCCCGATGCTGGAGGACTACATTGGACAAGGCTGCCAAGGCTTCGGCGAGAACCTCGCCGGCATCCCCGTCGACGACCCGATGAACCAAGTCCTGTACGAAGCCTGCGGCAAACTCGGCTTGCCCCTCATGATGCACTTTGACTACTGGATCAACCGCGACGAGCCCGGCATGCCCAACTTCGAGAAGATGCTGAGGAAGTACCCCGCCACCGTCTTCATGGCGCACGGTCCCAACTTCTGGCGGGAGATCTCGAAGAACGAAACCGACCCCTCCGGCTACCCAACCGGCAAGGTCCGCAAAGGCGGCCGCGTCGACAAGCTACTGGCCAAGTACCCCAACCTCTACGGCGACCTCTCCGCCGGCTCCGGCCACAACGCAATCGCCCGCGACCCCAACTTCGGTCCGGCCTTCCTGGAGCGCAACCAGGACAAGCTGCTCTTCGGGACCGACTACCTCACCCCAAAGCAGGAGTGCCCCCTCGTCGCGTACTTCCAGGACCCGCCGGTCCCCAAGCAGGCGGTGAGCAAGATCATGGGTGCGAACGCGCAGAAGCTGCTGGGACTGTAATCCGCCCAACAGCCTGTGGGGAAGCCGGTTTGCGCTGCTGCCCCGGGGCGGGAGCGCGCGCGTACGTCGCTTCCGCGGAGTCCTGTTGAGCGCCGATTGAGATCCTCAACGGACTGCCGGGCCGAGCAACCACGCCAGCCTCCGACCGCGCGACCGCGGCGGCTCACGTCAATTCCACGCTTTGGAGTGTATGGAATTGCTGCTGCGACTGCCGCCGGGAGAACGGCTTCCCGCTCTGCGCGAGAGGGGGACGAACGGCTCGTCTTGGGGCGGCCCCGTCGATCCCCCCGGAAACGTCTGCATGTCAGGGGAGGCCCATCAGCGACGACTGCCTGAGCATCACCGCTGCCGGCCCCAGGATGACGATGAAGAGGGCGGGGAAGATGAAGACCATCAACGGGAACAGCATCTTCACCGGCAGCTTGGCGATGATCTCTCGGGCGCGGTAGACCCGTTCTTCCCGGAGCTGATCGCCCAGCTCGCGCAGCGCCTGGCCGATGCTGGCCCCCAACTGCTCCGATTGCTGTACCGTTGCAACCAGCAGGGAGAGTTCCTCGATCTTCGTGCGCGCGGCGAGATCACCGAAGGCGACCACCCGCGGTCTGCCCTGCCCGACTTCCGTCAGCACGCGGGTGAGTTCCTCGCTCAGCGGACCGGTCGTGCTGGCAACCGCCCGAGCCACTGCGCCGTCGAAGCCCAACCCTGCTTCCACGCTCAAGGTGATCAAGTCCAGCATGTCCGGGAGCGCAAGCTGCATCTCGAAGCGCCGCCTGGCGGCCAGTCGCGACAGGACCGCGCTCGGCAGGAGGAACCCCATCGCGGCCGCGAGGCACAGCACCAGCGGACCGAAAGGGAGGAGTCTCGGCAACAGGATCAGCAGCGCGCCCATTGCCATCGTCGCCACGACTGCCGCGCCGACCTTCAGCCCGACGAGTTCGACGACATCCAGTCGCAGCGGATACCCCGCGGCCCGCAGCAGCCGCTCACTTCCCTCCGCTGGCCGGACCAGTTTCTGAAAGCGCTCCGCTACCCACCGCAACAGCGGCCGGAGCACTCGCTCCGCCAGGGGGGCAGGCGTGCCGGCAGCGCGCTCGGCCGGACGGGAATCATCTACAAAGCTGAATGCTTCCTCCAGCCGCTCCGGCGATAACCCGCGAGCGCGCCCCGCAAGCACCGCCACGACGGCGACTGCCAACGTCGCCCCCCACATCACACTCAACGTAGCTAACAGCACGAGGGCTCCTTCGAAAATGCGTCACCACACGCCGGAAGATAGGTGTCAGCCGGTCCGTCTACCGCGGCGTCGGCGGAGAAGGGACCGGCTGTCGCCGATTGTCCCAGAAGCGAGGCATCTTCCTGCGACGGGGTGGTCAACCTGTCATGAGCGATTCTCATGGGCATACAGAGCGCAGATTCCAGCTCTCAGATTGCAGACCACGGGTCGAACGGCAGTGCCGTCAGACGCGAATCCGCAGCAGTCGTTTGATGACGAAGAAGCCGATCACCTGCATGAGGACGGCGGCTCGGACGAGCATCCGTCCCAGCTCCGAGGTGAACAAGAGCATTGCGTACTGCCGGTTGATCACCATCAAGGCGGCCGCGATGCCGAGCGGAACGAGGAACAGGACCGCTCCGCTCAACTTGCCCTGGGCGGTGGCCGACCTGACTTCCCGCTGCAGCCCGAGGCGCTGTCGGATGGTAGCGGCGATGTTGTCCAGGATCTCGGACAACCGGCCGCCGCCGCGCAACTGGATCGCGACGGCGTTGACGAACAGGTCGAAGTCGTAACTGTTCACCCGGTCGGTCATTTCCCGCAGCGCCTGCTCCACCCCGAGGCCGCGGTTGACGCGAGCCACGACCCGCTGGAGTTCGTCCGCGATGGGCGGCGGCAGCCGTTGCGCCGCCGCCCCCAGGCTGCTCTGGAAGCCATGACCGGCCTGCATGGACGCGGAGATCAGCCGGACGGCTGTGGCCAACTGCTTCTCCAGGAGCGAGCGCCGTCGCGCTTCCAACCAGCCCACCAGCACATTGGGCAGGTAGTAACCGAGCCCTCCCAGGAGGGTCGCGGCAAGCAGGTTGCGCATACCCAGTGCCCCCACCAAGGCCCCGGAGACCGTGGTCGCCACCACGGTGACTGCGAACTCGGCGGGCTTCAGCGCAATGCCGGCGGTCGTGAGCCGCCGCTCCAACTTCCGGGCGATTCCGCTGCGCCCCAGCCACGAGTCCAGTGCCGCAATCGCCGAACGGCGCCGGGCTGAGCGGGCGACCTCCCGGGCTACGTCTGAGCCGCTCTGCACCAGGCGGACCGCCGCCATCCGCTCAGCCACCAGCCGTTGCCGGTAGGTCAGCAACCGATACACTGCGAACACGGTGACCAGCGTGCCTGCAAAGGCCCCACCCAAGATCAGCAGCTCTCTGAGTTCGAGGTTCATAAGCCGTCAGGAGGACGCCGTCGGTTCCGGTTTGGAATCGGTATCCTCGGCGGTGCTCAACAACTGTTCGAGGTTCACGCCAGCGCGCCTCAGCCGCTCGGCGCACAGCAAGTCGGTGCCGACGCACTCGTGGCGGCCGGTCACGTTTCCGTCCGAGTCCGCCCCGGTGTGGCGAAACGTGAACACGTTCCGCAGCCCGGGCAGCTCTCCGGGCCGCGGCACCACCTCCGCCAGGTGGGTGATCTTTCGGCTGCCATCCGGCAGCCGGCTTTGCTGCACGATCAGGTGCACGGCGGAGCCGATCTGTCGCGAGATGGCCTGCGAGGAGAGTTCGAGACCGGCCATCATGCACATGGACTCCAGTCTGATCAACGCATCTTCAGGCGAGTTGCTGTGGAGCGTGCTCAGCGAGCCCTCCGTGCCGGTGTTCAGGGCCTGCAGCATGTCGAAGGCCTCCTTGCCGCGAACCTCGCCCACGATGATCCGATCGGGTCTCATGCGAAGCGCGTTGCGCACCAGGTCGCCAATGGTGATCTCGGTCACGCCCTCCGCCGTCGCCGGTCGGCTTTCCATCGACACGAAGTTGCGCCGGTCGATCATCAGTTCCGCGGAGTCCTCCATGATGACCACGCGTTCCCCCTCCGGGATCGCACCCGCCAAGACGCGCAGCAGTGTCGTCTTCCCGCTGCCGGGACCTCCGGAAATGACGATGTTGAGCTTCGCCTTTACGGCCGCCTTCAGGAACCGCCACAGCGGCCTGGACAGGGTCCCCACCTCAAGGAGCCGGTCGACCCCAAACGGAGCCTCCCCGTGTTTGCGGATCGTCACCAGCGGACCTGCCACAGCAACCGGACGAATGACCGCATTGAGGCGGGAACCATCGGGCAGGCGAGCATCGACCATGGGGGACCGCTCATCCAGCCGCCTGCCGACCGGCCCAAGGATGCGCTGGACGATCCGCACGACATGCTCGCCGTCATCGAACACGATGTCCGCGCGCTCGAACTGCCCCGCTCGTTCTACGAACGTCTCCTCCGGCCCGTTCACCAGGATTTCCGTGACCGACGGGTCTTCCAGCAGCGGCTGCAATGGTCCGAAGCCGACAACCTCATCCACCGCTTCCCGAGCCACCACCTCGCGCAGCCGCTGAGGCAACAGGATTCCCCGTTCCTCGGAAATGAGCTGGGACAGCACTGCGCGCGCGCGTTCCAGTAGGTACTGGCGATCTCCCGCGCGGTCATCGGGGACTCCCGAGGTCTCGAGTGCCTTGACGAGGGCGTGGTGGACCCGAGACCGCAGACCGAGGGTCAGCTCTCGCTCGGCCCGCGAGATCGTGGGCCGAGTCGGCGTAGGGGTGCTTTGCGTGGTCAAGACGTGCAGACCTCTCACAACCGAAACAAGGGGCGCCGCCGCTTCCGCGGTTCGCTTGTCTCGGCCTTCATGCCGACGACCTTGCGTGCCAGTTGGCGGATCGCCGCCGCGACGTCGCTGTCAGGGACGTCCAGCATCACCGGGTTCCCGGCAGTCATCGCAGCAGTCACCAAGCTGGTATTGTTGGGCACAGTCACGAAGGCTGGCTGGTTCAGGTTCTCCTCGAGGCTGGCGAGGTTGATCGGGTCCCGTTTGCTGTACCGGTTCAGTACCACTCGTAGGGCGGCGCCATTGGTCATGGTCTTCTGCAGGGCATCGATCAGCGCGCGACTATCTCGTACTGCCAGCAGGTCCCACGCCGACAGCACCAGCAGCACGGTTGTCCATTCCGCAGCCCACTCCAGGCTGCTGCCCACCTGCCAGGCGGGACAGTCGATCACCACATGCCGCCGCGAGTCCCGCAGGCGGTCGGTCACCGCGCGCAGGGACTCGGCCGCGACCGGTGGCGTGTCCAGATAGTCGACGCGGGTGTGCGTGGACAGAACCTGGACCCCGGACGAGTGGGTGACCGCCAGCTCTGCGAGCATCTCCTCGTCGACCTCGGCGGCCAACGGCCCCAGTTCCACGATGCCGCGCACGGGCGTCAGCTTCAGCATGAAGCAGGCATCCCCGAAGCCGGCATCAATCAGCGCTACGTTCTCCTGACTCTCCTGCTTGAGCGCGATGGCCAGGTTGGCGGCAATGGTGGACTTGCCCGCTTTTCCGCGAGCGGAGATGACGCCGATGACCTCCCACTCCGGGCACGTCCGGGTAGGTGCGCGCCTCGGCTGCAGCGATTCGAGCCGTTGCCGCTGGCGGCTAATCACGTCAGCGAGCGCCTCGGCCACTGCCCGCAGATCCAGGGGTCGGATGAGATACTCGTGCGCGCCACATGTCAACGCCCGCCGCAGATTGTGGGAATCGGCGGTGTCTCCCACGAATACCAGGCAGGCGTCTGGACACTCCCCGCTCAACGCCTGTCCGAGCGCAAACGGATCGAAGGCGCTCTGGTCGACCTCCACCAGCACAACGTCCGGCTGCACCTCGGCTGCGGCGCGCAGGGCGGACAATTCGCTCGCAGCACGTTCCACGAGCGCGGTGACCGACCCGCCCGGCAAAGCAAGACCGTCGAACTCCGCGTAGGCCTGCGGCTCGGGGTGTACGGCCAGCAGGCGGATCGTGCCTGTCTGCTTGGTGGAGTCAACCTCTGCGTGCATGGTCTACTCTTCCACGTCTACGACCTGGCGGTCTGTGCCACGGATCACGGTGACTCGCTTGCCAGGTGTCATCGGCGAGGAGACGCTTTCCACCGGCGCGGGTCGTGGAACCGGCAGGGGAGGCGCCACGTCTCGGGGTCCGGGTTCTCTGTTCGGCTGGCTCGATCGAGGCTCGGCGTCCCGCGGTCTCTCAGGAGGCGCTTGCGGTTCCTCCGAAGCGGCGGCGGGCGGCGCGAGGACTGGCTCCACGAGGACCGGTACCGTATCCGAGCGATTGCGCAGCGCTACGCTCAGGACGCCTGTGGTGTGAGCGGCAAACAGGCAGGCCGCCTCGTCTGGGGTCACTTCCACGACCAAGTTGGCTTTGCCCTCGGGAGTGGCTGTGGCTTTCCCCTCGCCTTTCCCTGCGATCTTGGCGTCGGGCAGCTCGATTACGCGGATGTTCTGGGCCAGGACCTGCGCTGCTTTCGAGTCCACTCCCATATAGAGAATGTCGATCCTGTCCCCCGGTCGCACCAGCCTCGCAGCACCGACTTGCGCCTCAACGGCGATGATGAAGGCTCTCATGCCGCCCTCCACGGTATACGAAGGAGCCGCCGGCGCCGGGGCGACGTGTGCCCGCGTCAACACCGTGCCCGCCGGGAGGTCCTGTGTGGTCGCCCTCCCGATAGCATCAGCCGGGGAGCGGAGGGCGTCCCGCGTGGCTGTCGCCATTCTCACGGGCCCCACTTCCAGGTCCTCCGAGCGGAGGACTGTGCCGAGCGGCAATTCCCTCTTGGCACGCACAACCTTCACCAGACGCTGCTCGGGACTACCCGCAGCGCGACTCAACAGCCAGTACGTGATGCCGGTGGACACGACTCCCAACACGACGGCGGCGATTATGAGCGGTCTGTTCATGGTGCTGTCATTCCTGACCGGAACTGTGTGCCATCCGTTACCGCACGAACCAGCAGGTGCGCAGTCCATAGTCTGTCTGCCCCGCGTCCGTCGCCGGACCGGGACTGACGGAGTACTCGAGGAACCGGCCCGTCAGTTGCCGGCCGTCTTTGGAGACGGCACGCACGTAGAACGCCGCGAATCCCGCCACATCGACGTTGCGCTTCGTGACGCCTCCGCCGAAGTTGCTGCCAACCGCGACGAGGGCGATCCGCGGGTCGCCGTACGGGTAGTCGGGGTGCGAGTACGTGGCGCCATCATCGTTGTACGGAGCTCGTCCGGCCTGCTGGAACAGCGCCTGGCGCGTTTTCGGGTCCTTCACGATCGCCGTTCTGTTGGCCTTCGCCATCGACTTCGCTTCAGTTTTCAGCGTGTCACGAACTGCAACCGTTCCCGCGTAGCCGACCTCCATGTTCTCCACGTAGGTCGTCGCGCCGGTGCCGCCCAGCGACAGGGCGACGTAGCGGCTGGCTGTCTTTTTTGCCAGCGCCTTGGCGTCCTTCGGCAGGACGGCCAGCGTGAGCGTAACCGACTTCGACAGCGTGTACGTGCTGGGGTGGACGGCGAGCGGACGCAGATGACGGGTCACCGACGTCACCGGATCGGTCTGAGTCTGCGAGCAGGCCGCACGCACCTGCGTCGTCTTGACGCCCCACATGCCCGCCAGGAGGGAGGGCAGCGCTTGCGAACAGGTGACCGACACGCTTCGCGCCTTAGGATACTGCACTTCCACGGCCTCGGCACCGTTCAACTCGGCTACACTAATTGCGGACTGAGCGCCTGTCTTCTGGTTGGGGAGTCGCATTCCCGCAGCCAGCGCCGCGGCGTCCGCCGCCTGGTTCATCTCATGCTTGGCGGTCCCCAGGCGCCCCAGCTCGATCACCAAGGCGACGAAACCGACCATTACGAGGGCCGCAACGGACAGGATCACCAGCACTTGTCCCTTACCTGTTCCGAATCGTTTCGCATTCATCGTGTTTCGCGGCACCTGGCACCGTGTGGCACGCGCAGCCGAGGGTGGCCCGGAGGTCACCGAGAGGACGCTTCCGTGGCAGGTCAGGGCGTGACAGCCGGCGAGACGGACAACGCAGGGCTCTTCCCACCCCCTTCCCGCCGCCTCCGCCCCCGCCAGACGAACCACCTGCCGCAGAAGCGTATTCGCGCTGACTGACCATCCGTGCCACCAGCGTCTTGCTCTGCTGACCGGGGACGACGAATCCGGTGACGTACCGGTGCGGGTAGCTGGCGGTGAGTCGAATGAGGCTGCCAACCGGCGCGTCGTTCTCGCCTCCGGAGTCAGAGAGCACTTCCGGGAAGGAGGCGCCGCCGTCTGTGCTGTACCGGAGGTCCACGCTCACAGCCGCCGCGTTCAGCGAGATCGCACTGTTCTGCGTGCGCGACGTGATCGTGTCGGTCGTGTTCCCCAGCCCTGCGCTTCGCGCCCCCACGCGGGCGGCTTCGTGCAGGATGAGTAAATCCTTGAACAGGAGCCCGAACTCGAGGATGCCGAGGAGCAACAGCAGCAGTAGCGTCACGGCCGCGGCGAACTCCACCAGTGCCGCTCCAATTTCCGCCTGCCGCCGACGCCTCACCGGAGCGCCCCCCCCGGTCCGGCCACCGCCGTCACGAGAGCCTCGACCACGCGGGGGTCGAAGTCCTTGCCGGCCTGCCCTTCCAAGAAGGCGACGGCGTGCGAAACAGCAGTGAGGTTCCCCCGGTGCGGGCGCGCCTGCAGTGCCAGGTAGAACCGATGCACTGCGGACAAGATTCGCGCCTCGAGCGCAATCTCCTCCCCCGTCAAGCCCTTCGGGTGTCCGCTCCCGTCCCACGCTTCGCCCATCTGGAGCAGGATGTCAGCCATCGGGCGCAGCGACTGCACCCGGGCCAATGCCTCGATGCCCTCCCGGATCGCAGACCGGATCTGCTCTCGTTGCGCTCCCTCCAGCCGGGCGGGCGCCTCCGCGAGTTGTCGCAACGCGCTGATCTTCCCCACATCGTGCAGGTACCCGGCCCTCTCCGTCAGCCGGCAGCGCGCTTCGGGAAGACCCATTTCGTCGGCAATCAGGCGCGCGCACTCTCCTACCAACCGCGAGTGGTGGTGCTCATCTCCGGTCGCCGCATCCACGACCCGCGCCACCAACCGACAGGTCGCCTCGAGGGCCGGGTCGCCTGACAACGCCGCGCGACGCATCTGCCAGACAGCGTTCTGGGCGAGTGCAGTCAGGAGGCCGGTGCTGCACTCCCCTGCTTCCGCTCCGCAGACCAGCCGCACGAACCCGAAAATCAGGTCGTCTTCCACCAGACTGATCCACAGTCCTCGCCGGCGCCTCTCCTCACTGAAACCGATCCGCCTGTCCAGCGCCTCCACCAGTGTCAGCGCCTCGGCGGTCAACTCTGACGGCGACTCGAGCGAGGCAACCAGCGGGTTACCCTGCAACCGGTCGATTTCGTCGCCACCGATGGCGATCTCCTCCCCCGGATCGGGCAGACGACGCACCGCACACAAGTAGGCGTCGTCGTCTTGTGGACCCGCCAGCAGCATGTACCCACAGTCGGCTCCGCAGACCTCGACCAGAGACTCGAAGACCCGTGGTGCCAGCGCTTCGGTCGAGGCGCAGTCGTGGAATCGCTCCCAGGCACGGACGAGGGCAATCGCGTCAGCAGACAGTTTCCTGTTCATGGTGTCATCGTATACTGTCGAGCAGTCCCGGCATTGGCCCGTCCGAAGTGCGCCTGCTTGCCACAGTCGAGAACAGGTCCACGGCCCTTTACCGGGTGCTCATTATACCCCCTCTGCCACTTCGCGTCGCGCGTTAGACTTTCCCATACTCTACCCTCACCACCGCCTCCTTCTCCAGCGACTCGATCGACGCGGCGATGACCTCTTGCGCGCGGAGACCGTCAAGGCCGGAGCCGTCGATCTCGTCGGGCTGGCGGCCGGAGGCGACTTGCTTGACGAAGGTATGGAGGCGGTCGGTGAAGGTGTCGCCGAAGTCGCGGAAGCCGCCGAAGAGGGGGTTGGTATAGACGGTCTTGTCCCAGGAGTCGACGGGGTAGAGGGTCAGCTCCCGCCACATGTCCTCCAGCACGAAGCGCCCTTCGGTGCCGCAGACCTCGCAGCGTTCCATCGGATGGCCGCGCCTCACGTCGTAGCTGCCGGTGAGGCCGCCGACGACGCCGTTGGTGAACTTCATGTTCCAGTGGGCGGTGGACCAGATGGTTCGGCCGGGCGCTTTGGTGGCGAAGCACTGGACCTTCTCGATGTCGCCGCAGAAGTAACGCATGACGTCGATGGTGTGCGGGTGGAGCGCCTTGAGGTGGTAGTAGGGCGAGCTTTCGGCCGGGTTGCCGATCCACATGGACATGTTGACGAACAGCAGATGACCGAGCCGTCCCTCCTCGACCCACTGCTTCGCTTTGCGGGCGGCTGGCGTGAAGCGGTGGTTGAGGTCGATGCCGTAGCATAGCCCCTTCTCCTTGGCCTTGCGGACCATCTGGCGCGCACAGTCGATGTCGTTGGAGATGGGCTTTTCACCCAGCACGTGGCAGCCGGCTTCGAGCGCCTGCATCGTGGGGAGAAAGTGGTCGCTGCTGTACTCCTCGCCGCCGGTGGTGATGCTGCATACGTCCGGTCTGAGTTGCGCCAGCATTGTCTCAGCGTCGTAGAAGGCAGGCACGCCCAGGCGCGCGCTTGCGGCGTCGGCGCGGTCGGTCCGGATGTCGCAGACACCCACCAACTCGGTTTCCTGGAACGCGGCGTAGTTGTCGGCGTGGCGGTTGCCGATGGGACCCATGCCAATGATACAGACTCTGAGCATCCACGATCACCTTCGTTTGGTTGGGGGGGGTGTGTCGGCGTGACCGGTCTCTGCGAGTGCGCCCACTGCCCGGTCGCCACCGATTTGCCAAAGGGCATCGAGGGCGGCGGCGCGGGTAAGCGGGTCACCTTCGCTTGCCCAGCGAATCAGCGGATCGGTGGCCTCGCGCGCGCGCCTCGCTCCCAGCGCGTGGATCAAGGCCGGGCGCTGGTCGGCCGCGGCCGTCGTCAGGGCGGTGATCAGTGCCTTCGAGGCATCGTCGCCCGGAAGCTGCTGCAGGGCGGTGCGAGCGGCTTCGCGCGTCTCCGGCTCGGCGAGCGCCAGACTCAGTTCGCGGACCGACTCCCGGTCGTCCGCGGCGAGGCTCAGCAGGCGGGCGGCGTAGGCTCGTGCGTCAGCGGGGCCGTCGACCAGCTCTGCCTGAAGCGCGGCCGCTACCTGCTCGCGCCGCCGACCGGCCCCAGGGGCGGTCGCAACGCCGGCGAGGCGGAAGAGTGTGTTCTCGGCGACGGCGGTCAGCGCGGGATCGCCCGCCGAGAGCAGCCCAAACAGCGGGGCGACCATGGGCGCTCCCAACGCAACAGCCTGCTCGCGCGCTGCTTGGCGAATGGTGACATCGGGCGACCGCAAGTCGGCGCACAGCGCGGCGGGGTCGGGGCTGGCGTGCGCCTTGGGCAGCAGGCTGGTTGCGGCGGCGAGGAAGAGAATCGGGAGGTGCATAAGGTTGCCTTCGGTCAGGTGGGGAGCCACCAGGGGTCGCGGTAGGGGCGGAAGAGCAACCTGTTGGCTGCCTCGTCGCCCACGAACTGCTCGGCCTGCGCGTTCCAGGTCAGCTTGCGGCCGAGACGGTAGGAGAGGTTCGCGAGGTGCATCGGGGTGGTCATGTTGTGGGCGTATGGCAGGTTGCTCTCGGTCAGCGCCCGAGTCTTCACACAGTCCAGGAAGTCGCGGTGGTGGCCCGGAGAGCGCGGAACAGTCTGCGGCACTTCGGGCAGGTCGGTCACCGGTTCCTTGGCGTCGCCCAAGAAGAGCGCGCGGCTGCCGTAGTCTGCCACCAGCGTTCCGTCAGTACCGACGAACTGACACCCGATGCCCTTCCCTTGCGCGCCCGGCACGTCGGGGGTCTGCGTGGTCCAGTAGATCTTGCGGTCGGGGAAGTCAAAATCCGCGTCGATCCAATTGTGGGTAGTCGCCATGCCGGCGCGGCTGTCCTCACCGCGCGCGACGACGGTTGTCGGGGCGCCCGGGTCAAGCGACCAGAAGGCGATGTCCGCGATGTGACACCAGAAGTCGGCGAACACGCCGCCCGAGTAGTCCCAGAAGTAACGGAAGTTGAAGGGGCAGCGGGCCGGATTGTAGGCGTGCCACGGCGCCGGACCGAGCCACATGTTCCAGTCGAGCGACGGTGGCGGCGTTTGGTCGGGCGTGGGTTTGAGGTTGGGGGCGCCGCCGTTCATCCAGAGGCGGACGGTGTGGATCTTGCCGAGCGCGCCGGACCGCACCAGTTCCACCACTCGGTGGTAGTTGTCGCCAGCGTGGATCTGCGTGCCCAACTGGAACACCCGCTCATGACGCTTGCCAGCGTCGACCATCGCTCGGCCTTCGGCCACGTTGTGGCAGAGCGGCTTCTCGCTGTAGACGTCTTTGCCCGACTGGAAGGCGAGGAGGGTGACCAGCGCGTGCCAGTGGTCGGGCGTCGCGCACGAGATGACGTCGATGTCGTCCCGTTCCAGCACTCGCCGGAAGTCGTCGTACAACTCGGTCCGAGTGTCGGGGCGGCTCTTCTGCAGGTTCGCCAAAGTGGCCGTTCGGCGGGATTCGTCCACGTCGCACAGGGCAGCGATGTCCACATCCTTCTGGCTGGCGAAGCCTTGCACGTGGCCGTTCCCCATGCCACCCACGCCGATGTGGGCGGACACGATTCGCTCGCTTGGCGGCACGCCCTCCGCAATGGACGGCCGCACCAACATGCCGGCGCCCAGCATGGCGCCAGTGGACTTCAGGAAGTGCCGACGGTTTTGGTTGCGGTGGCGCTTTGAGCTCATGGGTAGAGAGTTCTGGATTCGGGAACCGATTCCTCCCTTCTTCGAACTCACGTTGCCTGACTCCTTTGCTGTTTGCTGGGAGTCATACTGTGGTTTGCGGGCGGAGCAAACTCCGCGATACCGCAAAGGAGTGGTTCTAGTGCATCGCGTCAGTCTCATCCCGGGCGACGGAATCGGGCCCGAAGTGGTCGGCGCCGCCGTGCAGGTCATTGCTGCGTCCGGTGCGGAGATCGAGTGGGAAGTGCTGGAAGCCGGCGCCGAGATCGTCGAGAAACACGGCACGCCCATGCCGGATCACACGCTCAACTCGATCCGGAAGAACCGCGTAGCGCTGAAGGGACCCCTAACCACCCCCATTGGCGGCGGCTACCAGAGCCCCAACGTGGCATTGCGGAAGTCCCTGGAGTTGTACGCCTGCCTGCGCCCCGTCAAGGACGTGCCCGGAGTGCGGACGCGCTTCGAGAACGTGGATCTGGTAGTGATCCGGGAGAACACAGAAGGGCTCTACTCCGGCATCGAGCACCGGGTGGTTCCCGGAGTGGTGGAGAGTCTGAAGGTCGTCACCGAGGAAGCCTCCATGCGCATCTGTGAGTACGCCTTCCAGTACGCCAAAGAGCACGGTCGCCGCAAAGTGACCGCTGTGCACAAGGCCAACATCATGAAGATGAGCGACGGGCTGTTCTTGGAGTGCTTCCGCCGGGTCGCCAGCAGGCATCAGGATATCGAGCAGGAGACGATGATCGTGGACAGTACCTGCATGCAGCTCGTGCAGTGGCCCGAACGGTTCGACATGCTGGTCATGGAGAACCTGTACGGCGACATCCTGTCGGAGATCTGCGCCGGTCTGGTCGGCGGGTTGGGCGTGGTCCCCGGGGCGAACATCGGCGAAGACTGTGCCGTGTTCGAGGCCGTGCACGGAAGCGCACCGGATATCGCCGGACAGAACATCGCCAACCCCACCGCGGTTATCCTGTCGTCGGTGTTGATGCTGCGTCATCTCGGCGAAGGGACCGCAGCCGACCGCGTCGAGACCGCGCTGTATGGGGTCCTTTCCGAGGGCGTCCAGGTTACGCCGGACCTGGGCGGCACGGTGGGAACGTCGGGGATGGCGGAAGCGATCGTCGCCAGGATGTAGCAGGGCCTCTCCGGCGAGAGGGCGCCGCCAATCCGAACCGCGACGGTGACGGAGCGGCCGCCCGAGAGCGATCAGCACGCACAACGTCAACGGCGGCCGCTCCGTCACCGTCGCGGCTCGGATTAGGCGGGCGTTTCCGAGGAAGTGCCCTTGGGCAAAAGTGGTGTAGCGGTACCGCTACGCCACTCAACTGCTTTCCGCCGACTGGAGGGACTGACTGCTCATGCCCGCGATGCCCTCATTCTCTGAGGCTGCTTCCATCGGCATCCACGCGATGGCGCTGCTTGCCGCCAGCGGTGAGAAATCGCTGACAAACAAGGAGATGGCTGCGTGCCTGGACGCTTCCGGCGCCCATCTGTCGAAAGTGCTCCAGCGGCTCTCCAAGCTGGGCTACGTGCGAGCCATTCGGGGCCCGAAGGGCGGGTTCTTCCTTGCGAAGCCAGCGGAGGAGATCACGCTCCTTGAGATCCACGAGGCGATCGACGGTCCCATGGGCGTTTCGGTGTGCCTCTTCGGGCAGCCCGTGTGTCGCGGCGAGAACTGCGTTCTGGGAGGGTTGCTTCACGCTGTCGGCAACCAAGTGAGGGACTACCTGACCAACACGCGCGTGTCCGACCTGGCGCCGGTGTTCGTGGAGAAGCAGCGGCTCAAGGAGACCGCAGCCGTCTGCTGAGTTCCGGCGAGCGCGAGTCGGCGGTGCGGCAACCACCTCGACCAGCGGAGACAGCACCCGGAATCCGAGATCCGGAGTCCGAAATCAGAACCCCGCCACCCGCGGCGGCATCGGGTCCATGGTGAAGACGCTGGCGTCGAAGCAGCGCTTCAGCATGTCCATCCGGAGCTCGGCGCAGTCGGGTCTTCCCCAGAGGTTGTCGAACTCGTCCGGGTCAGTTTGCAGGTCGTACAGCTCGCCTTCGTCCCGCCCGTGGTAGACGACTACCTTGTAGCGCTCCTCGCGGAGCATCGTGCCGTGGGCGGAGTGGTTGTGCCCAGGCATGGCGTTGTAGTACTCGCAGTAGACGTGGTCGCGGTGCCGGCTTGGGTCGGCGGCTTCAGTGCAGATCGGGAAGAGGGACTTCCCTTGCACTCGCTCAGGCGTCTCCATGCCAACCGCGTCGAGAAGGGTCGGCACGAGGTCGGTCAGTTCCACTAACGCCTCGGAGCGCAGTCCGGCTGGGAAGTGACCGGGCCACGACAGGATCAGCGGGACGCGCACAGAGCAGTCGTAAAAGTGCGGTCCCTTGAGCATGATCCCGTGGTCGCCCAACAGTTCGCCGTGGTCGCTGTGGAACAGAATCAGCGTGTTCTCTCGCTGACCGGTGCGCTCCAACGCGGCCAGTATTCCGCCGAGCTGGTCGTCGATCAGCTCGACCATGGCGTAGTAGGCGGCGACGAGTTCGCGCTGTTCGCGCTCCGTCATGTTGCGGGTGCTCGGCCCGCCGCCGCCGTAAGCGCCCTCGCGGTCCACGCGCTGGAATGTCGGCTTGCTGTCCAGTTCCCCCGGCCGGTACTTCGGCAGCGGCATGGCGTCAATGTCCATCCGGTCGAGGTACTCCTGCGGCGGGTCGAACGGATGGTGCGGGTCGAACGGGTTGACGCTCATCAGCCACGGCCCCTCGTGCTGTTCCCGCAGGAACTCGATGGTCTTCTCGGCGCACCACGTCGTCTGGTGGTACTCGGCAGGCACGCCCGGGTACACCTGATTGCGCCCGCGCCGGTGGTACAGCTCGTCCCATTTCTTCCCCTTGGCTTCGTGCCACTTGGTATAGTCATTCTCCGGCCAGTCGGGGTTGGGGTGGTGGCTCCAGTGGAAAATGCGATAGCCATCGTCCACCCGCGGCTCGACGCGCCCTTGCGCCGCCGACAGGTGCAGCTTCCCGACGAGCCCGCAGTCGTACCCGGCGTCAGCCAGCGCCTTCGTGATCAGCGGCTCGTCGCTGGGGAAATCCTGCCCGTTCTGGCGACAGCGGGTCGTTCGCGGGTACCGGCCCGTGAGAAAGCATGCCCGGCTCGGCGTGCAGACGGGGCTCTGCGAGTACGCGCGGGTGAAGGTGACTCCTTCGGCCACGAGCCGGTCGACGTTGGGTGTACGAATGTGCGGGTTGCCCAAGGCGTGGATTGTGTCGAAGCGTTGTTGATCGGTGCAGATCCAGAGGAGGTTCGGGCGACTGGGCATCGTTGGCTGTCCCCATTCTGTGGAGGCGGTTGCGGCGGGGCAGTAGTTCGACAGGAAGGAACGCGCGCCCTGCTCTTGGGTGCGAGGGGGAGCCAACCCAGGGCTTCCGGTCACTCCCGCCCCCCCACCACCAGCACCTTGTCGGTGCGCTCTGCAGGGCGTGTCCACCTCCTCGGGTCGGGGGGCGGCAACGGCTACGGGCCGGAGAAGCTCAAGTGCTGCTCGCCTCCCGCTTGAGGGCGGCCTTCGCTTCTTGGTGGGCGACCTGGTCGGAGGACAGCAGCGCCAGGTAGTTGGCGGCGAGGCAGAGCTGGCAGAACGACGACAGCAGGTAGAAGCCCAGGTTGTAGCTGCCGGTGTAGGTCTTGATGAGGCCCAGAACGAGGGGCGGAAAGAACCCGCCGAGCCCGCCCATGGCGCCGACCAGGCCGGCGACGGTGCCGGTGTCGTTGGGGAAGTACTGCGGGACCAGCTTGAACACGGCGCCGTTGCCCGTGCCAATGAAGAACGCCACGCCCAGGGCGCCGACGGTGAAGGGGACGATGTGCTCGAAGGCCAGCCCCAGAGCCAGCGTGCCGGCACCGAGGAAGACGCCGACCAGGACCTTGGCGCCGCCGATCCTGTCGCTCAGCCACCCGCCCAGCGGCCGAGCCAACGTAGCCAGGAGGACAAACCCCGCAACGCGCATGCCGGCGTCCTCCCGGGTGAGCTGGAAGAGGTCCTGGAGCAGCTTCGGGAGGCCGATGCTCAGCGCGACGAACCCGCCGAAGGTCACGAAGTAGAACAGGCTGAGCAGCCAGGCGAGGGGCTGGTGGACGAGCACGTTCAGCATCTCGCCCAGTGGTCTGGGCATCGTCTTCACCGGGGCGTTGCGCGCGCCCAGCAGGTAGATGATCGCCCACGCCAAGGTGGCCAACGCAAAGACGCGGTAGCCCGCGCGCCACCCCCAGTGGGCGGCGATCAGGGGGACGCAGAACAGCGCGACGCTTTGACCGATGTTGCCCATGCCGTAGACACCCAAAGCCGTGCCCTGCTTCTCCGGCGAGAACCACTTTGAGCTGAACGCGATGCCGATGGAGAACGAGGTTCCCGCCATGCCGACGAGGAACCCGCCGAGCAGCATCACGCCGTAGCTGGTCGCAAAGCTCAGCAGCAGCGCTGGCGGCACGACAAACAGAAGCAGCGCGCCCATGACGAGGCGCCCGCCGTACCGGTCCGTCAGCATCCCCATCGGCAGCCGCATGATCGACCCGAGGATCACGGGGATGGCGATGAGCGTCCAAGTCTGCGTCTCGGAGAGACCCAACTCCGTCTGGAACGTCTTGGCCATCGGCGCGATCATGCCCCACACCGCAAAGGCGACGGTGAAGGACAGGGTGGAGAAGAAGAGGGCCTTGGTGGCGTCGCGGTTGTTCATGGGTGCCTCCAGTGGACTTGCGTTCGCAGTCAACTGCCGCGTGATCGCGGAGCAGCGCGATGGCGGTACGGCACTCCGCATTGCTCCACTGCGTTGCGCGACGCTACGTGCCTCACTACAAACGAGGGGAGCTATGCGCTCTCAGCCGCGCGCGTCCGTCGGTTCCAGATCACCAGTTGGTGCGGCCGCCACAGGTAGCCCCACGGAAAGGTGGCAAGGTGCACCAGCCGGGTGAACGGGAACAGCGCCACCAACACGAAGGCGTTCACGAAGTGGAACTTCACCAGGAGTGGCAGTGTCGCGATCGTCTGCATGTCCGGCCGGAAGGTGGCCAGTGACCAAAGCCACGGCGCGGCCGTCTGCGCGTACCAGGCGGCGCCCCAGCGATAGAGGAGGGCGATCAGGACGCCGCCCAATACCTGCAGCGCCAGCGCCACCAGCAAGACCCAGTCCATGACTGTGGTCACAACTGCGACCCGGCTGTTGCCGCCGCGGCGGGCCATGAGCACGACCAGGCCGAGGAGCGCCGTCAGTCCCAGAGCCAGACCCGTCAGCTCGACAACACAAAGCCGGAGCGGCTCGGACAGGAACGCCGCCCAACAGCCGGGGATCAACGCCGCGACCAAGTGGGCCGTCAGGACCAGCAGAATCGCGTAGTGCCACGGCACCGAGCCCCAGAAGAGTTGCTCCTTCTCAAGGAACTGCGACGACAGCGACGAGTAGGAGAACCGGTCGCGGAAATAGCGGTAGAGGCCCACCGAGACAGCCAACGCAACCGCGAGGTACGGGAAGGTCAGGAAGAGGAAGTTGGTCACGGTGTGTGCTCCTGAGGGAGTGGTTTGTGATCAGGCACGCAGGCGGTAGGATTCAGGTAGGTCGGACTGATCGGACGAATCGGTCGGAGGGAACAGCGCCGAAGCTCGCGCCTCGTCCTGCCCGAGGCGAGTCAGCACGACGTGCAACGCGGCAATGACTTCCCCGTAGGGGTTGTCGTCGCCGTTGAACGTCGCAGTCATCTTCTCGACGGCGGGCGCGAGGCCTTCGTCGAAGAGGGCCGCCGTCTCCTCGCCGTCGGCAGGCTCCGAGAGGAACCGCAGGATGACGGGGAGGTGGTCGGCCAACTCGCCGCCTGACGAGAAGCTCTGTTGGCGATAGAGTCCATTGAGCCGCGACAGGAACACGGCGCGCTGGTAGCTGTCACCGAACAGGTGGAAGCCGAGATAGGGATAGCACTTGGCGTGCAGCTCGAAAGTTCGGGTGTACAGCTCTTCGACGGTCGTCAGGGGCTCGCGGCGGGCGAAGTCGCGCAGGGCGCACAGCTTCGCGGCGGCTTCCGGGCAGTGGCGGCCAAGGTTGTGCGCGCACTGGTCGGTCTGCAAGGGCAGGTTCAGCGTGGGGTACTCCAGCAGCGCGGCGAACTGCTCCAAGGCGCTGCGCAGCCCTTCCGGCGGGGTCATGCGCTACCACCCCCTCTCCGGTTTGTGCCGGTACCCGATCCCGGTTTCGCCTTTGCGCGCCAGCGGGTCCTGCGTGGCCTCGACGGCTACCTCACGCGCCATCGGAGGCACAACGAAGCGCTCGGCGACTGTCGGCATCGAGGTCAACCGGTAGATGGCTTCGGCTTCGGCGGCGGTCAGGTCGGCTTCGGTGAGGGCGCGCTTCACCTCTGCCGGTTCCACATCGCCGACCCGTTGGCCACGTTGGTAAAGACGCACAGCCATGAGTCGTCGATAGACAGCGCTGACCTCGCTGAGATTGCCGGCGGCGAACAGGCGAGCCAGGTAGCTAAGCGGAACGCGCGCGCTGTCCAGCGACGAGAAGAAGTCTTCCGCCAATCTGTACGCGCCGCCGTTGCCGTTGCTGCCGCCGGTCACCGGCAGCAGCGGCGGCACGTAGAACAGCATCGGCAGCGTGCGGAACTCGGCGTGGAGCGGCAGGGCGAGCTTGTGCACTTTGACGAACTGGTAGACGGGCGACTTCTGGGCCGCCTCGAGCATCTGCTCCGGAACGCCACTGGCGCGGGCGCTTGCCAGGACAGCGGGGTCATGCGGGTCGAGGATCAAGTCGCGTTGAGTGGCGACGAGCTTGCTGTCCTCGGCCTTTGCGGCGTCGAGGATCCCGTCGGCGTCGTACAGCAGCACGCCGGTGTAGCGAATGCGGCCGATGCACGAATGGAAGCACGCCTGCGCCTGGCCGCACTCCGCCCGGGGGTAGCAGAGAATGCACTTCTCCGACTTGCCGGTGGCCCAGTTGTAGTAGACCTTCTTGTAGGGGCAGCCTGAGACGCACATGCGCCACGCCCGGCAGCGGTCCTGGCTGACCAGGACAATGCCGTCTTCGCCGCGCTTGTAGATCGCGCCCGAGGGACAGGCCGCCACGCAGCCCGGATTGAGGCAGTGGTTGCAGATGCGTGGCAGGTAAAAGAAGACCAGGCGCTCCACCTGGAAGAGCTGCTGCCGCTCTTCGTCGGTCAGCGCGCTGAGGTTGTGGTCGTTCTCCGCGTAGACCGGCGAGCCGCTGAGGTCATCGTCCCAGTTGGGGCCGGCTTCCACGTTCATCGGCTTCCCGGTGATCATGGAGATCGTGCGCGCCGTCGGCTGGTCATCGCCGGCGGGAGCATTGAAGAGGTGCTGGTAGTCGTACGTCCACGGCTCGTAGTAGTCGTCGAGGGTGGGCAGGGCGGGGTTGTGGAACAGGTTGCCCAACCCCCGGGCACGGCCTTGCAGCTTCAGCCGCAGTCCGTCCTTCCCGGCCTCTTCCCAGCCGCCGCGGTACTTCTCCTGGTCTTCCCACAGCGACGGATAGCCGGTGCCCGGCTTGGTCTCGACGTTGTTCCACCACATGTACTCCGCGCCCTTGCGGTCGGTCCAGATGTTCTTACACGAGATGCTGCACGTGTGGCACCCGACGCATTTGTCGAGATGGAAGACCATGGAGAGTTGCGCGCGGACGTTCAAAGTTAGGGCTCCTGACTGTTGGGTGGATCGCGTCAGATCAATCGGACGGATCAGTCGGATGGGTCGGACCTCTCAGAACTCCGGCCGTCCCCGCAGCTTCCGCACGAAGATGGAGGTGTCGCGGTTGACGCCGGTGGGGCCCCAGTAGTTGAAGCCGTAGGTGAACTGGCCGTAGCCGCCCATCATCAACACGGGCTTGAGGCGGGTGCGGGTCAGGCTGTTGTGCCCGCCGGCGCGGCGGTTGAGGCCGACGGGGGCCTTCGGGACGGCGAGGGTGCGCTCGGGCGAGTGGTACTGGAGGCAGATGCCTTTCGGGAGGCGGGCGCTGACGACGGCGCGGGTGACGACCACGCCGTTGTCGTTGTAGACCTCCACCCAGTCGTTGTCCTTGATGCCGATCGTCTCGGCGTCGGCGTCGTTGATCCAGAGCGGTTCGCACCCGCGGGACAAGGTCATCATCCGGTGGTTGTCGCCGTAGGTCGAGTGGATGTGCCATTTGCCATGGGGCGTGAGGTAGTTGAGCATCAGCGCGTTGCCGCCGGGCTCGCAGTTGTTCAGGTCGCCGTATTTCTTCGGATCGGGCCTTGGCTTGTAGGTCGGCAGGTGCTCGCCGAAGGCCAAGTATCCTTCGTGATCGAGATAGTAGTGTTGCCGCCCGGTCAGCGTGCGCCACGGGACCAGGCGCTCGACGTTGAGACAGTAGGCCGAGTAGGCTCGGCCGTTGTCCGTCAAGCCGGTCCAGCACGGGCTATTCAGCAGGCGGCGTGGTTGCGCGGCCAGGTCGCTGAAGGTGTACCGAATGGCGCGGGCGCCTTCGGCCAGATCGACTAACGGCAGACCGACATTCTCCTCTTCGTGCTTGAAGGCGCGGTAGGCGACTTCGCCGTTGGTCTCGGGCGCCATGAGTAGGATGGCGTTGGCGGCGTCTTCGACGTCCTTCAGGGACGGCATTGGCCGGCCATTCCACTGCTCTGTCGCCCGCGTTTCCACCATCTCGTCGTACAGGTCCTTGACCGACCAGTTGAGCCCGTGTATGCCGATGCCTTGCTCGCGCACGGACGGGCCAAGTGAGATGAACCGGTTGTAGAGGTTGGCGTAGTCTCGTTCGACGACGACGAGCCCGGGCATGGTCTTGCCGGGGATTGGCTCGCACTCGCCCTTGCGCCAGTCCTGGATGGTCGGCTGGGCCATTTCGGCGGGCGTGTCATGCAGGAGCGGCACG